>Ga0070738_10005806_pt1 | contig 13407 bp, 10 predicted proteins | sample Coa_R2_2_FD_66446 | JGI IMG/M metagenome (GOLD analysis project Ga0070738, IMG submission 66446) | Surface soil microbial communities from Centralia Pennsylvania, which are recovering from an underground coalmine fire - Coalmine... | ecosystem: Environmental > Terrestrial > Soil > Unclassified ... | reverse complement strand
CGAGCTGATCAAGATCAATCTGTCCGAGGACGTGAACGATCGCTATTTCTCGGCGCGGGAGATTAAGGCGGATCTACAACGGCATCGCGTCACCAAGGAGGTCCCTTGTCCGAAATGCCAGCAGATCAACAAAGTGCGTGAACCGTATTGCTGCAAATGCGCCGAGCCGTTGACCGACCCCATGCCGCCGTGCCATCACTGCGGCAAGATCAACCGCATGGGCAGCCGTTGCTGCATCCACTGCGGCAATCGCTTACGGTGATGTCTATGTCCTCGACCCCATCGAACCTGAATACCCCCCGTGTTGTGGCACGGTCTCCGCGTGTTGTGGCACGGTCTCCGCGTGTTGTGGCACGGTCTCCGCGTGTTGTGGCACGGTCTCCGGACCGTGCCACTTCGACCGACCGTGTTGTGGCACGGTCTCCGGACCGTGCCACTTCGACCGACCGTGTTGTGGCACGGTCTCCGGACCGTGCCACTTCGACCGACCGGAGGTCTCCCGGACTTCAGGAGACCTCCGGTCAACGCGGGTGGCACGGTCCGGAGACCGTGCCACAACACGGAGGTCTCCCGGACTTCAGGAGACCTCCGGTCAACGCGGGTGGCACGGTCCGGAGACCGTGCCACAACACGCGCGTTCTGAGTGAGACAGCACTTAGAACTCAACACTCAGAACTTAGAACTCAAAACTCAGAATTATGTCCTCGACTCCATCGAATCCGAATACTTCTCGCGCGGGCGGTTGGTTGGCCCGCTTGAAGGGCTTGGTCCAGAACATGAAACCGAATGACGAACCGTCCACGACAGAACAGGAAGTGCTGCCGACCTGGGATGTGACGCCGCCGCCCGTCCCCCTAACGCCTGTTGAAGAGGCGGTGCCGGACGCCCAGCCCGTGCCGCCTGGCGAGACCGATGCCGCCGCTCCGGTGGTCGAACCTGTAGGTCAGGCTTTCCAGTCTGACGGCCAACCCGAGAGTCAGGCTGGAAAGCCTGACCTACTCGAAAGTGCACTGCCGGCATCCCCCGAAGAACCGAAAGCGGCCGGTGGGACCGGCGTCTCGCCGGTCCATGAAGCAGGTGGGACCGGCGTCTCGCCGGTCGAAACTCCAATCCTCTGCCCTGTGTGCGGTACGGCCCGCAAGGGTGAAGAGCTTTCTTGCGGCGACTGCGGCTATTACTTCTCGACGGCCGATCTGGCGCCGCGCAGTACCGCTCTCTGTGCCAGTGGGAGCTGCCCCGTGCCGATGTCGGATATGCCCTCTCATCGTCTGAAAGACCGTTTCGAGATCCGCGAGCAGACCAGCGAGCGGTGTGGTGTGACGCGCTATCGCGGCCTTGATCACGGCGACGGCTCCGGCAAGGCGGTCCCGGTGGTCATTGTTCGCCAAGCCGTTGCGCGTCCCGCGGCTCCGCCCGTCGCCGAGGAAGTGCCGGCCGCGGAACCTGTTCCTGTTGCCGAAGAGAACGAGGAAGTTCTGCCGGATTTCGACGAGACGTTGCCGACAGCGTTGCCAGCCACGGAAGTCCTCCCGGCGCAACCCACCTGGCCGAGCATCGATTGGGAGCAGGCGGTCCTGGCCACGCTGGAACATCCCGGTCTGCCGGCCGTTGTCGATCGTTTTACCGAAGGCGATTTCGAGTATCTCGTCGAGGAAGTGCCCGAAGGCCGATCGCTGTGGGATGCCTGGGACGATCCGGAGGCGGACGCCGAGCTGCGTTTCGGCTACCTCGCCGAGGTTGCCGAGATCTTGCGTCAACTGCATCATTGCAATGTCATTCTCGAAGGGCTGCGTCCCGAGCTGATCGTCATCGCGCTGGACGGCCGGGCGCGCCTGACCGACCTGGGCGAACTGCTGCCGTTGCCGCTGCCTCCGGATTTGCCCCTGCGGCGCATGTCCTACACGGCTCCCGAAGTACTGGCCGGCAAGGCTGACGCCCGCGCCGACTTGTACAGCTTTGGCGCCATGCTCTACGCCCTGCACGTCGGCCGGGATCTCAACGAGGTTGATTTCGATCGCTTCGGCATACCCAAGCCGTTCATCCCGCGCTTCCCGGACATTCATCCAGCGTTTGGCCGGCTCATGACCAAGACGTTTCGCAAGGATGTCGAAGGCCGCTTCCCCAGCGATGAGGCCCTCAGAGAAGACGCGACCGGCTTCGTCGAACTGATCCGCACGCTGCGCACGTTGGGCCGAACCCTCGACAACGTGCGTCTGGAGATTGCCGCCTGGACAACGACGGGCATGACCCGCACCGGCAATGAGGACGCTTTCGCCCTATTGCATGCTTGCGAATCGCGTCAGGACGATCTCGGCGAGTCGGCGGTGGCGCTGTTGTGCGATGGCATGGGCGGCTACGAGGCCGGCGAGATCGCCGCCGCCCTCGCTATCCAGATCATGCGGGAATATCTGGTGAAGCAGAAGCCGTTCGCGCCCCTATGCGGCGCCTCGTCGTTCGCGGATATCTTGGACCAGCCCGCAGCGCCAGCAAGGGGCGACCAAGGCCACGCCGCTCCGCCGATCAACATTGAGGAGGTCAAGAAGCTCCTGCGTTCGGCGCTCAAGGAAGCGAACAAGCAGATCTACGTCCTCTCGCGCATGCCCGGCTCGAAGCGCCGCGGCATGGGCTGCACCGCCGAGGCCGTCTACGTCGATGGCCGCAACGTCATTGTCGGCCACGTCGGCGATAGCCGCACCTATCATCTGCACGAAGGCCGGCTCATCCAACTGACACGCGATCAAACGTTGGTCAATCGCCTGGTCGAGCTGGGCATGCTCTCGCCGGAGGAAGCCGAGACGCATCCGCGCCGCAACGAATTGCAACAGGCCATCGGCGGCCAGCCCGATGTCGAGCCGGGCTTGTATCACGGCGCGCTGAAACCCGGCGATTGGGTCGTCGTCTGTTCCGATGGATTAACCAATCAAGTCAGCAACGCCGACCTGGAGCAAATGCTCCGCGGCGAAGGCTACTCCGCCGAAACCGTGGCGCGCCGGCTCGTGAATTTGGCCAATCTCCAGGGGGCGACGGATAATGTGACGGTCGTAGTCATCCGGGCCACATAAGTACCGCGGCACAAATCACACCAGCCCGCAGCGCAAGCAAGGGATCGATATCCCTTGCTTGCGCTGCGGGCTGGATTTTTTGTTTGCTCATTGACGATGGCCCCGCCTGCGCTTACTCTCGTTGCATACCCCCAACATTCCCTCCGCCCGCGAGGATCCTGCCGTGAAACATCTGACGTATCTCCCCCTTCTGCTGCTCGTCTTGCTCGCCACCCCGGCCCGCTCCGAGGAGAAACCCGCCGATAGCCGGCTCCACGCCAAGCTCCGCAATCTCAACGATAAGGACTTCTTCTTTCACGTGCCGGCTACGAAAGAAGAGTGGCAGAAACGCCGTCAGGCCGTCCGCGAACAGATCCTCGTGGCCACGGGCTTGTGGCCGCTGCCGGTGAAAACGCCGCTGAAACCCGTCATTCACGGCAAGATCGACCGCGACGAGTACACCATCGAAAAAGTGTTCTTCGCCAGCTATCCCGGCCACTATGTCAGCGGCAATCTCTATCGTCCCAAGGCGAGCGGGGTTGCGTCAGCGCCCCGAGCGCACAAGCTGCCCGGCGTTCTCTGCCCGCACGGTCACTGGAACAACGGTCGTTTTTACGAGGCCAACGACAAGGCTGCCGCCGCCGAGATAAAACAGGGAGCCGAGAAAACGACCGAAGGGGCGAAATATCCCCTGCAAGCGCGCTGCGCTCAGCTGGCGCGGATGGGCTGCATCGTCTTCCACTACGACATGGTTGGCTACGCCGATAGCACGGCCATTGAACACCGCACCGGCTTTACCGATGCCGACGCCGAGCTGCGCTTGCAGAGCTTCATGGGGCTGCAAACCTGGAATAGTATTCGCGCCCTCGATTTCCTGCGGAGTTTGCCTGATGTCGATCCGCAGCGCATTGGCGTCACCGGCGCCAGCGGCGGCGGCACGCAGACGTTTATTCTCTGCGCCATCGACGATCGGCCCACGGTCGCTTTTCCCGCCGTGATGGTGTCCACGGCCATGCAGGGCGGCTGCGTCTGCGAGAACTGTTCGCATTTGCGCGTCGGCACGGGAAATATCGAGTTAGCGGGTCTGTTTGCTCCGAAACCACTCGGCATGAGCGGCGCCAACGATTGGACCATCGACATCGAACGCAAGGGACTGCCGGAGCTGAAAGAGCTGTACAAGCTCTACGGTGTCGAAGACCGCGTTCTGGCGCGCTGCTTCCCGCAGTTTGGACATAATTACAATCAGGTTAGCCGAGAAGTAATGTACAACTGGTTCAATAAACATTTGAAACTTGGTCTCGCCGAGCCGGTCGTCGAGAAGCCGTTCAAGCCGGTGCCGCCCAAGGAGCTGAGCGTCTACGACGAATCGCATCCGCGTCCGGCCGACACGGTCGATGCCGCCCGGCTGCGGCAGTACATGACAGAGCAATCGGACAAGCAGATCGAGGCGCTCGTGCCCAAGGATGAAACGGGCCTGGCCGAATATCGCCGTATCTTCGGCGCGGCGCTGCGGGCGATGATTCACGATGAATACCCGGTCGCCGACCAGGTCGAGGAAATCCGCCAGGGCGAGATGGAGAAGCATGACGGTTACTCTTCGCGCCGCTTCTTCCTGACGCGCAAGGGGCAAAACGAACGCATCCCGGCCCTCGGCCTTCTGCCGCCGGAATTCGACGGCACCGTGGTGGTGTGGATTCATCCACGCGGCAAGGCCAGCTTGTTCCAGGATGGGCAACTGGTTCCGGCGGCAAAGCACATTATCGACCGCAAGAGCGCCATCCTCGCCGTGGATGTATTCGGCACCGGCGAGCTATCGCTCGAAAAGCCATTCGCCGTCGATCCGAAGTACGCCGGTTTCACTTTCGGTTACAACCGCACCCTCTTGGCCGAGCGCGTTCACGACATTTTGACCGCGACCGCCTTCGCCAAAAACTACGACAAAGTGAAGACGGTGCATCTCGTTGGTTTCGAGAAAGCCGGCCCGTGGGTGCTGCTGGCTCGCGGACTGTGCGGCGATGTCGTAGCGCGTACGGCGGCGGACGGCAACGATTTCCGCTTCGATAAAGTACGAACGACCGATGACGAAATGATGCTGCCCGGAGCGCTCAAGTACGGCGGACTACCGGCGCTGGCAGCGTTGGCCGCGCCCGGTGAGTTGTACGTTCACAATGATCGCGGCACCGGCTCCGGTCAGTGGCTCAAGGCGATGTACGAGGCGGCAGGCGCGAAGGATAAGAACCAAAGAACATCCGAAAAGGCGGCGGACGAGAAAGTGGTGGAGTGGTTGCTGCGGTGAAGATTGAATTGAAATGGCGACATCAAAATCTGATCCCATTTCGCTGACCGGTTGGCAGGCTGCCGGCGCGAAAGAACTTCGGAAGATCTGGGAAGATCTACGAACGGATTCGATCGAAGAAGGTACGGAGCGCAAGTTCCGTGGCCGGAACATCACGCCAGGGGAGGCGGGAGACGTATTCGAGCGTTGGGTCCTTGAAGCCTTCCGCTTGAGCGGCATGACGGGACATTACGCTTTTCCGGTATCCCTTCGCCAATCTGCAAGCACGCGCGAGCAGATAGACGGCGTGATCCTCGACGGCTGGCAAGGGTTCTTGGTAGAATCCAAATTCTGGACGAAAGGAGTGGATTTCGGCCCCATCGCTTTATTTCATGCTCATGTGGAGACTCGGCCAGCTGGAACGATGGGGCTATTCTTTTCTGCCTTCGGATTTACGGCGCCTGCCTTGGAACCCGCGGAGTTGCTTCGTCCGTTTCGGGTCCTTCTCTTCGATGGCGACGACCTGAAGTGGGCGCTGACCTCCGGGCCATTCAACGGTCGCATGACGGAGATGATCCGGCGGAAATGGGTGCTGGCGCTAAAGGACGGATTGCCCCACCGATCCGTATCCGATACGATCGACTTGTTTAACTAGACGGAGTCCTGCCATGTCTGCTTTGTGTCCTCGAGTGTATGTGGAGAGGATTGCCGCTAAGAGGTTTGCCGAGGTAATACTCCAGCCTTACGCAGTCGAAATTATTGACGGGGGGACAAGCAGCGGCGCCATTTCCAAGGCCATGGGCTCCCTCCTGGACAATCCGGAGCAGCCCGTCGCGGTCTTGCTGGATGGTCCATCTGGGACTAGTCGGGAGATCGCTGAAGAACGCGCGACGATCAAGCGGCTTCTGGCCCGCGCCGCACTAGAGGGCTGGTATGTTGCCCTGGCCATCCCACGCTTGGACGCCTGGGCCATGACGGACCCACGGATCAAGCAGGACTTCGAGTCATTCCAACATGGCAAGGCGAGCTATCAGGACCGCTCGCTGCGCATCGGCGAACTCATAAAGCGCCACCCCTTCGATCCCAGCGAACTCTATCGCAGCAACGCGGATTTTAAAGGCCTGGTAGAATTTCTACAAAAGCACTCTCCCGTTCCAACCACTGGCTCTTAAAACCGAAACTGCAGCGTCCCACTGACGAACGCGCTGGGATCGACGTTGACGCGGTTGGTTTGACTGCTGGTGAACGTCCTCGCCTCGAAGAAGATGCGGTCGAAGACATAACCGCCGGACAGATCGATGAAGGCGCGCGGTCCCAGGATGAATTGCACGCCGGTAAATAATTGATCGTAATACTCGAAAAATCGGTCTTGCACGTCCACGCGGCCGGTGCGGAAATAATTCTGGGTGACGAATTCCAGTCCGGTGAAAAGGCGAACCTGCCGGCATAGCTGATAGCTGACGCGCCCATTGAAATTGGTCAAAAGCGCGTAGGAGACGTTGAATGTCAAATTATCTGTTGGTCTCCAGGTCACATTGGCGAAGGGAAAGCCGACCAGCGCCTGGAACGATTTGCTCGGCACCCACAAATAGGCCACCCCGGGGATGGGGATGAACGGCAGAATTTGGCTGTTGCTGGACATGGCTACGAAGAACATCCAGGCGTTGTTCTGTTTGGACGGGATGCGAAGGAACCCTTCGGCGCTGATCGTCATTTCGTCGATGCCGTGAAACGGCTTGTCGCTGAACGAGCCGAGCTGCACGCTGCTGCCGGCGATCCAACCATTCTCGAACAGATGACGATAATTGGGTCCAAAGCTGATGTTCCATAGCTCGGCGGGGAAGTGCTGCTGCGTGCTCGGCAGGATGGCGTTGGTATCGAACGATTCGACGCCGACGCGGGCCATAACGCTGAACTCATTGGCGCAATTCTGCCAAATGGGTGTCAAGATGTTGATATTCTGCTGCGTGTAGCCGAGGTGGGCGTTTTGATCTTTCACGGGAGCGTCGAAGAACTCGGCGGCGCGATAGCCCGCGAGAACCGGGAGCCGGCCGACGATGGGGCTGGCCATCAGTCCCATCCCACCCATACCCGGAGCGCCCGGCAGCGCTCCCAACACGCCGGGCGGTGGAGGAGCGGCAGCCGTGCCGGTCCCTCCGACCGGCGGTACGGGAGTCGGTGGGATCGGCGTCCCGCCGATGGGAGGGTCGAGCGGGCGCGGCGCAGGAAGCGGATCGGCCTCCGTCGTCCCGTCCGTCGCGGTATCGACATTTGGCCATCCGGCGGCTGGGGTCGGGGGGATGCCTGCCGGATTGAGCGATTCCGCTGTTCCTGCGCCGGCGGCCGCCGCACCTGGAGGGGGCGGAGGGAAAAATGTGGCCGGGCCATCGCTGGCAATAGCTTGCGCGAGGGCGGCCACATGGAAGAACAGCACGGCCCCCAATGCTCCCATCCAGGAGCGAGGCCGCGAGCGCAATTGGCCGATCGCTTCGTCCATGAGGGGAACCCTTCGGAATTGATGATTGATGATTCGAAAATAGGTTTTCGAGTCATTAATCATCAATCATCAATCTGAAATCCAACTCGTTCTGCACCGCGGCTAAACCAAGACTTCGGACACTTCGACGATATGTACCAACACGCCGCATTCCGGGCAAGCGATGCCGCCGCGCCGTTGCAGGGCGGTGTGGATCATGTCGCGGAAACAGCCGCCCGCAGCCAGCGCGAACCACGGACCTTCCTCGGTCATCCGCTGGATCACGTCGTCTTCCGGCGTTTCCGGCGGCGCGGTGAAATGGGTATGGCAAGCGCGGCAGATGAGTTCAATCTTCATGACTGTTCCTGGGCAACTTATCCATTTTGGGGCGGGACTCGGCGGACGGGTGATCCGGCTCGAATAGGTACTGACGACGGAACCAAGCGCTTCGGTCTATCACGCAAAACAAAACATCTCCTTCAAGGGGCTTGCCCGTCAGTTCCTTCCAGCGGGCTTGTTGTGGGGCGCTGAGTTCCTTCGCCACGATGCTATTCAGGTGACGCCGGTGCATCTCCATGACCGTTTCGGCTACCTGCTTGAGACTGATATCGAGAGAAGTAAAGATCGGCTTCTGAGGAAATAGTTCGAGTTGGTAGCGGCGCACGATCGCTTGCTGTTGTTCCGCGGTCAGGCTCAGCGCCTTGATGACCGCCGGATGGCGGAAGGCACGGATGCCCATCTGTTGAACGGCGATCTGTTGCAGGCGGCGGCTCTGGTCGGGGGTAAGGATCTCGGCCGCGGCCTGCTCTGCCTGCTGGCAGATCTTCAGCATGAGTTCGTGGAGCTTCTCCCGCCCGTTTTGCCGAACGTCGCCGCCATGTTGCTTCCAGCAATCAACAATCTCCTTGTAACGCTGGGCAATGCGCGTCTGTTGGCTGTCCGTAAGGCGAAGATCTTTTTGGATGGCCGTGCGCGTGAGCCATTGGAGCTTATTTGCATCTTGTATGATGGAAATTTCCTGGAGAATGCGCGCCACCAGTTGACGCGAATCCTCCAGGTCGGCCTTGATGCTCGGATCGGCGCCGTGCTGCGCGATGAAATCCTGGTAATATGCCAGCGCCGTTTCCAGCACCTTCATGCGGATCTCTTGCGGCAGCGGTTTGTCGTACATCATTTCGTCACTTAATCTGACGAAGTCATCGACGGCCCGCCGTGCCTGGCGGAAGTTATCTTCGGCTCGCTTGCGGTGCGCCTCGGCTTCGAGGTAGGCGTCCTTGTAGCGGCCGTGCTCGCGTCGGATGAGGTAATGGCTGACCATCTGTCCGCCAATTAGGAGCAGGAAAGCGGTCAGGCCAACGGCAACCATCGTGCGATGTCGCCGCGCCCACTTGGCCGCCTTGTCCAGGAGCGTCGGCCGGCGGGCCAGGATCGGTTTGTGTTCCAGGAAACGCTGCAAATCGTCGGCCAACTCGCCGGCGCTAGAGTAGCGCTCGGCCGGGTTCTTGGCCATCGCCTTCAAGAGGATCGTCTCCAAATCGACCGCGATGCTGCGGTCGATCGAACGGGGCTGGTCCGGCTCCTGATACGCGATCTGCCAGAGCAGCTCTTGACCTTCCTGCCCCGCGAAGATCGGCTGGAGCGTCAGCAGCTCGTACAGCGTGGCCCCAAGCGAATAAATGTCCGTGCGGTGGTCGATCAGGCCGCGTTTGGCCAACGCTTGCTCCGGACTCATGTAGCGGAGCGTGCCGACCAGCTCGCCGGTGATGGTGACGCCGGGGCTGGTTTGGAACATGGCCAAGCCAAAATCGGTGATCCACAGCTCGTCGCGTTCGTCGAGAAGAAGGTTGGCGGGCTTGATGTCGCGGTGGACGACGCCCTGTTGATGGGCATACTCCAGCGCCTGGGCCGCGCGCAGTCCCAACTCGGCGACGCGGACATTACGGGCACCGGTTGGCGAACGGCCGGCGTTAGCCGGCTGGTGTTGGTCGCACCAGCCGGCTGACGCCGGCCGTTCGCCCGAGTGCTGCCGCCCCTCGTCGATGAAGGCGGCCAGGCTTCGCCCTTGGATGAACTGCATGGCGAAGTAGTGAACGCCGGACTCGCTGCCGACTGCGTGAACCGGCACGATGTTCGGATGATGCAAGAGGGCGGCCGTCTGTGCTTCATTCTTGAAGCGGTGCAACTGCTTGGGATCGAGGGCGGCGGCGAACGGCAGCACTTTGACCGCCACTCGACGATTCAGCGAGAGCTGCTCGGCCTCATAAACGATGCCCATACCGCCGCGGCCAATTTCGCGGACCAGACGGAAATCGCCCAGCAAGGAAATCGTTTCCCTCGCTTGCGCTTCGGGCTGGCAGGCAGCGGTGCGCAGCGGAGCGACAATGGTCTCCACGCGCCGGCGGCAAGCCAAGAAATCGGCCAATTCCTCGGCGAATTCGGCATGAGCTTCGAGAAATTGCCGCGTGTCGGGCGCCTGCCCGCGCGCATCGGCTTCGAGATAGCCGAGCAAGATTTCGTGCAGTCGTTCCTCGCGCTCCGCCGAGAGAGAATGGGGTGCGATCATGGTCCCTCCGTGGTTGAATCGTCGAGCAGTTGCCGGAGTCTGCGCAGGCCGCGAAAGAGCAGTCCGACGACGGCGGATTTCCCGCGGCCCAAACTGTCGGCGACCTGCGCCACGCTGAGTCCTTTCAAGTGGTGCAGTTCCACGGCGCGGCGCTGGTCCTCGGGCAGCTGGGCCAAAGCATCGGCGAGGCGGCGCAAGTCTTCCTGGTGCAGCGCATGCTGGCTGGGCGAGGAAGGTTCGTTGTTCAAGCGATCGCGCGGGATCTTGGACGGATCAGGCGCGAGAGACTCCAGCGATTGCTCGCGGCCGACATCGCGGCCCATCATGCGGTAGCGGCGATGCTCGCCGAGGAGGTGATTGCGAAGGATTTGCCGCAGCCAGCCGCGCAGCTCGGCTTCGCTTCGTCCGCGGAACTGATCGAGTTTTTCGTGAGCAGTCAACAGCGTTTGCTGCACTACGTCGGAAGGATCGAGCTTGCCCCGCAATCCGGTAGGCAGCTGCAAGCGGGCCAGGGTGCAGAGATAAGCGCGGCAGCGTTCCAGCGTGGCATTATCGACAACTCCTTCCTCGATCATTCGCGTCCTCCTGCGGAGATCTAGATGCAGTCCAAGGACGAACGAGGCGCGCAACGCGAACAATTCACAGATTACCTATTTTTACTCAACCGCGCAGGGAAAAAACTCCTCGTTCCCACGCTCCTGCGTGGGAACGCACACCTGGACGCTCTGCGTCCCGTCCACAGAAAGGACAAGACGCGACGCGGAGCGTCGCAAACGTGCGTTCCCACGCAGGAGCGTGGGAACGAGGGAGCACCCTTGCTTGCGCTGCGGGCTGGTAGCGCTGCAGGCGGGCGCGATCACTTCTTCTCGTAGTCGCCTTCCAGGTGTGATTTCAAGTGCTCGGCTATATCGCCCTCCCCTTTTATGTCGTCGAGTTTTGCCGAATCGCCCTTGACTGTCCATTTGAAGCTGAACTGCGTACCTGCCGGCAAATGCTCCTTGACCTTCTTAATCGCCTCCTCCGAGCTTCCCTCGGCCCCGGTCACTTTGACTTTGATTCGTCCGTCCTTTTTGGTGGCGTCGCATACGATGGCGATGGTCTTACTGTCCCCATGCGGGGCGATTTTCAACTCACCTTTGCCGTCGAACTCAAGTTTCAGTTCCCCCTCTTTCCGCACCCACGTCCCCGACGGGGCGGCCTTGTCGTCCTTTTTGTCCTCCGCTGAGGCGCTGAATCCCGCCAGGGACAGGATGCCGCACACCAATACGATGCACTTGTGGCTCTTGCAAAACATGACGTTCCGCACTCCTTCGATGAGGACCGTAAACGCCGGAAGGCCGACCGGCGACGAGCCGGCCGCGAAGTCGATCGCGGCGTTCCGCCTTGTGGGGATCTAGATGTTATTTTGAGGGAGATGAGGCGCGGGTCGAAAAAGAATTGTGTCAAAATGGAAAAACCTTACCAGCCCGCAGCGCAAGCAAGGGCGAATAAATCCCTTGCTTGCGCTGCGGGCTGGTAGGGGGCGAATCGACTTTACTTCACCAGCTTCTTGACCTCATCCTCCAGGTTGGCGATTTGGCCATTGCGATTGACGACCTTGCCGTCCTTGCCGACGAGGAAGATCGTGGGCAGCACCTGGATGCCGTAATCGGTGGCCATTTTGCTTTCCAGGCCGCCGTCTTGATGCAGGTGCGTGCCGGGCGCCGGCGTGCTCCGCAGGTAGGTGCGGGCTTCGTCGATGCCGTTGTCGAGGTTCACGCACACCAATTCGAGCTTGCCGGAGTGGGTGTCGAGCAAGCCCTTCATTTTGGTGAAGTCAGCGGTACACTGGTTGTTCCAGCTGGCCCAGTAGTAGACGATCACTACCTTGCCGCGCTTCTGATCCATGTCGAACGTGATGTTCGGATCGTTCATCGTCGGACCGGACAGCGACAGCGTTTTGCCTTCCAGCTCCAGACGGGCAATCGAGCCTTCGGCCTTGCGGGCCTGCGGCTTGTCGGCGAAGCGGTCCTTGAGCTGCTTGTACCAGTTCTTGGCCTCGACTTCCTTGTTGAGGAACTCGCTAACCATGCCGGCTTGCAAGAGCGCGTCGGGCGTGTCCTCGCCATTGGGGAACGTCTGCACGAACTTGCCCAAGCGGCCCAGCCACGCCTCCTGAATCTTGTTGAAGTTCGTCTCCTTGCCGTGCGGCGGCAGGCTGCGCGAGTAGTCGGCCTGCATCTCGCGATAGGTGACGTAGGCCGTCAGCGCGTGGCCGGCCGGCAAGGCGCGGGCGAGCTGCTGTTCCAGATTGAGCAGCCGAGTCATCGACGTATTGTTGCTCGGATCGCTCTGGGCCGCCGTGCTGAGGCTGTCGGCCACCTGGCGAATCCACGGATCGCGGTCGGCCGGCTTGACCTTGGCGACAATGCGTTCGAGGATGTCGGCCCGTTTCAAATGATGTTGGGCCAGCGCGGGACTGGTGCCGCCGTTGCCGGCGGGCGGGACTTGCTTGTCCACTTCCGTCAGCTCGGCGATGATCTTCTGGAGTTCGGGGTTATCATCCAGGCTGACCTGGCTGCCCTTGCCACCCGCCGGCGCTTCCGGAGCCGAGGCGCCCTGGACCGGAGCGCTGACCAGACGCCAAGCGCCGCCGATCTGGTACATCTCGCCGGTTTGAATCCAGTCGCTCGTGCCGCCGTTGTCGTACAACAACGTGCCGCGCGTGTGCTTGATGATCTCGGCCCGGCCCGCGGCGCCTTCCGGAGCGACGCACTGCGGAGCGACCGTCTCCAGATGAATCCAGGTCGCCTTGGGGCTGAGCTTGGTCAGCTTGCTCACTGTATCCTGGAATTTGTCCGGGGCCGCCTTGAGCTGCTCCTGGATGCGGCTGGTCTGTTCGGACGGCAGTTCGAGCGATTTCAGCTCCGCCTCGGTCAGCATCAACGGCTGCAAGCGGGCAAAGTCCTTGCTGATGAGGGCTTGCAGGATTTCCTGGCTTACTTCTTCCGGCGAAATGACTTTCCACGAATCGATGCGGCCATCTTTGTTTTCATCGACGCCCCATTTGCTG
>Ga0070738_10005805_pt1 | contig 13407 bp, 10 predicted proteins | sample Coa_R2_2_FD_66446 | JGI IMG/M metagenome (GOLD analysis project Ga0070738, IMG submission 66446) | Surface soil microbial communities from Centralia Pennsylvania, which are recovering from an underground coalmine fire - Coalmine... | ecosystem: Environmental > Terrestrial > Soil > Unclassified ... | reverse complement strand
GACACCCCTTCGCAAGGACATCCGCCCTTGGGGCGGTCACACTCATCAAGCCACCAGCTTTGCTGGGGGTGTCTGACTGGACAAACCTCCCAACCAGAATCAATAGGAGGCGGGTTGGGGTTGCGCTCACACCAGCAAATAAATACCTCATCGTATCCTTGCGTTGGTCGATCCCCAGTCGGTAAAAAAGACTGAACTGAATGGACATACCACTCCGGGGCTTCTATCAAAATTTCGCCCACTCCCCATAAACATTCGACTTCGGTTGTTATTTTCGCGTGAAGAATAGCCGCCTCACTTGTCAGTTCTCCACGTCTCTGGATAAAAACTTGACGGAAATGAGGTTTATCCCAATCCAACCAATCCCTTCGTTGATATAGGGTGCCGTCCTCCGTACAAACAGCAATATGAAAACTTTCTATTGGAAATCGTCCTGCATGCTTGCTTTTATACGAATGAACTTCCAAAATTGTCCAATCGACTCCATTAATGACTTCATGCGCTCCAACTTGCGGTGCACCCTCTCCAAAAATGTAAACAGGGATCTCAAACCATTGATCAAGCGGGCGATCAGCGATTTCCAATCGAACAGGATAACGATCAAAGTCTTGGGAGCAAAGGATAAACAGAGACAGATGCCGCATGGCAATTTTCTTTCCGTTATCAGAAGCAATATTTTTTATCTCCCCAGAATAGTACAAATGAACTCAGAAAGTAAGCTCAGGTTTCCAACTTTTCTGACTCACCATCGGTGCCAATATTGAGAGAAGCTCGTGAATAGGGAAAAGAGGGTAATCAGTCAGATCGATCGTGACGGTTGTTCCTTCCAACTTCAAAAATCGCCACATTAGTCCTGTGGTCACTACTCCATAAACAATGTCAGTACTAGCGTTCCAGTGTTGGAATGACACCATCTGAACCAGACAGTGAGAAACTGTGTCGTAACGGTTCGATTTCGTTTCAATCACAGTCGTGATGGCAGGCTGAATCGTCGATCGCCCAGGATTCGCTCGGCTAAACAGGTGGTCAACAGTCCCACTAAGTCCTGCCTCTAAATCGATATTGAACCCCTCGCCACAATACAAGCTCAACTGGTAAGTAAACGCTAGGTGCAGCAGAATGGGAGCGACGACTACCTCGGCTCGCGTCTTTTCGTTGGTATTGGGATAGATAAGGTCAATTCCACCTTCCAGCCTGTCCAGCAATCGACCAATAGGAGCAGGTTTCGGTGAAAGCAGAGGCGATCGCTGCTCAACGACTTGCAGCCCGAATTGTTGGGTGACGATTTGCAGAAGTTGTTGGTGCATAGAGACTAACCAAAGTCTGAAAACAATGCTCCGCGTTGAAAGAAGGGTTGTGTATCCACTTCTTGCAAAGATTGAACTGTGATTTCGTGAATTCGCAGTTGAGCTATAGAGTCGCCGTCTACATGGCTTTGCTCAATCCAGTCGAGCAGTTGTTGCGGAGTAAACTCCCCCTCCTCTAGATCCCGGTGGAGCGATCGGTAAAGGAAATAGCCCCACTGTTGGGGAAAACCCAGCATGTGCTTGGCGATTGCAAGTTTTGAGTCTGCTTCGACGACCCGAAAACAGTTAGGAGAAATGCCCTCGTCGTACAGACTGGTGATTAGAAACAGTGGCATTGCCAAATCTCCTTATCCGGAAATTCCGTCTTTATCTTCTGAGTGTATAGTACAATTGAACTATAAAAGTGGCGGTAGCCTCATTCTAATTCTGAGCGGTTCCTGGTAGCAGAATCGGCTGAAGTTGTCATGACCCCAGAGAATACCCAGCGATTGTTTGAGCGTTTTGACCATCTCTATCGAGGACGGTACCTACCGCCGACTCAAAACCGCATGTCTGAAGGATTTGACTGTGGCGATGGGTGGTACGACCTAATTTGCGAACTATCAGAGCAGATTGAGGCTCACTGCCGAGCCTATGCAGAAGCGACTGACTTGATTGTGGTGCAGGTGAAACAGAAGTTCGGGGAGTTGCGATTTTATGTTCGGCCCCGGATTTTAGCGGTTGAGGAGATGATTGAGGCGGCCAGAGAAAAGTCACGTCGAACTTGCGAACTAACAGGACAACCAGGTGTGAGGTGTTTTAGGGATGAGTACTACTGCACTTTAAGTCCCGAAAAAGCCCAGGAACTAGGATTTCGGCTTGTTCAATCTGCCTCTCAGTAAAGGGTCGGGGTTAGATGAACGTACCGGACACAGTTATTTGTGCTGACCAAGAATTGCAGCAGTTTAGAGGAAGCGATTATGCCTGACAACATTCTTCAAAAACTTACCTGGAATGAAGTTCTACCTGTTGCTCTAGATGCTTTTGATCTTGGGAATGTGTCTGGTCTAGCCTGGGCGAAGTTGGCTTGGGAAAACTTAAGCAGAGTTGAGGCCACAGTTTATAACACCGGAATGGATCGAACCCAGAGAGGAATTCACTTTTTGGCTCTTGCTGATATTTATCGGGACTTCTACTCCATCGTGTGGGAGGAATGTAATGATTCTGACTATTCGGAGTGGGCTGAAGCGTTAGAAATTTCTCAGTTTCGTGTTGGTCAATTGGTTGGGCTGAATCCTGACTTTGACGATGGCGATGATGGCATTGCATACAACCTTGCCGTTCGGCAACTAACGGCTGAAGCGCGTAGAGATGTTGTTCACAATCTTTCAATAGCTTTCCAGGGGAAGCAGGAGCTTTTTATTTCTCTACTCCAGAGTAATAAAGTCAGTGATGGTAGTGAAAATGGCCATTACTTCCCGAAAGCAGATCTGGATAATTTGGCAGGAGTTAAGTTGGCTGCATTTGAATGGTTGGAGCAGGAATGCCCGCCATGCTTTTACTAGCTCACCTTCTGCGTGAGTTATTGAAGGCTCTACCTCAGGAAATTAGTTGAATTGTGCTCTTAGTTAAAAAGCACTGAAATTCTTTGATGACGATAAATCAGTTATCAGCTGCTGCCCTGCTTGCTGAATGGTTACATTAGGCGGATGATCTCCCTTGGAGCAGGTTAAGCAAGGTGTACCTAACTTATGTTTGTTAGATTAGATTACGACCCGGAGGTCACCCCTACGATCAGACATGGAAATGGCTTTTCTTCGGAAGCACCCTCTCATAGAGACCAGTTTGGCTTCAGGGATGGCGATCGCGGTACACATAGCAGCCGAACCATGATGTTGGGGGAGTTGTCCCTACTGTTAGAGCATATACCTAGCGATGCAGACAGTGAAAATTACCTGACGGCAATCCTTGAAGACAACGTTTTAGGAAAGCAAACCTACTCAGCCCGAAAAGTCAGTGTTCAGAAGCTACGAGAGCTTTACGGGCTAAATTCCAAATTGCCTATTTTCCGATTGCTTCGTTTTTTTTGGTCTCTCGACAAGCAAGCCCGACCTACCTTAGCGTTACTTTGTGCATTGGCGCGTGATCCCCTACTCCGCTTATCAATCGATGCTATTCTACAAATCCCTTTAGGAGCACCTTTTAATAAACAGGAAATTAGTCAGGCAATCACTCAAGTAGCCCCTAACCGATTTACAGCCAACACCCTTAGCTCAATTACTCGTAACATTGCTTCATCTTGGACACAGACAGGTTATTTAACGGGAAAAGTTCGGAAGAGCCGGACCCAACCAGTGATAACAGTCGCAACCGTGACGTATGCGCTTATTCTTGGGTATCTACAGGGGCATCGGGGGCAAGCATTGTTTGCGACACCCTGGGTTAGAGTGTTGGGACTACCAACGACCGAAATCATTGCCTTGGTACGTGAGGCAGCCCGGCGAAGTTGGTTAGACTACCGGGGGGTTGGCTCTATGGTTGAGATTCGATTCCCTCAGCTACTCGCTGAGGAGGAGAAAAGCTGGCGGTAGCGTGGCAGTTTGAGGTGAAATAGAATGTGGGATGCCCGTCATGTGGTAAGGATGGTGATCCCCTATGAGTAAGCTGGAAAAGCTCTGTCAAAATTATGAGAATTTCATCTCAGGTCCTTGGGCAGACAACTTGTCTGGTGCTCAAAGGGTCATTTTCGTAGTGTATGACAAGGCAGAGGAAAGATCACTCCGGTTCAAGCTACCAGAGTTTGAGATTGCAACGAACAAAGCCCTGCATCGTTGGAGACACATGGACTTGACAAACGAGTTTCCGCAATGGATGGCAGATGAGGAATATCGGGAAGCATATTTTCAGTGCCCTGAAGATCTGGAAATTCTATTGTCACAGTTTAAAGACCATCTATGTGAGCGAATTGTTACAACATTGACCCACGATGATGTGGACCGAAACACTGTAGTGGCTCTATCGGGATTAGCGAGCTTATTTGGCTTTGTCTCAGTATCCGAGGTGATGGAAGGGGTTGCATTGCATGTTAAAGGGCGGCTTCTAGTTTTCTTTCCGGGCGATCGCGATGGTACTACCTTTCGATACCGTTTTTTGGATGCCCGCGATGGGTGGGACTACATGGCAGTACCGATTACAGCATAAGTGAGAATATGAGCATGAAGAATCGCGAAGTCTATGTCAAAGACCCCTTTCAACAGGAGCTACTGAATAACGGAGTCGCAGAAGTCAAGGAAACAGGTACTCCAGAGGAAATCCGTACCCTACGTTATGAACTAGAAACCTTCGTTTGTGAGGGGCAATATGCAACAGGCTTACAGCGAATTTTAGATGCCTACTTAAGGAATCTAAAGAATCCTGAGCAACCCGCTGTTTGGGTAAGCGGCTTTTTTGGAAGTGGTAAGTCGCATTTTGTTAAGATGTTGCGTGCCTTGTGGGTGGACTGTGAGATTGATGAGCACAATACAGCACGTAGGATCGCTCGACTAGATTCAGAGGTTGCCGAGTTACTGATAACACTTTCCACTCAAGGGAAACGGCAGGGGGGACTTCACGCAGCAGCAGGGAAATTAGGCGCAAGTGCAGAAAGTGTACGTTTAGCTCTGTTAAGTATTGTATTCAAATCTAAAGGACTTCCAGAACAGTATCCTCTGGCAAGATTTGTTTTGTGGCTTAAAGAGAACGACTGTTTAGATGCGGTCAGGGATTTTGTTGAGCAGAGGGGCAAAACTTGGGAAAAAGAAATTGCAAAACTTTATACATCACCCATCATTTGGCAAGCACTCATTACATGTTTTCCTAACTTTGATGTACCTCAATCATCAGTAGGTTCATTGTTACGTGAGCAGTTCCCAAAGGTAAGTGATGTATCGAATGATGAGATGGTACAAGCGATCGAGGATGCGCTTTCTGTTGATGGCAAGTTTCCTTGTACTCTAATTGCTCTGGATGAAGTGCAACAGTACATTGGTGACAATTCTAGCCGCACTTACCTAGTACAAGAAGTTACGGAAGCGTGTAGTAAGCATTTTGCTGGACGTTTGGTTTTTGTCGCAACAGGACAGACTGCGTTAGCTGCTAGTACCCCACAGCTTCAAAAGCTTCAAGACCGCTTCCGCATCAGTATAGAGTTATCTGACCAGGACGTAGACACAGTGATTCGGCAAATTATTCTTCAGAAGAAGCCGGATGTGATCCCTCAAATTAATTCTGTCCTTATAAGCAATAGTGGGGAAATTTCTCGCCACTTACGCGGAACACGTATAGAACATAACCCAACAGAGGATAAAGACTCCCTGGTGGCAGACTATCCCTTGCTTCCTGTGCGTCGCCGCTTTTGGGAGAGAGTACTGCGGGCAGTCGATCAGGCAGGTACTCAAGGACAACTGCGTAATCAGTTAAAGGTGGTTTACGAGGCAACAAGGGTAACAGCAGAGGCAGAACTGGGGACGGTTGTAGGGGCTGACTTCATCTTTGATCAACTATCCGATAGCTTGATTCAGTCTGGAGTGTTACCTAGAGAAATTTTTGAGAACATCCGAAGATACCAAAGCGGGACAGAAGATGAGAAATTAAAAGCCAGAATTTGTGGGCTAGTATTTCTGATTGGGCGGTTGCCACGTGATTCCAGCGCAGATCTTGGTATTCGTTCTACCGAAGATACCTTGGCGGATTTGTTAATTGAGGACTTGGCTAAAGGTAGCGGAGATCTAAGATCGAGAGTTAAACGCCTATTGAAAGGGTTGCTGGATGATGCTCAAATTATGCAGTTAGGGGCGGAATACCGGATTCAAACTCGTGAGAGTAGTGCTTGGGATAGTGAATATCGTAAGCGGCTTGCCAGTTTTATCAACGATGGTCAACGCCTGGCGGATGAACGTGCAACCCTGCTTCAAAAGGCAACCAGAGCCAAACTTGAGAAGATTCGTCTAACCCAAGGACAGGGCAAGGAAGCACGTAAGCTGGTACTTCATTTTGGATTGGAACGCCCCGTACTCCAAGATCAAACTATTCCAGTATGGATTCGGGATGGCTGGAGTGAAGAAGAAAAATCCTTTGAAGTAGACGCTCAAGCTGCGGGGACAGGTTCTGCGATGATATTTGTCTTTATTCCAAGGCGTAACGCAGATAATTTTCAAAAATTCCTGGCAGAGTACAAGGCAGCAGGTGAAACGCTAGACATTAAGGGTGTCCCCAGTACTCAAGAAGGGTTGGATGCTCGTACAGCAATGGAAACTCGTCGCACAGTGGCTGAGCAAAATTTGAAAACCATAATTGATGAAGACATCCTATCTCAAGAGGTGCGAGTGCTTCAAGGTGGCGGGCAAGAGATAGCAGGCACTTCTGTGGCAGAGATGGTACAGCAGGCGGCAGAAGCAGCGTTGCTAAGGCTCTTTCCAGAATTTGACGTAGCAGATAGTCCTAAGTGGGACACCGTTATCACTCGTGCCCGCCGGGGAGATGGCTCTGCTCTGGAGGTATTGATTTACCAGGGTGATGCAGACCAACACCCGGTTTGTAAGAAGATTTTGCAATACATTTCAACGGGAAAACGGGGAAATGATGTTCACAAGCATTTTAGCGATAGCCCCTACGGATGGTCGAAGGACGCTGTTGATGCTTGTCTATACGTGCTTCTGGTAACAGAGCATTTACGGGCAATGTCCAATGGAAAAGTTGTAACCTGGCAACAGATCGATCGACGGGCGATCGGGCAAACGGACTTCCGGGTTGAAGCGATTACCCTGACGGCTAATCAAAAAATTGCTATCCGTAAGCTGTTTCAAGCAGTGGGTGTAAACTGCCAGCCAAGCGATGATTTGGCACCCCTAGTGCCGCAATACATCACTGCGCTTCGACAACTAGCGCAGAATTCAGGCGGAGACGTTCCCTTACCAGAATGTCCCGATATGTCTCTCATTGATCAACTGGCACAGCAGTCGGGCAATGCTCAGTTACTGGACTTATGTGATGCCAAAACTGAGTTAGAGCAGTATGTTCAGCAGTGGAAGGATACAGCACAGGCGATCGCCGAACGTCAACCCCAATGGCAGACGTTGCAAAACTTGCTGGGTCATGCCAAGGGTTTACCGGGCGTGCAGGAGATTCAGACCCAGGCGAATGCAATTTTGGCTAATCGCTTGCTCCTCACGAATCCAAATCCCATGACTCCCCTGTGCAATCAGTTGACTCAACTGCTTCAGCAATCGTGGGTGCAGGCACAGACAGAGTATCAGCAGGAATACGAAGCATCTTTAACGGAACTGCAAGCAACGGAAGACTGGCAGCAGTTAACCCCGCAGCAGCAAGAAGAAATTTTGCAGGAAAACCAGTTAAAGCCGCTTTCCTATGGAGCAGTCGATACGCCTGACAAGGTAATTAAGGCGTTGGAAAGCCAACCATTGAATAGCTGGGGAAGTAAAAAGGAAGCCCTGCCCTTACGTATTACTCAAGCAAGGGTGCGGGCGGCAAAGGTTTTGCAACCTCAGGCGACAGAACTCAAACTGCCGAGCAGCACAATTCGGACTCCAGAAGAGGCAGAGCAGTGGTTATCACAGGCACGGGAGTTAATTCTAGAATCTCTGAAACAGGGTCCAGTGATCCTTTAGCGGTTTAGTTACACCTGCCCATCTCATAACCTGAATCCTTTATAAGTGCTGTTATGCCTTCGTTAAGCCCTGATTTACGCCGAAAATTAGAAACCACGATCCGAGATGCCCGTGAGTTGGCAGAAGCAGGGGCAAAGGCTGCCCTGAAACAGTTGGCAGTGGATCAGGCGGAAGCATTTGCCCATTTGTCGGCAGAGCAGCGGGAGTTGCGAAATCGGCTACGTGCCCGCAGTCGGCAGTTGGGGGATGTGCGCGGAGACAAGGGTCAGCAAGAAATTACTCGTGTCACGATGCAGTGTGCCTACGAGTACTGGCATCGGATGTTGTTTGCGCGGTTTCTGGCGGAAAATCACTTGCTGATGCACCCAGAAGGGGTAGCGGTGTCGTTGGAGGAGTGTGCAGAACTGGCAGCGGAAGAAAAGGTAGATGCCTGGACACTGGCATCTCGCTATGCTGCCCGAATGCTCCCACAAATCTTTCGCCCGGATGATCCTCTATTACAGGTGGAGTTCGCCACTGAACACAAGCTGGGGTTAGAAAAACTGCTGGAGTTGCCATCTGAGATCTTCTTATCTAGCGACAGCCTGGGTTGGGTTTACCAGTTTTGGCAGGCGAAGCGTAAGGAAGAAGTAAACAAATCGGGCAATAAAATTGGTGCGGATGAGTTGTCAGCCGTGACCCAGCTTTTTACCGAAGACTACATGGTAGATTTCTTGCTGCACAATACACTGGGCGCATGGTGGGTCGCGAACCACCCACGGGAGGAGCTACCTGTTGAGATGCCTTATTTGCGGTTTGTCGAGGAGGCTGATCTCCAAGCTACTCATGAAGAAGGGGCGAAGGAAGAAACTAAAGCCAGCAAAATTCCAGCGGCAGGCACTTTCGCTGGGTTTCCCAAGCAAGCTAAAGATCTGCGAATTCTTGATCCCTGTTGTGGATCGGGGCATTTCCTAGTTGCAGAATTTAATCTGCTGGTGCCGATGCGGATGAAGGAGGAGGGGCTATCGGCACGAGATGCCTGTGATGCCGTGTTGCGGGACAACCTGTATGGATTGGAACTGGATGAACGCTGTACTCAGATTGCAGCGTTTGCTCTGGCAATGGCAGCCTGGACGTTTCCAGGATCGGGAGGATACCGCCCGTTACCAAAGTTGAATATTGCCTGTTCGGGAATAGCGATTAGTGCTAAGCGGGAGCAATGGATCGCCTTAGCAGGGGATGACCAACGACTCAAATTTGGAATGGCACGGCTGTATAACCTCTTCAAGGATGCACCAATACTGGGGAGCTTAATTGATCCAGGGGCAGATCGATTGGCATTGGAAGCAAGTTTTGATGAGGTTCAACCGCTCTTAGCAAAGGCATTAGAGGCAGAGCGAAAAAAAGGGGATTATGCAGTAGATGAATTGGGTGTAGCTGCTCAGGGAATCACCACAGCTGCGATGATTTTGTCGGGGAAATATCATTTAGTTGTTACAAATGTGCCCTATCTTGCGAGAGGTAAGCAAGGTGAGGTGCTAGCAGAATTTTGTGAAGGACGCTACCCGAATGCGAAAGCTGACTTAGCTACTGTTTTTGTGAATCGCTGTATCGAATTTCTTATTCAAGGAGGTATGACAGCGTTAGTTACACCTCAGAATTGGTTATTTTTGGGTAGCTATAAAGGACTTCGTGAGAATCTTTTGCAGAATCAAACCTGGAATTTAATAGCAAGGCTTGGAGAGAATGCTTTTGGTAGTCCTCAGGCAGCAGGAGCATTTGTTGCACTACTGCTACTTACTCATTCTAAAGGAAATCTAAAACATACAATTTATGGTGTTGAAGCTTCTACACCCCGGACTGTAGACAGAAAAGCACAATTGTTGCAATCGAGTGAAATTGTAGGTGTTTTACAAACGCAGCAACTTAAAAATCCAAATATTGTTATTGCTCTTGAGGATCTAGGTGAAGAAGATTTATTAGAGAAGTACGCTATCAGTTTAGCTGGCGTTCTCAATGGTGATTGTTCCCGATTCGAGAGGTTCTTCTGGGAGGTCAAAGAGATTGGTAAAGCATGGGAATTTGAACAAAGTACAGTAAAAAAAACTCAACTTTACGGGGGACGTGAAGGCATCATTTTATGGGAGAACGGACAAGGGCAACTACGGAAATTTGCTGAAGAGGTTAAAGAACGACTCCATGATGCAGATCGAAGAGGAAATCAAGCCTGGGGGAAAAAGGGGGTTGCTGTAAGCCAAATGAGAGCGTTACCAGTCACTCTCTATACTGGTGAAAAGTTTGATACAAATACTGCTGTTATATTACCCCGTAACCCAGATCACCTACTTGCTATCTGGTCTTTCTGCTCATCCTCAGAATTCTCAACTGCGGTTCGTCGAATTAGTCAGAAGATAAATGTTACCAACTCAACACTGGTCAAAGTTCCTTTTGATCTCAACTACTGGCAAAAAGTAGCTAATGAAAAATATCCTAATGGTCTACCCGAAGCCTATTCTAATGATCCAACGCAATGGATTTTTAAGGGAGAAATACCTGACTCGCTTTATCCTCTTCAGGTTGCCATTGCTCGGTTGTTAGGCTACCGATGGCATGACCAGCAACCCGACGAGCTTGACGAACTGATTGATAATGATGGCATCGTTTGTCTGCCTGCCGTTCGGGGTGAACAACCTGCAAGTGACAGGCTCCGCACCATCCTTGCTAAAGCCTACGGCAACGATTGGACTGCTCAACAGCCTAAACTTCTAGCTGCTGTCGGCTATGATGGCAAATCTCTGGATGATTGGCTCCGCAGTGGCTTCTTTGATGACCACTGCAAACGGTTCCATCAACGTCCCTTCATATGGCACATCTGGGATGGGCACAAAGCAGGTTTCAGTGCCCTGGTCAACTATCACAAACTCGACAAAAAACTGCTAGAAACCCTCACCTACACCTACCTAGGTGACTGGTTACGCCGCCAGCAAGATGATGTTGCTCAGGGCAAAAGCGGAGCCGATGCCAAACTCCTCGCAGCCCAAAATCTACAGAAGCAACTAGAGCGCATCCTAGAAGGGGAAGCCCCTTACGATATCTTCGTCCGCTGGAAGCCGATCGAACAGCAACCGATCGGTTGGGAACCTGACCTCAACGACGGGGTACGCCTCAACATCCGACCTTTCGTGCAAGCCAACATTCTCCGTAAAAAGCCCTCAATCAACTGGAACAAAGACCGAGGTAAAAACCCTCCCGGTTCCTCCTGGGGCGAAGATCGTTTGAACGATCTGCACCTAACCTTAGAAGAGAAACGGAAAGCCAGAGAAGCCCTACAGGAGGAGAAGCAACTATGAGAATTCAGGAACTCCACCTGCAAAACTTTCGAGGCTTCAAAGACTTAAAAATCACCTTCCCAGAAAGCAATGTTGCAGTTTTTATTGGGGTCAATGGAGTAGGTAAGTCCTCAATTTTGGATGCTATCTCTATCCTGCTTTCTCTTGCCGTTTCTAAGTTTTTCGGCTCAAACTCAAAACGCCAACCCTTTTCACTCACTGAAGACGATATTAATGTAGAAGCGGACAGAGCTTCTATTAATATGTTGGCTTCCTTTGAAGAGGAGTTTTTTGATTTTCATGCTGAGCGCGATCGCAAAAAGAAAGGGATTCTAAACAAAAAAGAAATTCTTACTCAGTACATTCATAAGAAACTACAAAACAATTCGGATTCTAACCTTCCAATACTAGTTTACTATCAAACAAACAGATATATTTCCCAAAGCACATCTTCATCAGGAGATAGCTCCGTTAAACCATATGATTTTGCTCAATTGCATGCCCTCCAGAATGCTTTTGTCAGAAACTTTAGTAGTTTCGATGATTTTGTGAATTGGTTTGTGGCCGAAGAAGACTTAGAAAATCAAATCATCTCTAGAAACGATCGAGACTATATCAATAAGAATCTTCAGGTTATTCGAGAAACTGTAAAGGTTTTCTTTACTAGCTTACATACTTCTCATTTCTCTGACCTTCGTGTTGTTCGCACTAGAGCCAGTAATGCGTTTAGTTATGCATCGACAATAACAAGTTCTTTAGAGATTAACAAAAAAGGACAGCCTATCAAAATTAATCGTCTATCTGAAGGTGAGAAGAGTTTACTTATTATCGTATGTGATATAGCCAGAAGATTAACTATTGCCAATCCGTCATTGAACAACCCCAGAGAGGGGCAAGGGATCGTAATCATTGATGAAATCGATGCCCATCTTCATCCTCAATGGCAGCGAGAAGTTATTCCTGCTTTGCAAACAACCTTTCCTAACTGCCAATTTATAACTAGCACACACTCTCCGCAGGTTTTAAGCAACGTTCATCGAAGTAATATCTTAATTCTAGAAAATTGGGAAATTGTTGAAGAAACGCCCTATTCCTATGGTCGAGACACGAATTCAATTCTTTATGAATTGATGGGTGTAGAAGAACGTCCCAGAGAAATTCGAGAGCGATTAGATGAATGTTTTCATTTGATCGACAGTGGAGAAACTGAATCAGCCAAAGCAAGGCTGTTAGAGCTACGAGGGCAACTAGGGGAAAATGATCCCGATATTATCCGTGCCTTAACTACGATCGACTTCTTGACTGACTGATTATGAAATATATCCGAAAAGGCACGGAACCTACATCTCTAGCAACCTATCGAGCCAGTGCTAACCGCAACTCAGAGTCACTTTACGAAGATTACCCCGATAAAGATGACTTGCGAAGACAACTGCTTCAGGAGCAGGGCTGTATTTGTTGCTACTGTATGCAGCGTATTAGCAATGAAGTTGATGCTACTTCGGGACAGTTCAAGATAAAGATTGAGCACTGGGCACCACAGAGCATTTATAACGGTCAAGACGGCAAACCAGATCGCCGATTAGACTACAGCAATCTCTTAGGAGCTTGTCGTGGCAATGAAGGGCAGCCTGAGCATCTCCATCATTGCGATACCCGTAAAGGCGATACTGAAATCAAAATCAATCCCACTCTACCTATTTGTGAGCAACAGATTTACTACAGTTTCTCTGGCGAAGTCCTCTCCCGTGATCCGGAGATTACACGAGATCTTAATGAAACGCTGAACCTTAATATGCAAACTCTACGAAACAATCGAAAAGCCCGCTGGGATGCTGTTAAGGATTCCTTAATGAGAAGAATGCCAAAAGGCACCTGGACTGTGGCATTGCTGGAGCGTGAGGTTAGAGCTTTGACTCAGATAAATGCTCAACGGCAATATAAGGAATACGTCGTCTTCCTGGTCTTTCTTTTGAAACAAAAGGCAGTTCAAGCAAAATAAGGTAATTCCCCGTCCCTCTCAAACCTACTCCGCAGCAACAGGCATGGCTTCGACAGTTTCCCAAAACTCAACTCAAACGGTCATGCAAGCATTGATTGACTCGCTCAATCGTGCTACGACTTACAACCAAAACTTCCAGGTTGCTC
>Ga0070738_10005804_pt1 | contig 13407 bp, 10 predicted proteins | sample Coa_R2_2_FD_66446 | JGI IMG/M metagenome (GOLD analysis project Ga0070738, IMG submission 66446) | Surface soil microbial communities from Centralia Pennsylvania, which are recovering from an underground coalmine fire - Coalmine... | ecosystem: Environmental > Terrestrial > Soil > Unclassified ... | reverse complement strand
TGCCTCAGCGGCTCGCTGCCCCACACGCCGCGCTCGACCCATGCGCCCGCACTAACTGGCGGCAGACTAAGCTGGGCAAGGATGCGGTCGGCGCTGGTGGGGATGTAGGGGGCGAGGAGGATGGCTTGCAGGCGCAGGGCTTCAGCAGCAGTGTGCAGGACGGTGTTCAGACGTTCGGCTTGCTCCGGCTGACGGGCGAGTTTCCAGGGTTCGTTCTGCTCAATGTACTGGTTGGTGCGGCGCACGAAGGCCCAGATGGTGCCGAGGGCGGCTCCGAGTTCCCAGGCTTCGATGGCCTCTGCCGCTCGTCGGCGCGTCTCTGCCGCGAGTTGCTGCATCTCTTCCTCTAAGGGGCCTGCCGCTCCGGGCGCGGGGATGGTGCCGCCGCGATAGCGTTTGACCATCGAGACGACGCGGTTGAGCAGGTTTCCCAGGTCGTTGGCGAGTTCGTCGTTGTAGTGGCGCACGAGACCGGCACGCGAAAAATCGCCGTCGGAGGCAAAGGACAGGTTGCGCGTGAGATAGTAGCGCACGGCGTCTGCGCCGAACTCGTCGACGAGGGCGACAGGGTCGATGATGTTGCCCGTTGTTTTGGAGATACGCTGCCCCTCAAGCGTCATGAAGCCATGTACCGGCACCTGCTCCGGCAGGGTCAGCCCGGCAGACATGAGCATGGCGGGCCAGTAGAGGCAGTGGAAGCGTGTGATGTCCTTGCCGATGACGTGCGCGCTGGCGGGCCAGTAATGCGCGAACTGCGCCAGGTTGTCCGGGAAGCCGACGGCGGTAACGTAGTTGGTCAGGGCGTCGAACCAGACGTAGAGGACGTGCTGCTCATCGCCCGGCACAGGGACGCCCCAGTGCTGCACGCCGGGACGCACGAGACGGGAGACGGAGAAGTCACGCAACCCCTGACGAATCATGCCCAGCACCTCGGCGCGGCGGCTGGCCGGCACGATGAACTCCGGGTGTGTTGTGATGTGCGCGAGCAGGCGATCACTGTACTTCGAGAGGGCGAAGAAGTAATTCTCCTCTTCGACCCACTCCGGCACAATCGAGGGGTGGTTCGGACACCTGCCGTTGACAAGTTCCTCTTCGCTATAGAAGGTGTTGTCATTCGGGCAGTACCAGCCGGCATAGATGGATTTGTAGATGTCGCCGCGCTCCTGCGCCCGCCGGAACATCTCCTGTGAGGCGCGAAAATGCTGCTCCGAGCGCGTGCGAATCCAGTAATCATACGAGATATTCAGTTTGCTCCACGCCCGCCGGAAGGCTTCGTCCATGCGGTCAATCCACTCTACCGGCGGCACGCCGTGTTCGCTTGCGGCGCGCACGACATGCTGGCTGTTCTCGTCCACGCCCATGCTGAAGAAGGTCTCGTCTCCCTGCAAGCGGTGATAGCGCGCCGCCACGTCGGCAGCGACCTTCTCCAATGAGTGGCCGATATGCGGCTCGGCGTTCGGGTAGTCGATAGCGGTCGTAATGTAATAGGGTTTGCCTTCAGGAGTTTCCCCGTTCTGAGTATTCTGGTTTGCGTTTGCCATGTTTCACCTCAATTCTGTTCTGTTAAAAAAAGCGCGTCATGAAAAATCGTGTAACGGGTAAAAAGAAAGGGACGCAGGTCTGTCGCCTGCGCCCCTGAGTCAGCTCCACTGTGCTTATGCCGGTCGATATCGGGAGAGCAGCGACAATTGCCGGTATGCCTGTGGCATACCGGTAAGCATGGACATAGACATAGAGATGCGCTGCTTACCCTGCATAATTGTCGTAATCCTCTTTCCTGCCGCTCAATGCAGCCGCGTATAAATATTGTACCGCGACTACAAACTCTTTGAGTATGAATATACGCGCATTATTGCGATCTGTCAAGTTTCGTTGCCCGCAACTCAACAATCCCACCACAGGGGCTTCGTACTGCTGTTGGCCTGTAGGATAGGTACTAATACGCTGTTGTTTTCACATACTGTCCGTTAAGATAGACAGGCAAGTGTTGCTTCTGAGCGCAAACACAACTACTTTCAGTTTCATGGGCGCATTGGAACCGTATGAAAAAGTTTGTAAAGCTAATAAGTATGGCCTGGCAACGTGGATATGCCAGGTGGAAGAGAGGAGTGTACGCGCCACCGGAGCCGATGGCGAAGACTCGCAGCTTCTGGATAGCGATAGGGCTGGTGGCGTTGGCCGCGCTGGTCTACAGCATCTACTTCTGTATTTTTCTGACGACGAAGCAGGACGCCTTCCTGACGAATGGCGAGGACCTGGGCATTATGGATCAGGCCATCTGGAACCTGCTGCATGGCTCGCTGCTGCACCAGACGATCTGCAATTCGCTCACCGATACTAACTGCTACGGGCTGAACGGCATTACGCGCTTCGCCATCCACTTCGAGCCAATCCTTTTCCCCATCTCCCTGCTTTATATGCTCTGGCCCGATCCCAGAACCTTGATGATCTTTCAGGTACTGGTCGTGGCAAGCGGGGCGTTTCCCGCCTTCTGGCTGGCGCGTCTGCGCCTGCGCAATGCCTGGGCCGCCGTGCCTTTTGCCCTGCTCTACCTGCTCTACCCCACCCAGCAATACGCCGTCAATTTCGATTTTCACGCCGAGACGCTGACCATCGCCCTGCTGCTTTTCGCCCTCTATTTTCTGTACACTCGCAAGACGGGCTCGCTGCTGGTCTTTGTGGTACTGTGCCTGGCCTGTAAAGAAGAAATTGCCGGAATCGTTTTTATGCTCGGCCTGTGGACGCTGCTTCTACAGGGACGCTGGCGACTGGGAACAGGACTGCTCGCCCTGGCCATTGGCTGGACGGCAATGGGGTTGATTGTGGTTCACTATGCCAGCCCTGTCGGGCATTCGCTGCTCGCCCCCCGCTTCGCCTACCTCGGCAACAGCCCCATACAGGTCGCGCTCACCATCGTGACTCATCCGGTACAGATGATACAGCAACACGTGCTGGAAACGGCGCACATGCATTACCTGCGCGACCTGCTGGCCCCTGCCGGCTATCTGCCGCTGCTGGCCCCCTGCGTGCTGATCCTCGCCAGCCCCACGCTCGCGCTGAATCTGCTCAGTTCCACGCCGAACATGTATAGCGGCGATTTCCAGTACAATGCCGAGATCATCCCGATCCTGATTTTTTCCAGCATTGAGGCAACGGTACTGATGCTCTGGCTCGTTCGCTGGCTGATGGCACGTGTGAGCCAGAGAGCCAACGCAGGTAAGAGCATAGAGAGTGAAAGACAACATAGAGAGCAGCCCGGCGTACTCGCCACCCAGGCCACCCGCAAGGGGGGGAGCGGCGTAGCCGCCACCCAGGCCACCCGCAAGGGGTGGCCCTACTATATACGACCCCGGAGAGCGTCTGCGCAAATGCACTGGCCCTCGCTTTCACGACTGGCTCAGATCAGCATGCTTACGCTGGTGCTGTGCTACATGCTCGTGCGCCTCTTCAACAGCACCACCCAGTACAATGTCTACAGCGTGATGCCTTACGCGCATGGCTTCATCCGCCCGCAGGTGACCCAGCACGATAAACTGGCAGCCCGCTTCCTGAAGGAGATTCCGCCTGATGCCTCTGTCTCGGCCCAGACGACGCTGGTGCCGCATCTGAGCGAGCGCCAGTATATCTATCTCTTTCCCTATGCAGTCAACCACGCCGACTACATCTTCCTGGATGCCAGAGCCTACACCTACCCTTTTAAGGATTATGAGGCCTACGCAACTTCGGTCAAGAGCATTCTCCGGCAGGGCAATTATGGCATTCTGGATATGGACGATAGCTACCTGCTGCTCAAACGCGGCTACCCGCAATCGGATATCGCCCCTGCCATCAAAATGATCGACAACGACGCGAACGAACACCCCGGCTGAGCCTGCGCCAACTGGCCTATCAATGGCTATAAGAACTACCCCTGACAGGGTGAACGGGTTCAATGGGCTTGAGGCCAGCTTCGATCTCTTTACGATATGGCGCCAGGAATGGTGGCAGCGACAGGCTCTCGCCGAGATGCTCAAAATCTTCGTCGGTGGTGAAACCGGGGCCTTCGGTGGCGATCTCAAAGAGGACGCCGCCCGGCTCGCGGAAGTAGACGGAGCGGAAGTAGTAACGGTCGATGACAGGTGTCGCGGCCAGCCCGGCTTCGATCAGTCGCTCGCGCCATGCACGATGCTGCTCCTCATCGGGCGTGCGAAAGGCCACGTGGTGGACGCCGCCCGCGCCTACGCGCATGCGACGCGGCAGGTCTGGTCGCGCAATCAGTCGCACCTCCGCGCCCGGCCCGCCTGGGCCAACCTCAAACAGCGCCGCCTGACTGCCTTTTTCGCTGTATTCGGCCACCTTTCTGAAACCCAGCACTTCTGTCAATACGGTAGCTGTCGGCTGCAAACTGCGCACCGTCAGGGTCACGCCCTCCAGGCCGCGAATAGCCACTTCAGCAGGCACAGGACTTTTGGCCCAGGGATGGCCGGGGGTGACGCCGGTTATCCCTGCCGCCAGCGTGTCATCTACCAGTTCAAGCCGCTGCCCTTCAGGGTCGGTAAAGGCAAGCACCGGGCGACCGGCGCGCTCTACGATACCGCTGTGCGCCACGCCGTATTCGTTGAAACGCTGCACCCACCAGTCGAGCGCCTCGCGGCCCGGCACGCGAAAGGCTGTACCGGAGATCATGCCCGCGCCCGGCACGTGCTGTCCAATATTGGCCCAGTCGAAAAACGTCATCTCGGTTCCCGCGTTGCCCCGCTCATCCCCGTAGAAGAGGTGATAGGCGCTGACATCATCCTGATTGACTGTCTTCTTGACGAGGCGCATGCCCAGCACCTCGGTATAAAACGCCACATTTTCAGAAGGGTTGCTGGTAACAGCCGTCACATGGTGCAATCCACCCAGCTCTATCGCCATTGTCGTTTCCTTTCTTGCCAGCATCTTCGCCGACAAATAGCTCAAAAACCTTGCGATACCACTCATAAAATAAGCACGCTCACATCCTGCCTTCTCTATACAAGTGTATCACCTTCTGATTTTACTAACATTTTGTTAGTGACAATTATTTCGGTTACATCAGTATTCCTCCGGCGGCAGCGGAAAGCCGCCAATGGCGCGAATGCCCATAATATTCCCCACATGCACAAGACCATGCGTCAGCCCGTCGGCAATGGCAGCAAGCCCTTTGATCTGCTGGCCCCAGGGCAGCGTGTATTCCTGCTCAAGGGCGCCATCTGGCAGGGTAGTAAGAATTTCATCGACCATAAGACACATCTCGTTCAGTTGCGGGATGAGGTCGGCGGCTTTCTCCGGCACAACCGCCGCCTCAGGCCACGGCCTGCCGCTGACGGTGGCGGCAAAGCCGAGCAGGCTTTCGTAGGCATGCAGAGCCACCTCTTTCAGCGAACGCTCATCGATGGCGGGCGCGCGATAGCGTAACTGTTCATCCGTGAGACCTTCAACAACATGCTGCAATTGCGCGTTCAGGCGGTCATTCATGGCGCGTAAAGCCTGCGTATTCGTACTGACCATTCGTTGCTCCTTCATCTCGCTAATTTGTCCGTGAATAGCACGTATGACTCATCTGTAGGGTTTCAGGTGAGTAGGAAACAAGGCATAGCCTACTTGATGTAGACCATAGCCATCACGCCCGTTCACTGGTATATTTAGATTGTGCGAGATGAAGATAGTATTCTCCGCGTTATTCTAGTTGTAAAGTATGTATTTCCCCTGAGAAAGAGAGACAGGCATGTGGGCTAAACGTCGGAATGGGATGGAGAAGAGGCAGGCCAGTAGATACATCGTTATGTTTTCCTGCGTTCTCGTTGCCATGCTCTTGCTGCTGCTTGCTTACAAACTGATGGCGGTGCAGTCAGAACAGACGCAGGCCGACTCGAAAGGCGCAACGCCGACGGCGCATGGAAAAACGCCTGTAGTGGGGACATACAGGGCGACGGCAACGGCGACGAACACGGCGACAGGGACAAACAGGCGCGAGAATATTATGCAGTTGCACCAGCTAGAAGGGCTGGATAGCTGGATGTGGCAGGTGGGCCTGCCGCAGCACCGGCTGGTTATTTTCTACGGCAATCCGCTTTCCCCGGTGATGGGGCCAATCGGGCAATACTCCGATGCCGACCTGATCGCTCACCTGCAGGCGCAGGCTCAGGTGTATGCCAGCCTCGACCCTACACACCCGGTCGTCCCGGCGCTGGATTACGTCTCGCCCATCGCGCAGCCCGTGCCGATGGCCGATGGCACGTGGACCTATCGCATGCCGGACGATTCCATCCAGCATTACGTGACGCTGGCAAACGCGAACCACGCGCTATTCTTCTTTGACATGCAGATCGGACACAGCACGGTGCAGAAAGAGGTTCAGCATGTCTGGTCCTACCTGGAACAGCCGGGCGTCGACCTCTCGCTCGACCCGGAATTTGACATGGCCCCCGGCGATGTTCCCTCCGTCGAGTTCGGGCGCATGTACGCCTCCGAGATCAACTGGGCCATCAATCAGCTTTCCAACCTCGTCATTACTCACCACCTGCCGCCCAAAATCCTGATCATCCATCAGTTCCTCGAATCGATGCTACCCGACTGGCAGAAGATCAAATTGCAGCCCGGCGTCGAGGTAGTGACATGCGTTGACGGCTTTGGCCCGCCAGGATCAAAGATCGGCGATTACGAGGTATTCGATCACCAGCAACTCATCGAATACCCCGGCATGAAGCTCTTCTACAGGCTGGACAAACCCCTGATGTCCCCACAGGATGTGCTGGCGCTCAATCCACCGCCATTGATGGTAATGTATCAGTGAGGGGGGAAATCTCACATCCCGAAGCGCATGAGGATCATGCAGGTGAAAATCGAGAAGAAGCCGAGCAGTTCCAGCAGGGCAAAGACCTTGAGCCGCTGTAGCGTTGTGCTAAACGCTACCGGAACCTTTCCTTCGGCCAGCATCTCCTCCGTCACCGGCACGGCAGCCAGTTTGTTCGCTGTTCCGGCAACAAAGAACAGGCCCCACAGGTAGGTGGCGACGGTGACGAGAAAGGCGATGAAGAAGGTGATACCATACGCATTTCCAAACAGATAATCCAGACCGGTCACCGGCCCAAGCACTGTGCCGCGCACAAGCCCGAGCAAGACCGCCAACGTGGCAGCAGGAGTAATCAGGCGCGAGGATAACTCACCTATGCGCTTTGTGAATGCTCGCTGCTGCGCGAATGGCAATGCCATCGTCGAGGGAATAACGACAAAATTCAGGTAGAGTGTGCTGCCAAACCAGAAAATGCCCATCAGAACATGTAACCACTGAACGATAAAAATGGCCCATAACATAGAAACGCTTTCCTTTCCGTATATTCTCATTTTGTCGCAAACTGAAGAAGGTACGGATGGAAGCAAAAGATAGATCACTTGAATGGAAAGTATACCACAACAGGGTGCAAAAATGAGCAGGCTGGCTCCAGCCTGTGCGAAGATTGAGGTTTACCGCCACTTTTCCCCTTGACATTCTTTTCAACCCCGATTATAATCTAACCAGATAGTTAGTTAACCATATGGTTAGTTAGAAGAGGAGATGAGAAAAGGATGGCGGAATCTGGAGATTCTGGAGGTCAACGAGGACTTGTCCAGGATACGGGGGTCGCAAGCGAACGCCTGATACCGCATAGAAGTCGAAGAGGGCGAGCGCATAATGCGGAGGGGGCACGGGAGGCCATTCTGAACGCTGCGGAAGAAGTCTTCGCGGAACACGGCTTCGACGGCGCGCGCGTCGATGCTATCGCGGCGAAGTCGGGCTATAACAAGAGCCTGATCTTTCAATACTTTGGCGATAAGCTCGGCCTGTATACAGAGGTGAATCGACGAATTGACAGGGAACTGAACGCGCTTTCGGGGCGCGTCCTGGCCCCCTTCCTTGAAGACGAGGCCGTTACCACCGACCCGCACCGCTTCAGGGCCTTGCTCGAGACAGTGATAGGAGTGCTGTTTGATGCCATGCTCAAGCATCCGCACGTGATGCGCATTATTCTCTGGGAGCAGGCCGAGGGATGGCAAACCTACACAAAAATCATATCACAACTTGATACAGGGGATGTTGACCGGATCAGAACACTTTTTTCTAAAGCCCGCAGTGCAGGATTACTGCGATCGGATTTCGATCCTTTCGTCCAGGTTGTTATGGCAGAGGAGATGTGCTGGTCCTACCTCGCCTCCATTCCTCTGTATCAGATGTTCACGAATGAAGATCTGTCCTCTGCGCCAGCGATTACACGCGCGCGGAAGTACCTTGTTGATTTTATCGTTCATGGGATAATGGTCGATCCAGAGGACAACGAGAACTGAGCCTGTAGATTGACCTGTACGAGATTCCATAAGAGGGGTTGGCTTTGCCGCAAAATAACTAAATAGTTAGTTAATAAAACAATCAGTTAGTTTGAAAGGAGATGGTCATCATGACGAATCTTGGAAACCGCCGGTGGTGGGCGCTGGGCGCGCTCACGCTGGCCATTCTGGCGGTTGGACTGGACGGGACAGTTCTCAGTGTGGCGCTGCCGACACTTGCCTACGCGCTACACGCCTCGGAATCTGACCTGCAATGGTTTTCCTCCGGGTACCTGCTGGTACTCGCGGCGGCGATGCTGCCTGCCGGGTTGCTCGGCGATCGCTACGGACGCAAAAAGGTGATGCTCATTGCTCTGGCTTTGTTTGGTGCAGGTTCGGCGGCCTGCGCCTACGCGCCGTCGGCAGGCATATTCATTGCGGCACGGCTTGTCCTCGGCCTGGCCGGGGCGGGCATCGTCGTGATGGCCCTTTCCGCGCTGACGGTCCTCTTCACCGAAGAGGAGCGGCCCAGGGCAGTGGGCATCTGGGCCGCCGCCAACTTCCTGTCACTGCCGATTGGTCCAATCCTGGGCGGCTGGCTGTTGACGAACTACTGGTGGGGCTGGGTGTTCCTGATGAACGTTCCGGTTGCCCTGCTGGGACTGCTCGTCGCCTTCGTACTCGTGCCTGAGTCGCGCGCTCCCGTGCGCCCTCGCCTGGACCCGGTTGGGATCATCACCTCGATTGCCGGGCTGGTCAGTGTGACCTATGGCCTGATCGAGGCAGGCCAGAACGGCTGGGGGGACGCCACCGCTCTGGTTCCGATGGTCGCGGGGGTTGTCGTGCTGGTGGCCTTCTTCCTCTGGGAAAGCTGGCTTGGTCGTCGCCCTGGAGGTCAGCCGCTGGTGGAGCTCGCGCTTTTCCGCTCGGCCTCCTTCACCTGGGGTGTCATCCTCGCGGCCACAGCAGGGCTTGCCATGATCGGCGTGCTGTTCACCATGCCACAGTACTTCCAGGGCATACTGGGTACGGATGCTATGGGTTCCGGGATAAGGCTCCTGCCGTTGATCGGAGGGCTTGTCGTGGGGGCTGTGCCAGCGGATCGCGTTGCGCGTCTCGTGGGGGCGAAGATCACGGTTGCGCTCGGATTCGTACTACTGGCTGCTGGAATGCTCCTGGGCGCTACGACCGGCGTCGCCTCTGGCGAGGGCTTTATCGCGATCTGGATGGCTCTGGTCGGGGCTGGAATGGGGCTTACTATGGCTACGGCAGCCTCTGCAGCCCTCTCTGAACTCCCACAGGAGCGTAGCGGTGTAGGATCGGCGGTGATGCAGGCCCTCCAGAAGGTCGGCGCGCCGTTCGGAGCAGCGATCCTGGGAAGCGTACTCAGTACCGCCTACCAGGCGCAATTGAATCTTACGGGACTTCCGTCAGCGGTCGCGAATGCGGTCAAAACGAGCCTGTTCGGGGGGCTGGCTGTAGCCGGGCGGCTTGGCTCGGCACCGTTGCTCGCATCGGTGCGCACAGCCTTCGTCCACGGGATGGACGTTTCGCTCGTGGTAGCGGCGGGAATCGCGGCGGCGGGTTTCGCACTCACTCTGGCATTCTTGCCTGCGCGTGCCACCCCCAGGGTGAGCGGTCTCCCGGCAGTGGAAGCGGGAGCGTCAGTGACGCCGACCGGCCCCCTGCTGGTGGGCGCCATCCACGAGGAGGCAGTTGCCAACCAGGGAGAAGAGGGACATGACGACGCTGCGCGAGAGTAAATGATCGATCTCGCAGCCTGTGTCGATCAGGTTGCCATAAAAAAAACTGGCCCAGACATGTCATGCTGAGCGATAGCGAAGCATCCGGGGCGACCAATTGGTGAGTCTGGTCGACGCGGATGCTTCGCTATCGCTCAGCATGACACGCTTATGCTATAATGCAGGCAAATACAGCAAAAAGACGAACAGTTATGAGCAGGAGAGCGAGCCTTGAAGCAGGTTCAGCACAATGACTTTACGGGCAGTGAACCGGATAAGGAGAAGGGTGAGCAGCGGGCGCACACCTTCTTCGCCCTGCTGTGCTTCCTCATTGCCATCATCTTGCTGAGCGTTTTTCTCGGCAACGGGCTGGACGGTTTCTCCTCCATGCTGGTTCTGCTGGGCGTGATCGCCTTCGGCACCGGCGGCATCTACCTGCTCGGCCACCGGCCCTCACAGGAACACGAGGAAGAAAACGATTTCGCCCTTGATGATGGAGAGGGCATGGAAGAGGAAGATGGAGTTGTTGAGGGAACGATTGTTGCAAGCAGTCTCGTGCAGGATGACGAGGTAGACGACGAGATAGTTGACGAAGATGATACAGAAACCACATGGGAAGATGAGGAGGAGGAGGAATGGGAAAACGGCGGAAGCGACGATAACGAGGATTTTGAGGAGGATGAGGACGGCGAGGGTTTTGCAGGAGATGAGATAGAAGACGATGAGCAGGACGATGGAGATGGGGAGGATGACAAGGAAGGGCTGAATGCCTTCAAGATGCTAGTGGAAGAGGCGCTGGATAGCATCCCTCTGGAGTTCAGGAAGCGCATGGAAAACCTGGCGGTACTGGTGGAGAAAGAGCCGGGCAGAGAGGTACTGCAACGGGTCGGCACCAGAGAGGGCTACACGCTGCTCGGACTCTACGAGGGAACGCCATTGACCGCGCAGAGCTATCAGGGGATGATGCTGCCGGAACGCATCACCATCTATCAGCGCACCATCGAGGCGTACTGTCATGGCGACCCTGAACGCATTCGACAGCAGGTGCGCGCCACCCTGCTGCACGAGGTGGCGCACCATTTTGGCATCGACCATGACGAAATGCCGATCTGGGTCAAGTAGGATAGCAAGGTCAGGCCAGCCCGGCTTTGCGGCCAATCGCCAGTTTGCGCCACTCGACGCGCAGGACTGCGGCATCGATCATCTGGTCGTCGATGACGATGGCGCCGAGGCCGCCCTGGATGTCGGCATTTTCGTAGGCATCGATAATGTGCTTCGCTCTGGCGATCTCCTCCGGCGTCGGCGTGTAGGCTTCGTGGATAATGTCAATTTGCGCGGGGTGGATGGCCCATTTGCCATCGAAGCCCATGCGCGCCCCCATCTGCGCGTCGCGGCGGCAGGCTTCGTTGTCGCGAATGGCCAGCGTCACGCCATCGACAACGGTGATACCGGCGGCGCGGGCGGCGGTGATACATTTGGCTTTGGCGTAGTTGTAATAGAAAAATTGCTCGCCGCCCAGTTCCTGCGCGCCGATGTCGCCCGCGAAGTCGACGAGGCCGAAGATCAGCCCGCCCATGCGCGGCGTAGATTTCGCTATCTGTTCTGCGTGCAGCACCGCGTCGGCGGACTCGATCAACACTTCTAGCTTGATGCGCCCGATCTCGAAGCCCATGTTCTCCTCGATCTGTGTCAGCAGGCGATCCACGAAAAGGATGTCTTCCGGCCCGTAACATTTGGGGATCACCACGACATCGATGTTGCGCCCGGCAGCTTCGATCACGTCGATCAGGTCGCGGTAAAAGAAACGGGTGCGGATATTGTTGGGGCGAAAGGCGCGGATTTTGCCGCCGAAGTCGAGCGTGTTGAAGGCTTCGATGACGGTTTTGCGCGCCTCCACTTTCTGCGAGACGGCGCAGGCATCTTCCAGATCGAACATCACCTGGTCGGCGTTGGAAGCTGCCGCCTTCGCCATCATTTTCATGCTGTGGCCCGGCACGGTCAGTTCGGAGCGGCGCACCACGAAGTCGCGGGCCATCACCATCTGCGCTTTCGGCGGAATGATATTGCCGCTATTGTTGCTATTCATGCCCATATTCATGCCTGCCTGCCTCCCTCTTTATCTCTAACCTTTGCCATTTTCTCTTCCCAGGCGCGTTGTTGCGCGGCATCGGCCTCGCGTGTGGGAACCATGACACGGCGTTTGAACGAGAGGACGGTTTCGCCGCGCTGGTTGTAGGCAATGGTTTCGACGGTGACGACGCCGCGATCTGGCTTGCTGCCGGAAAGCTTTTTCTCCAGCACCTTCGTCTCCGCGTAAATGGTATCGCCATGAAACGTGGGGGCGAGATGCCTGACGTTTTCAAATTCGAGGTTGGCAATGGCCTTGCCGCTCACATCCTCCACCGTCATGCCCAGCACAATGCTGAAGACCAGCGTGCCAACAACGACGCGCTGGTGAAACTGCGTATCCTCCGCGTAGCTGGCATCGATGTGCAAAGGATGATGATTCATAGTGAGCATGCAGAACAAAGTATCGTCATACTCGGTAATGGTGCGGCCCGGCCAGTGTTTGTAGATAGCGCCGACCTCAAATTCCTCGAAGCAGCGACCAAATTGCATAGATTCCTCCTCACTAACTATGGAACCTCGCGGATATACCGCTCACATGTCATGCCATAAGAATCGTCCTCTGACGTGTCATGCTGAGCGCAGCGAAGCATCTGGTATCGCCAACCGGGCGGCGGCGTGGCCCACCCCGGATGCTTCGCTGCCGCTCAGCATGACATGTCCAGGGACAATTCTCATGTCACGCCATGAAAAAGACCCTCTCGCGTTTCATGCTGAGCGGCAGCGAAGCATCCGGGGTGGGCCACGCCATTCGCTTGCTATCCCGGATGCTTCGCTGCCGCTCAGCATGACATGTCTGAGAACGCTTTAACGGCATCTTATTCAATGGCGTACTTTTGCAACAACTGGCGGGCAATGACGAGGCGCTGGACTTCGCTGGTGCCTTCGCCGACAAGCATGAGCGGGGCATCGCGGTAGTAGCGTTCGACGTTGAACTCTTTTGTGTAGCCAAAGCCGCCATGGATGCGCATGGCTTCGAGCGTGACCTGCTGGCACATTTCAGAGGCAAAGAGCTTTGCCATGCTCGTCTCAAGGTCGCTGCGCGCGCCGCGATCCTTCTGCTGCGCGGCCTTCTGCACGAGCAGGCGCGCCGCCTCGATCTGGGTTGCCATGTCCGCCAGCTTCATCTGGATGGCCTGATGCTGAGCAATTGGCCTGCCAAAGCTGGAACGTTGCTGCGCGTAGCGGATAGCCTCGTTGAAGGCGGCCTGCGCTACGCCGACGGCACGTGCGG
>Ga0070738_10005803_pt1 | contig 13408 bp, 10 predicted proteins | sample Coa_R2_2_FD_66446 | JGI IMG/M metagenome (GOLD analysis project Ga0070738, IMG submission 66446) | Surface soil microbial communities from Centralia Pennsylvania, which are recovering from an underground coalmine fire - Coalmine... | ecosystem: Environmental > Terrestrial > Soil > Unclassified ... | reverse complement strand
GTCGTCGAGCAATCGCTCGATTCGCTGACGCCGCTCGGCTACGAAGGCCAGGGCTGCGTTCACGGTGTCCTTCTTAGTCTTCGTGCCGAGCTCTCGAGCCGCTTGTTCGAGCGCCACATCGTCCAGGTCGATCATCGTCTTCATCTTTACGATGATATATACGCGGATGCTCGAATAGCAATATCGAGCACTACGCGCGATTAGGGCCGGCGGCCTCCCGGATGGCCCGAGGGGAGCTTGCCGGCGCGGATGTCGGCGGCGTAGGCAGCCATGGACTCGAACAGCTCCTGGGCGACGGAGCCGTAGCGGGAGTAAGCATCGTCCAGGGAGGACGCGCCCATGCCAGCCATGCGGAACGACGTGCGGATCTGGCCGTCGGAGCTGGCCTGGCCGCCGACGCCGGTGAGCACGGGGATCTGTACCGCCTGCGCGGCGGGACCGGTGGCCTCGCCGCCGTGGGTGAAGTCCAAGATCGAGGCGCCGGCAGCCTCCAGAGCTTTGGCAGTGGCCACCATCTGCTCGACGGGCAGCTTGGCGCCGGAGTCCCAGCCGCCGAGCTGGGCGGACGTGCTGGGCGTGAGGCCGAACTGGGCGAACACAGGGATGCCGGCGCGGGAGATAGCGCTGACAATGCCGGTCTGGGCGGCGCGAAGCTCGACCTTCACGCAGTCGGCCCCACCCTCCTTCACCAGCCGGATGGCGTTGCGGACCGCGTCCTCCTCGCTGGCCTGGTAGCTGCCGAACGGCATGTCGCAGGAGAACAGCGCATTCTTCACGCCTCGGCGCACGGCGCGGGCGAACAGCAGCAGCTCGTCGATGGTGATGGCTTCCTGGTTCTCCTGGCCCAGGACGTTGTGGCCCACGGAGTCGCCCAGCGAGATCAGGTCCGCGCCCACACGATCGGCGATCTGCGCAGCCTGGTAGTCGTAGACCACGATGCCGACGATCTTGCGGCCGTCGCGCTTCATGCGATGGAGGTCCGGGATGGTGACGGGCATGGCTCTAGTCGAGTACTCCTTCGGATGTGAGCTCTTGGATTTCGGCGTCGCTCAGTTTCAGGATTTCGCGCACCACATAGTCGGTGTGCTCGCCCAGGAGCGGCGCATGCGCATACACCTGGGGTGAAGTCTCGGACATCTTCACCGGCGGGCCTTCAGTGACGAGCGGGCCCATCTCCGGTTCTTCGAGGTTCACGTACAGGCCGCGCGCGGCAAACTGCGGGTTGCGCTCGAACTGATCCTCCACGTCCTGCACCGGCGCCGCAATGACGCCGGCTGCCTGGAGGGTTTCGGCGACTTCGTTCGCCGTCCAATCGCGGGTCCAGGCCGAGACGAGCGCGTCCAGTTCGGCCCGATGCTCTCGGCGGGCGAGGAGGCCGGCGAAGCGCTGGTCCTCGAGCCACTCGGGGTGGCCGGCCGCGCGGCAGAAGGCCTGCCATTCGACCTCGGTTCGCACGCTGAGGACGCACCACTTGTCCTCGCCGGCGCAGGGGTAGGCCCCATGCGGCGCGCAGCCCGCTTGATCGTTGCCGGACGGGCCGGGATCCCGGTGGTTGACCATCCAGTCGAGGTAGTAGGGGCCGAGGAGCGAGGCGCCGGCTTCGGCCTGCGAGCTGTCGATGCACATTCCCTGACCGGTGCGCTGCCGGTACAGCAGCGCCGACATCACCGCCGCTGCGCCGGCGATACCGGACATGAAGTCCGGGTGCTGAGTGCGCGCTTCGCCGGTCGGCGTGGGCGCGTTGGGGTGGTTCCAGAGGTGGGTCATGCCGAACAGCGCCAGCAAGTTGGGGCCGTAGGTGACATGGTGGGCGTGCGGGCCGGTGCAGCCCAGGCCCTTCAGCCGGATCAGGATCACGTCCGGCTTGATCTCGCGAAGCTGGTCGTAGGCCATGCCCCAACGTTCCATCACGCCCAGGCTGAAGTTCTCGACCACCACGTCGCTGACGCGGATCAGGTCACGCACGAGGTCCTTGCCGCGATTCGTCTGCATGTTGACGGTCAGGCTCTTCTTATTGCGGCTGAGCTTGGCGAAATCGGGCGACTTGTTGAGCCGGCCCTCCTTGGGGCCGCCGCGGTGGCTGTCCGGCCGGTTGCGCGATTCGATCTTCACGACTTCGGCGCCGTACTCGCTCAAGCACTTGGCGACCGTGGGCCCGGCCGCGCCAGTGGTCAGCTCGACGACGCGAATACCCTCGAGAGGCAGCATCAGATGACTCCTGCCGCGCGGAGCTCTCGCAGATCCTCCGGGCTGAGGCCTAGCTCGCTCCGGTAAATCTCGTCGTTATGCTGGCCGATGGTCGGGGCAGCCGAGCGGACGGCCGCGCCGGCTGCGCTGTACTTGTGCATGGCGCCGATCTGCTGATAACGGCCAACCACGGGATGCTCGATCTCCTGGAACAGGCCTCGGGCCTGCGTCTGCTCGCTCTGGACGAACTCGGCGGGCGTGTTGACGGGCGTGATGGCCAGGTGGCGGGCCTGGCCCTCGAGATACAGCTCCTGTTTCGTATGGCGGCGGCAGAAGGCCTCGATGATGGGCGCGAGCCGGTGCATTTCCTTCTGCCGGACGCGGCGGTCTTCCATTGCGGGATCGGTCACCGCAGGATCACCAATCCACTCGGCGAACGTCTTCCAGTGCTCGCGGGCGAGGATGAACAGCCGGACGAAGCCGTCCTTGCAGGGGTAGAGGTCGTGGTGCAGCTCGGGCACGTGCTCGAAGTGGCTCACGCGGTGCGGCTTCTCCTTGTGGTAGGAGTACAGCGGCACGACGTAGCTGCCGGCGTGAGCGGCGGCCTCCGCCAGCGAGACATCGACGTGCTGTCCGCGGCCGGTCCGCTCGCGATGGAACAGGGCCACCTGTGTGGCGAGTGCCGCGTGCATGGAGGCGACGCCGCAGGACAGCTCGCCAGGAGCAACGCACGGCGGCCCGCCTGGCTCGCCGCTGAGGGCCATCAGCCCGCCAACGGCAAAGGCCGTCAGCTCACCGCCCTTCCAGTCGCGCCAGGGGCCGGTCTGGCCGAAGGCCGTGATCGAGGTGACGACGATCTTGGGGTTGATTGCGGTCAGGTCGTCGTAGCCGAGGCCGTGCTCGGCCAGCCAGCCGGGGGGAAATGTTTCGACGACCACGTCGGCGGCCCTGGCCAGGTCGCGAAAAAGGCGCTGGCCGTCCGGCGACTCGAGGTTCAGGGTGATGCCGCGCTTGTTGGCGTTGTGATGCAGGAAATAGAGGCTGCGCTCGGGGTGGGGCACGTCGCCGGCGAATGGACCACGCGAGCGGGTAGCGTCGCCGCCCGGCGGCGCGATCCGAATGACGTCGGCGCCGTTATCGGCCAGGAACTTGGCGCAGGGCAAGCCCTTCTCGTCGGCGAGATCGAGCACGCGGATGCCTTCCAGAAGCCCGCCTTGTGGTGCCGCCAATGCGGCGACATCGTACACCGAGACCGGTGGGCAGACGCTGGTGTATTCTCGGGCCGCCATGATCATCGACGCGGACACGCACGTTATCGAGACGGAGCGAACCTGGGACTTCATGGAGGGCGCGGACCGCAAGTACGTGCCGCAGCCGATCAAGGTCGAGCGGAACGGCAGGCAGCAGGAGTTCTGGCTGCTCGACGACCGGCTGACGCCGCGGCGCCAGAACATCGGCGCCGACACGAGCGAGGCCGCGCGGGAGATGCTGGACCTGGAGGGCCGCATCTCGCACATGGACCAGCTGGGCGTCGACGTGCAGGTGCTGTTCCCGACGATGTTCCTGCGGCCGGCCACAACCAAGCCGGAGGTCGAGCTGGCGCTGTGCCGAGCCTACAACCGCTGGCTGGCGCACATCTGGAGCCGCGGCCAGGGCCGGCTGCGCTGGGCGGTGATGCTGCCGCTGATGAGCATGCCCGAGGCGCTGAACGAGCTGCGCTGGTCCAAAGAGCACGGGGCGGTGGCGGTGTTCATGCGCGCTTTCGAAGGCGAGCGGCGGCCAGCCGACCCGTACTTCTTCCCGCTGTTCGAGGAGGCCAGCCGGCTGGGCATGCCGCTGGCGTTCCACGCCGCGATCGGCAGCCTGCTGCTGAACGACATGTTCGGCGACGAGTCGTTCAGCAAGTTCAAGTTCCCGGTGTTCCACGCGTTCTGGTCGTTCGTGGCGAACGACATTCCGTCGCGCTTCCCCGAGCTTCGGGTGGGCTTTGTAGAAGCGAGCGCGCGGATCCCGCACGTCATTCATCACCTGGCGTCTTCCCTGAAGCGCCAGGGGCGAGAGGTGCCGCCCGACTTGTTGCGCAGATCGAGGCTCTACGTGACCTGCCAGACGGACGACGACCTCGACTACATCCTGCGCTATTCGGGCGACGACAACCTGATCATCGGCTCGGATTACGGGCACAACGACACGTCCTCCGAACTGGAGGCGCTGCGGCACCTCAAGGAGAAGGGCGAGGTGCCGCCAGCGGTCGTCGACAAGATCCTGGGGCCGAACGCGGCGGCGTTCTACGGGCTATGAGGTTCGTCGTGCGGCACTTAACCAGGTGGGCCGACGTTCGCGCCGCTGCGCGGCGATCACCCCCTGCGGGGCTGCCCGCCCGCCCGCCCGTTCGTCGGGCTCCGCCCGGCACCCGGTCGGCCGGCGCTATCGCCTTGGCTCTCCTATTGGCCGGTTGTGGCGCGCCGGCTGAAAGCAGGATCTCTGCCAGCGCCAGCGTGGCAAGTTCGGCGTCAGCGTCTGGATTGGCCAGGACGACGGTGGTCTACAGCGCGCTGTCGCCATCCTATCTGGCGCTGTGGGCGGCCAAGGATGGCGGCATCTTCGAGCAGCATGGGCTGGACGTGGAGCTGACGTTGACCGGCGGCGGCTCTCAGGCGATGCCGGTGTTCCTATCGGGGCAGGCGGAAATCTTCCAGGCGGCGGGGTCCGACATCCTGGGGGCGGTGGCGAGCGGGACCGACATCGTGGTGACGGCGACGACGTCGGCGGTGTACCCGTTCAAGCTGGAGGTCAACCCCAGCATCAAGAGCGCGGCGGACCTCAAGGGCAAGAAGGTCGGGATCACCGGCTTGGGCGACACCGGCGATGCGGCGCTGCACCTGGCGCTGCCGAAGATCGGCCTCGATCCGGACAAGGATGTGATCGCCGTGCCGGTTGGCAGCAGCCAGAACACCGCCGCCGGGATGCTGAGCGGCGCGCTGGACGCCGGCCTGTTGAGCCCGCCGCAGAACCTCGCGGTTGAGGCGAAGGGCTTTCACGCCCTGTTCGACATCCCCTCTCTCAAGCTGGCGGTGGCGAACCAGGAAGTCGCCGTGCAGCGGAGCTGGCTGGCTGCCAATCGAGATCGCATGCAGCGCTACATCGACTCGCTGGTGCTGGCCACGGCGAAGGTCCGGCACGACAAGGTCTACGCCATCGGCTTGATGAAGAAGTACTTGAAATCGGACGACGAGGCGGCGCTCGACGCTTCTTACGAGTTCTCCTCGCAGCAGGTGCTCGCGCCGCTGCCTTTCCCGACGGCGGAACAGTTCGCCAACACGCTGTCCGTGATGAGCACCCGCAACAGCAAACTCGTGGGCATCGATCCGGCTAAGTTCATCGACCCCTCGTTCGTACAGAGCGCGGCCGACCGCGGGCTCGATCACTGACACGGAAAGGGCGCCGAGCTTCAACCCTCGGCGCCCTCACAAAGCTGAGCGAGCTTAGCTGGCGTAGACCCGGACGAACCCACCCCGGCCCCGGCCGATCGTGACGGGGATGCCGGGGAAGCCGGACCCGCCGCCGATGCCGATCGGGATCGGCACCGTCACCACGTGAGGGCTGGGAGCGGTCGTGGCCTGGTTGCCAGTGCGGGTGACGCTGAAGCTGCTGCCGTCGGCGCCGAGCTGAGACGTGGTGGCCAGCGGCTGGCCGGCCGTATTGATCATCGTGATCGGCTGGCCTCCTGCTTGGGAGATGTTCTCCTGCTGGCCGTTCTTGACCGTAGTGGCGCCCGTGAAATTGATCGTGCCGAAGTCGTCCAGCGGGACGATGCCGCGGCGGGCGCTGGGCGCTTCCTCAACCCACTCGGCCGAGCTCAGGGAGGAGTTGTAGGCGATGGACTGCTGATAGTTCTGACCGGTGGTGTTGTTCTTGAGGGTGACCTGCCACTGGCCCGGGCTGGTCTGCGAGATGGAGACGCTCACGGAGTCGCCCGCGTGGACCGCCAGGGGGATGTTGTGCGACGCCTGAGGCAGGGTCTCGATCCAGGCGTCGTAGCCGATCTGGCCGTTCTGGACGGTCTCTTCGGTGCCGGCCTGGATCAGGTCGCGGCTGGTCACGCCGCCGATGCCGACCCATGCGGCGTCGGCGCCGCTGCCGCTCGCGGACGGCTGTGGGATGGTCCAGGTGCCGTTCACCGCGGTGAAGTTGCCGCCGGTGGCCGAGTAGCCGGACCAGTTGATCGAGTTGCCTGAGCTACCGCCACTGGGATTGGGGTTCGGCCCGGGAATCTGGATCTCGGAATCCGGATGGGCGTCCGCGGCGATCTTCCACGCCCCATTCTGCTGGACCAGGGTGTAGACGTTCCGGTCCGTGGACTCGTCGGTAGTGCCGTCCGAGAAGGTGGTCCGCCACGTCTCGTCCGTCACGGCGCGGGCGGAGCCGTCGTTCATGAGGCGCACGGGCCCCCAGGCGATGTTCACCAGCTGGATGCCGGTGACGCCGTTGTTCTTCATATCCTGGTTCGTCTGGGACATCTGCTGGTAGTAGTCGCTGGTGGCGGTGTCCTGCATGAGGCTGGGATTGCCGGTGCTGAAGGCTTGCGCCTGCTCCTGGTTGGCCTGCTGGATGACGGCTTGAATGGCCTGAGCGGGGGCGTTGTTCGAGGCCATGTACAGGCCCGTGGCAGCGCTCGCCGGGGTCGCCACGACCCCCAACCCGAGGACCACGGCGGAAAGGATCGAGATGAGCTTATTCGTCAGTTGCATCGTGCTTCGTTCTCCGGCTTCCAAGCTAGCGCAATTTCCTGAGAACAAGCTGAGAGTTGAATGTGTCTGGCCTAAGTGTCACATGGAATGGCGCTGCCACGGACCTGGGCTACCTACCGCGTGCCACTCACCGCGGCCGGTGCTGTTGGACTTGCGCTGGCGCTTGCGTTCGGCTTTGCAGTGGATACGGATGTCGCTGCGTTGTGGCCCGGGGTCGCCGGTATGGGTGTCGTCGATGCCGAGGGGCTGCTGGAGCGCACGAGCTTGGCCGCCGCGCGGTCAATCGGTTGACCTAGCAGTTCCGCGGTCGGGTGAGCCGCGCGCTCTCGCGCGATGTCCCGGCGCAATTCAGGACTCCCCTGCGCCGCCAATCGGTCTAGCACACGATCCAGCGACTGCACCTCCGCCGGTCCAATCGTGACGGTGCTGCCCTGCCCGTCCACCAGGGCGGCCACGTCCTCCTGCCAGAGCTGCAGACCCTGCATGAGATCCCCTCGCAAGGTCGAGTCGGTCAGCATCGAGCGGACGACCTCAGGGCTGTGGTGGTTGTACAGGGAGATCCACCGCTGGCCTTCCGGCGACGAGGCGAGGACCTGATCCCGCAGCCGGCGGAACACGGTGGGGTCGAGCCGAGGCAAACGAACGCCCATCGTCGGGTTGACCGCAGTCGCCGGCGCCCCCTGCGCCTCGCCCGCGGCCAGCGTGTTCACCACGCACGATGACGCCAGAGTCGTGAACGTGCTCACTGGGCTGTAGCTGGTACCCACGCTGTTCGTGGCGTAGGCCTTGAAGCTGTAGCCCGTGTTGGCAGTGAGGCCGCTCACGCTGACCGTGAAGGTCCCGGTTCCGGCCGAGCTCGCAACCGCCTTGGTCACACTTGGCCCGCCAAGCTGGGGATTGTTATTGGCAGCGGTGGGCGCGTAGACGACGCCTCGCTCCGTCACGCTGGCACCTCCGTCGCCGGACACCGTTCCGCCCAGCGTCGCGCTGGTATCCGCCACCGCGGCCGCCGTTGGACTGACGACCGTGGGCGCGGCCGGAGCGCCCACGGTCGTGGTGAAGGTGTCCACAGGGCTGTAGCTGGTGCCCACGCTGTTGGTGGCGTAGGCTTCGAAGCTGTAGCCAGTGCTTGGCGTGAGGCCGCTGACGTCGACGATGAACGTCCCCGTTCCCGGCGAGCTCGCAACCGCCTTGGTGACACCCGCGCCGCCAAGATGAGGGTTGCTGTTTGTAGCCGTTGCCGCATAGACGACGCCTCGCTCGGTGACGCTGGCGCCGCCATCAGCTGACACTGTGCCACCCAACGTCGCGCTGTTGGCAGCCGTTGCCGAAATCGTTGGGCTCACCACAGTTGGTGCGACCGCAATGTCCGTGGCAAGGTAGCGCGCCAGGGCGAAATCGGCGCCCGAGGCGCCAGCCGCTACCAGATTTCCGTCCGGCTGCAGTACCAGAGCATTCGCGATATCGTTGGAGGACCCCAAGTCGGTTGTCACGGTGCCTCCAGTTCCGAAGGTGCTGTCCGGGGTGCCATCAGCCAGGTAGCGTGCCAGCACGAAGTCGTCGCCCACGAGGCTGGCCGCGCCGGCAGTCAATATCTTGCCGTCCGGCTGCAGCAGCACGGCAACGCCCGCGGAGGCGGCAGTCGCCCTGCCGCCAGTCCCGAAGGTACTGTCTAGCTGGCCGTCGGCGGTATAACGCGCCAGTGCGCCCCGACCGGATACGACGAGCTTGCCATCGGACTGCAACACCAGAGCTTGCGCGATGCCTTGGGAAGTACTAGTGACCCAGCCGCCGCTCCCGAAGGTGCCATCCAGATGACCATCAGCCGTGTAACGCGCCAAAGCGAAGCCCACGGGGCCGCTGGTTGCGAGGACCCAACCGACCGTCACCAGCTTGCCGTCGGGCTGCAACACCAGACCCTGCGCCGCTACCGGTGCAAAAGCGCCGCCGAAGATGCTCGTCACCAAGCCTCCGTTTCCAAAGGTAGGGTCCAGGCTGCCATTGCTCATGTAGCGAGCTAGGGCCAATTCCCCGCTCGCGGTGCCCGCCGCCACCAGTTTGCCGTCCGGCTGCAACACCAGGGCGAATGCCTCGGCGACGGTCCCAAAGTCGGTCGTCACCTTGCCGCCGGTTCCGAACGTAGTATCCAAACTGCCATTGCTGGCGTACCGCGCCAGGCCGAAATCGAACCCAGAGCCAACGGCAGCCTGGCCAGCCGCCACGAGCTTGCCGTCAGGCTGAAGCACCAGGCCGCGCGCCACATCGGTCCCTCCCGCGAAATCCGTCGTCACCTTGCCGCCGGTCCCGAAGGTGCCGTCCAGAGCGCCGCTGCTCGTGTAGCGCGCCAGGCCGAAGTCGGGGCCCGAGGCGCCGGCCGCCACAAGCATGCCGTTGGGCTGGAGCACCAGCGCATATGCCGAATCCACGGCGCCTGCAAAGTCGGTTATCACCTTGCCGCCTGATCCAAAGGCGGGGTCAAGCTGGCCCGCGGCTGCTAGCGCCGCGCCGCCAGCCGGTCCAAACAGTGTTGCTGCCAGAGTGACAGCAACGAGCGCCCATCTGAGGGTGTGTGTCCGCCTGAGGCGCATACGCGCCATGGCCAGTACGGCGAGAAGTGGCCCAGCCACGCAAGCGCGCGTTCGGATGTTCGTTGTGGCCATCAAACACTCTCCTCTCCATGGATCCGAGTGGTGGAATACCGCTAGTGATTGGCCCCACGTTAGTGGCGTATGTTGAGTTGCGCATCCCTCAAAGGGGATAGATCTCGAGGGGCCCGGGGATAGCTACTGAACGCCCCGAGCGCTTGATCGCTCGACCATCCAGACTGCGATTTCCGTTCGACGGCCGAAGCCCAACTTGCTGAGCAGATGCTTTACGTGCAGCTTGGCGGTGCCCGTGGTGATCACCAGCGCCCGCGCTATTTGTGCATTCGTAAAGCCCCGTGCTACCAGTTCCGCGACCTGCCACTCGCGCGCAGTCAGGCGAACAGGGTCGACGACGTGCAACATGCATTTGGGGCTGTCCGCGCTCGACGGCGGCCGGGCTTGAGCGATGCGGTCGCAGTTCTGGAGGAGGGTCGCGGCTGCCTTGTTGAGTACCTCGACGAGCCCGTAAAGGTCGGCGAGAGACGACGGCCGGCTCGCACGCTCAACCTCGGCGCGGAGGCGCAAGTCTGCTGTGTTCATGGCTCAGTCGTCACGTTGTGGCTTGCTCAGGTTTAGAGCGGTTTCCCGGTCACGCAACGTCAGACGGGCAGAGGCGAGCAGCTTCCGTATGTCGATCGTCTGGCCCGCGCGAGCTGACCTCATCTGCGCTAGGCATGCCTCACGCATCAGCAGCACGATCTTGCGCGGGCTGAGCTGAGCTGACATGCGCCAGGCGGTCGAGTCCTCGTCACAGGCCTCCGCTGCCTGCCACCAGGCGTCGTTATGGACGTGTTCTTTGCCTGCTGGTGCGGGCTCCTGGTTTTTCCTGGCCCCGGACTCAGGATATTGATCGCCCATCGCCACTTCTCCCTCCAACTCATTGAGCTCGCTCCATTCCACTGCTCGAGGACGTTGAAAAGGGGCCGTGATTTATGGAAAGATTCCCGAACCTGTCCGAAAAGAGTCCGGTTCAGTCCTACTGGGGAGGAAATGAACGCTTCTGGACCGCTGCACGAGACTGATTTGGCGCGGCAGGTGCGCGGCGCGCTCAGCCATCTGTACGATCCCGCCTACCTTTCCCGGCATCCTCTCGCGCGCTTCGGACTAACCGGCGAGCCAGCCGCGCGGGGCAGCGATGCACGGCTGGGCAACCTCCTTCGAGATCGGTTGCTGGCTGCCATTGAGGCCACCCGGCCAGGCAAGGGCGTAGCCGCCACTTCCAAGCTGTGGCGGACCTACCGGCTTCTTCAGGCCCGCTACGTCGAAGCGCTGGAGACGCACGAAGTGCAGCGCCAGCTGAGCCTCAGCAAGAGCACGTACTACGTCGAGCACGAGCAGGCCCTCGAGGCCGTGGCAGCGGCATTCTCCGCGGAGGTGCCGCTTGGGCCGGCGGCGGTCATCTCCAGGACGGTCCCGGAGGATCTGCCCACGTATCTCACGAGCTTCATCGGTCGCGACCAGGCCCTGATTGAGGCCGGTCAGCTGCTCAAGGACGCGCGGCTGCTCACCTTGACCGGGGCTGGCGGCACCGGCAAGACGCGGCTGGCCGTCGAGCTGGCGCGCAACGTGGCGGAGGACTACCCCGGTGGCGTGCGCTTAGCCGATCTGGCAGTTCTGAGGGAGGACACGCTCGTGCTGCGTACCGTCATGTCCGCCTTTCGCATCGAAGAGGAGCGTGGCCGGCCGATGCTGTCGACGCTGATCGACGCCCTCCGGCCGCTTAGATGCCTCCTGGTGTTGGACAACTGCGAGCACCTGCTGGATGCCACCGCTGGCCTGGCGGAGACGCTGCTCAAGGCTTGCCCCGGACTGCGGATTGTGGCAACCAGCCGCGAGTCCCTCGGCGTTCAAGGCGAAGTCATTTGGCAGGTGCACACTCTGGCGACCCCCGATCCTGCCGATCTGCCGCCGCTGCACGTACTGGCCGATGTCGACTCCGTGCAGCTGTTCGCGGCGAGGGCCCGAGCAATTCACCCGGGCTTTGCGCTGACCGCCGACAATGCCGCCGCGGTAGCTGAGGTATGCCATCAGCTGGATGGCATACCGCTCGCCATCGAGCTGGCCGCCGCGCAGCTCAAGGCACTGTCCGCGCGGCAAATCGCCGGGCACCTGGACGATCGTTTTGGTCTGCTCACTTCGGGGACACGCACCGCCCTGCCGCGCCATCAGACGCTGCGGGCGCTGGTCGATTGGAGCTATGGCACGCTGTCCGAGCCGGAGCGGCAGCTCTTCCGCAGGCTGTCCGTCTTTGCCGGCGGCTGCACGTTGGAGGCTATCGAGGGGGTCTGCGCGGGAGAGGGCATCGCGGCCGAGCAGGTCGTGCAGCTGCTCCAGCAGCTTGTGGCCAAGTCGCTGGTGGTGGCGACGGAGGACGAGACTGGCAACAACCGCTACACGTTGCTGGAAACGCTTCGACAATACGCCCACGAGGAACTCGCGGCCGGCGGCGAGCTCGATGCAACGCAAGACGCCCACGCGGCCTATTACATGCACCTGGCGAGATCCGCCGCGGACGAGCTGAAAGGGGCTGGCCAGCTACGCGCGCTGGCCGTGCTCGACGTGGAGCATCAGAATCTCCGGGCTGTTCTTGGCACGTGCCGGAGGTCGGCGGCGGGATCGCCCGAGCGTGGCCGGCGAGGCCTGGAGCTGGCCGAAGCCCTGTGGTGGTACTGGTACGTTCGCAACCACTGGTCCGAGGCTCTGGAATGGCTGATCTCGCTCACACGTGCCGTGTCCAACGCGGATGGTGACGTGGCCAGCCGGGCCCTGGTCAAGGCCGCGTGGCTCGCCTGGGAGCAGGGAGACGTCGCTACCGCGCAGCGCCTGGAGGCCGAGGGCGGTGCCCTGGCCCTGGAGACCGGCGGCGACGCGGCGGTTGGCTGGTCGTCATTGCTGGGTGCTATTCGGCTGATCTACATCGGCCAGCATGGTCGGGCGGTTGCCGGCCTTGAAGCAGCGGTCGCATGCTTTGAGCGCACAGGGCTCGCCTGGGAAACCGCTATCTCACGAACCTTCTTGGGCGGGGCGGCGCTGTTTGCAGGCGACAGCGAGCAAGCGCTTACCGAGCTGGGCCTCGCGCTGAACGTCATGCGAGAGATAGGCGAACACTGGGGCATCGCCTACACATTGCTCTACCTCGGCCTGGCGGCCATGTGGCGTTCGGATTTCGCTCAGGCCCGGGAATATCTGCTGGAAGGAGCCGAGGTCGCGGACGAGCTCGGCAACAGCGCCGGCGGCTTCGAGGTTGAGACGCGTCTCGGGCAATTGGAGCTGCTCGAAGGCAACATTGACGCGGCCGGTCAGCGGTTTGTCAATGGCCTTCGATTTCGCCGGCGCATTCGGCGCTGGGGTGTTGCACTCACGCTGACAGGATTGGCCGCCGTCGCCGCTGCGCAGGACCAGTCGGAGGTGGCCGTCGAGCTGTTTGCAGCCGCTTCGTCCTTGCGCGATCGGCTGGGATCAGACGTCGCCGCGTTCGAGCGCGACTACGAGGAGCGCCAGCTCGCCGCGCTGCGACGCCGGCTCGGATCGGCGACCTTCGCCGCCAGTTGGGACAGGGGCTATGCCATGGACGAGGACGCAGTCGTTCTGAAAGCTGAGTCAGTTATCAGCATGTAGAGTAGGGGGTTGTGAGAGTCGCCGATGGGATATTCCTGTGCCGCCGGGCCACCACTAACCTGGATGGGACGACCACGCTGGATGGCGTCTTCGACACTGTCGGCCTGAGCAAGCTGCCGGACGAGCTGCGGTGCATGGCCTACTGCAAGCTGGAGGCGGAGCACGAGGAGATCGGCACCGAGAAGGTTGTCCGGCTGGAGCTGGCTT
>Ga0070738_10005801_pt1 | contig 13410 bp, 9 predicted proteins | sample Coa_R2_2_FD_66446 | JGI IMG/M metagenome (GOLD analysis project Ga0070738, IMG submission 66446) | Surface soil microbial communities from Centralia Pennsylvania, which are recovering from an underground coalmine fire - Coalmine... | ecosystem: Environmental > Terrestrial > Soil > Unclassified ... | reverse complement strand
CCCGGGAAGGCCTGCCGCCGACCGGGCCGGGACGCGCGGCGGCGGAGGTGGTGGCTCGGGCAACGCGTGGACGTCGCGACGGCTGAACGAGGCGATCGCGACGGCCATCAACGGCGGTGAAACCCCACCGCCGAGCCTCCACTGGGATCTCTTTCTCGGTCCGGCCCCCGAGGTGCCCTTCCACGACTGCCATTCCGCGAGCGCCCAGCGGGCGCCGCGCCAGGCGGCGCCCGCTGATCATCGCCTGAGAAGGTTGCTCGTGCCGCCCCAATGTTGGTACACTGGAATCTCTTGGCGGCAAAGCAGCGCTCGACGGCATCAATCCCCGGCCGTAACGCGACGTAATCCTCGCCGCCACAGCCAGCCGGAGTGGCGGAATTGGCAGACGCGCCAGCTTGAGGGGCTGGTGAGCTAACCATGCTCGTGCAGGTTCAAGTCCTGTCTCCGGCACTAGGTACGACGATAAGCAACGGCTGACTCAGGTTCCTCGCCAACAATTTTGGCAACACCGTTGCGGTGGCATTGCTTTTCTGCCTCCAATCCCCCAGGGCGACCCGGCCCATCTTCCCCAGGAAAAATGAGTCGAGTCGAGGTGTGGCGCGGTCGTTTAGGTCCAGGTGGGTTTTCCCCGGTTGCCCCGTCCTTTCGTTCGCGGGTGTCCCACCATTTCGACCATGCCCCGTTTTCACACCCCCGCTCCTCGAACCGGGCCGGCGGATTTCCCGCACCCGGCTCTCGGACCAGGCGAGTCACACGTGCACTCACGACGGGCTGGGTGCCACGCGCGGGAGCGGGAACAGCCCCAGGGTTTGGTCCAGATCGCGGTCCGGGAAGCGTCAGTACCCCGGACCCCGGACCTTGTGCTGGGCACACACCCATCGGCGGAGCCGAGAGGTCGCGTGGTGGTTCACCACGTTGTCGGCTCGGCTGACCCCGCCAATTCGTCCAGCCACGAATCCCGGCCGTACGCTTCGATCGCCCCGAACGTCTGGTGATCTCCCCCGCGCGCCGTCCCTTTCTCCCCCTTCGTCCCCTTTTCCCCTCTGTTCTAACAGCGGCATTGGTGGACCAGACGGGCAATAGAGGGCTTCACGGAGACCTCGAGAATCAGGCCGGAGGAGTAGGAAGACCTGAGTTCACAAGTACAAATTAGACAAGGGATTGCGCCTACGCTAGTGCGATTCGGGTCAGACCGCTCCCGGCAGCAAACGCAGCGCGGCCGTCGTTGAGCAGACGCTCCCGTGCGACCGACTATCCCGCGCGGCGGTCCGGTTGAGCCAAGGCCGGCAGGGACCGGCTGGGGCGGATCGGCACCGCGAACGAGCCGATCCGGGGCTCTTCGATCGCGAGGTAGTCGGCGGATCGCATCCGCAGGCCCTCGTGCCGGGTGTTGCCCCCAAAGACCAGTTCGGCCACGTCCAGGAGGCTCGACTCGAAGACCGTGTCCAGGTTGTAGAGGCGTCCGAAGGGCGGGACGACTCCCGGCTGGCAGTCGGTGAAGAGGTTCACCAGCTCGTCGTCGTGGGCCAGCCGCACCTCGTCGGCTGACCCTCCCAGCAACTCGCTCAACCGCCCCAGGTCGATCCGCGAGGTCGAGGGCAGGACCACCAGCACAAACCGCTCCCCGGCCTTGACCAAGACCGTCTTGGCGACGTGACGCCCTGGGACATGCATGCAATGAGCCCGCTGGGTCGACGAGGCCGCTGGGCTGTGAAGGACCGGCTCGAACCAGACCTGACGGCTCAGCAGAAAATCCACCGTGTACATCGGCTGTGGCCTCCAAGAGATGCGTGGTCTAGAATGGATTATAGGGCGTCTGGGAAAAATGGGACGTTCATGACGCCAATTCCTGGTCCGGAAAACCCGAAAAATCGGATCGATCGAGCCGCGGTCGGCCTCTTGAGGAGTACGGTTCCCCGACCTGAGCCGTTGTCACCGCAACGGCCCGGAGCCGACGGACCGCGAACGCTGGTGGCTGGTCGTGGTTGTACGGGGCCCAGGCGCGTGCCGCCGCGCAGGCGTGTGGGGGCCGGAGGGGATGTCGGGCTTGGTCACCAAGCTCTTGCATCGGAGAGTGGAAGTCGCTACGGTGCCGGAAGTTTCTCACAGTCTGCGCCGTGGGAGCCGCCACGATGCCAGCCAACCTTCCCCCGCAGTATCTCAAGGTCGAGGAGGAGTACCGCAAGGCGACGACTCCGGGGGCGCGGCTGGAGGCGTTACGCGAGTTGTACCGGCTGCTGCCCAAGCACAAGGGGACGGAGAAACTCCAGTCGGATCTGAAGCAAAAAATGAGCCGGCTCCGCCAGGAACTGGAGCGGGGCAAGGGGGGAGCCAAGAAAGGAGGTCTGAGCCATCACGTGCCGGCCGAAGGGGCGGGACAGGTGGTGCTGGTCGGGGGGCCGAACGTGGGCAAGAGCACGCTGCTGGCGGCGCTGACCAACGCCCACCCCGAGATCGCTCCCTATCCGTTCACAACCCGGGCGCCGCAACCGGGGATCATGATGTGGCAGGACGTGCCCATCCAACTGGTCGACCTGCCACCGATCGCGCCGGAATTCTTCGAGCCGTGGGTGCCGAATGTCATTCGCTCGGCCGATGCCGCGCTGCTGGTGGTCGACCTGTCCAGCGATGACGTGGCCGAAGTCGCCCTGGCCGTGCTCGACCGGCTGGCCGCGGCCCACACCGAGCTGGTCGGCGAGTTGCCCTACGACGTGGAGGACGAGCGGATCCGCCACCTCAAGACCATCCTGGTGGCCAATCAGCGGGATGCCGACGGGGCCGCCGATCGCCTCGAGATCCTCGGCGAGTGGCTGGGGCCGCGGTTCCCGATCCTCGCCGTCTCGGGCCGCACGGGCCAGGGGCTGGAAAGCCTGCGCACGGCGGCGTACCATTTATTGGGAGTCGTGCGCGTCTACACGAAAGTCCCTGGCAAGCCGGTGGATCGGGACAGGCCCTTCACGCTTCCGGCTGGCAGCACCGTCCTGGATCTGGCCAGGGAGATTCACCGCGACTTCGAGCATTCGTTGAAGTCGGCCCGTCTCTGGGGCACCGGCGTCTTCGACGGACAGGCCGTCAAGCGCGACCACCCGTTGCACGACGCGGACGTCGTCGAGTTTCACGTCTCGTGAGTCGTCGACTCCAGTTCGTCAGCCGGGCGTCCGGAATCCCCGCCGCCTGGCCGACCCGGTCGGGACGCCTGGGGGGACTAGGCCGATCCCGAAGGACCGCAAGGAACTTAGGATGATGGGAACGGCTCTGATCGTGGAGGACCATCCCGAGCAGGCGGACCTGGTCGCCCGGATCCTCCGCATGCGCAATTACGCCCCGCTGCTGGCCGAGACCGGCGAGTCCGGGTTGCGGCTGGCGCGCGAGCAAATCCCCGACGTGATGCTGCTGGACTTGATGTTGCCGGATATCAACGGCTTCGACGTCTGCCGGCGGCTGCGGACCGATCCGGCCACCAGGCTGATTCCCGTGGTCATGCTCACGGCCCTCAACGACGTCCAGCATCGCGTCCACGGCTTCCGCGTCGGCGCCAATGCCTACGTCACCAAGCCCTACGGCGTCGAGGACCTGTTCGAGGCCATCAACGCCGCCCGCGCCTGGCGCGAGAGCATGGAGCAGCGCGCGCTCCAGGGTGAGATCCATGTGGAACTCAACAGCGAGATCACCCTGCTGAAAGACCTCAACGACTTCCTGATGCTGGTCTGCCAGTCCACGCCTCTGGTCCATGAACAGGTGATGCAACTGCGCCAGGCGGTCATGGAGATGGCCCATAACGCCATCGAGTGGGGCAACCGCCATCAATCTGAGAGCCTGGTCACCATCACCTATCGCATTTTCGAGCACCGTCTGGAGATCGTGATCCGCGACCAGGGTCCGGGGTTCGACCGCCGCCATCTGCCGCACGCGGCCGTCGCCGACGATCCGTTCACCCACCTGGACGTCCGCGAGAAACTGGGTCTGCGCGCCGGCGGCTTCGGGCTCTTGATCTGTCAGGGCATGGTCGATGAAATGGCCTATAACGATAAGGGGAACGAAGTCACGCTTATCAAGCGGTTCACCACAGGCGGTGAGGCCGCCCTCGAGCCGGGAGGGCCGGATCTCCTCGCTCCAGGACCCGGAAAGGAAACGAGCTGACGGTGGATCCGAATCCTCGCAGGGCCGACCAGCTCCCCGCCGACCTGTCCGCGGTCCCCGCTCCGCCGTCGACACCCGCCGACCCGCTGGACTCTGCGCCCGCCCCGACCAACCCTGTCCAGGGCAGTGAGCCGCCGCCGCGGCCGCGGCCCAGCTTGCTGGTGGTCGATGACGAGCCGGAGGTGCTGCGTTCGGTCTACGACCTGCTCCGGATCGACTACCAGGTGGTCACCTGCGCCAGCGGTCCCCGGGCCCTGGATGTGCTTCGCTCGGCCGAGGACATCCACGTGATCATGACCGACCAGCGGATGCCCGAGATGACCGGTGTCGAGCTGCTCCGCCAGGCCAAGGCGATCCGGCCCGAGACCACTCGATTGTTATTCACCGCCTACGCCGATATCCGCACGGTCATCGACGCGATCAATCAGGGACACGTCTTCCGTTATCTCGCCAAGCCTTGGGACCCCGAGGAGCTCGAGGCGGTGGTGCGGCAAGGTGTCGAGCATCACAACCTGATCGTCGAGAAGAATCGCCTGCTGGGTGAGCTCCAGGCGGCCAATGCCAAACTGACGGAGGCCAACCGCCTCAAGGGAGCCTTCCTCGAGGTCGCCAGCCACGAGCTGAATACGCCGGTCACGGTCGTCCTGGGGATGATCGAGCTGTGGAAGATGACCCAGGGCCAGGACGCCCTGAGCGCGGAACGCCAGTGGATCGATCGGATCGGTGCGGCGGCGCAGCGGCTGGCCCGGACCGTCGAGCGGATGCTCAAGCTGGTCCGGAGCGGGGACTTCGGCCGGCCGCTGGAACGGGAATCCGTGGCGATCGAGCCCTTATTGCGCCGCGCCATCGATGAGCTGGCGCCCTACCTCGAGCTCCGCCGCCAGTCGGTGACGGTCGCGGTCGAGCCGGGCCTGGCCCCGATCGAGGGTGATGCCGACAAGCTGGCCGATGTGCTGATCAATCTCCTGGCCAATGCCATCAAGTTCACCCCCGACGGTGACACGATCCAGGTCGCGGCCGGCTCCGAGCCGGCGGCGCCCGGCTGGATCCGGTTCCGGGTCAGCGACCAGGGGGTGGGCGTGCCCCCCGGCGATCAGCAGTACCTCTTCGAGCCCTTCTTCACCGGCTTCGACACCCTCCGCCACTCCTCCGGCGATTACCAGTTCGGGAAACGGGGCATTGGCCTGGGTCTCTGGCTGGTCAAGACCTTCGTCGAGCTGCACGGGGGGCGGGTCGAGGTCGCCAGCATCCCCGGCCGCGGCTCGACCTTTTCCTTCCTCCTGCCCCAATCCCAGGCAGCCGCGCTCGCCTCGGCCGCACCGCCGGCTCCCCTGGCCGGTCCGGTGCGGGGGTGAAACCGGCCCTACGAGGCGTAAAGCCGTCGCCCGTTCGACCGCACATTAACCCCGTGCTCAAAGAGAAACTCCAGGCAGCGGCGGGGCAGGTGACAGTGGAGGCGAACCCGGTCGGCGTCGTAGGTGCGGTCGTGGATCTGGGCATGCTGGGCCAGGTAAGCCAGGACGCGGCCGTCGGCGACTCCGGTCTCCACCTCAGCCTCGAGAGCGCGGTCGCTCAGAGCGACACGGACAGCCGCCTCGAGCCGGTCCAGCCCCTCGCCGCGCGCGGCGCTGATGGCCACCGACTCGGCGTGGTGGGCCTTGAGCACGTCGAGATAGGAGCGGTCGGGCACCTGATCGGACTTGTTCAACACCAGGAGCGTCGGGTGGTCTTCCAGCCCCAGCTCGGCCAGTACCGACTTGACCGCGCGGATCTGGTTCTCGGCTTCCGGGCTGGATGCATCGACGACGTGGAGGAGCAGATCGGCCTGGCGCGCCTCCTCGAGGGTGGCTTTGAACGAGGCGACCAGAGTGTGGGGAAGATCCCGGATGAAACCGACCGTGTCGGACAGGAGCGCTTCGCCTCCGCCCCGGAACCGCCAGCGACGGGTGCGCGTGTCGAGGGTGGCGAAGAGCCGGTCTTCCACTAGCACGCCCGCCTCGGTCAGCGCGTTCATGAGCGTACTCTTGCCGGCGTTGGTATAGCCGACCAGGGAGAGGGTCGGCACGTCGCCCCGGCTGGCCACCTCGCGCTCTTTGCGCGCCTGGATCTTGGCGAGCTTCGCCTTGAGCTCCTGGATGCGATGCGCCACCAGCCGGCGGTCTTCCTCCAGCTGCTTCTCGCCCGGGCCGCGCACGCCGATGCCCCCCTTGTACCGCGAGAGGTGGGTCCACATGCGCTTCAGCCGGGGCATGGCGTATTCCAACTGCGCCAGCTCGACCTGAAGATGAGCCTCGTGGCTTCGCGCGTGGGTGGCGAAGATGTCGAGGATCACCTCAGTCCGATCGACGACCTTCACCTCGAGGTGCTTCTCCAGGTTGCGGGTCTGGGCCGGACCCAGGTCATTGTCGAAGACGACCACGTCTGCCTCCTGGGCCTCGACGATCGCCTTGAGCTCCTCGACCTTCCCTGAGCCGATATACGTCGCAATGTCGATCTGGGGCCGTCGCTGCAGCAAAGTGCCCACGACCTGAAGACCGGCTGTCTTGGCCAACCCCCGGAGCTCCTCCAGCGGATCCTCCGGCAGGGCATCGGTGTGGGGCAGGATGACCCCGACCAGAATGGCACGTTCCCGAAGCCCGTGACGTTCAAAGCGGTTGGTATCGATCAAGGCGGGATTGGACCTCGTTTCCTGGAGTGGATCGAAAACGACCGGGCCAGCGCGCTCTGCCACGCGAATTGTAAAAGCGCTGCAAGCCCCGGTCAACGAAAAACGACGAGATCGAGAGCGGTCAGCCGTCCCGGGTGGAAACGTCCTCGGAAAGCGACAACGCAGGGTGGGCCAGCCGCCCCCGACTGCCCGTTCGACACTCTCGACACTACTCGGAAATACGAGGTTCGGGGTGGATCGGTGCGGATCGTGGGGCAGCCGACCGGCTGCCCTGGACCTGCCTGGGCGGTTGGCCCGACTGGTCCCACCGATTCAGCCCCCAAACACCTTGCGGGGCTGGATCCACCCCTGGGAGGGATTGGACTCAGCCAGGGCGACCAGCCGGCCGTCGGGGCCGAGCAGGGCCACCCAACCCTGGGGTATTCCGGCCGGGCCGAAGGCGCCGGACCCCAGCCGCTGGCCGGCGGTGATCGCGGCGACCTGGCCGGGATCGAGCGCCAACCGCGGCCAGTCGGCCAGTGCATCCAGCGGCGACCGCAAGCTGCGGGGGAGCGACTCGGTCGAGAGCTCCACCAGGTCCACGGCCTGGTCGATCGTGAACGGTCCAATTCGACTGCGGGTCAGGGTCTCCACCAAGCCGCCGCAGCCCAGCGCCTCGCCCAGGTCGCGCGCGATCGAGCGGATGTAAGTCCCGCTGCCGCAGTCGATCTCTAACTCCAGGTGGGGCCAATTGTAGCGGAGCACGGCGATGCGATCGATCCGCACCCGCCGGCCGGTCAGCTCGACCGTGCGGCCAGCCCGTGCCAGATCGTAGGCCCGTCGGCCTTGGACCTTCACGGCGGAGTACGCCGGCGGGACCTGGACGACTTCGCCCACCAGGAGACCGACGGCCTGGTCGACCGCGCCGCGCGACGGGACAGGTGGATTGGCCTCGGGCTCAATCCGCCCCTCGGCATCGAGCGTATCGCTCCGCGCCCCCAGGCGGATCCCCGTGCGGTACGACTTGGGCAACTGCTGGACCACCTCCACCAGCCGGGTCGAAGGTCCCGCGCAGACGACCAGGACCCCCGAGGCCAGGGGGTCGAGCGTCCCCGCATGCCCCACCTTGGTCCCCGGCATCATCGCGGCCACGCGGTCGACCACGGCGCGGGAGGTCATGCCCGGCGGCTTGTTGACCACAAGGATTCCGTCCACAACCTCACGGGGTGATCCTGCCGCTGGCTGGATCCCGAAACGGCCCATGTCTTCCCGCTCCCCGGCCCGCCGCCGCAACCTCCAAATCGGCTTCCCCGGATCGTCCTCCAACCGCTTGACTCACCCCCAGGTTGGGCCTAACATATTATCCTACGCTCAAATGAGTTGCGTCGCGATCAATCGCACGGTTGCTCCCATCCATGCTGCATGGAGTAGGCCCTTTGCGATGCCGATACTTCCCGCTGAACCCGACTGTTATCCTCCGGACCTCTGGGAGGAAGCCGCGTCGATTCCGGTCAAGGACGAGGCGGCCTGGTGGTGCCTGCATACCAAGCCTCGTCAGGAGAAGGCGACCGCCCGCGAGCTGCGGAAGCAGGGTGTCGTCTATTATCTGCCGCAGGTCCTGCGCGAGAGTCGGACCCCCCAGGGGCGGAGGATTCAATCGATCGTGCCCCTCTTCGCAGGGTACCTGTTCTTCCACGGCGATGCGAGCGACCGGCTGCTGGCCTTGCGCGGGAATCGCCTGGTCAACGTGCTGGAGGTCGCCGACCAGGATGGGCTGGTCCGCGACCTGCGCCAGGTCCATCAGATGCTGAACTCCGGGCTGCCGGTCTCTCCCGAACCGATGATGCCCATCGGCGCCACGGTCCGCATCGTCACCGGCCCCCTGACGGGGATCACCGGGACCGTGATTCGGCGCGGCAACCGGGACCAGTTCGTCGCCGTGGTCCAATTCCTGGGCCGCGGTGCCACCGTCGATCTGGAGGATTGGCAGGTCGAGCAAGTGACTCCTTGACCTCAGGGTTGGGTGTTCGATTCCGGGTCTTCGGCAAGAGCCCCTGAATCCGAGGATCCGACCCGTGCCGCCTCGGCGAATCGCCGCGACTTCTCCAGGCGCTCGGCCGGGTCAAAACGGTAACCCGCCACCCTCTTGAAGTGGACACTTGTGCGTTCATACACGGTCGCCCACTTGGACGCATCCATGCTGAAGTGCCGGGCGCAGGCAGCCGGACTGAGCGGGAGCTCGATCATTCGGCATGGGTCGAGAGCGTTTCGGAGCTGCATCTCCCGGAGGACGGCACCGGCCAGAGCCACGTAGCCGGTGAGGGTCGGGTGGTGCGTGTCCTGGATGACACGGTCGCCGATCAAACCGTTCGGGCTGATCGCGGCGAGCTCGCGGCGGCCGTCGATCAGGATGCAATGGGGATGCCGGCGGGCGACCTGTTGGTAGGCAGCCCGGAAGGGTGCCGGGCAGCGGATGGGCAGGCCGTCGTTGTCCAGGGCGGCCAGGTAGTGGCGGCCCGCTTCGGCCCACTGGCCGCCGCGTTCGAGCAGCCGTGCCAGCCGGAAGTGGGCCTCGGCGAAGCCCGGATGCCGGGCGAGGATGGCGGCATACCCGGCGGCGGCCCGGGCGGGATCGCGCGACTCGGCGGCGCGCGCGGTCTGGAACTCCTCGACCACGCGCCGGCGCTCGGCCTGCGGCACCGTGGGCGGGAGCGTGGACCGGCTGGGCTCGAAGCCGGCCTCGTTGGCCGGGGGGATGATCAGGATGGGCAAGGCGCCGATCCGCTCGCAATACGCCACGAGGGATTCCAGTCGTTGGGTGAAATCGGCCAGGATGTCGGCCGACTCCGACGGACTGCACAGGGGCGGATCGATGAGCTGATGCCGTCCGGTCAAGGGGGGCGGGCGGTCCAGCCGGTTCTTGCTGATGATCTCATAGGCCAGCCGGCAAAAGGGGGAGAGCAAGGTCCCCCGATAGACCGGCTGGAGCAGCCAATTCCCCGGTTCCTCGTCGACCCAGGGGTCGCGTTCTTCCTCGAACCGGGCTGCGAATTCGTTGTGCCCGGAATAGATGATCACGGCCTGCGGGCGGTGTTTGATCCTGGCCAGCTTGTGATGCTGCTGCTCCAGCGACTCACCCAACCAGGCCAGGATCTCGCACTCGACCCGGCGGCCCGGGGCCGCTTCCTGGAGCTGCCAGGCGACAATCTGGCCGACCGAGAGCCAGGGACGATAGGGCTCTCCCAGGGCGCTGGAGCCGCCCAGGACGAGGATCCGGTATTCCCCCGCCGGCGCTTCCTCGAAGGTCGTCGGCAGCGTGGGGAACCGGTGCATCCAGCCGCGCCAGGCCGCCGAGGCTGGCTCGAGCACGACGATCGCGAGCAGGCACGCCACGCAGATTGAGAGCCCTCCCATCCAGCGGCGCCGGGCCGTTCCCGAGGGTCGCCCCCATGCCGCCCACCCGATCAGGACCGGGGTCCCGACCACGGCCGCCAGGACCATGGCGGTGTAGCCGAAGAGCACGGCCCGCAACAGGGTCTCGATCATCCCTCGCCGGACGACCCGCGGCAGGAGGGGAATCCAGCCCGGCAGGACGATCGCGGCCGTCACGACGACGGCGATCGGCACCGCCAGTGCGAGGAGCCGGAGCGTCGTGATGAGTCGTTTCCGCCGGGGGGGCGTCGCGACGGATTCCGCGGCAGGGGCCGTCTCTTGGTTCATGGTTCAACTCAGCCCGGCGGCTTCGAAGACGGCTCCACAGGAGAATTCCAGGCCGGGAAGCAGCCGGGTGCGAGGGATGGCCGGAGGCCTGACCAGGCTTTCGGTCCATCGATTCCGCGTCCGTCGCATCACGACCAGCGCGCGCTTGCGGGGGTCGATGACCCAGTACTCCCTCGCACCTCGGCGGAGATACTCGTCGGGTTTCTCTTCGTAGTCCCGCTTGCGCGAGCTGGGTGAGACCACCTCGATCACGATCTCGGGGAACCAGTGCTGCCAAAGGCTCGCATCCTCGATCGGTGGCGGTTCCGTCAGATAGACCGCCAGGTCGGGGTGCCGCTCGGAGTCGAAGGTGGGGATCAAGAGCTTGCATTCGCTTCCGCTGGCGATGATGTGAATTCGCCCACGGTTCAGGGACTTGTAGTCCTGGAGCTGGTCTCGGGTAGCCGCGACGAGGAGCATGTGCCGCCTGTGCGGTACATCAGACACGGTAATGATCCCCCGGCTCAGTTCGTAGAGGTATCCCTCTTGCACCTCGGCGTGCTCGAATTCCTCGAGGCTCATCTTCCGGCCGTGGTCGGCCGGACCGATCTTAACGAGTGTCTTACCCATCGGTTTCCTCCCCTCGGTTTTCAGTGAGCGACCGGGACATCCAGCGGGATTTCCAGGCTGGCCGGGGCGAGGCAGAGGCGGTCGTTGCAGGCCTGGTAGCTCAGCGCCAGCTTCAAGGGGGGGATCGAGCCGGGCCTGGCATCCTGGGCGAGCCGGATCCGGGCGGTGAGTTCGACCTTCCCCTCGTAGAGGGCGACTTTCTCCGTGCCGAGCGACCCGAGGATCTGGGCCTCGCCAGGGGGATACTTGACGCTGACCAGGGTCGCGGATCGCTCGGAGGCTGGGTCGAGCCGCAGGGTCGTGGGCTTCAGCTCGGCAACGCCCGTGGGATTGGCATAGATGTGCCAGCCCTCCTGGATTGCGACCGAGACCCCCACGTCGAACTCGCGGCCGGGGGCGATCGCGCCGGCTGGCCGGGCCCGGGCAGTGACGACTTCGGCGGGAGACTGCTCGGGCTGGGCCGCGACGCGCGACCCGGGGATGGCGGCGTCGGGGGCCTGGTCGAGGTATTGTTCCAGGGCCATGAGCATCATGGGCATCGCGAATGGTCGTTGCGCCAGGGTGGAGCTGAAGGCCCCCAGGGCCTTGGCCGCGTGGTCCCGGTACGCGGATTCACCGGTGGCGCGATGGAGCGCCAGCAGGTTGAGGACCGCGATGCTGTTGCCGCTGGGCAGGACGCCATCGATCGGGTCCTTGGGGCGGGCCAGCAGGCTCTCGTGGTTGTCGGCGGTGAAGAAGAACCCTCCGCGCTCGCGGTCCTCGAAGTCGGCGAGCATCCGATCGGTCAGGGTCCGGGCCGCACTGAGCCACCGCGGTTCGTGGGTCGCGGCGTGGAGTTGGAGCAGCCCGTGGGCGAGGAAGGCGTAATCCTCGAGGTAGGCCGGGAGCTTGGCCTGGCCCAGGCGGTAGGTCCGCAGCAAACGGCCGTCGGCGGTGCGGAGCTTCGCCAGCAGGAACTCGGCGGCCTTCTCGGCGGCGCGACGGTATTCCGCAACCTGGAGGATCCGGTAGCCGTCGGCATACGCGGCGATCATCAAGCCGTTCCAGCCGGTGAGGACCTTGTCGTCGCGCAGCGGAGCCGGCCGTTTCTCCCGCGCGGCCAGCGCTCGGGCGCGCAGGGGGGCCAGCCGTTGCTCCAGCTCGTGCTCGGTCGTCTTGAGGGACTCGGCCTGCTCCGCCAGCGTCCTGGGCTCGAAGAGGACGTAGCGCCCGCCCTCGAAATTGGGCTCGCCCGCCAGGCCGTATACCTGCAGGAAGGCGTCGGCATCGGGACCCTCGCCCAGCACCGACTTGACCTCCGGCCGGGTCCACACGTAGTACGCTCCCTCCTCATGGTTGGTCTCGGCGTCGAGGGCCGAGTAGAAACCGCCGTCAGGCGCGGTCATGCTCCGCGCGACGAACGCGAAGGTGGCCTCGGCCTCGGCACGCCATCGCGGGTCCTGGGTGATCGCGAAGGCGAGGAGATGAGCCGAAGCAAGCTGGGCGTTGTCGTAGAGCATCTTCTCGAAATGCGGGACCAGCCAGGGGCGGTCGGTGGAATAGCGGTGATAGCCGCCGCCGAGCTGGTCGCGGATCCCGCCCCGAGCCATCCGGTCGAGCGTCAGCCGGACCATCCCCAGCGGGTCCGCGGCGCCGGCCCTGGCCGGATCACCGGTCCCCTGGGCCGCGCGGGTCCGGGCGCGCCGCCTGTGTTGATCGAGGAGGAAGACCAGGTTGACCGGCTCGGGGAACTTGGGCCGCCGCGCGTTCTGGGGGCTGAAGCCGAACCCGCCGAATTCGGGATCGAATTGCTGGGCGAGTTCGGCAAGGCCCTGGGACGCCCAGTCGCGCGACAGCGGCAGCGGGCGCGCTCCGCCGGCATCGCGGAGGTGGCGCCGGACTGCATCGGTCAGGGAATCCGCCGACTTCTCGATCTCGGCCCGCTGGTTGGCCCAGGCCTTGGCCACGCCGTGGATCAGGGTCAGGAACCCCGAGACGCCCTGGCGATCCCGAGGCGGAAAGTACGTCCCGCCGAAGAAGGGCCGGCCGTCGGGAGTCAGGAACATCGACATCGGCCAGCCGCCGCGCCCGAACGCCTGGAGCGCGGTCATGTAGACCTGGTCGACGTCGGGACGCTCCTCGCGGTCGACCTTGATGCAGACGAAACTTGCGTTGAGGGCCTGGGCAATCTCGACGTCCTCGAAGCTCTCGCGCTCCATGACGTGGCACCAGTAGCACGAGCTGTAGCCGACGGACAGGAAGATCGGCTTGTTCTCGGCCTTGGCCCTGGCGAATGCCTCGGGACCCCACGGGTA
>Ga0070738_10005798_pt1 | contig 13411 bp, 10 predicted proteins | sample Coa_R2_2_FD_66446 | JGI IMG/M metagenome (GOLD analysis project Ga0070738, IMG submission 66446) | Surface soil microbial communities from Centralia Pennsylvania, which are recovering from an underground coalmine fire - Coalmine... | ecosystem: Environmental > Terrestrial > Soil > Unclassified ... | reverse complement strand
TTGGTGCCGCTCGCGGGCAGCACCTCGTCGACATTGGCAATCGCGCCCGGGCGGCGCTTGGTGCCGATCACCGTCATGCCGAACGTCTTGGCCATGCGCGCCACTTCCGCGCCGATCGCGCCCAGCCCGAGGATGCCGAGCGTCTTGCCGGTCAGCGGCTGGGCCACCGTGTGCACCCACTTGCTCTGCTTCTGGTTGGACGCGGCGATGGCATAAGGCTTCGCGACATAGAACAGGCCCGCCATGATGTTCTCGGGCATCGACTCGGTGTGCGTGCCGCGTGCGCAGGTGAGCGTGAGGCCGGCCGGCAGGTCCGGCAGCGCCAGCCAGCCCTCGACGCCCGCCGTCATCGACTGCGCCCAGCGCAGCTTCTTCATCGACGGCAGCAGGCCGGCCGGCACGCCGGGCGCCATCAATGCCTCGGCGCGCTCGACCTGCTCGGCCGACGGCTTGTCCTTGCGCGCGAGTGTGTCGATCAGCACGCGATCGGCGAGTCCCGCCGCCTTGACGGCGTCCAGATAGGGCTGGGTGTTGTCGGTCCACAGCAGGACATGGGCGCGATTGGTGGTCACGGCGGCGACTCGCTGTTTGGTTGGGTTCGGCAAAGCCTAGCACGGCCTTGCCAACCGTGCCGAGGGTCAGCACACTCGGAGGCATGAGCCAGCGCTAACGCCACGTCCCGTCCCTTCCGCCCAAATGGTGGAAGCCCTTGCGTTTGCCTGCTCGGAGTCCCCCTTGTCCCATCCTCTTCTGACCGCACCCATCGGGCGCAGCCTGCTGCGGCTCGCGGGCCCCATCACCGGGCTGATGTTCGTGCAGATCGGCGTCGGCGTCGCCGAGATGTGGGTCACCGGCCGGCTCGGTACAGACTCGCTGGCAGGCCTGGCGCTGGTGATCCCCTTCATGGTGCTGATGCTCAATTCGGCCAATGGTGGCATGGGCGGCGCGGTCGCGGCCGCGCTGGCACGTGCCTTGGGCGCCGGCCGGATGGATGATGCCCGTGCGCTCCTGCTGCACGCGTTGGTCGTCGGCTGTGGTTTCGCCGCGGTCTTCACCGTCCTTGCCTGGACGGTCGCGCCTGCCGCATTCGCCGCCATGGGCGGGCATGGCGATGTCCTCCGTCAGGCGCTGATCGTCACCGAAATCTGGTTCTCGGGCGCGGCGCTCACCTGGGTCGCCTGCTTCCTGACGGCGATGCTGCGCGGCAGCGGCGACACCGCTACGCCGAGTCGCATCGGCCTTGCCATGGCGCTGCTCTACATACCGCTCGCGGCGCTGCTGGCGCTCGGCGTCGGCGAGGTGAAGGGTTTCGGCATTGCCGGACTTTCCATCGCCTCGATGACGACCACGGTGATCGCCGTAGCCCTGCAGGCACGCGTCATTCGCCAAGGGCGACTGGGCTTCGTGCCTGCGTTCAAGGGAGTTCGTCTGCAACGTCGCTTGTTCGGCGAAATCCTGCAGGTTGGGCTGATGGGCTCGGTCTCGACAATCACCGCAAGCGCCTCAGCGGTCATCGTCACCGGCCTGGTTGGCCAGTTTGGTACCGCGGCGCTGGCAGGTTACGGCATCGCCGCGCGGCTTGAGTTCATGGTGGCGCCGCTTGCCTTCGGCATCGGCGCCGGCCTGACGACGATGGTCGGCGTGGCGGCCGGCGCAAACGACTGGCGGCGCGCCGTGCGCATTGCCTGGATCGGCGGCCTAATCGCCTTTGCAACCATCGGCACGATCGGGTGGGCGATAGCGCTCCTGCCGGAAGCCTGGGCGCAGATCTTCGCCTCCGATCCAGCAGTGATCGCCGCAGCCGCCGCCTGCATCACCCGCGCCGCGCCGTTCTATTGCCTGTTCGGCATGGGCCTGACGCTCAACTTCGCGGGCCAAGGCGCCGGCTACATGAAGGCACCGTTCATCGCCAGCATCGTGCGCATGCTGGTGGCGACGATCGGCGGCTGGCTCGCGATCGAAAAACTTGGCCTGGGCCTGCACGGCGTATTCGCCGCGATCGCCGCGAGCCTGGTCGTCTACGGCTTGGTGATCGGTGGCTCGCTGCTGCTGCGGCCGTGGCGCGCCAAGGCCTTGCCTGCCGAGGCGAGGACGCGCGAGAGTGCGGCATGAGTGTCATCGGCGATTCGCCCCGACGGCGGGAGGACCAGCGTTTCATCACCGGCGCCGGCAGCTACGTCGACGATTTGCGCTTCGACCGCCTGGCGCGCGCAGTCTTCGTGCGCTCGCCGCACGCCCACGCCGCGGTCCGCTCGATCGACACGGTCGCCGCCAAGAAGGCGCCCGGCGTGCTGGCGGTGCTGACGGCAGCCGACGCCAAGTCCGACGGTCTGAAATCGCTGCGGCCCTACGCCGAGGCCAACGTCCAGACGGGCGAGCGCTTCATCTTCGACGAGCAGCCGCTGCTTGCCGCCACGAAGGTCCGCTTCCCCGGCGAGACGGTGGCGATGGTCGTCGCCGAAACGCTTGCCCAGGCGCTCGACGCGGCGGAACTGGTCGAGGTCGACTACCAGCCGCTGGCCGCCGTGACGACGACGCGCGAGGCGGCGGCGGCCGGCGCACCGCTTCTTTCACCCGACGTGCCCGGAAATCTCTGCATGGACTGGAAGGCGGGAGATGCCGCGGGCGTCGAGGCCGCCTTCGCGCGCGCCGCCCACGTGGTCTCGCTCGAGCTCGACAACCATCGCGTCACGACCAATCCGATCGAGCCGCGCGGCTCGGTCGGCACGTTCGATCCCAACAGCGGCCGCTACACGCTGTACATCTCGAGCCAGAACATCCACGGCAACCGCAACCATGCCGCGCGCGCGCTGGGCGTCGAGCCGAAGGACCTGCGCTTCATCGCGCCCGACGTGGGCGGCGGCTTCGGCGCCAAGAACTTCATCTATGTCGAGCATGTGCTGGTCGCGTGGGCGGCCAAGCGCGTCGGCCGGCCGGTGAAATGGATCGCCACGAGGAGCGAGGTGTTCCTGGCCGATCATCCGTCGCGGGACATGTGGGCGAACGCCTCGCTCGCGCTGGACAGGGACGGCAAGTTCCTGGCACTCCGGGTGACGAGCGACGCCAATGTCGGCGCCTATCTGGCCGGCGTCGGCGGAGGCGTGCCGACCTACCAATATTATCACCTGCAGGGCACCGTCTATCGCCTGCCCGCGATCGCGTTGCGGGTGCGCGTGGTGATGTCCAACACCGCGCCGATCGGCGTGATGCGCGGGCCGGGCTTCGCCGAGACGGTGAACATCCTGGAGCGCCTGATCGACGCGGCCGCGCGTCAGCTCGGTCTTGACCGCGCCGAGCTGCGCCGCCGCAACATGGTGCCAGCGAACGAGATGCCGATGACCAACGCCTTCGGCTTCCAGGTCGACAGCGGCGCCTTTCCCGAGACCCTCACCAAGGCGTTGGAACGCGCCGATGCCAAGGGCTTCGCCGCGCGTCGCAGGCAGAGCGAGGCGCGAGGGCGGCTGCGCGGACTGGGCTTCGCCTACCACATCAAAGGCACCGGCGGCTCGCCCGAGGAGAATGTCGACATCCGCTTCGAGCAGGACGGCACGGTGGCACTGATCACCGGCACGCAGCATATCGGCCAGGGCCACGAGACGACCTTCCCGCAGGTCCTCAGCGACCGGCTCGGCGTGCCCGACGGCAAGATCCACCTGCGCCAGGGCGACACCGACCTGATCGCGACCGGCGGCGGGCACGGCAGCTCGCGCGCCACCTACATGGCGGGCACGGCGATGTGGCGGGCATCGGACGAGATCATCAAGAAGGGCATCGCGCTCGCCGCCGACGCGCTCGAGGCAAGCGAAGCCGACATCAAGTTCGAGAACGGCAGGTTCGTCGTCTCGGGCACCGACCGCGCCATCGGCTTGCTCGAAGTGGCCGCCATCGGCCGCGACAAGGGCAAGCCGCTCGACACGTATCATTTGTGGAAGCGCGAGCACCTCACCTTCCCCAACGGGGCGCATGTCGTGGAGGTCGAGGTCGATCCCGAGACCGGGCGCGTGACGCTGGAGCGCTATGTAGGCGTCGACGATTACGGCGTGATGGTCAATCCGATGGTGGTGGCCGGCCAGGCGCACGGCGCCATGGCGCAAGGCATCGGCCAGGCGCTGCTCGAGCGCACGACCTACGACCGTGACTCGGGCCAGCTCGTGTCCGGCACCTTCATGGATTACGCCATGCCGCGCGCCGACGATCTGCCGTCGTTCGACCTTGGCTTCAACCCGACGCGCTGCACGACCAATCCGCTGGGCGTGAAGGGCTGCGGCGAGGCGGGCGCGATCGCGGCGTTTCCGGCGATCTCCAACGCCGTGCTCGACGCGCTGGCGCCGCTCGGCGTGAAGACCTTCAGGGGGCCCGCAACTCCGGCGAATGTGTGGCAGGCCATCACTGACGCAAAGTGATGCGCCACGCATTGGTCACATGCAGCGATCCGCGCGCTGCGTAGATTCACCGATGTGTCTCTCCTGAAGGACTTCCTGCGCCCGCTCGAACCCTACGTGCCCGCGCGCTCGTCGGTGCCGCTGTCCTGGCGGCAGTCGTTGCGCGTTCTGGAGCGTCACGGTTTCGAGCCGCTCACCGTCTTCGACATCGGCGTCGGCTTCGGCACCTGGAGCCTCTATCGCGCCTTCCCGAACGCCCACTATCACCTGATCGACCCGACGCCGGAATCGCTGCCCTACATGCTGAAGATCGCCAAGCGGCTCGACGCCGAGCTGCACGCCGTGGCGCTGGGCGACCATGATGGCGAAGTCACCCTCGAAGTGCGGCCCGATGTCCAAGGCTCGACCCTGCTCGAGGAGGTGGGACCGCGCCAGGTCCTGCGCTTCGAGAAGGTGCCGATGCGCCGGTTCGATACGCTGATCGGCGACATCCAGCGGCCTGCGCTCGCCAAGATCGACGTGCAGGGGGCGGAGCTCCTGGTGCTGAAGGGCATGACCGGTCGCTTCGGTGACATCGATGCCTTCGTGGTCGAGACCAGCACCATCGCCACCGTCAAGGGCGGCGCCGAAATGGCCGAGATCGTGGGCTTCATGCGCGAGGCGGGTTTCGTCGTGGCCGACATCGTCGGCATGAAGCGGCGGCCGCTCGACGGCGCGACGGCGCAATTCGACCTGCTTTTCGTGCCCGACGCCTCTCCCCTGCGGGCCGACCGGCGATGGGCCGCCCACGTCTAGGGCCGCGAACGCATCCCATTCCGCTCTAGGCAGCCGGGCGAAAGCCCGGCTAGGATGAGCCGACAAGAAGTCGGGAGGAAACTAGATGCTCATCCGCCGTCGTACGCTCGGCAGGCTTGCTGCTGCCGGCGCCGCCTCTTCTCTTGCCGCTCCGGCCATTGCCCAGAACAAGCCGTTGACCATCGGGTTCAGCATGAACCTGACCGGTCCGCTGGCGCCCAACGGCAAGGGCGCGCTGCTGGCCTCACAGATCTGGGAAGAGGACATCAACGCCAAGGGCGGCCTGCTCGGCCGGCCGGTCAAGCTCGTCTACTACGACGACCAGTCCAATCCCTCGACGGTGCCGGGGCTCTATACCAAACTGCTCGACGTCGACAAGGTCGACATCATCGCCTCGAGCTACGCCACCAACATCATCGCGCCGGCGATGCCGATCGTGATGCAGCACGAGCGGACGTTCTTCTCGCTGCTCGGCCTCGCCGTGAACAGCGAATTCCACTACAAGCGCTACTTCTCGATGACGCCGACCGGCGGCCCACAACCCAAGGAGTCGTTCGCCGAGGGCTTCTTCGAGGTGGCGATGGAGCAGAATCCCAAGCCCAAGACGGTGGCGATCTGCGGCGCCGACGCCGAGTTCCCGCGCAACGCCATGGACGGAGCGCGCTCGGTGATGAAGCGGCTCGGGCTCAAGGTCGTCTACGACAAGACCTATCCGCCGAACACGACCGACTACACGCCGATCGTCCGCGCCATCGCCGCGACCAATCCCGACGTCTTCCTTGCCTGCTCGTATCCCGCCGACACCGTCGGCCTGATCCGCGCCAGCCACGAGGTCGGCTTCAAGCCCAAGCTCTACGGCGGCGGCATGGTCGGCCTGCAGGCGACGGCCATCAAGACGCAGCTCGGACCGCTGCTGAACGGCATCGTGGTCTACGATTTCTGGCTGCCCTGGGCGGGCTTCGCCTCCGACGAGGGGCGCGCCTTCCTGAAGAAGTACCAGGCCAAGGCGGCCGGCGCCGGCGTTGACATCCTGGGCTACTACCTGCCGCCCTACGCCTATGCCCGCATGCAGGTGATCGAGCAGGCGGTCAAGGCGACCGGCGGCACCAACGACGACAAGCTCGCCGAATACTGCGCCAAGAACACGTTCAAGACCGTGGTCGGCGACGTCGCCTTCAACGACCAGGGCGAATGGGCGACGGCACAGGTGCTCGCCGTGCAGTTCCAAGGCGTCAACGGCAACGGGCTCGACCAGTTCAAGGACCCGAAGACCGAAGTGATCCTCTGGCCCAAGAAGTACAAGACCGGCAACATCGTCTATCCGTACGCGCCGTCCTGAGCGGCGACGCGGCGACCGGAAAGGGGGCGGGCAACCGCCCCTTTTTCTATGCGCCGAGATAGAACTCGCGGATCAGGTCGTTGTTGTGTAGCTCCTCGGCCGAATCGCCCTGGAAGGCGATGCGGCCATGCACGATGACGTAGCCTCTGTCGGCGATGCGGACGGCCTGGGTGAAGTTCTGCTCGGCCATCAGCACGGTGAGCTGGAAGCCGTCCTTCAGTTCCTTGATCTTGTCGATCGTGCGCTGGACCAAGAGCGGCGCCAGCCCGACCGACGGCTCGTCGATCAACAGGATGTGCGGCGCCGACATCAGCGCGCGGGCCAGCGCCAGCATCTGCTGCTCGCCGCCCGACATCGAGCCGGCGAGCTGCCTGGCGCGCTCCTTCAGACGGGGGAAGGTCTCGAAGCAGAAATCGAGGTTGCGCTGGATCGCCGAGCGCGCGGTCGGCCGGAAGGCTCCCAGCAGCAGGTTCTCGGTGACGGTGAGCTTGGGGAAAAGCCGCCGGCCTTCCGGCACGAAGCCGATGCCGAGATCGACGATCTCCTCCGGCGCACGGCCGACCAGCTCGTGCGCGGTGCCGCCGATGGTGGCGGTGATCTTGCCCGAGGACGGCCGCACGATGCCCATGATCGATTTCATGAGCGTCGACTTGCCGTTGCCGTTGGTGCCGAGCAACGCCACGGTCTCCCCAGCGCGGACCTCGAGCGAGACATCCTCGAGCACGCGCACGGCGGCGTAGCCCGCGTTGACGTGAGAGATGGTGAGGCTACTCGCCAAGGTAGGCCCTCACGACTTCCGGATCGCGCACGATGTCCTTGGGCTGGCCGTCGGCGATCTTCTTGCCGGCGACCAGCACGGCCAGCCGCTGCGAGAATTCCATCACCGCGCGCATGATATGCTCGATCATGATCACGGTGACGCCCTGGCCGTTCAGCCGGATCAGCAGCGCGATGATCTCGTCGACCTCGGCATGGGACAGCCCGGCCATCACCTCGTCGGCGATCAGGAGCTTGGGTGCGGCCGCCATGGCGCGGGCAAGTTCGAGCTTGCGCATCTCGATCTGCGTCAGGTCGCGCGGCCGTTGCTCGGCCTTGGCGGCGAGCCCCACCTGTTCGAGCATCTCGTGGCAGCGCGCCTCGATCGCCCCGCCATGCAGATGCTGGCCGCCATGCCGCGCGTTGACGGTGTAGAGAATGGGGATGCGCACGTTCTCCAGCAGCGACAGCGTGCCGAACGGCCGCGGCAGCTGGAACGAGCGGGCAATCCCGCGCCGCGTGCGCTGGTGCGCCGACAGACCGTCGAGCTTTTCGCCGGCGAACTCGACATGGCCCTGCTCGTTGCGCAAGGTGCCGCAAATGCAGTTGACCAGGGTCGACTTGCCCGAGCCGTTGGGCCCGATCAGGCCGAGCCGCTCGCCCTCCTGCACTTCGAGCTCGACGCCGTCGAGCGCCACGAAACCGCCGAAGCGCTTGCCGAGCCCCGAAACATGCAGCAGCGTGCTCATCGCCGCCTCCGCCGCCTGGCCTCGAACAGGCCGACGATGCCCTGCGGCGCGATGATGACGAAGATCACGAGCAGAAGCCCCGCCACCAGCACGTTGGCCGCCGACGAGATGGTGACGCGGATATATTCCTGCAGGCCGCCGACCAGCACGCCGCCGATCACCGGGCCCAACCAGTTCGAGGTGCCGCCGATCAGCGGCATGGCGATGGCGTTCACCGCATAGTTGAGGCTGAAGCCCGACGAAGGGTCGAGGTACGTCACGTAATAGGGCAGCGGCGCGCCCGCCATGCCCATGAAGCCGCCCGACAAGGCGGTGGCGATCAGCTTCAGCCGCAGGGTCGGCACGCCCGCCGCCTCGGCCGCCGCCTCGTCGTCGCGAATGGCGGCGAAGCCATAGCCCAACGCCGAGCGCTCGATGGCGCGCGCCGTCACCAGTACGATGACGCAGAGGCCGAGCATGATCAGGCAGAGATACTGGATGTAGTCGCCGCCGATCAGTGGCGCCACGCGCGGCCGGATCACGTAGGCACCGCGCGCGCCGCCGACAAAGTCCCAGTTGGTGATCAGTGTCTGCACGACCACGGCGAGCGCGAGCGTGGCGATCGAGAAGAACACGCCGCGCAGGCGCAAGGTGAGATAGCCGGTGCCCAGGCCGACCAGCGCCGCCAGCACGCCGCCGATCACCACCATCACCGGCAGCGGCATGCCGGGTGTGAGCTTGTGCCACACGACGCTCGAATAGGCGCCGATGGCGAAGAAGGCGGTGATGCCGAAGTTCACGTAGCCGGTGTAGCCGCCCAGGATGTTCCAGGCGGTGCCGAGCACGATGTACTGAACGACGACGTAGCCCGCGAAGAAGGCATAGGAGTTGCCGAGCAGGCGGCCGGCCAGAAAGAGCGCGATGGCGATCGCGATGAGCGCCGCGGCGAAAGGCAGCTGGCCGATGCCCGTGGCATGCCCGGTGGGAATCGGCTTATCGGCCAAGGATACCACTGGGCCGCACCGCCAGAGTGATCAACAGGACGCCGAACGACACGGCGGGCGCCCATGAGGGGCCGAAGAAGGTCGCGGTAAGGCTCTCGACGACGCCGATCGAGACCGCAGCGATCACCATACCGGTGAAGCTGCCCAGGCCGCCCAGCACGCAGATGGCGAAGATGCGGCCGATATAGTCGCGGCCGATCGAGGGTTCGACCGGCTGGATGATGATCAGGCAGGCACCGCCCAGCGCCGCCGATGCAATCGAGATGCCGAAGGCGATGCGCTTGATGCGCGACGGATCGGCCGCCATCAGGCGCAGCGCCAACTGGTCCTGCGCCACGGCCTGGATCGCCCGGCCGATGAAGGTGCGCGAAAGATAAAGCTGAAGCCCGACGACGCTCACCAGCGCCACCGCGAACGGCACCAGCAGCCGCAGCGGCAGCTCGACCGGTCCGAGATGCCAGCTCGGGCCGATATAGCGCGCCTCGACCGAACGGTAGTCGACGCCGAAGGCCAGGATCAGCCCGACCTCAGCAATGAACAGCAGTCCGAAAAAGAACGACAGCCCGCGCAGACTCTGGTCGTCGCGGCGCTCGAAGGAGACGTAGTAGAGCTGATAGACCGCCATGCCGAGCAGGTAGAACAGCGGCAGCACGATCACCGCCGCCAGGATCGGGTCGATGCCGAGCTGGGTGTTGGCGATGTAGGCGATGTAGGAGCCCAGCAGGATGAAGGCCGGATGGGCGATGTTGACGATGTCGAGCAGGCCGAAGGAGATCGCCACGCCGATCGACACGGCGGCATAGAAGCCGCCGATCAGCAGACCCGACAACACGGCGTTCAGCGTCAGATCGAGCGAGACGTCCATGACGCCGTTATTTCCCTCCCGAGACGTGGCGATTGCTTCGCCTTTTCGTGGCGCGAGTGTGCGCTACGGGACGCACCTTTGCCTAGGCCCGTTTTTTGGCCTGCGGCCAGCGTCCAACGCTTGCATCAGAACCCGGTCCAGCCGGCCTGATATGCCGCGAATTCGAGCTTGGCGCCGGCCATGGCGGCGAACTCGGCGACGAAGCGGCCCTTGCCGCCGATCAGGGGCTGGCGGGTGAACTGGATCTGCTGCTCGGCATTGGGCATGAACAGCGCCTCGAGCGGGCTGTCGTCGACCACGACCAGCGTGTCCTTGCGCAGGGCGCGCATGGCCGCGCACAGCTCCTTGATGTGATGGGCGGCCGACTTCTGCCAGTAGATCCAGTCGACGTCGAACGAATCGAGATAGAGCAGGTCGATCGTCTTGCCCTCGTCGACCAGGCGCCGCGTCAGCTGCGTCAGGAACTTCACGCCGTCGTCCTGCGTGAGCTGGACGCGGCTGCCGACCAGCGTCTTCGCCGCAGCGACCGAGGCAGGATCGATGTCGACCGAGTAGACCACCGATTCCTGGTCGCGCAGCGAGACATACCTGTCGAATTGCACCGTGCTCTGGCCGTCGCCTTCCCAGTCGCCGGCTTTGCGCGTGCAGCCGGTCTCGACGATGATCACCGGCCGCTGGAAGCGGTCGAGATACTCGAACATCTGGCGGAACGTGCGTTCGCGCAGGACCAGCTTGGGCCCGACCTCGCGGTTGAAGAAATTCCAGAAGTCGGCTGAGCTCGGCATGGGTCCTGTGTTCTCGTTTGCGGCGCGGGAGTTGGCGTGCCGTAGTGGGCAAAAGTGAGAACTGGCAGGCCAACATCCCTATTGCCCAATCTAGCCATCGCAGGCCGGTGTAGGAAACCGCTGATCCATCCAGCTGAGCTACAGGGACATGGAGGGCGATATATCATCTGATACTGATAGAATCTGCATCAAATGATTTGGCCACCAGTTTACTATTCTGATCATCCTCTTTGCGGCGTTCGTCGGGAACCATTGTCAGAGGCTTTGTTCCCGATTTGGCGGGTTCTGCGCGGACCTTTCGCGTCCTTAATCCCTGCATTGTGACCTCTTGCGAAAATGCCCTACCGACTTAGACGGAGAGGGCCGTACAACCGTTTTGGCCAATTCTTAAGCAGATCGTGCCTGCTTCATAAGCCAGATATCCGTCAGAGATCGTTCAATTTTGAGCATCTGCCCGCTATCGTCTTTGGCACGGGGGGATGCAGCTTGGCATTTGACGAAATGCACAGAACGGGCGGCACGCAACGGAGCCGTGGGCCGTACAGCTCGATGGCAGCATGGCTGCAGGAGCAGACCAGCGAGCAATTGATCGTACGACGCCAGCAGGCGGAAGCGATGTTTCGCCGGACCGGCATCACCTTCGCCATCTACGGCGCGGAAGAAGCCGAGGAACGGGTCATCCCCTTCGATATCATCCCGCGCGTGCTGAGCGCGGCCGAATGGCGCCGTCTCGCCGCCGGCATCGAGCAGAGGGTACGCGCCCTCAACGCCTTCATGTACGACGTCTACCACCGTCAGGAAATTCTGCGCTCGGGCCGCGTGCCGGAGGACATCGTGATCCAGAATGCCGCCTTCTTGCCCGAGATGATGAACGTCGAGACAAGGCGCGGGATCTACTCCCACATCATCGGCGTCGACATAGTGCGCACGGCGGAGAACGAGTTCTTCGTGCTCGAGGACAACACGCGCACACCCTCCGGCGTCTCCTACATGCTGGAGACCCGCGAGACCATGATGCACATGGCGCCCGATCTCTTCAGCCGGAACCGCGTCGCGCCGGTCGAGCACTATCCGGAGGACCTGCGCGCAACCCTCGAGAGCGTGGCCCCGGCGGGCCTCGACCGCGAACCGGTAATCGCTGTTCTCACGCCCGGCGAGCACAACAGCGCCTATTTCGAGCACTCCTTCCTCGCTGACCGCATGGGCATCGAGCTGGTCGAAGCGCACGACCTTGTGGCGAACGAGGACGGCGTGATGATGAAGACCACGCAGGGCCTGCGCCAGGTTGACGTGATCTACCGCCGCATCGACGATTCCTTTCTCGATCCGCTGACATTCCGGCCCGACTCGATAATCGGCGTGCCCGGGCTGTTCGAGCACTATCGGGCCGGGCGGGTGACGATCGTCAATGCGCCGGGCTCCGGCATCGCCGACGACAAGTCGATTTATTGTTACGTGCCCGAAATCATCGAGTTCTACACCGGCCGCTCCTCGATCCTGAACAACGTGCAGACCTGGAGCTGCCGCAAGCCACAGGACCTCGCTTACGTACTCGATCATCTGGCCGAACTGGTGGTCAAGGAAGTGCACGGCTCGGGCGGCTACGGCATGCTGGTCGGACCGATGGCAAGCCGCGCGGAGATCGAGGCCTTCCGCGCCAAGGTGAAGGCCGACCCCTGCCGCTACATCGCCCAGCCGACGCTGGCCCTCTCAACCTGCCCCACGCTCACCGACAAGGGCATCGCGCCGCGCCATGTCGATCTGCGCCCCTTCGTGCTGTTCGGCGATCGCATGCGCCTCACGCCCGGAGGGCTGACGCGGGTGGCACTGAAGGAGGGCTCGCTGGTGGTCAATTCGAGCCAGGGCGGCGGCACCAAGGACACCTGGGTGCTCGAGGACTGAACGGCTGTACCATGCTGGGACGAACGGCCAACGATCTCTTCTGGATGGCGCGATACATGGAGCGGGCGGAGAACATGGCGCGCCTGCTCGAGGTCGGCCATCGGCTGAGCCTCCTGCCGCACGAGCAAGGTGGCCAGCACTGGCGCTCGACTCTGCAGAGCGCGGGCTGCGAAGCCGGGTACGTGGCGAACCACGACACCTTCGAGACACGCGTCGTCGTCGACTATCTGCTGTTCGACCGGAACAACCCCTCCTCCGTCTATTCCTGCCTCGCGACGGCGCGGCGCAATGGTCGCGCCCAGCGCACGGCGATCACGCGCGAGATGTGGGAAAGCCTGAATGGCGCCTGGATCGAGTTCTCGCGCAAGGCGGTGGATGAAGTGCCAGCCGACGCCTTGCCTGCCTTGTTCGATTGGGTGCGCGAGCGTTCGGCGATGTTCCGCGGTGCCGTGCTCAACACGATCCTCAGGAACGACACATTCTACTTCACGCAGCTCGGCACGTTCCTCGAGCGCGCTGACAACACCGCGCGCATCCTCGACGTCAAATACTATGTCCTGCTGCCGCAGAACGAACTGGTCGGCGGCGGCGTCGATAGCGCGCAGTGGGCCGCCCTGCTGCGCTCCGTCTCCGCCCACAGAAGCTTCCGTTGGGTCTATCGCGATGCCTTCAAGCCGTGGCACATCGCCGACTTCCTCATTCTAAATCCGCAGATGCCGCGTTCACTGCATTCCTGCTACGCCGAGATCGCGCAGGCCCTGTCCGGCCTCGCCCAATCCTACGGCAAGGAGACCGATTGCCAGGTGCTGGCCGGGTCGATGCTGGCGCGGCTGCGCATGCTCAACATGCCGGACA
>Ga0070738_10005796_pt1 | contig 13415 bp, 8 predicted proteins | sample Coa_R2_2_FD_66446 | JGI IMG/M metagenome (GOLD analysis project Ga0070738, IMG submission 66446) | Surface soil microbial communities from Centralia Pennsylvania, which are recovering from an underground coalmine fire - Coalmine... | ecosystem: Environmental > Terrestrial > Soil > Unclassified ... | reverse complement strand
CGGGTGGTGGCGGAGGTGGAGGTAGCGGGTCACTTGGGGGCGGGGGTTGCGGCGGGGGAGGTGGCGGCGGGGGAAGACCAGAGCGGCCGCGCGGCGTGTCCGGGGCTGACGGTCGATCGTGGCCGAGGATAGTGACCGCGGAAGGGCGACGGCCACGGCCACCCAGAGCATGAGAACCGGGATAACGAGCTTTCGTCGTGGGCGCATACGCCACCGGGCCCGAGTACGGCGCACGAGCGGGGTGAGAGGCGTCTGTGCGGTCACGATGGGTGCGGATTTCTGTTCCTCTGCTACCAGGTCAGCACCGCAGTACCGACACACCTTGGCTCGCGCCTTGATCCGCTCTGCGCAGCGGGGGCAGTCAATATCTTCGTTTGGGGGAGTTGGAGGCGCAACGCTTCGTCCGGGGCCGTGCGCGGAAGATGCAATCGGCGGCGGCGTGTTCGCGTAGGTCACGAGTCGCTCGACGGACTCGGGTGAGCGCGAGCTGGCGAGCGTATTGTCGAGCGGCAACGGCGGCCCGGGGATAATCACCGGCGCGGGCGCCTCGAGCGGATCCGAGGTCCGTGAGCTTGCCAGGGTGTTCGCGAACAGCGCGAACGACGCCCCTGACCCGTTGTCGCTCGATGGGTCCGTCTGCTCTACGCCCGCCGATTGCACGGCCGAGAGCTGTGCGCCCGACCGGATCGCGTCGAGGCTGCCGATGACCTGAGGCAGCGAGGCCGTACCGGGGTGGTCGGAGGCTTGGGGCACTGAGGCGGAGGGAGCACTTGGAGCCACCGCGCGCGCTGCCCGGTCGAGGAGGGACGTGCCGGCTATCGTGAGAAAGCCCGATTCCTCCTCGAGAGTGAGCGCGCCGTTCTCGCACAAGAGTTCGAAGAGTCCCGTGGGCTTCCCACGAGCGGCCCGCTCGCGCTGCATGGCCTTGTAGAAGTCGAGAACCTCGGCGGAGGGGTAGTCCGCCACGCCGGCCAGCTCTAGGAAGCGTTCGTCGCTGATCCGTTCGGTACCAGTCGCGGCCACGAGGCCCTCGCGCGGGTTCCACATGGTTGCCGAACGTAAGGCGCCGCGCCAGGCGTGCGCCACTGAGCCCTCGAGGTTAGCGCCGCGAGGCGCCGCGTTCGCACGGAGCGCGCACGACCCGCCCCTTTGCTTACGGAAGGATGGTTACTTGACCGGACGCGTTCGCCGCTCGAGTTCGAGGAGCATCCGGAACTGGGCGGCTTCTACCCGGCGCCAGAATGCGCGCGCGAGTCCTTGCGAGATGCCGATCACCAGTCCGAGCCCTCCGGGCACGCCGATTAGCACTGTCTCGCTCACGGACTTCGCGAGCTCGAGTTTGGCCGAATGAACGAGCACTCCGACAAGGGCACCCACGATCAAGCCCATGATCGCGCACTGAACAATGATTGCGTTAGCCTCCGACTGTTTCTTCTGGGCTGCCTGTTCAATGAGCTTCTCGTCGGTTGCAAAGAGGTCGGCCATGAGGGTCTCCTTCGGAGCTTCATGGGAGCGTGCACCGATCCTCGCGGCAATCATCAACCTTGATGAGTCGCTCCATACATGAAGTGCCTGACTCGGCAACAGCCCAACTGACCGGCAGTTACGTGGCGGAAGTTCGTGAGCGGATCTCATCCGATCCCGCGCAGACCTGACGGTGGATGAGAGCGTGGCATGGGGAGGCCACCACTTCTACACTGACCCCGTACTTCACGACTGGCCGCTTCGGAGGGACTTCATGTTTAGCAGGTGCTGGGCAGCGCCGTTGATCGTCATTGGAAGTTTTGCGCTCGTGCTAGCCGCAGACATGGAGTGCCCGAAGTGCCACAAGAAATTCGATAGCGGCAAGTTCTGCCCTGAGTGCGGCGAGAAGCTCCAAGAACTCAGCGCGAAGCCGCGCTGTTCTAAGTGTGGCAAGGAGTACCCTGAGGGCACAAAGTTCTGCAGCGAGGATGGGACGAAGCTCTCGCCCTCGGGGCAGCCCGAGCCTGCTCTTCAACCGGCAGCTCGCACGGGAGTGCTCGCCGCCACGGAGACGGTGCCATCATACGCATACCCGACGGTCGATCTCGGGAGCGGCTTCGATAGCACGAGCCTCGCCCTGGCTGACAGCCGCGCCATCGAAGGAAAGGTGACGAGCGTACCCAGACTCGAGTGCACGACGGATGCTGAGTACGCCGCGAGCGTGAATGAGGCCTCGCGACTCCTGGGATCGAGCGCGGACGCCCGATTCTCGCTCGGCATTGCGAAGGTCGCGCTCAAGAAACAGAAGGAACGAGAGACCTCCTCAGGGTCAAAGCATAGCTACCTGATTGCCACGTACCGGGTCTCCGTGCGACGGGACGTGCTCGCCGAGCCCGCGCTCGCAAGCGCGGCACGGAGCCAACTACAGGAGTCCGCGAAGACCGAGCAGGGTCTGGTTGAGTGGCATCGCAAGCACGGTACGCACTTTGTCTCTGAAGCGGAGTATGGAGGAGTCCTCAGTCTCATTATGGAGTTCGACCACAAGTCGGACGCCGAGAAGTTTACCGACTCCACCCACATCGAAGCCGGCGTCAGTTACTTGAAAGCCGCCGGAATTGGCGGTGGCGTCGGCAAGGATCGGCAAGAGAAGTCTCAGACCGTGTTGGATCACGCAAAGCTCGAGATCTACGAGCTGGGCGGGAGCGCCGGCACGTCAGGCACACCGAGCACGATCGATGAGTTCCTGGCACTTCGTGAGTCCTTCCTCAAGTCGGTGCAGGAGAAACCCGTTATCATTTCCTTCAAGACGCGCTCCTACTATGACGTCGTACGGGAGATTCCCGAGTGCAAGACGGTCGTAGCTGCCTGGAAGGAGCGGCGTAGCAGGGAGGTTGAAACAGATCTGAAGGAGACCTGCAGTAGATACGATGAAATCACCGCTGAATTCCGCCGGCGAGCGGCCTCCCCATCGGCGGAGAACGCGATTCGGTTGGTCCATCTCGACGAGATCGCGAAACGGGGGCGTGCAATTCTGGCGTTCCTCGAGTCGAAGGAGTACGCGCGCTTCGTCCCGGAGGAAGAGCGGCGCAAAGTCCAGGAACAGCCGTTCCTTAAGGTGTTGCGCAAGGAGAGTGGTGCACTTACCGACAGACTTGTCTCGTCGGTCTCGGTCGATGCGAAGACTGAGCGCTTCGCGATGAGCGACGTCGAACTCGAGCCGGGCGATCTCCTCTTCGTCGAGTCCGAAGGGCGCTGGAGCATTGCCGGCGGTGACGGCGCGTCGCAACCGAAATACGGCTGGGTAGATGCTGAGGGCCACCCAGACGGCTACGTCGAAGCCCGGATGACATTCTCCCTCAAGCCCAAGTACACCAATGGGAAGTGGGGAGCACTCGTAACCGGCTTCTTCCCGGCCGACAAACAAGAGCCCGAGTGGCTACTCTTTGGTGATAGGGCAACCGCCATCGCCGCTCGTGGCCGCATCGGGTTCATCATGAACGATGCGAATGGCCAATACTCGAACAACGCCGGTGCCTTGAATGTACGGGTCATTCGGGTCCGCGGGCTCAGCGAGTCCGCCAGTCAGCAGGCGCCAGCTCAAGGCAACGAAAACGACAACCCGGAATATCTGAGCTGGAAGAACTGTAGGGTCGGATCATTCGTGACCACCATCACGAAGATGGACACGGGTGCGACGAGGATGGAATGCGAAACGACCACAACCCTCGTCGAAGTCACTCCCGAGAAAGCCGTGGTTGAGTCGAAGGCCAGAGTGCACATGGGCGCCAACGTCAGCGATCAACCTGCCCAGAAGCGCGAAATCCCCGCCCGGATTAGGAAGCTCCAGGGAGGAACCAACGGCGAGAAGCCGAAAGAGGGCGATGAGGAAGTCGAGATCGCGGGTGGAAAGAAGGTGAGGTGCCACTGGGTCGAGAGCCGGAGCCAGGCGAACGGCTCCACGACGCACGCGAAGGTCTGGCAAAGCCAGGAGGTTCCCGGCCTGCTAGTGAAGCTCGAGTCCAGGACCGAGGGCAAAGTCAACTCGACTATGTCGCTCGCAGTCCAGTGCTTCGATAGGAAGTAGTTCTGGCCGCGCGTCCCAGGTTCGAGTCATTAGAAGAAGCGGGGGCGCTCGTCTCGACTAAGACTCCATCAGTAGTGATCCACGCGGCCTCGAGGGTGCTCTTCGGTAAAGCACTCAACGAGTCCCGGGATGGGTTTGCGAACGAGGTGCCAACGTCCGTTGTCACCTAAGTGGCCCTCGTCCGTCGCTGGCGGTTGTCATGGCCGCCTTGTGTAAGCTCGTGTGGTCGGAGGCGCGCCGGAGCTTCGAGTTACAGTCGTGCTGATAGCGCCCATCTGTCACTTCCGCATAACACGAGTACTCGCGTCCGTGGTGGTGGACGATTATCCTATGTCCCCACAACCACTCGAGAGACCCCATGCCCATCGCCTTCGTCTGCGAGCGCTGCCAAAGGCGCGTCCAGGTGTCACGCCGCTACGCAGGGAGCCGACAGCCTTGTCCCGCATGCAATGAGGCGATTGCGGTTCCCCATCTCGGCGCACAGGGCACGGTGCGTGACGAGTCGGGAGATACGCTTCCGAGTCTTGCCTCCGCCACGGCTCACGGGCTCCAGTCCATCGACGACGAGCTCTTCCTGAGACTAGCCGCTGCCGCAGGCATGCCCTCGAAGCAAGTACTCGATGGCTACCGAGATCTCCAGCGCGACCGAGCGGCCCGGGGGAAACCGATCGGGCTGTTTCAACTCGTCTGCGAGAGCGGCGTGCTGACGCTGGAGGAGGAGGAAGGGTTCCGGAGGAACGCGGCGCGCTCCCAGGTTGGAACGAAGCTCGATTACACGCCGACCTCGACAACTCAACCGGCTGCGGATGGAAGCGGAACGACCTCGCAATCGGCTGCCAGTCCGGCGAGGCCGAGCACAACCCAACCGATGACCAGGACGTCGTTCCCCGTTACACCGCCACCATCGAGTCGGTCAGAAACCGTCGATGAGCCGCTCAAGAACTCGCTGATGGGCGGAGAGTTGCAAGAGTTGGCGGACCAATTCGCGGCGCCACCTCGCGTCATTATCGACGCACCGGCGTTGGACGAGATCGAGTGCCCGCGATGTGCCGAGCGCATCAAGGCCCGGGCGAAGGTCTGCCGGTACTGCGGCCACGAGTTGGAATCGCAGGGCCGAGCCGGAACCACCAGTGAAGCCACGGCCAAGTCGGGTACGAAGGCACGCCTCACAGCGAGGCGCTCGAGCGCAATGACACCCGCACTGCCTGGTCGATCGAGTTCAACGGAGATTCCTGCTCGTCCGCGTCGATCCAAAGCGGTGCTCGGGGCCCTCATTTCGAGTCTCCTGGCAGGAGGCGCGGCGGTCACGTTGGTAGCGATCCGTGGCTGCCGGCTTCAGATGTCCGGCGACTCATACGAGGAAGCCCACGACGATTCGCGCGCGCAGACTGAACGTCTCCGAAAAGAGGAGCGCGAGCGCGAGGAGCGTGAACGCGCCGAGAGAGAGCACAAACTACGCATTGCGGAGCAGACCGAGGCTGAACGCGGAGCCGCTCGTAGAGCCGCGCTCGAGCAGGCCAAGACGGCCGAGCAGAAAGGCAATGTGCAGGAAGCGCTCGAGGCCCTCGACCTGGCGGAGCTCAACGGCGCGAGCCCCGCGGACATTGACCTCGCACGCGTTCGCCTCAAGGCGCGCATTAAGGATGAGGAGGCCCTAAGGGACGCTCGCGAAGAAGTCGAGGAGTTGCTGGCGACCGAGGACCTGGACAAGGCCAGTGCGCGCGCTGAGAGCGCCAAGGAGATCGCGGAGCGGCTCCAACGCCCGCAGGATGTCGACTCCCTTCTGGCGCGGATCGAGTCCGCTCGGAGCGCCAAGCGAGCTGCCGTGGAAGCCGAGTCACTCCTGGACCAGGCCAAGCGCGAATTGGACGGCACGGATCTGCAAGCGGCGCAAGCGAGTCTCGACCGGGCGCGCACCCTTGCACCGACATCACCCCGCGTCCGGTTGCTGACGCTCCGTCTCGAGAAATGCAAACAGGCTGCGAAGGGAATGGCTTGGATAGAGCTGAACCCGAACTCTGCAGCAGGGATCTACGTGCGTACGCATGCGGTCACGAACTCCGAGTACAAGGCGTGGCTCGACAGTCTCCCTATCGGCAGTGGTAGGCATGGTCCGTGGATCACGGACGGCTTCACGGAGGAGCAAGCCAACAAGCCCGTGACGGGCGTGAAGCAGGCCGACGCCGAGGCGTTTGCCGCCGCCCGCAACGAGAGATTGCCGAACGCCGCGGAGCGAGCTGCGCTGCGGCGAGTTCTCGGCATGCCGTCATCAGAGGGTGAGCTGGACGCGAAGCGTGGGACGTTCTCCAGCGGCTTCCGGACGGTCTCCGGTCCAGAGGAATCACCCGCCGCAGACGCATCCGTCGAAGGCGCGGACGATCAACAGCCCCGAACCAGGGAAGTCGATGCCGCAAAGGTGCGGTTGGCAAAGCAAGCGGTCGCTGCTCGTTTCAAGGGTTGGATCGTCGCCCGCAAGAACCTCACTTGCACTTCGTGTGGTGGGAAGTTGAGGGTCAAGTGCAGCGTCTGCGGGGGAACGGGTCACCTTGCAACCGCGACCCTTGGAGGGGAAGCCCAAGCCGGGGTTACCCTCTGCACGCGATGCCAAGGCATGGGCACCATTGCCTGCACCGCGTGTCACAATGGACTCTCTGCGACGCGTGTCGAACAAGTCCGAACACGCTATGGCGCGTGCGGATATCCCCTCGTAGAAATCGCCGAAAAGACTCTGCAGGTCACGGTCGACGGCAACCTAAAGATGGCTACCGTAACGTGTGACGTCCGATCCGCTGAAGGCGCTCTGTTCACCACGGAGTCTTCCGTCTGGGAGTGTGACAAAGACGGCGAGTGGCACGTCTCGACATCCCAGCACCCTCGTCGATGAACCCGTACGAATTTTTCCGGCGTCGAGAATCATTGAGGAACCGGCAACCGTCCTTGGCCTTAATAGGAGCGATTTGCATGAGACGAGCATCGACCGCCCTACTTGGTCTGCTGCTTGTGGCGTGTGAGTCGAGCCAGCCCCAACCTGCACCTCAACCGAGGGACAACCGTCTGAGCGAGCCCTTAGGGCTCCGCCAGGACGTACCCCAGGAACCCGAGGAGGCCGTCTCGATCACGATCCGTGGGAAGCCTGCTTCCGTGTCCTCCGACACGAAGGCCGGGGATGCGGCTCGCGAGGAACGCATCGCTAAGCTCAAGCAGGCCGCGGCGGACTCGCAAGGGAAGGGTGTGAGCATGCCGAACGCGGATACCGACGACTCGGAGCTGGCGAACACTGCAGACCACATCGCCGATCTGCACGTCTTCCTCGATAACGGGAGACTCCTCGTTCAGTTCAAGGTGGCGAACTCGAAGGGAGACCCGCTTGCGATCTCCGGCAAGATCGCTGCATACGCCCGAATAGAGGAACCGGGTGGCCCGGGCAGAGTGGTGTCCAGGACGACAGTCATTCCCGCCGCGCCCAAGGTGAGGGAGCAGATCATTGCCGACACGAAGATCGAGCCTGAGCGTCTCGTGAATGGACTGGGGCAGGAGACTATCGGCTATCGGCTTGACGCCATCACTCGTCCAGCCGGCTGTTCAGCGGTGCGGGTGGTCTTCATCCTTCCTGTACGAGGCGCGCGGCAACTCGAAGCGACGGCGACGGTGGGGGACTAGGTCGGGAGTCGCAGATGTAGCAAGCGGTGAGGGGCCGATACTGCCCCTTCTGTCTCCCTCCCGACGGATGAGCACGCGGAGTCATAGTCCTGACCCCTAGGCGCTGTTCTGTCCCGCGCTGGCCGCTACACCGTCCAATTGATGGCAAAGCGTTCGATCTCGGCGTCAACGGTTCCGCGGTCGTCTCTGACGCGACGCTCTCTTAGCGAGGCAATCAGGTCAGGCCGGTGCTCGCGAAAATAACCGACCAGCGCTCTGCCGAACTGGGTGATGTCGCCCAACGCCACGCGCTCGATCGCGGGCAACCGAAGCGCAGTGAGAAGGAGTACCTCCTCCTCGAAGGACCGCGGCATGAGAGCAGGCTGCTCCATCGCCGCCACGAGACGCCGCACGCTTGCAAGCTCTCGCCGATCGCGGTTGTCAAGCGGGACGCCGGCGCGCTCGGCTTGCTCGAGCACGTCGAATTCCCCGCCCTCCAGCCAGGCCAAGGAGACGGCAATCGTCTTCCACAGACCCACGGCCCTGCCGACCGGTCCGGTGGGGAGTCCAGTCACTGGCGGCCCCGGGAGGCGGACAGCAGGGCGACGTCCTTTCTCGAAGAGCGCCCTCTCCAGGGCAATCACTCGATCCGCGCGCGACCGAAGCTCTGCAGCGAGCTGTGCCGACAGCTCATTCGGACGGCTCTCAATCACCGCGACCGCCGTCACCGATCCACCCGACGGCTCGAGACGACGGACCTCGACGTCCTCACGGTCCGCCCTTCCAAAGAACGCTTCCTCGGCACTCGCGCGCTCGTCCACAACGAGCAGTACTTCACCCGTTGGATCGCGACGGACGATTCCGAACTTCCCGATCTGATGGGGTGGGACGGAATCGCGCTCCAATTGGCGGACAGCGAATCGCTTCGGATCGAATCCCGAGATGATGAGTTCAGCTATCTCTCGACCATTCCCTCCCCCATACACGCGACCGTCAAGGCCTCGTTTCTCACCCGGTGGAGCGCTCCTCCGGCAGATGATCCACCGATCACGGAGTCGGCACGCTCGGTCCATGAGTCGAGCTTGCTCCACCGTCACGTTCAGAGGAAACGCCCCCAGGGCGGAGCCTCGCCCGCGCTCAAGTGCCAGCTGCCCGAGCGCGGCTGCATGCTGGTTCAGATCGTCCCAGACGACAAGAGTCGCGTGCCCCAGCTCACGAGCCCAGAAATCCGCAAGCGTAAGCCCGGCTTCGGGTGCAAGAGTCCGCATTGCCACGGGAGAAGACTCGTCGGCTAGCACGACGGTGGTTCTCTGGAGCACTCCCGCTTCGCGGAAACGTGTGACGATCGCTCGGGTTGCCGCCGCCGACTGGCCAATCGCAACATAGATGCACCGCACGTCTTCGCTTGCTTGGGCGAGGACAAGCCCTGCCGCAAGAGATGTCTTTCCTGTCGAGCGATCGCCAGCGATCACGCAAGCGGCGCCGCGAGGAATCGGCATGAATGCGTCGATCGCGAGAGTGCCCGAGTGAAGCCACTCCCTTGACGGTTGGCGCGCGGCGATGCTCGGACAGGATGAATGGAGTGGCCGCAGAGTCGACGCATTGATCGGGCCGAGCCCGTCGAGCGGTTCACCGATCGCGGTGACGACGCGCCCCAGAAGCCCAGGGCCGCAGGGAAAGTCAAGTGGCCGTTCGGTGCGACGAGCGTGACTTCCTTCGCGGAGCTCTGTTGAGGCACCGAGGAGCGCAACTGAGACGCTTTGCTCCTCGAGATCCATTACGACGCCGGGCACGCCAGGGCCGAGAAGAACGCGCTCTCCGACAAACACGGACTCGAGGCCCGTTACGCGCGCAAAGAGCGGACCCACATGGAAGACCGTTCCTCGTTCCTCGGCCATGAGCTTCTCCACTCTACAGTCGATGCCCGTAGGTTGTGGAGGAAGTTGTCCATTACGACTCGACGCGAACGGCAACCGATCGCGACTGTGCGTTGGTGCCGGCTGCGCAGAGACCCGCCCCCGAGACTCCTTATGAATGGATGGCGTGCTGGCGTCCCATTCAAGGCGGCGCGAATATCTGGGCTCAGGAGGCGGGGCATGCTCGACGGGCTCGGCTCGGTTCCATGGGAAGAACTGCACCACGCCTACGGTCCAGCGACCGACGTTCCCGACCTCCTCCGCGCCGTCACTGCGCCGACGAAACAACACGGAACGAGGCTTGGCGCACTCTCCACGCGAACGTCTGGCACCAGGGGACGGTGTGGCAGGCGACGCCGCACGTCGTTCCTTTTCTGATCGAGCTCCTACTCAACGACGTCCCGCAGCGGGAGCGCGTTCTCACTTACCTCGGTCGCCTTGCCGCAGAGACTTCGAACGGCGGCGAAGGAGCCGTGCCTCCGGGCTCCGACGCCGACGAGGCGGAGCGCGAGCTGTGGGAGCGGCATGGGCGCGCTGGCCGCGACACGCGTGCGGCTGTGCTTCGCGGTCTCGATGTCTATCGCCGTGACGTCGTACACGAGGCAGCTTCCGTGCGGCTTGCGGCCTGCTTTCTTCTTGGTCAGCTACAGAGCGCTGCCGCGACCGTGGCGCCCTGGATCGAGCCGAAGCTCGAGGACACCGAGACTCGCGTTGCTGCCAGCGCCACGTTCGCCCTCGGGGCGCTATCGAGTGCGCTCCCGTCGCTCCGCGGGGAGCTGGAGGCTCGCATTCGCGACCCCCGACCGCTCGTCCGGCTTGCGGCTGCGAGTGCACTCGCGCGCATTGGCCCGACCGCGCAAGCGTCGGTCATCGCGACGATCGGGGAATTTCTGCGTGACTCGGCACCAGTCGCCACGGACTACTCCGGGCTCCCGTGGAGCTGGCTCAACGTTGACACGGACCTCGCTCGCTTGGCTGGGACGCTCGATGTCGCAGCGGGTGCCACACTCATACAACCGCTTCTCGATCTTCTGGATCGGCGGAAGGACCCGATCGCGTCGGGCACGATCGTCACTGCGATTCTCCGTTTCCTCTTCGGGCCGGTGGACTGGGAGGGGTTCCGTGCCCAGCGGGTGCGTCGCCGGCCAGCCGAAGGGCTCACGCCAGAGCAACGGCGCGTCCTCGAGGCTCTCCTCCACAAGGACATCTGGGAGATGCGCTTCGGCGGCCGCGCAAGCCGGAACGGAAACCTCGGTGCAGCGCTTAACCCACAGCAGCTCCCGACGAGCCGCGACGAACTCGCCGCCTTCCTTGGCGTTGCGTTTTGACCACGAGAAGACTCGCCCCTAAACATGGGCGGCGGCAAGCCCAAGCACGTCACAACAAGCGCTCGCGCGCACGCGGCTGTAGCCAGCGTTTGTCAATGACACAGCGGCGCGGGGCCGCGTGGACCCGCAGGAGTGGGTGCGACAGAGGAGTCGCTATCGGACGTTCGTGCCTTTGTGAAACGTTAACGGGCTCGGGTCTGTCCGTATTCTCGTTCATGCTGGCTCGGCTCCGATCGTGCATGACGCTCCCGTCACTCCGGCCATGAATCGACTGCCTGTGGACGGCGCCCTCAGCGTCGTGGCCGATCGTGAGGGACCCGTGGCCCGGTCGGCGCTCGGCGTACTCGTCCTCCTCGGGGACCACGGCGCGGACGAAGCGGCCAGATGACCGGCCCTCCGGGCTTCCGGCGCACGGGACCAGCGGGGGTGTCATGGTCACGACCTAGCCTCGAGGCTCGACGCCGCTCCGCTGCCAGCTGCTTGATCTCCGTGCGGGAGACAACGAAAACCACACTTTGCCGTTGGCGTCGCAGCCGATGTCGGTGGCATCATTTAGGGTGATTGGTATGGGTCGTACGTTGGAGCCGCCCTCTGAACGCGCACACGGCATGCCTTCCGCCGTTGTGCATCGACTTCGGCCGTTTGAGGAGCGCGACCGCAGCGCTGTCCGGGAACTGCTTGCCTTCATCCCCTCCCTCTACCCAGGGGGAGGTGCCTGGCTCGAGGGGCGGCTCGATGATGTTCGACACGGGGATGCACGCTGCACGCTTGCTACCGTCGGCGGCAGAGTCGCAGGGATTCTGATTGAGACGCCAAAGGGAAAGCGACGGGTCAAGCTTTCGACCATCTACGTCGCCCCACGCTTTCGTGGCCGGGGTGTGTCGTCGCAACTTCTCGCGACGGCAGTCTCCGGTTGGCTCGCTCAGGGCGTCGAAGGCGCCTACGTCACCGTGGACGCCTCGCGCATTCCCGCGCTTGCTCCGTTACTTCTTCGGGTTGGTTTTGCCCGGATCGCCACGGAGATGGAGAGATACGGGCCAGACCGAGCAGAGGGCATATACGAGTGGAGAGATTCGAGCGTGGGCAAGCTCGTGTTGCCCTCATGTCCATCAAGCCTTGCTTCGCCGCGGAGATCTTCGAGGGCCGAAAGCGGTACGAGTTCCGCCGTGTGCGCGTCTCGCTGGGTCCTGGAGACACCGTTGTCGTCTACGAGTCTGCGCCGGTATCGCTCGTTACCGGGCACTTCACAGTTGACAGCGTGTGCACCGGACCTCCCTCGGAGATCGCTATGCTCGAGGGACGCAAGCGGGCTCGTGGGTACGTGATCAGCTATCTTAACGGTGCTGTAACGGCCTCGGCGATTCGGCTAGTCGACGCGAGGAAATGGGCGGAGGCAGTGACTTTGAGCGTTGCGACCGGCTTGGCAAGGCCGCCTCAAGCCTACCAATTCCTGGCGGGGGAGACGGATGGCCTACTTCGCCCTTATTAGGGATGAGCCGCAACCCGCCGCAAGCACTGCGGGTACGCAACCTACACAGGGCACAATCAGCCTCAAAGATCTCCACCTGAATCTCTGGTGCCTTCCCGCATGGCCCCTGGGTATAAGGCGGATCTTCTTCTTCGATATTGGCTTGAGGCTGAGAGTCGAGAACGCGCCGGTCACGTCGTTTCAGTTGGCTCTCCCATTTGGAACAGATGGCGACCCCAAGAAATCCATCCGTGATCTCGCGCCAGCTCTTCAGTCGAAGGAAGTTGCACAACTGATCTTCAACAGAGAGGTTGAGGTTAGCGCAGGGGTACAGACCACCCTTTCGGTGAAGGGCAAGACTGTTGACCTGAAACTGTTTCTTCGTGAGATCGACGTCTCGGGCTGCACACTGGACAAGGATCGCAGCGCTGAGGTTTTCTCTGTCTGGACAATTAAGCTCAAGGAGCCACTCGCTCCCACCGCCGGAGACGACGCCTACATACGATTGAGATTCGCGCCCGTCGAAATGGGGCGCCGATGGCTCTGGAAGAGCCGATTCGCTCGTGAAGGTGCGCGGCTAGACTTGCGTGTCGGCGACATCCGTGAATCGGAGCCCGTTCCCCAGTGGGCGCCACTTCACAAGCGGTGTATCGTGCCAGAGGCGGTACGGTTCTTCTTGATCGTCCCGAGCTGGATGCGTAACAGGATGGCCAATCCCGCCCCGTACTACATTCGTCTCCTCGAGGGGTCAAGATGGGAGAAATACACGCGGCGCCGGAACCTTCAGCGTGAGGCACTTGTTGTGCATGCGTTCAAGGGGGGAGACAGCCAAGACCTAAAAGAAAGGCCATTTGTTGTTTTCGTGGATCTGTCTCGCGAGTCTGCTGGCATAAGCCGAACGCAGTTCTTCGTCCTCTTGGGGGCGATACTTTTCACGGGCCTTGGTGGACACGTCCTTTGGCACTACCGAAATGATCTCGCGGTTCGGATTGCACCATACGTCACCCACGTTCTTG
>Ga0070738_10005792_pt1 | contig 13421 bp, 10 predicted proteins | sample Coa_R2_2_FD_66446 | JGI IMG/M metagenome (GOLD analysis project Ga0070738, IMG submission 66446) | Surface soil microbial communities from Centralia Pennsylvania, which are recovering from an underground coalmine fire - Coalmine... | ecosystem: Environmental > Terrestrial > Soil > Unclassified ... | reverse complement strand
CCCGAGCTCTCGACAAACATCGTGGAAGCGGGGCAACCCGTGAAACTGCGGATTCGCGTCCGAGGAGAGGGCAACCTGTCGCGATTGGTGCCGCCGCCGCCTCCGCCCCAGCGCGACTGGCAGGTATTCCAGGCCGTATCAGACAATACCCCGCCTCAGATTGTCCAGGCCCAGGCTTCAATTGCCTTTGAGTACACGATGATTCCCCTCTCTGAAAACGTCCGCAGCACGCCCGCCTTGCCGTTTTGTGTGTTCAACCCTGAACGCGGCGCTTACGAGGATTTGAGCATCCCGCCGGTCGCATTGTCCGTGCTGCCAGGGAAAGTCTCGGCGGCGGACTTGCAAACCATCCTTCAGGCGCGCGCTCTTGATCGGGAGGTGGAAAAAGAGCCCGTATTGAGCGGTTTAGCCTCGGCGCCCGGGATGCCTGGCAACCTGCTTCCATTGCAAAACCGCGCATGGTTCCCTTTATTGCACTTGTTACCGGCCAGCGCCCTGATCGGTTTATGGCTTTGGGAACGGCGCCGCCGTTTTTGCGAACAGAACCCTGGAATCGTCCTGCGGCGACGCGCATTGCGCGCATTGCGGCGCGAGCGCCGCTCGCTCGAGAAGGCGGCGCGCGTCAAGGATGCTGCGGGATTTGCAGCCGTCGCGGTAAATGCCATGAAAGTTGCAGTAGCCCCGCACTATCCGGCCGAGCCTCGAGCCTTAGTGGGCTCGGACGTAATGACCATTCTGCCGGAGACCGAGCGGTCCGCTCCTGCAGGCCGGACTGTGAGCCGGCTCTTCACGAGTTCGGATGCGGCCCGGTTTGGCGCAGAGCCGCTAAAATCGGACCAATTGCTTGAGCTCAAACCGGAAATCGAACGCGTGTTGGACCAGTTGGAGGCAAAGCTATGCCAGTAGCCGCTCGGTTTTGCCGCACCCCATCACGGGGTCGGATCATGCTTGCATCCGGCGTGCTGGCCTTGTTGTCGCTTGCGCAGGTTTCGACATTCGCCGCAAACTCCGCCGATGCCTTGTTTCGATACGCAACGAACGCCTATTCAGCCGGAGAGTATTCACAGGCGGCTCTTGCCTTCGCCCAGGCCGCTTCACTTCGGCCCTCGAGCGGAACGTTGCTGAATCTCGGCAACGCCGAATGGCAGCGAGGGCATGCCGGGCCTGCCATTCTCGCCTGGGAACAGGCGCTCTGGATCGATCCGTTCAATTCCCCGGCCCGCTCGAATCTCCGTTTTGGCCGCAGGTCAGCCCAACTCGAATCACCGGACCTGAGCTGGTACGAGGTGGTCTCCAGTTGGTTGCCGGCGAACTGGTGGGCTTGGGTAGCCTGGGTTAGCCTGTGGCTGGCCATTGGGATTAACACCGTCCCGGGTTTGATATGGAGGCGCAGGGCTGCCTGGCACCAGGCCGTGGCCGCATTCGGCCTGGCCGTGTTCCTGCTTAGCGTGCCCGCTCACCTGGGCATCGATTCAAGATCCAAATTGGGATTTATTATCGAAAAAGATGTGCCACTGCGGCTGACCCCCACCGCCGAGGCGCAATTCGTTACCCGCCTGGCTGGCGGCGAGCCCGGACGCGTTGATCGGCAGCGCGGTCGATACCTCCTGATTCGTACCAGCCACACCATCGGGTGGATCGAGCGGCAGCAGTTCCGCCTGATTTGTTCTCTGCCAGAACCGGAATGGGAAAAGACCACACAAGGTAACCAAGGGAACCAAGAATAGTCGATGCGGAGCACAATGCTCCCCTTTGTTCCTTCATTTCCCGGGGTTACCTCTTCCTCTCAGAAATCAACCTGGAACCCAAAACAACTCGCAATCAGCAGTTGGGATTTCATCGTCACCATTGCCAAAACCCAGCGCACAACCGGGATTTGGAGGACGACGATTAAAATGATAAAGCCGTAACGGGCAATCTGGAAGTAAGCTTCGTAAGTCATTCCGCTCAGGACGCGGACAATTTGCGAGCCATCCAGGGGCGGGATTGGGAGCAGGTTAAAAAAGCAGAGCACCAGGCTCAAATTGGCCATGCGCCAGCATTCGATTGCCGAGCTGTTCAGGTGCGCTAGCAGCGCCACCCGTGCAAAGCCAATCAAAATTATTGCCAGCAGCAGGTTCATACCGGGCCCAGCCAGCGTCACCAGAATATCATCCACTTTTGGTCTCTTGAGGTTATTCGGATTAACCGGCACGGGTTTGGCCCAACCGACGAGGAACCGGCCGAGGGAGGACCCATTCGCCGACAAAAAAATCATCAGCAAAGGGATAATCACGGTTCCCACCGGGTCGATATGGACCAGGGGGTTGATGGAAACGCGGCCCTGGAGGCGTGCCGTGTCATCCCCGCAACGCCAGGCCACCCACGCATGGCCAAACTCGTGCAATGTCAAAAGCACGACGAGGCCCAAATACATAATCAGCCCATCCACGAGCAAACGTGCGTCCATTAGCCGCAGAATGTATCAGCCCCGCCTCTTTGCCGATAGTTTATAGTAGCGCCGCCCATTTACTTTTCGTTAACTCTAGTTTATGACTTTAGAGGAGCCGGACGCGATTGTTCCGGGCTTTTGCCTAAACAGCTGCTATGGAATTGTATTATAAAGACCTGATTTCTAAGGACGCTTCGCTCGAAAAACTGGTCGACGACCTCATGCTCGTTGTCCAGGGAGCTGACGAACTGGCTCAGGCTGCCGGTTCGCGATTGGGCGAGCTCGAGACAAAAGAAATCACTTCTCGCCTGCAACAGCTGAAGGCGGGCGTTCAACGCCTTCGTCAGCACGCCGTCGAAGGAGCCGTTGCGGCAGACAAGCTCATGCGCCGGAATCCTTATTCGACCGCTGGTGTCGCGTTTGCCTGTGGTTTGATTGCCGCCGCGCTGTTTTACCGGCGGCGCGATTAGCCATACCAAGCTGGAATTTTATTGGTCTGCACTCCGCCCGGCGCTAAACCTTGCGCATGCGAAGGCATTTGTGGCTCCTCTCTCTCCTCATTGGTTTTCCCGCGTCGGCGCGGGAAATTCCTCAAACGGTATTTCCCGCCGGTGTGGGTGTGAACATTCATTTTGTCCGTGGCCACGAAAAGGATCTCGACTTGATTGCCGCCGCGGGGTTCAAGTTTATTCGTATGGACTTTGGTTGGGCGGGCATCGAGCGTTCCAAAGGCCAATACCACTGGGATGAGTACGACGAATTGCTCGGTCACCTCGACCAACGCGGAATCGGCGCGGTGTTCATCCTCGATTATTCAAATCCGCTCTATGAGCCGGAAGTTACCAGCACCAACCCGCTGACCCATTCCTTGCATCGCACGATTGCCTCTCCGCAGCACGAGGAAAGCGTCGCCGCCTATGCGGCATGGGCGGCCGCCGCCGCTCGCCATTTCTCCGGACGACATGTGATCTGGGAATTGTGGAATGAACCCAACATCGATTTCTGGAGCCCAAAACCGGATGCTTCCCAGTACACGGCCATGGCCCTTGCCGCCTCGAAAGCCGTTCGCAAGTCCAACCCCCAGGCCACTCTCGTCGGACCTGCCTCGTCAGGCTTCCCATGGCCATTCCTCGATACCTTTCTCAAGTCTGGTATTCTCGAGTTCCTCGATGCGGTCAGCGTTCACCCCTACCGCGATTCCGGGCGATCTCCGGAGACGGCTCTCACCGATTACCAGCGGCTCCGGGCGTTGATCGAGCGCTATGCGCCGCCGGAAAAAAAGAACGCCATCCCGATCCTGAGCGGAGAATGGGGTTACTCGAGCTGGCAACGCGGTGTCACACCCGAGAAACAGGCCGATTTCGCCGTTCGTCAGCAGCTGTTTAATGAGCTCAATGGTGTTCCGCTCTCGATTTGGTACGATTGGAAGAATGACGGAGAGGACATCAAGGAAAACGAGCACAACTTCGGAACTGTGATGCCGGATTTGCAACCCAAACCTGCCTACACCGCGTTGAAAACATTTACCCAGCAACTTGCCGGTTTCGCCATTGACCATCGAGTTTCGCTTCCCAACCCCGCCGATTTCGTGCTCGCCTGCACCAACGCGTCCGGAAATACAAAGCTCGTCGCCTGGACCACGGGAGAAACCCACTCAGTTTCCGTCCCTCTGAATGCCGGGTCCCGTGCCGACAAGGGTGTGCTCGGAGATGGCGTATCCTTCTCCCCGGAGCAAGGCTCCGGGGAATGCAGATTCGAGATTTCCTCCTCACCTCGATACATCCAAGTAATTGGCGGTGGCGGCAAGTAGCCCGATCTTGCTCTGGTGAACAACTGGTCGATAACTTTTGAAAACTGTCACTTGCTCAGTTCGTAGGACGTGGTTATCTGAACGGAATGATTGATCGGACTCTTCCCCAAGCCATCGAGGTCTTTGAAGTGGCACAGCGGCGACTCTACATAAAGACTGAAGGGGGCTGTTTTGCGCTGTTCGAGGATGAGTTAACGCCCGAAGAACTTATCGCTATCGCTCACGACATCGCAGCGAGAAAGCAAAATCCAATCGAGCCCGTGACCGAACTTGGATCGGTTTCGTGACCCGGTTGCGCCAATCAGTTCACGGGCACCATCTTACCGTCGGTGAATAACCTTTTGAATCCGGCGTCTTTCCCATTCCCTAATCGCTTCCTGACTCGCGGCCGCCCTGTAGTTTGAAGGGCTAAAAACAACTTTTTCCCGCAGTCCTTCTGTGATAGATTAGAGGCACAAAATGAAGAAAGAGAGCGAGATCGACCGAGAGAATTGAAAGCACTCATCGAAACAAGGAACCGAAGGACGGAACGAGTATTTCTCGTAGGCGTGGAACTTAAAGGCCGCAATGGCTGGGGCACGCGGGATTCATTGGACGAACTTTCCGAACTGGCAACAACCGCAGGAGGCGAAGTCATTGGCGACGGTTTGCAGAAGATGTCCGCGCCGTGCGCTACAACCTTCATCGGGAAAGGCAAAGCTGACGAGTTTGCCTCTCACTGCCGGGAGGCCGACGTGGACACGGTCATTTTTGACGATGAACTTTCTCCCGCCCAGAGCCGAAATCTGGAAAGGGTTTTCAATTGCAAGGTGCTGGATCGAACGTCGCTCATCCTGGATATTTTCGCCCAACGCGCCCGCACGCGGGAAGGCAAACTGCAAATAGAGTTGGCCCAACTCCAGCATTTATTGCCCAGGTTGACGGGCTTTTGGGGCCACTTGTCGCGGCAAAAAGGCGGAATCGGCATGCGTGGCGGCGAAGGTGAAACGCAGTTGGAAACCGACCGGCGCCGCGTGCAGGACCGCATTGCGCGGATCGAGCGGGAGTTGGAGGTGGTCCGAAAGCAGCGCTCGACGCAAAGGCAGGCCCGCCAGCGGAACCATTGGGCCCTGGCATCCATCGTAGGGTATACCAACGCCGGAAAATCCACGCTTCTAAACAGGCTGACCGGGGCTGGAGTTCTTGCCGAAGACAAACTCTTTGCGACGCTGGATCCGACGACTCGCCGATTGCGGTTGCCAACGAATCAGAACGTGCTGCTCACCGACACGGTAGGGTTTATTCGAAAGCTTCCGCACAGCCTGGTCGAGGCATTCAAAGCCACTTTGGAAGAAGTGGTCCAGGCCGATTTGCTTTTGCACGTGGTGGACATCAGCCATCCGCAGGCGGCGGAACAGGTTCAGGCGGTCGACACGGTTTTGAAGGAAATCGGGGCTGAGGGCAAGCCAACGCTGATGGTCTTCAACAAAGTCGATCAGCTTAATGGAAACCAGGGGCTGTTGAGCGGATTGCTCGAGCGTCATCCCAATGGCGTAGCGATCTCGGCTCAAACCGGCGAAGGCGTCCAGGCATTGCTCGGTGAACTGGGAAGTCAATTGAGGCCCATCCGCGAGTTTTTGGAGTTGGCCGTCCCTCACGATCAGTCCGGCGTCATCGCGCGGTTGCATGAGGTTGCGCAGGTGGTCGAGCGCCGGTATGAAGGTGACACTGCGCGCTTCAAGGCTCGCATTCCACCTCACTTGCACGGCGAGTTCGCTCCGTTCCTGGTCCGGGATCTTCAACCATCCTCCTCTTAGCCGGCGCAGGAACGTCGCGGTTCCGTCATTCGAATTTCTTGTCTTACATCCCTCGGTTCATTAGCGTGTCGCTGTGAACAAGGGATTGTTGATCAAGGAACTTCCAAACAGAGAAAGACCCCGTGAACGCTTGGCCGAACGCGGGCCCGACGCACTGAAGCACTCCGAATTAATTGCGATCCTCTTGCGAACGGGAACCAAAGGAAGCTCGGCGCTTCAGGTGGCTGAGCAGGTCCTGCTCAAATTCAGTTCGCTGGACCGATTATCCCGCGCAACCATCGCCGAGTTGCAACAGGTTAAGGGAATTGGACCGGACAAGGCCATTGCACTCAAGAGCGCGTTTGCCCTCGCCAGGCGCATGGCCGAGGAGATCCGCGGGGAATCCGCCACGCTGGATTCTCCCGATCGGATCGCCGACCTGTTGCGCGAAGCAAATCGCGCGTACGATGTCGAAAACTTTCAGGTGGTCAATCTTAATACCCGGCGAAAGTTGATCCGCGTCGACATCATTTCACAGGGCACGCTCGACACGATCCTGGTCCACCCGCGTGAGGTGTTTAAAGCAGCCATTGCCGCCAATGCCGCAGCAATTGTTCTGGTTCACAACCACCCTAGCGGAGATCCAACTCCGTCAGAGGCCGATATCAAAGTGACGCGCGATCTCATCCGTGCAGGGCAATTGCTCAAAATCGATGTTCTCGATCACGTGATTCTCGGCAAAGCGACCCAGGACCGGTCCAAAGACTACGTTTCGCTTCGCGAACTTGGCTATTTTGCCGGGGTTTGAGTTGGGGGCTGGTTTTCCGGACCACCCGATACAGCCTCGTGGTTAGCGGCCTCGCCTAACGGGTGGAATTCAACATTGCACCTGCGCCACACGCCATTAGGATTGAGCAAACCATCAGCCCCGGAATGATCCGGGTCATACATCCTATCATGATTGACTCGAGTGCTTGGCGGTTTGGTCGCAGGTCATTTGCGAAGAATCCTGGTACGCTGCCGTTTTCCATCCGATGAGGTCTTCTGCGTCGGTCCAATTTCCCGCAATGCGGCAGCTTTTCATCGTGTCGGGTTTGTGCGCAGGGTTGGGGGGCGTTTTGCCGGGCGCGCGCGCCGCCTGGGTCGAGCTCCGGAACGCTACCCTCGTCTACCCTTCCAAGCTTGCTCCTTCGGAAAAAAAGGCCGTTCAGATGCTCAGAGAAGAGGCCCACAAACGCGTCCAGGTCTGGTGGCCTGAATCGACGCGATTCCCTTCTGAAGGAGACGTCATCGCCGTGGGCACGGTGGATGAGGTGGGCGGTCTTCCCAGTTTCGCTGGATTGGAGTCCGCGGGTTCATTGCAGAAACTTGGCGCGGAAGGCTACCTGATTTCGACGCGCCGCCAGGCCGGGCGCCTGGTTGTGTTCGTTGTCGGAAAAGATTCCCGAGGTTTGCTGTTCGGCATCGGCCGGCTGCTCCGAGAGCTGCGAATGGGCCGGGGCACTGCCGAACTGGATGAGCAGGTCAATATCCTTACGAGTCCCGCGTACCCCTTGCGCGGTCACCAGTTGGGATACCGACCCAAGTGCAATTCATACGACGCATGGGATCTGCCGGATTGGGAACAATACTATCGTGACCTCGCGGTTTTCGGCTGCAACACAGTCGAACTGATCCCTCCGCGGTCCGATGATGACGCGGACAGCCCGCACTTTCATCGCGCGCCGATCGACATGATGGTGGATATGTCGCGATTAGCGGATGAGTACGGCCTGGATGTGTCGGTCTGGTACCCAGCCATGGACGCCGATTACTCAAATCCCGCAACTGTGGAGTCAGCGTTGAAAGAGTGGGCCGTTGTCTTTGAAAAACTACCCCGCATCGACGCCGTGTTCGTCCCGGGCGGCGACCCCGGGCACACCGAGCCAAAGCACCTGCTGGCGTTGCTGGAGAAGCAGACGCGCAACCTGCATCGATTCCATCCCAAAGCGCAGATGTGGATGTCACCCCAAAGTTTCGACAAGGCCTGGTTTGATGAATTCATCGATTTGCTCAAAAACCAGCAACCTTCGTGGCTTTCGGGCATCGTTTTTGGGCCACAAGTCCGGGTTTCAATGGAGCAACTCCGCGCGTTGGTCCCCAAACGCTATCCAATACGGAATTACCCTGACATTACCCACAGCCGGCAGTGTCAATTTCCCGTGCCGGATTGGGATGTGGCCTATGCGGTCACCGAGGCCCGGGAGTGCATTAATCCAAGGCCCGTCGACGAAGCGGCGATCTTCCGAAAACTTCAGCCGTCCACAATCGGTTTCGTTACCTATTCGGAGGGCTGCAACGATGATGTCAATAAATGCGTATGGAGCGCATTAGGATGGGATCCAGGGGTTCCAGTGTCCGAGATCCTTCAGCAGTACGCGAGGTATTTTGTGGGTGAACCCGGGGCCGCGGAGTTCGCCAAGGGCATTTCCGCTCTGGAAACCGATTGGCGTGGTTCGTTGCTGACCAATAACAATCCTGAAACGACCCTGGCCTGCTTCCAATCCCTCGAAAAAGCAGCCAGCCCGGCGCAGCTCCGGAACTGGCGGTTTCAACAGGCGCTCTTTCGCGCTTATTACGACGCATACGTGAAACGCCGGCTCCGCTACGAAACGGATCTCGAGCGGGAAGCGCTGCAGGTTTTTCAACGAGACGGTATTGCGGTTACCACCGGCATTCCAGAGGCTGAAGAGATTCTCGACAGGGCAATCGCACACCCGGTCGAAGGCGCTCTTCGGGCCCGCATTTTCGAGTTGGGTGAGGCGTTGTTCCAGAGCATCGGCATGCAGCTCAGCGTCTCAAAATACAAAGCCATTGGAATCGATCGCGGCGCAAGCCTCGATACCCTGGACTATCCCTTGAACAATCGGCCGTGGCTCAAAGCGCGGTTCCAGGCCATTCTTCAGCTTCAAACGGAAACGGAGCGGCGGGCCGCAATCCACCAAATTATACATTGGGCCGATCCCGGGCCCGGCGGCTTCTATGATGATTTGGGCAATCCCGCAATGCAGCCGCACCTGGTGCGTAAACTTCCCTTCGCCGAAGATCCCGGGGCCATGACTTCACCGCGCTCGGATTATGAGGAAGACCTCGTCGCCGATGAGCCGGACGAAAAAACAGAAGGCCCACGTCGGGTATCCTGGATGGACCATGCGGAGAGCCTTTATGACGCGCCGTTGCAGTTGACTTACCCAGAGTTGGATCCCAACGCCCATTACCGTATGCGTGTGGTTTATGCCGGAGACAACCCGAAACGCAAAATCCGGCTGGTGGCGCAAGAAAACCTCGAGATCCACCCATTGTTGTCCAAGCCGGTGCCGTTCACGCCGCTCGAATTCGATGTTCCAATCGAGGCGACCCGCGGCGGAACCCTCACCTTGAGCTGGTTTGGGGAGCCTGGATTGGGCGGCAACGGACGTGGGTGCCAGGTCTCCGAAGTCTGGTTGCTTAAAGACCCGCAATCAGCTACTCGTTGAGCGCGGAACGCGAGACCCCGACAACTATGCCCTCAACCCAATCAAGCGCCCATCCAGGCAAATGGGAAAATCCACTAAAAGCAAAGCTGGCGCGCAAGGAACCGGTGATCGGCCTGGTCATCAGCGTCAACAATGTCGAGGTCGCTGCGCATGGAGCCAGCCTCGGATTCGACTTCCTGTGGATTGAGATGGAGCATGCGCCGATTTCACTCGAGACCGTGCGAAACATTGTTTTGGCCACGAGAGGTCTGCCGGCGATACCCCTCGCGCGGCCTCCGGTAAACGAGCTCTGGACAGCCAAACGCCTGCTCGATGCGGGAGTCCTCGGAGTGATTTTTCCATTCACGCGCACTCCGGAATTGGCTCGGCAAGCGGTCGCCGCTTGTCGTTATCCGCCGGCCGGACTGCGCGGCTCAGGAGCTGATCTGGCGGCGGCGCGCTGGGCGTCCCCAGCCGGGTATTATGACTTTGCCGATGAAAACGTCATGGTTGTGGCCGTCGTGGAAGACACCTCGGCTGTCTCCCGCATCGATGAAATCGCCGCCACTCCGGGAGTAGATGTCCTCTTTATTGGAACCAGCGACCTGTCCTTTTCCCTGGGCCTGCGCGGGCGGCAGGACGAACCGAAACTGGAAGCGGCTGTGCAGACAATCGCTGCCGCCGCCAAACGCCACGGCAAAGTTCTGGGGCGGCCCGCGCGAACCGTCGCCGAGATTGAACGCTACCGCGATCAAGGGTTTCTCTTTTTCATGACCGGAACGGAACTGGACTGCATGTCGGCCGGTGCCTCGCAGCTCTTGGGCCCCCTGGGCCGCGGCCGCTCCGCCCCAGGGACCGGTGCAATGTGAGGTCCGGTTCGGTTTTGACTCGGATTGGTTCGCGCTGTCGAGGACTGCAATTCCTGTCGAGAGGTGCGAGTCGTGTCACCCTGGTTGGGTTGTGACTCCCGCGCCTACGCGAGATTTTTGTAGTCAGAACCCTTACACGCGTTTCCACCGTTTCCTGACTGACTCGGCCGCCCCGCGGTGGTAAAGTGATGGCAGACCTAACCACCGAAGTTCAGCTGCGGACGAACCAACCTGTTGTAAAGAAGTATGCGGCGGCAACCAGACCAGAGGTTCAGAGTCAAGCGCCTGCGCTGTGATTTTATAGCGATGAACGGCCGAAGGGCCCAACGCGTGGCTATTCGATACGTCACACGGGATCGTCGCCCGCGCCAGGGAAATTTCCTTGCCTTTGAGCAAGATTTCTCTCGATCCCGCAGGGGTGGAAATCCTATAAGATCAGGTTGGATCGGACATATGCGCAGCGAGGTTCATCGTATCAACCATGGCGGACAAAAAGTTTCGGTTTCAGGGCGCGCGTCCAGGTCCGCGGTTTGCAAGACGCCCTCCGGCGCAAGCATCAGTGTTTCTGCGGGTACTGTCCTTGATTTTTTTCTTTTCTATTTGACCCGTAGAAGGATTTCCGATAACCGTCACGGGCTGCTAAACCAGCTGGACAGTGCGCGGGCGGCCGAAACCTTGTCAGCCGTAAAGCCACGACATTAAATGCTGAAATCAAAATCATTTCTGGCGGTGGATTTTGGGGCGGGCACCCTCAAACTGGCCGAGTTCGAAATCAACGAAGCAGGCGGCCTGCGATTAAAACAATATGGCTTCCGGCCCCTGGGGGCTGAAGGCGCCCAGGAAAGCGCGCGCGAGGCCGTCATTCAAAAGGCCCTCCAGGAACTGGTCTCCGAGAAGGGGATTAAATCCAAGACCGTCAATGTTTGCGCTCCGGGTTTCCACGTTTTTTCCAAGTTCGTCAAACTCCCTCCTGTCGACGCCGGTAAAGTCACCCAAATCATCCAGTACGAAGCTCAGCAAAACGTCCCTTTCCCACTGGAGGAAGTGGTGTGGGATTACCAAATCCTTGGATCGACGGCCGGTGGTGAATTGGAAGTCCTGTTGGTGGCGATCAAGGCCGATATTGTTGAAGGTCTGTTCCGGGTGACCGAAGCCGCGGGTTTGAGTTTGCAGCTGGCCGATGTTTCGCCGGCCGCCTTGTGCAATGCCTTCCGCTATAACTACGGGGATCTCGAAGATTGCACGATGCTGCTGGATATCGGCGCCAAAACGAGCAACCTGTTGTTTTTCGAAAAAGGAAAGGTTTTTTCGCGCAGCATCACGCTGGGCGCTAATTCAATCACCCAGGATTTTGCCAACGAATCCAAAAAGAAATTCGACGCGGCTGAGAAGGTTAAGATCAGCGAAGGGTTTGTGAGCCTGGGCGGGGCGTACGAAGAACCGGAGAACCAGGACCAGGCGGCGATCTCGAAGATTGCGCGCCAATTCATGACGCGGTTGCACATCCAGGTCAACCAGACCATGCAGTTCTACCGCGGGCAACAGGGCGGCTCGGCTCCTGCCAGGCTGTTCCTGTCCGGGGGCGCCTCGATCATGCCTTATACCGCGCAGTTCTTCGCCGAGAAACTCAATGTGCCGGTCGAGTACTTCAACCCGCTGCGCAATGTTCAGATTGATCCCTCGATTAACCTCGAGGATTTGGCGCGCGTGGCGCACTCGATGGGAGAAGTCGTGGGCTTGGGCTTGCGCAACCTGGCCCAGTGCCCGGTCGAGTTGAACCTGATGCCGGACAGCACACTCAAGTGGCAAAGCTTCAACCAGAAAAAGCCGTACCTGATCGCCACGGTGTTCAGTCTCGTTGCGGTTGTGGCCGCCATTGGCTTGCTCTTCGACAAGCTGGCCAGCGCCAAGACCGACGCCCTGCAGACCCTTCATTCTGAAGTCGAGCCGCTCAAGGCCAAATCCCAGCAGTTTGACGCCGCCCGGGCAAACCTCGCCAAAGCTCAGAAAGATCTCGACCAGATGGTCAGCTGGATGGGCGAGCGCTATTACTGGGGCGACGTGATGACCGAGTTGCGCGGCATCATGATCAAAGTCGAGAATGGGATGAAAACCAAGCTCCGGACCGATACCGGGATTTGGATCGATCAATTCGTGACCGCTGCACCCCGCGTCGAACTTGATTCCTCCGGCCAGCCTTCCGAGTCGGGCAATCCCGCGCAGTCCATGACGGAGGCCCGGGCTGCCGCAGATGCCGCGTTCAGAAAACGGTACGGTTTGGCGATGCGCGGCGCTTCGGCACCGGTTGCGGAAACCGCTTCCGAAACCCCGACCATCGACGCGACCGGCACGCCCGCCAGGAAGAAGAAAGGCGGTCCCAACGAGGTCGCCAGCATCACCATTACCTTCCGCGCCGTCAGCTTGAGCAGCATCTCGCCCGAGGCCAACAAGGAAATCGTTTATTCCATGCTCAACGAGATTAAGTCCAGCCCGCTGTTTGATCCCGACTGGACCGACCCGGATGGCAAGGGCCTGGGCGCTGAAGAACCGCCCGGCACATTTACTTTTGGCATCACCGTCGGCCTGAAGCGCCCGTTCAAACTGTAGTATGTCCTGGATTAAGCGTAATCTTTTCTTCGTGATCGGGAGCGTTGTGGCCCTGGTGCTCATGGGCCTGGCGGGGTTCTTCCTCTATTCCAAATGGAGCTTAAACAACCAGGTGCTCGGCAACCTCAACGCCGACTACGACGAACTCAAGCGGCTCAATGGACAAAAACCCCATCCCGGGTCGGGTGGCGTCGACAATATCAAAATTGCCAAGGAACAGCGCGAGCAAGTGCTGGCGGTCCTCAAGAAAACGCACCAGTACTTTGAACCCGTTCAGCGCATTCCTGACCTTCCCAAAATCACTGACCGCGATTTCTCCGCTGCACTGAGCCAGACCATCGAGCAGCTTCGCATCCAGGCCACCAACTCCAGCGTCTCCCTCCCTCCGGACAATTACAATTTCTCGTTCACATCTCAAAAGAACAAAATTTCGTT
>Ga0070738_10005791_pt1 | contig 13423 bp, 11 predicted proteins | sample Coa_R2_2_FD_66446 | JGI IMG/M metagenome (GOLD analysis project Ga0070738, IMG submission 66446) | Surface soil microbial communities from Centralia Pennsylvania, which are recovering from an underground coalmine fire - Coalmine... | ecosystem: Environmental > Terrestrial > Soil > Unclassified ... | reverse complement strand
GTCGTCTCTGGCAGTCGCGAGCCCGGCGAGGTGCAACGGAAGCCGGGGCGAGCTCCCGTAGGCGGTGTCGTAGAGCTCCCAACGCACACCGTCCAGGCCCGGCAGGACGCTCGCGTCGAAGGGAGGCACCTCGGGCCCGGGCGGCACGGTCTCCCGCGAAACTGGAACGTCGACGACCGGCGGCTGCTCGCCGATCGCGAACGCGATCAAGCTTGCGCGCATCCTGTCGAGCAAGACGTTCGGAGAGACGAAACGCTCGACCCACCGAAGGACCTCGCGCACACGCGACTGCACCTGGTCCGCCATACCCGCGGAAGCCCGGAGCGGGATCGACGCGAGCGTGGGGACCGCGAACGAAGTCATGCGTCCGGGATTCCCGAGAATGCGCTGATTGTTGTAGATGCTTCTATCGAATCGCTGCCCCGCGTCCCAGGCGGCGCGCGCGAGCTCGTCCGACGGCTGCGAGCACCAGCGGAGCGTCGCACGGATCGTCGCGTCGCTCCTCCCGGGCCCGATCCGTATGTCTTCCGGGAGCGGCTCCTCGAGTGCTCTCACCGCGGCGACGAGCGCACGCAGTTGCACCGGAACTCCCCAGGGTGCGAGCGACGACATCCAGTCGAGTAGCTCCGTCGTGGCCACGGGCGACTTTCCCAAAGCCATGCACGCGATCGGATCGCCCACGTGCGCCGCGAGCTCGAGCATCTCTTGCGGAAGCTTCCCCGCCCGCACGCGAGCGACGAGGTGCTTCGCCTGAGCCGCTCGATCTCCGGCGAGGGCGGTGCGCTCGAGCTCGCGATACTCGGCGTCGCTCACGGACAGAAACTAGATGAGGAATCGCCGCCGCGCGAGCGCGTCCCAAAGAGACTCTTCTCCGAGTCGTCTGCTCGATCTAGCCGGGGCCGATCCGGGGCCTCGGGGGAACCGGTGGGACTCGAACTCGTGCGGGCCACCCCGAAGAGTTGCGGGAGCGGGTGAAAGGCCCGTGCGGAGCGACCGCCTCACAAACGGCGAGAGCCCTCCGAGGTCCCTCGACGGGCTCCCATTGGTTCGGGATGGTGCGACATCTTTTCGAACTCTGGCGGGCACCGTAGATCCTGGTACGTTCCGGGCTCGCTGAGGGATCGTGCGGTACGAGGCATCGCTTCGTTGCTCGGAGGTGACGCTTCTTCGAGAACCTAGGCCGCTCGTTTCGTTCGAGGGATCATCGCCGCCGCTTCGGGGCAACCTTCCGGAGCTTCCGCGCGGCCCGAAGGTGACCCGCCGCCAAAAGGGACGCCAGTCCCCAGCCGAAGGGGCTGGCCACCGCCGAGACCCCGGTGAGCTTCAATTCAGCGGGCGTCGCTCGAAGGACGCCGACCTTGGTGAAGGCCGCCGAAGGCGAGCCGGCGAAGACGACGACCGCTCGCCAATCGGGGTCGGAGTTGTAGGCAGGATGGAGGATTTCGCGGAGCAGCGGCTCCGACGCATCCTTGAGCGGCTCGCGGCCGAACCACGCGGTGATCCCGACGACTACGCACGTCTTGGCAGCCTCGGCGCGAGCGGCGCGCGAGCCCTTCGCGCCGTCGTCGGGATCTTGGAGGTCCCTCTCCGTCGCTGCGCGCAGCACGCGACACGCGAAGAACCAACCTGGCTCCTCTTGAACCGGAACGACGAACGTCGTGCCCGCCGGCGGCGTCTTTGTGTCGTCGCCGCAGGCCCAAAAACGGTCGTCGACCGGCGGCGCCCGCTTAGAGGGCCCTCCATGGAGTCGGTCGTCGAGCGCCTTCAGTGATGCCCGCCAGGCGGCGACGTTCCCCGCGTCCTCCCAGGACTCTTGAACCTCCGACCCGTCGCCCACTCGGACGAGTGCGGCGCGCGCTTTCTTTACGAGCGCTTTCACGAGACGCGCATTTGGTCGAGAGAGGGCGCCGACCCAGGTCGCGAGCTCCTGAGGGAGAGCCGCCGAGGGCTGTCCGGCGAGTGCTGCCAAGAGCTCGCACGAGACGAGAACGCCCGCCGAGCATCGGTCGTCGATGTCTTGCGCCGCGAGCGCTCGGTCGAGGGCCTTCTCGACCGCGGCGAGGCTCGGTCGGCGGGCGAATGTTCTGGCCCAGTCGAGATTCGAGTCGTTCTCGAAAACTTCGTAGCCCCAGCTTCCCATGTCTTCCTCGGTTGCCCGAGCGGCTCGTAGGAGAGTACCGCGGCAGAGAGTCTTCCGCGAGCGCTCGCACGGGGGGGAGGCTAATGGGACGGTCGAACCGCCGAGACTCCGGGAACGGCAGGAGTCCGCCGAGTTACCTCGACGGACTCCAGAACGAACTTCCTGGACAGTTTCAGAACCGCGCTTCTCACGTTCGCACCGCCGGTTCCGCTCGCCGAGGTTCTGGCGGGGTAGCTTGGCGCTGATCCGAAGGTGTTTCTCGGGCCGATCAAGAGGGCATGCTTCACCGCGTCTCTCTCGCGGCCCTCGCCCTCGGCGTCACACTCTTCGTCGCCGCAGCAGTCATGATCTCTCGCGCACGGGAGTCGCGCCTGCACGTGCTCGCCTGCATGAGCAGCCCGCATCTCGTCGAACCCGATGAGTGGGAGTGCGAGGCCCGAGCCGCGCTCGGATCGAGCGACTCGGCACGCTGTCCTCGCGTGATGGCGGAACGAACGTGGAGTATCCCGCCCCAAGAGGGCCTCTCGAAAGGCGGATCGATCACGCTCGCGTCTTTCGACGGGCGAGCGACGTGCGAGGCGGATCGCGCCGATCCCCGAGTTCTCGTCGTCGCTGACCAGGTCCGCGTGTGAGCGTCGAAGCGAGAGGTCTCGAGGGTAGAACTTGGAAACAACGGGAGCCTGCCGAGTGCCTCGGCAGGCTCCCATCAGATCGGACTGGTGGAAACGCTCGAACTGGTCGCGTAATGGATGTCGTGGAACACCGGAGGTATCTTCCTGGCCTTCGAGGTGTTCCGCATGGCGAGCACACGTCCCGCCTTTGCCCTCTTGGTCTTCGTGGCGCCGCTTGTGGTGCCGCTCTCGCAGGCGTCCGCCCAGGTCGAAGAGCAGAAGATCGCGTCGGAAAAGAGCTACTACTCCTACCGTCCCGCCGAGATCGCGCCAAAGCCGCTCCTGATCGTTGACCTCTATCACGGGACGGGGGGCGCCGCTCAGGGCATAGAACAGTGGAAGAAGATCCAGTCCCTCCACCACGTCGTGATCGCGCCGAAGTACGAGGGCGGGGACTGGAAGGTCTACGAAGACATGAACGGCGGGACGGCGGAGGGTAAGAAGAACGAGATCAAGTACATACTTGAATGTGTTGACGACGCTCAGAAGCGCTTCAAGATCGACAAGAAGCGGATAGTCCTGACCGGCTCGTCTTCCGGCGCGGACTACGCTTTCGAGATTGGACTCACGAATCCCGACAAGTTCTGCGGTGTCGTTCCTATGTGCCCAGGTTGGTGCGGGAAGCCCTCCAAGTTTGACGAATCGGCCAAGCGTGTTCGGGTCTACTTTCTCGTCGGAGGAACCGACCCCCGCAAGAAACAAACGATCGAGGCTTACGAAAACCTGCGGAAAGCAACCAGCGATGTCGTGTGGCGGATGCACCCTAGCCTCGGACACGAGCGTTTTCCGCCGGAAGAGATCGAACGAGCGTTCCGATGGCAGGAGGAGATGCTGGCAGAGCCGAGCGACCAGACATTGAAGTATGCCACCGAGCAGGTCTCTACCGACGTGCCTCAAGCCGGTATCCACCTCCTGAACTACGTCGCGAACAACTCGCGGAAGAAGGCTCTGGTTACGAAGGCGAAGGAACTCCTCCAGAAGATTGAAAAGCAGGCGCAGAAGGAGTTGGCCGAAACCAAGAAGCTCTGCGACAAGAAGGACGAGCACGCGCAGGAAAGCGTCTGGCGGCTCTACGACCGATATGGTGCGTTGTCGCTATGGGATGATGTCCACAAGCTGCTCACGAACTGAGGGAACCAGCCGAGAGCACTTGAGCTTGTCGAGCCGCTTCATCGGGCGTGAGGCGGATCACCATGACCGACGGGATTCGAACCGTGGGCCTCAACGGTTCGTCATGCGCTCGAGGTGCTCCGGATAACGCTCCCCCTGGACCTTCGCCGCCGCGGCGTCGATCTCCTTCATGTCGGCCTGCGTGAGCGCGAGGGCGGCGGCGCCGACGTTCTCCTTCACCCGCTCGAGCTTCGTGGTCCCGGGGATCGGCACGATCCAGGGCTTCCTCGCGAGGAGCCACGCGAGCGCGACCTGAGCGGGCGTCGCCTTCTTGCTATCGGCGACCTTCTGGAGGACATCGACGACGCCCTGGTTCGCCCTGCGCGCCTCGGGAGTGAAGCGCGGGAGGTTGCTCCGGAAGTCCGCCTTGTCGAGCGGCGTCTTGTCGTCGATCTTCCCCGTCAGGAAACCCCGGCCGAGAGGGCTGTAGGGGACGAAGCCGATCCCGAGCGCTTCGAGGGTCGGGAGGACTTCTTCTTCGGGACGGCGCCACCAGAGCGAGTACTCGCTCTGGACGGCGGTGACGGGCTGGACGGCGTGAGCGCGGCGGATCGTCTCCGCACCCGCCTCCGAGAGGCCGAAGTGCTTGACCTTCCCCTGCTGGATGAGCTCCTTGACGGCGCCCGCCACGTCCTCGATCGGAACGTCGGGGTCCACGCGGTGCTGGTAGAAGAGATCGATCGCGTCGACGCGGAGGCGCCGCAGCGAGTCCTCGGCGACCTGCTTGATGCGGGCCGGACTGCTGTCGAGACCGATCGAGGGCAGCTTTCCCGCCGGATCCATCTTGAAGCCGAACTTGGTCGCGATCACCACGCGCCCCTTGAAGGGAGCGAGCGCCTCGCCGACGAGCTCCTCGTTGATGTAGGGCCCGTAGACCTCGGCCGTGTCGAAGAAGGTGACGCCGAGATCGACCGAGGCGCGGAGGACCCGGGTCATCTCCTTCTTGTCCTTGGGGGGCCCGTAGGAGAAGCTCATGCCCATGCAGCCGAGCCCGATCGCCGAGACCTCCGGGCCGCGCGTCCCGAGCTTGCGCCGCTCCATGGATCACTCTCCTGCGGGAAGCGTAGCGCCGATCGAGGCCGGGGTCGTTCATCGGTTCTTCCGGATCTCTTGCCTGATTCTCCGGACCCAGGTTCGTTTCGTGCTCGCGCTGGTCGCGTTGACGTTCGCCGGCTGCGGAACGTTTCGGCTCTCGGCCGGCTACTGCTTCGGGCTCGGAGCGAGCGTCAAGGTGAGCCTCGTCGACGCGAGCTTCGTCGCCGGCGGATCGGTCGAGGCGGGGAACGTCTACGGAGTCACCGGCACCCAGCGGATCGCCGAATTCGGGCTCCCGCTCCTCGCCCACCTCGAGGAGATCTCTCCCCAGGGCCCGCCCTACTACCTCGATCACCTCGAGGGGCTCATGGCCGTCTACGGGGAGCTCGCGGGCTGGGACCAGCCGTTCGTCCTGAACCGCCCGGGAGAGGTCGGGTTCGGGCTCTACCTCGGCTTCGTGAGCGTACACGTGGGCTTCGACTTCGAGGAGCTCGCGCGGCTCATCGTGGGGGCGAAGAAGACTCCGTTCGTCGGAACCCACGGGAGCGACGAGCACATCGACAGCCCCGACCCGATCGAGCGCATCGACGTGAACGCCTCCGCGGAGACGCTCGACGAGGCGATCTCCCACCCCCACGCGCTCGTCGCGACGGAGGAGAGCGCGCACCTCCTCAACGGAGGCGCCAACGTCACCGGCACGGGCCACGCGCTCTCGCCGGCGATCGCGCTCGTCGAGCGCTTCCGCGAAGGCTCGCCGGAGCTCGTGGCGGTCGCGAAGGCCGAGGAGCAGCGCTCGGGCGAGGAGGTGAGGAAGGCGCTCGCGGACCGCGACCTCCCCAGGCTCCTCCACCTCGTCCGCGAGGCGCCGCTCGCGGCCTCGTCGCGCGGAGCGCTCGAGACGCTCGGCGAGCTCAGCCTCGAGCGCGGCGCGCTCGACGAGGCGGTCGAGGTCTTCGAACGCCTGACGAAGCTCGGTCCCGACGCGACAGCGCGTGCCAAGGGAGCGCGTCTCGCCGAGGTCGCCCGCCGCCTCCGCGACGCGGTCCCCGCCGGCTCCGAGCCGGTCTCGCCTCCGGCCGGACCGAGAGTGACCGCCGAGGGGAAGGTCTGCCGCGGCCTCACGGCCTCGGGCGACGTCGCGTGGATCCGCTCCGACCTCCTCGGCCCGGTGGACCAATTCCTCCACGCCTCGCCCGTCGCGACGACGCGCGAGCTCGCGATCCTGGATGCGGGCTACCTCCCGAGCCACGAGGAGTGGCAGTCCGTCCCTCACGACCTGATCGCGCTCGACGCCTCGGGCGAGCTGCGCTGGCGCACGAGCCTCCCGGCGTTCGGAGACCCCGTCTTCTGCGCGCAGCGCGCGGGGCGCCTCTTTGCCGTCGCGGGCCACCGCGCCCTCGCGGTCGACCTCGAGACGGGCCGCTACGAGTGGCGCTACAAGGGCCCGGCCCTCTACCCCGAGGCGCGACTCCCCTACGAGAGCCCGATCCCGGAACCTCCGGCGCTCGAGGACGTGAAGATCCGCGTCGCGCGCGGCGCCGTCGAGTGGCTCCACTCCCCCGGCGGGTGGCGGGCCGAGCAGATCCGCCGCCTCGAGCGCGTGGACGCCGGGACCGGCCGTCCTCTGCCCGAGAGCCGACGCGGAGAGTGAGCGCGCTCAGGCGACGACGATCCCCTTCTGCTTGAAGACGAGGCAGGCGAGGAGCTCGTGCGGATCCGTGAGCGCGCCCTTCACGGGCTCCTCGGCGTCCGCGACGAGCTTCGGGATCCCGACTCCGCCGACGAGCGCGGGGCGCGGCGTCAGCTTCTCGGCTCTCCGATCGACGACCAGGCCGGGCACCTTCTCGGCCAGGACCTTCTGGAGCGTCGACCAGTTGAGCTGCGCCGATCCCTGCTTGGCGGGCCCGAGCCCCTCGTAGTTGAGGCCGCCGCGGCGGAGGAGGACGCGCAGCGGTCCCTCGGGCGTGGAGCCGGCGAGCTCGAGACACTCGTCGAACTGCACGCTCGGCTTGGGCGTCGCCGCGGCGAGCGAGAGGTCGTTCGCGCTCGCGTTGAGGCTCCGGAACGCCGCGAGTCCCATGAGGCCTCCGCCGCGGAGCGACCACCTCGCCATGCGTCGGAGCCCGTCGGCGGCCCTCTTCGTGCGCTCGGCGTTCGCTCTCGCCGCGATCGAGGGGCGCCCCTTCTTCGCCGTCGTCACGCGATAGAAGACGGCGGCCGTGATCTCGGTCCAGAGGAGGTCGCCATCGCCCGCCGCGCTCCTCCATCCGAAGCCCTCGTCGGCGAGCTGGAACTCCTTCGCCTCCGCCGCTTCGGGGACGGAGGCGAGCTCGGAGGCGCGAAGCGCGACGCAGCGCACGTTCGCCGCCGCGAGCTTCGCGGCCTTGTCCCTCGCCTCGGCTTCGTTCTCGGTCACGACCCACGGCTCGGGGAGCCCGTAGCCGAGCTTGCCTCGCGCGTCGAAGGCCTGGATCCCGAGCGTCGCCGCGACGAGCGGCACGTTCGCGTTCTCGGGCTGGGGCGGGTCGGAGAGGACGACGAAGGGATCTTTCATGATCGGTCCTCGCGTGCGGCGAGGTTAGCCTACGATGCGTCCATGGACGAGCTACGCGACAAGACCTCCGGCCTGACCTACTTCGAGCTCCTCCCCGAGCGGGAAGCTCGCGGCCTCGCCGTCGTCCTGCACGGACGCGGCGTCACCAAGGAAGACCTGGTCGAGCTCGGCCAGGTCCTCGTCGAGGACGGCTTCGTCGCGCTCGTCCCGGACGCTCCCATGCCCTGGGACGGCGGACGCGCGTGGTTCGACCGCGACTCCCGGAGCCGCGACATTCCGATCTCGCGCGGCATGATCGCTTCGCTCATCCGGGGTGCCCAGGCGAGGCATGGAGTGGGCCGCGACGAGACGCTCATCTCTGGCTTCTCGCAGGGAGGCGTCATGTCGCTCGACGTGGCGCTCAACCACCCGGATCTGGTCGGGCGCGCCGCGTGTCTCAGCGGCTACCTCTCGCAGGCCGAGGCTCCGTCGGGGAAGGTCGAGCCCGCACCATCCATCTTCATGGCCCACGGGACGCGCGACCCTCTCATCACCATCGATCGGGCGCGCGAGTCGCGCGATCTCCTCGTCTCACGGGGGTTTGCCGTCCACTACGTCGAGTATCCGATCCCCCACGCCATCTCGGCGGAGGAGCTCGTCGAGCTCCGGCGTTGGCTCACGGCCTGAAGGGTCGAGCCGCAAGAGATCCGAAGGCGCCAAGATCTTGCCCGACGCGCGCTTGGCGCCGTGGCGCCTTGGCGGTAACTCTCACGACGGTAGCCCCGAATCGCGCTCGTCAAGCGACGACGGGGACGGGTGAGCTTCCTACGCGCACGAGTGAAGCTCAGACAGTGTGGAGTGAAGCTCAGACAATATGGAATGAAGCTCAGACGCTCTGGACTGAGCTTCAAACGCTGACGTATGAGCTTCATTCATGAGCGTTTGAGACTGACATCGGATCGTCTGAGCTTCATACCTCATGGAATGAGCTTCACTCCGAGCCGTATGACGCTCATGCGCTCAAGTCTGAGCTTCATTCGGAGCCGTCTCAGCTTCATACCTTCATGAATGAAGCTCAGACGGTGACGTCTCAAGCTCATACGTCATGGAATGAAGCTCAGACGAGTCCGAATGAAGCTGAGACGGTACTGTCTGAGCTTCATTCCGATCCGTCTGAGCTTCATACGTTTGCGTCTGAGCTTCACTCTCAACTGTATGAAGCTCATTCACTTATGTATGAGCTTCATTCCATAGCGAATGAGCTTGATACGTCTCGGCATGAAGCTCAGACGCTCCTGCATGAAGCACATGCGTCAGCGAATGAAGGTCACTCGTTGCCGTCTGAGCTTCACTCCTCACCGTATGAAGCTCACTCGTGCCCGTCTGAGCCTCCCCTGGATGGGTCTGAGCTTCTACGCTATAAAGGTGGAGCACCTACGTGCACCTGGAGGCTTCCGAATGGGCGATCCGACCATCCCGGATGACAGCAAGGTCTTCGGTCTCGAGCTCCGTCTCGACAAGGCTTACGAAGGTATCGACGAGCTCTGGCCGGAGGGCATAGAGAAGCTCCCCCTCCGTGGAGTCTGGTACACGAAGGAGGAGTTCAAGGCGAAGATCGACTCCGCCCGCTCGCCCTGGAAGAAGAAGCGGGCGGCGAGGGACGTTCTCCGTCAGTTCTCGATCGACAAGCCCGCGAACAAGCTCGTCGCCTCGAAGCTCCTCGAGGACCTGAGGGACACGATGGCGGGACAGCACGGGAGCGACAACGAGAACCTCACGACCATGGGCTTCAAGCCGAAGCGCAAGCGCCGTCCTCTCACGCCCGCGAAGCAGACTCTCGCCAACAAGAAGAAGCTCGACACGCGCAAGCTACGCGGAACGATGGGCAAGCGTCAGAAAGCCAAGCTCAAGTTCGAGGGCGACCTGACGGTCCACGTGAAGCCGGACGGAACGAGCGAAGCGATCCCGACGCCTCAGCCGACGCCCGAGCAGCCTCAGTAGACCGTCATATCCCCTGGGCGCAATCGCTTAGGTGGCCCGGTGGGGAACGCTCCTTCATGAGAGCCTCATCTTCCTGTGAGAGAGTCCGGTCAGCGGAGGCCGGCCTTGAAGAAGCTCCTCTTCGTCCTCGTCATCGCCCTCGCCGGGGCCGGGGCCTGGGAGTGGAACCAGCGCCACGCTTCCGACACCTCCGACGTCGCCTATCGAACGGTCAAGGTCGAGAAGGGCGAGGTCACGGAAGGCGTCGCCGCGAGCGGAGCCGTCCAGCCCCTCGTGAGCGTCCAGATAGGCTCGCAGGTCTCGGGCGTCGTCGCGCGCTGGTTCAAGGACTTCAACGCCAAGGTCGAGGCGGGCGAGACGATCGCCGTCCTCGAGACCGGCCGCCTCACGGCCCAGGTCGAGATGGACGAGGCCGCCGTCGATCGCGCCCGCGCCGACGCCGAGCACGTCGAGGCGCAGATCTGGCAGGCCGAGCGCGACTTCGAGCGCGAGGACGGCCTCAAGAAGAAGGACGTGATCGCCCAGTCCGAGCTCGACGCCGCGATCGCGAACCTCCGGCTCCTCCGGGCGAACCGCGAGGTCGCGGCCGCCGTCGTCTCGCAGAACCTCGCGCAGCTGAAGAGCGACCGGCTCAACCTGAAGCACGCGACGATCACGTCGCCGATCGATGGCGTCGTCATCTCGCGGCACATCGACGTGGGCCAGACGGTCGCGGCGAGCCTCCAGGCCCCGACCCTGTTCGTGATCGCGAACGACCTCACGAAGATCCAGGTCCAGGCGAGCGTCCCCGAGTCCGACATCGGCCGCATCCGCGAGGGCCAGAAGGCGCGCTTCACGTTCGACACCTACCCCGGGAAGAAGTTCGAGGGCGTCGTCTCGCAGGTCCGCCTCGTGCCCGTGACCTCGCAGAACGTCGTCACTTATACCGTCCTCGTCGATGCCGACAACCCGGACGGCCGCTTCTTTCCGGGCATGACGGCGAACGTCGTCATCGAGATCGAGAAGACGAAGAAGGACGCGCTGAGAGTCCCGGTCGCCGCGACGCGCTACAAGCCATCGCCTTCCCTGATCGAGTCGGACGTGAAGACCGAGAAGGAGGCCAAGGAGGCGAAGGGCCATGAGATCGTCTCCGAGTCGGCGATTCCCGCGGCGGTGATCGAGGCCCGCCTTAAGGCGTATCCGAACGCCAGGGTCGCGGCATGGGTGCGGGCGGGGAAGTCGTTCGAGGCCGAGCTCGAGGACTCGGGCCGGAAGATCGAGGTCGAGTACGAGGCCGACGGCGCGACCGTCGAGGCGGGCGCGGAGATCGCTCTCGGCGAGGCGCCCGAGCCCGTCCAGGCGACCGTCCGCGGCTCTCGCTTCGCGAAGATGAAGCTCGCCCGCCTGAAGCGGAACACGAAGCCCGGCGCCGCGGCCCCGGCCTACAAGGCCGTCTTCAAGGAGCACGAGCGCGCCTGGAAGGTCGAGATCGACGAGAAGGGGAAGCTCCTCGAGGAGAAGGAGATCGAGGGCGAGGAGCTCGCCTGGCAGACGCAGGCCGACCACACCGTCGCGCCTCCGACGGTGGAGAAGAAGCCCAGGGCCAAGGTGTGGATCAAGGGCTCGCGAGGCCTTCGCTCGATCCCCGTCAAGCTCGGCCTCACCGACGGGACGTTCGTCGCGATCGAGCCCGTCGAGAAGGGCGCCCTCGACGAGGGCACCGAGCTCGTCGTCGGCGTCCATCCCAGGAAGGACGACCTGGCGACGAACCCCTTCGGTCCCTCGGGGAAGAGCAAGTGAGCCTGCGGATCGCGCTGAGAGCGCTCGGCCGGAACTGGCTCCGCTCGGCTCTCACCATGCTCGGCGTCATCATCGGCGTCGGCGCCGTGATCGCCATGGTCGCGATCGGCCAGGGCGCGGCGCGCGTCGTCCGCCAGCAGATCGCGAGCCTCGGGAACGACATGTTCATCATCGTCCCCGGCTCGACCAAGGTGGGCGCCGTCTCGCAGGGGACCGGCGCCGTCCCGACTCTCTCGCCCGCCGACGCCGTGGCGCTCGAGCGCGACTGTCCTTCGTGCGCCGCCGTCTCGGTCATCATCAAGACGTCGGGAGTCTCGTCGCGTCAGCTCGTTTACATGAACCAGAACTGGTCGGCCATGACCGTCCTCGGCGCCGACACAAACTACCTGACCGTGCGCGACTGGGCGCTCGACGAGGGCGAGCCCTTCACCGACCAGGACGTGAAGGCGCAAGCTCAGGTCTGCCTGATCGGGCACACGATCGAGGAGCAGCTCTTCCAGGGCGAGAGCGCCTCGGGGAAGCGCGTCCGGCTCAAGGGACTCCCCTTCAAGGTCCTCGGCGTCCTCGCGCGGAAGGGATCCAACACGGCCGGCGAGGACCAGGACGACGTGGTCCTCATGCCCTGGACGACCTGCAAGACGAAGATCCGCGACCACTCCGCGTTCAACACCGTGGACCAGATCCTCGTCTCGGCGCCCTCGAGCGAGCTCATGAAGCCGCTCGAGGACGAGATCCGCGAGACCCTTCGCGGCACCCACAGGGTCTCGCTCAACGAGAAGGGCAAGTACGACGACGACTGGAAGCTCACGAACCAGACCGAGGTCATGGCCGCCGCGGCCGGGACGACCGAGACCATGCGCTCTCTCCTCCTCGCGATCGCCTCGGTCTCGCTCCTCGTCGGCGGGATCGGAATCATGAACATCATGCTGGTGTCGGTGACCGAGCGGACGCGCGAGATCGGCCTCCGCATGGCCGTCGGAGCGCGCGGGAGGGACATTCTCTCGCAGTTCCTCGTCGAGGCGACCTCCCTGTCGGCTCTGGGCGGCCTCGTCGGGATCGGCGCCGGCGCGGTCGGAGCGCTCCTCATCACGCGCTTCTGGCACTGGCCGGTCGTCTTCTCGTGGGACGCCGTCTTCGTCGCCGTCTTCTTCTCGGCCGCCGTCGGGGTCTTCTTCGGCTTCTACCCCGCCTGGCGCGCGAGCCGGCTCGACCCGATCGAGGCGCTGCGATTCGAATGAAGCGAGCCCTTCTCGTCCTGATCGTGCTGGCGGGTTGCGCCGCTCCCGATGCGCTCGAGGTCGAGACGCGTCTCCCGTCCTCGTTCGAGAGCGGCGTCGCTCCGCCGCCCCGAGAGCGGCCCGAGGTCGCGCCTCTCCTTGAAAAATTGAAGACGAAGATCGGCGAGGACGACCTCGTCAAGCTCGCCCTCGCTCTCAACCCGGACCTGGACATTCAAAGGCAGGAGACGCGCGCCGCGCGCGCCCGGCTCTATCAGGCCGGCCTCTACGTCTACAACCCGGAGCTCTACGTCGGCTTCGACGCCTACCACGTCGGCCGGGAGACGAAGGGCGGGGAGGATCCCTTTCGCATGCAGTACGGGATCCAGCAGCAGATCGAATTCCCTACCAAGCGCGGCCACCGGATGGACGCCGCCGAGGCGGTCGTCCGCGGCGCCGACGCCGACTTCGAGTCGCGCACCAGGGACGTCCGGGCGAGCGCGCGCTCGGCGTTCGTCGACGTCCTCGTCGCCGAGGAGCGCCTCGCGGTCGTCAAGAAGACGCACGAGATCGCCCGGCGCCTGCACGAGGTCGCCAGGGCGCGCGTCTCCGCGGAGACGTCGCCGCCGATCGAGGAGATCAAGGCCGACGCGGCCGAGCTCAAGGCCCTGAACGCCGTGCGCGCCGACGAGCGCGACCTCGAGGCTTCGAGGGCCGAGCTCGCCGGCGTCCTCGGCAATCCTGGTCTCGTCATAGGGGGACTCGAGGGCGCTCTCGCGATCGACGGCCCGGACCTCACCTTCGAGGGCACGAAGCCGATCGACGCTCATCCATCATTGATCTCGAAGGGCCACGCCGTCGACGCGGCTCTCGCGAA
>Ga0070738_10005790_pt1 | contig 13424 bp, 10 predicted proteins | sample Coa_R2_2_FD_66446 | JGI IMG/M metagenome (GOLD analysis project Ga0070738, IMG submission 66446) | Surface soil microbial communities from Centralia Pennsylvania, which are recovering from an underground coalmine fire - Coalmine... | ecosystem: Environmental > Terrestrial > Soil > Unclassified ... | reverse complement strand
CGCATTTTCTTTGCTGCGTTCGTGCTGGCCGTGTTCCCACTGGTGTCGCGCGCCGAGGACAAGGTTGTCCGCCTGAAGGTCCGGCCGATGCCGGCCCCGAAACCGGCGCTCAAGTATCTGCTCTTGCCGGAAGTCCGCGAGATGAGTCCCGGCAACCCCGCCCAGTGGTACGTGCGCTGTTTCGCGGAGCAGCGGAACTTCTTCTTTACCAAGTTCTCCGATACGCAGCGCGCCCGCTACCTGGCGATCTCCCTAAGCGAGCTGCGTGCCGAAAAGATACGCGAATACGGACGCGGCGCGCTCACGCAGGCCGACTGGGCGGCCCGGCTGGATGCTCTCGATTGGCAGGTGCTTGAGCGTGTTCAAACCGACGGCATGGACATGCGGCAGCCGGAGTTGGGGCCGCTTGGAATCCTGGGAACGGCGTTGAAAGTACGCTTCCGTACCGAGGTGGCCAACGGCCAATTCGACGAGGCGGTCCGCACCGCCAAGACCATGTTCGCATTTGCCCGCCACCTCGGCGAAAACCCCACGCACGCCGCCAACCAGCTCGGCCTGTCCGTTGCCAATTTGGCTGTCGATGTCCTGGAGGAGATGGTACAGGAGCCGGATTGTCCCAATCTCTACTGGGCGCTGACGGACTTGCCCATTCCGCTGGTGGATCTGCGCAAGGGGTTTCAAGGCGACCGCAGTCTCATGGCGAAGGAGCTTCGGCCGATTCGCGACGACGCGGTGATGTCGGAGGAAGAACTGGAGAAAGTGGTGAGCCGCTTCTCCGGCGTGATGAACTTCGGCCGGATACAAACCGGCCAATCGACCCACGGTCTGCGCGCTGAGATAATGGCGCGGGCCAAGGACGCCGAAAAAATCCGCGCCATCCGAGAGCGCATGCTGGAGGCGCGCCGCCTCGCTCTCGTCAACCGAAAGCGCGATCAGAAGGTCATGTCCTACGACTTTTTTAACAAGGTGCTCGAACTGAATTCAGCGTTGGACTTGATCCGGAAGATGCCGCCCTTGCAGATTGTGCTCTTGGATGAGAAGCAGAAGTTCGAGACGCGAACCGACGAGCGCATGAAGCTCTTGGCCCTGACGCCGTGGCAGATCGACAGGCTCGGAGGCGACGAGTTGGAGCGCGACGGTAGCGCCTTATTAGCGAACCTTTTGCCCCACGTCGTCGAAGCTCGCCGGGCGCAGGGGCGGTTGGAGCAGCGGATGGCGATGTTGCGGCATGTCGAGGCGCTGCGTCTGTACGCCGCGGAGCACGACGGCAAGCTGCCGGCGACGTTATCCGACATCGCGGTGCCGCTGCCCGATGATTCGTTCACCGGCAAACCGTTCGCTTACGAAGTCAAGGGTGGGACGGCCCGCCTACGCGGCGGCTCACCTCGGCATGGCGAGAAGAACGCCGCTTGCGATGTTTGCTATGAGGTGGCTTTCCAGAAGTGAGGTAGGACATGGCCGCGAAGCTCCCCCCGTTGGACCAGATCGATCCCTCCGAGGCTTGGAAACCCTGGCAACCCTCATCGGCCGATCCCTGGGGGCGCAAGTGGGCAGCTCACCTCTATCGCCGCGCCGCATTCGGCCCCAGCCGCGTGGATTTGCTGGAATCCGAGCGCCTCGGCTTCCAGGGAACCCTCGACCTTCTGTTACAGGGAAAGCCGCGGGAGGAATATTGGGAACAGACCCTGGCCGACGCCGGCCGCATCGCCGTTGCCCGCGGCGAACAGGAGCTGCGAAGCTGGTGGCTCTATTGCATGTTGCACAGCGGCCATCCGCTGCGCGAGAAGCTCACCCTGTTCTGGCACAACCACTTTGCCACAAGCATCGTCAAGGTGCAGAACACTCGCCTGATGTTCCACCAGAACTGCCTGCTGCGCACGCATGCCCTGGGCAAGTTCGGCCCTTTCCTGCAAGCCATGAGCAAGGACGGGGCCATGCTCGTCTGGCTGGACTCCAACAGCAACGTCAAGGGCAGGCCCAACGAGAACTACGCCCGCGAAGTGATGGAGCTATTTAGTCTCGGCATCGGCAACTATACCGAGCGGGACATCCGCGAAGCCGCCCGCGCCTTCACGGGTTGGCACACCGATGGCGAGGGGTTCCGATTCAAATCAGGTTCCCACGATTACGGGCCGAAATCGGTTCTGGGGCAGACGGGCGCCTGGGACGGCGGCGACGTGGTGCGCATCGTGCTGGAACAGCCGGCCGCGGCGCGGTTTCTGATCCGCAAACTTTATCACTTCTTCATTAGCGAAAATGTCGATCCGCCCGATGCCTTGCTTGAACCCCTATGCGAGCGCTTCCGCAAAAGCGATTACGACATCGCGGCGCTGGTGCGAACCATGCTGGCTTCGCGGCACTTTTACTCCGGGCACGCTTTTCGGCAGCGCATCAAAAGCCCGGTTGAATACGTTCTCGGTGGGGTGCAGGCCGTGTACCGGCGCTACCGCGAAGACGAGGCGGACTATCGGCCGCTGCCGCAACAGGTGTTGGTGCGCTGGCTCACGGCGATGGGACAGATGTTGTTTGCCCCGCCCAATGTCAAGGGCTGGCCCGGAGGCCGAGCGTGGCTGAACACCTCCACCGTGTTGGAACGCGATAACTTCGCCGCCGCCCTGGCGATGGGTTCCTTGTGGACGAACCAGACGCTGCCCCTGGCATTCGATCCGGCCCGGCTGTTACAAGAAGAGAAGATAAATCGCCTTGAGGATGTGGTCCCGGCGCTTCTGGATCTGTATGTGCCCGGCGGCATCCGCCCCGAGGCGCGGGCGAAGCTAACGGCTTTCGTAGCGGAGGGAAAACCCGCCGGTCCTGAGCTGGACCACCGTGTGCGGGAAACTGTCCACGCCATCATGACGATGGCTGAATACCAACTGGCGTAAGAGCAACAACAAATGAACCGCCAAGGCGCCAAGTACGCCAAGAAAAGAAAGAGAGAAAAACCAAAAGAGAACAAGCCGAGAATCACCGAAACTCACCTGCTTCGTTTTCTTTCTCTTTCTTATCTTGGCGTTCTTGGCGCCTTGGCGGTTCAATTGATTAAAGAATCAAAGGGACTTTTGCTCCTCATCCATCCTGGAGACAAAACATGCTCACTCGTAGGCGTTTCCTGAGCCACACTTTGCAAGGCTCCTCGCTGATTGCCCTCGGTTCGCTGGTGCCGCAGTTCGTGTTTCGGACCGCGCAGGCGGCCGCGCCGGGCAAGGACAACATTCTGGTCGTCCTGGAAATGAGCGGCGGCAACGACGGACTCAACACCGTCATTCCCTATGCCGATGACCTTTACCACAAAGCCCGGCCGACGCTGCGGCAGACCAAGACCGTGGTCATCCGCCTCGACGATCATGTCGGCCTGCATTCGGGCATGCGGGGCTTGCAGCCACTATGGGAGCAGGGACAGTTGGCCGTCGTGCAGGGAGTCGGCTACCCGAATCCCAACCGCTCGCATTTCGAGGCCATGGACATCTGGCAGTCGGGCGATACGAAAGGGGCGGTCAAAACCGGCTGGCTGGGACGGGCCACGACCGAGATGAAGAACAACTCGGGCGGCGTGCCGATCCTGCACCTTGGACCTAATCGCTTGCCGCTGGCCCTGGCGGGGACATCCGGCGGCGGAGCCGTCAGCATCAATGACAGACATGACTTCCACCTTGAGATGGCCGGGGGCGAGGAGGGACGGCAAAAGGCCCGCCGCCGGCTGCTGGAGGATTTATCGAAGAGCGAGAGAGGAGACGATCTCACGTCATTCGTGCAGCGACGGCAGATTCAGACAATGACCGCGGTTGAGACGTTGCGCGGGCTGCTGGAAGGTCCGAACGCCATTCCGCGGGGAAACGGCGGCTTGCAGCCGAAACTCCAGTTGATCGCCGGTCTGATCGCCCGGGGCTTCGGCACTCGTATCTTCTATCTAAATCTTGACGGTTTCGACACGCACGCCGACGAGGGACCATTCCACGCCAAATTGCTCAGCGAGCTGGCGGATGCCGTCGGCTCCTTCTTCCAAACGCTGAAATCCACCGGCCACGCGAATCGAGTGCGGCTGATGACGTTCTCGGAGTTCGGCCGCCGCGTGCAAGAAAACGATAGCCGGGGCACGGACCACGGCGCCGCATCCTGTCTGTTCGTGGCCGGGCCGTCGGTCAAGGGCGGCGTGGTCGGCAAACACCCCAGCCTGTCCGAACTCGATGCCGGCGATTTGCAATTCCACACCGACTTCCGCCGTGTCTACGCCACGCAGCTCGACAGTTGGCTGGGCTGCGACAGCAAGGCTGTGCTGGGCGCGAAATGGGACCATGTTAAGGAACTCGAACCCAAAGTGTGATTCGTCTCGTTTCCGGTCGCGCAGCGCCGCGGAGTAGACGGCGCAAAGAGCCGCGACCGTAAGGGAGCGGAAATCTCCTGCTCCCTTACGGTCGCGGCTCTACACACGCTGCAAAATCATGTCTCGGCGTTTGGCGCTTGTATAATTGTTTTCATGATGCGCGAAAGCAAGGCCAACGTCCTGCTCGTGGACGATACGCCGGCCAATCTGCTGGCGTTGCGGACCATCCTCGATACGCTCGGCCAGAATCTGGTCGAAGCCTTGTCCGGCGAAGAAGCGCTGCGCCATCTGCTCCACGACGACTTCGCCGTCATCCTCCTCGATGTCAGCCTGCCGGGCATGGACGGCTACGAAGTGGCGCGGATGATCCGCGGCCACAAACGCTGCCAGCGAACACCCATCATCTTCGTGACCGCCTATGAGACGCCCTCCGAACGCATGATCGAAGCCTATTCGCAAGGAGCGGTGGATTTCCTTGTCAAGCCGCTTGTCCCGGTCGTGCTGCGTTCCAAGGTGGCGGTGTTCGTGGAGCTGTTTCAAAAAAGCGAACAACTCAAGCGGCAACAGGAACAAATGCTGTCGCAACAGCGAGAGATGATGCGAGCGGGGCATCTGGCCGTGGCGGGGCAGCTGGCCGCCGGCGTCGCCCATGAGGTGCGCAATCCCCTGGCCACCATCAAAGTGCTGGTCGAGGGCGCCCTCCGCACGAAGAACGCCGCCCCGCTCAGCCGCCAAGAATTGACCGTCATGCACGGCGAGATCGCGCGGCTGGAGCGAATCGTGCAGGACTATCTCGATTTCGCTCGGCCCCCCGAGTTGAACCGCAGCCGTGGCGATCTGCGCGAGGTGATCGATCAGGCGGCGGCGTTGCTGCAAGCCAACGCGCGCCGCCAAGGCGTTCGCCTTCAGATCGATTATCCCTCCCAGCCGGTGTGGGCGCAGGTCGATCACGATCAGCTCCGCGCCGTCCTGGTCAACTTGCTCATCAACGCCATCGAAGCCATGCCGCGGGGCGGACCGCTGAAAATATCGCTGACTTCGGCGAACCAGGAAATCGAGCTGACGGTGACGGATACAGGGGCCGGCATCCCTCCAGACATCCTCAAAAACTTGTTCACGCCGTTCGTCAGCGGCAAGCCAACCGGCACGGGACTGGGCTTGTGCATCTCGAAACGGATCGTGGAATATCATGGCGGCCGCATCACGGCCAAGAACCATCCGGAAGGCGGCGCGGTCGTCACCATCAAGCTGCCCCAGACCGCGAAACCATTCACCACGGAAAGCACGGACAACACGGAAAAAAGACAAAAAAACAATGTCAGATCCTAACTCCGCGAATGACATTTTCTCTTTCTTTCGTCTTTTTGTCTTTTTTGTCCCTATCCGTCTTTACCGTGTTTTCCGTGGTGAATGATTTGAGGAAAAACAGCCATGCCGAAATTACTGATCGTCGATGATGAGGAAGCTCTGTGCTATTCGTTCCAGCGCGTTCTGTCCGCCGAGGGAGCTTATGAGGTGCGAACGGCGGGGACGGCCGCCCAGGGCTGGGAGCTGTTCCAATCCGAGGGGGCCGATGTTGTCGTCCTCGATCTGCAATTGCCGGATCGCACGGGTCTGGAATTGTTCCACGACCTTCGCGCGCACGATCCGCACTGCCCCGTCATCTTCATGACGGCACACGGCACGGCGGATACCGCCATCGAGGCCATGAAGCATGGCGCGTTTGATTATCAGGTCAAGCCGGTCGATCTCGAACATTTCACGCAGATCCTGGGACGGGCCTTCGAGACCGCCCGCATGATGCGCGTGCCCGCGCTGTTGCCGCCGGACCGTGAAGGCGATCGCATTACCGCCACCAGCCGCGTCATGCAGGAGATGTGCAAGACGATTGGCCGCATCGCCCCGCAGGATGTCACCGTGCTTATCTGCGGCGAAAGCGGCACCGGCAAGGAACTGGTGGCCCGCGCCCTTTATCAGCACAGCCGCCGCGCCGAAAAGCCGTTTTTGGCCATCAACTGCGCCGCTATCCCCGAGACGCTGCTGGAGAGCGAGCTATTCGGCCACGAACGCGGCGCGTTCACCGGCGCGGATCGGCGACGGATCGGCAAGTTTGAGCAGTGCGACGGCGGCACGCTGTTCCTCGACGAGATCGGCGATATGCCGCTGCGTTTGCAAGCGAAGATGCTGCGCGTCTTGCAGGACCAACGCTTCGAGCGGCTGGGCGGCCAGGAGACGGTGCAAACCGATGTCCGCATCTTGGCCGCCACCAATCAGAATTTGCCGCGACTGGTCGAGGAGGGACGCTTTCGTTCCGACCTCTATTTCCGTCTGAGCATGGTGAAGATCGATATCCCGCCCCTGCGCGCGCGCGAGGGTGGTTTGGAAGAGTTGGCTCACGAATTTCTCTACCGCTACGCCCGCGAAATGGGCATTGAAGTCCGGGGTTTTGCTCCCGAGACCCTGGAACTGCTGCGGCAGTATTCTTGGCCGGGCAATGTGCGCGAGCTGCAAGGAGTGATCCGCCAAGCGCTGTTCGCCGGCCGCGGTCATGTTATTTTGCCGGAATTCTTGCCCGAACATCTGCATCATCCTCCCCGGCAGTCGGCCCCCTCCGCGCCCGACGACGCCGCGACGGCGACGGCCGGCCTGGAGGCGCTGGCGGCGTCGCTGCTTCGCAAGGGTGGAACCAATCTCTATACCGAGGCGATCGCCGCCCTGGACCGCGTCCTTTTGCCCTGCGTCCTAAGGCACACCGGCAACCATCAAACGCGCGCCAGCGAGTTGCTCGGCGTCAGCCGGGCTACCCTCCGCCAAAAGCTGCGCTCGCTCGGCCTGGCCATTGGTTCGACGCTGATCGAAAGCACCGCCGATGAGGGAACCGTTGCGGATCAGGACTGAGCATGTGGACAAAATTCCTTGCCCCATCCGAGCCGCGCACGCAGCGCAGCGGAGTAAGCGGTCACGCCACGCCGCCGCTTACTCCGCTGCGCTGCGTGCGCGGCTGGGACGAAAATGCTGACTCCCTGGAGCGAGCGGGGGAAAGCAAAGATCGCGTCGGGCAAAAGTTGTCCAGGCTGTCAAAATTCTGCCGTTGCGCCGCGCCAATGTTTCTGCCTCAACCAACCCGTTCGCCCGTCCCAGCCGCGATTCCTGCTTGGCCGAGACTTAACGAAAATTTATATAATGACTTATGGCGAAGGCTGTTCCTTTACGTGCATGGCCCGGATTTGCGCGGCAACTGGCGCGGGAGTTGCACGGTCGTTTGTTCCGACCATTGCCTTGAGTTCTTGCACCCATGAGAAAGACGCCGTTATGGCCGGCGGAACGATCCTTATCGTGGAAGATAACGCGATTCAACGGGAAATTCTGGCGGGCATGCTTCGTCAGCAGGGGTTCTCCGTCCTTCTGGCCGCGGACGGACAAGAGGCGCTCAACGTGCTGGAACGTTCTGCCGCGGACCTTATCCTGCTGGACATGCTGATCTCAAACGCCCCACTCGATGGTTGGTGGTTCCTGAAACAGCGGCGGCAGAACCCTCGGCTCGCCGCGATTCCTGTCCTCATCACGACGGCCCTATCGATCGCCAGCAACGAATGGGCGGCCTCGCTCGGGGCCACCGAGGTGGTTCGCAAGCCCGTCGATGTCGAACCTCTTCTAGAGGCGATTCAGCGTTGCCTCGGCAGCGGCTGATCTCTTGCCCTCGTCGTCAAAAGTCGATCCGTTGGACGCGATGATTTTCGGTATCGACGACGTGGACCCGCCCGCGACTGTCGATGGCCAAGGCCCAGGGATTGTGCAGCCGGCCGGGCGCGTGGCCGGGACCGCCCCAGCACCCCAGCGATTCGCCCGCCGCCGTGAACTTTTGCACGCGGTTGTTGCCGTTCTCGACAACGTATAAGATCCCGTCCTTGTTGAACGCCAGATCATACGGATATTTCAATCGCCCCGGCTCGGAGCCGGCGCCGCCCCAAAAACGAACCAACGTCCCTTCCCGTGTGAATACCTGAATACGATCGTTGCAGGCATCGGCCACGTAGAGGTTGCCGTCCGGTCCCAGGGCGAGCGCGCGGGCGCGCGAGAATTGTCCCGGCTCGATGCCCGCGCTGCCCCAGCAGGACAGAAAGAGGCCATCGCGGTCAAACTTGCTGATGCGTTGATTCTCGCCGAACTCGGCGACATAGTAGTTGCCGTCTTCATCCTGAACGACATCGCTGACGTAGCCGAGTTGTCCCGGCGCGGAGCCTCCCACGCCGCCCAGCGTGCGCAACTCGACGCCGCCGGGCGAATAGATGCGGAAGCAGTTATAGTGCGAATCGCTAACGATCAAGTTGCCGTCGCGGTCGATGCTCAGCCCGCTGGGCCGGCCCTTGCGATAGTCCGGCGTCGTCCAGGAGGGTCCGAGATATTGGCCGTCGCGGTCATAGACCTGGATGCGGGCCGTGAAATCGACGAGATAGAGACGGTCGTGGGTATCGATGGCAATGGCGCGCGGGCGAACAAAATCGCCGTTCTGCACGCCGCGCTTGCCCCAAACCAGCTCCGGCTGCGCCGCGTCGCCGCCGCAGCCGAGCAGAAGGGGAACCAGTGCCAGCCCGCAGCGCCACCAAGGGCGAGCGGGGTTGCGTAAGCGCCCCGAGTTTTCTTCTCTCACGTGAGCGGCCTCCAGCGCGGATCAATCCTCTCGATTGATCGGTGGTTGTGCAACCAGTCGATTCGGCAGGAGGCGCAAGCGCAGCTCCCGAAGAAGCTCATGATCCGCAAAAAGCTGAATGCGATACATGCCCGGCTCGGGGAAAACGGGATCCGGCGTGAACACCAGCTCCACGTTTAGGTTGGGGTCCGGACAATCCACCACGAGGGTTTTCTCGCAGAGAGTGCCGTACATCTCATCCATGTCCGTGACGCGGATGCGCACCGGGGTCTGCCCGTGCATGTCGGTCATGGACACGTACACGCGCAGAGGATTGGGCGGCGTGGGAAACTTTGGGCAGCCGAGCATGTTGTACGTACCCAGGATGAAAAACTTTTTGGTGGCCGGATCGCGATGGATGGCGTCGGCCAAGAGCATGGCTTGAGCGAGCGGCGGGGGTTGTCCGAATTTTTCCGCAGGCATGAGATGCTCCAGAGAAGCGGCGAGGCTGTTCTGTTATGGTTAACTTCCGCGGCGATTCGGTCAAGAGCAGGCGAAACGGACCGGGAGAGGAGAGGTTCCGATTCAGCTATAATAACATTTACGTATATCCCAGGGGAAGAAGTCATTGCCGATCGAAGAACAGGCCCTGCCTAAGCTGTAATCCGCTCTTCCGCTTCATGCTTGAGTCGTTCTTGCAGAAAAGCCAGCACCGCGGCCTCTTCGGCCGGCAGCTCGTGCAGCGAGCCGGCAATCTCGCTCTCCACGCGCTGACGCAGTGTTTCCAGAAGCGAGCCGTCGAGATAAGAATTAATCACGGCCGGATGAACGTAGCACTTTCGGCAGACGGCCTTGGTATTGCCCAGCCGTTTCGATACCGCTTCGATGGCCGCGACAATGTTGCGCTTGGCCTGCGCTTGCGAGTCAAAGCTGGCGAACTCCTGCAAGGCGCGGGCGGCCAGCACCGTGCCCGCCCAGGTGCGGAAGTCCTTGGCCGTGAATTCCTGCCCGGCGATCTCCTGGATGTAGGCATTGACATCCGCCGAATCGATGTCGTAGGTGGTGCCGTCACCGTCGAGATACTGAAACAATTCCTGGCCCGGCAAATCCTGGCAGCGCTGCACGATGCGCGCCAGCCGGCGGTCGTCCACGCGGATGCTGTGGCGAATCCCGCTCTTGCCGCGAAAGGTAAACTGCAGGCTCGGCCCTTCGACTGTGACGTGTCGGTTGCGCAGCGTGGTCAGGCCGAAGGAACCGTTGGAGCGGGCGTACTCCTCGTTGCCGACGCGGATGAGAGTGGTTTCGAGCAAGCGGACCACGGTGGCCAGCACCTTCGTCCGTGGCAGCCCTGGCTGCGCCAGATCCTTTTCGACGCGGGCGCGGATGGCCGGCAACGCCTGGGCGAAGGCGATCATTCGGTAGTATTTCGTCTCATCGCGGACAGCCCGCCAGCGCGGGTGGTAGCGATACTGCTTGCGGCCCCGGGCATCGTATCCGGTGGCCTGCAAATGGCCATTGGCGAGCGGACAAATCCATACCGCTGTCCAGGCCGGCGGGATGGCGAGCGCGCGGATGCGCTGCAGCGTCTCGGCATCGCGGACGGGCTTGCCGTCTGGGCCAAGATAGCGAAATTGCTTTCCCTTGCGGATGCGGCGGATTCCGGGGTGATCGTCGTTCACGTAGCGCAATCCCGCCTCGCGGGCCGATTCGAGGGGATCGACTACCAGGCGAATCTTCTGACGGCGAGTTGTTTTCTTGAAGGACCGACGCCGGCAGGTGGTGCGGCAGGCGTCCGCTCGTAGGGTTTTCATTTGTGGCCTCGTCTGCTCCGTAGGCTGGCTCACCAGCCTCACCAACAAGAAGCAAACGAGATGCCAACTATCCTTGCAGATCCGACGTATCCAGTCGTCCCTCCGCCTGCAACTGCTTGAACTGCACCAACGTCCGCCGGATGCCCTCCACGAGCGGCGTCTTCGGCAGCGGCCCCACATCGCGCTGCAGCGCCGAATTGTCGAGATCGTAGGCGATGGCGATTTGCCGCTCGCCATAGGTGATGAGTTTCTCCGCGGCGGGATCGACCGTACAGAGCGCCCGGTGAAACGCCGCCAGATCCACCACATCGCCGCGCAGGTTGTACGATTTCGCGCCGCGGTAAGGCGCTTCCAGGCAGCGGATAAATGCGTGGGCCACATCTTCGACGTATTGCAAATCCTGCCAGCCGCCGTAGCTGATGTGATAGGGCCGGCCCAGCGCCAGGCACTTGATCGCTTTGGTCGGCTCGCTGGTCATGCCGAAATCGCGGCCGACGCCGTAAACCGTCCAGGGCCGCAGGCCGATGCTCGATAAGCCGTGGTCCTGGAAATAGACGCGGGCATTCCCCTCGTTGCAACATTTGAAATAGCCGTAATGCGTTGTCGGCGCGAGCAGCACGTCGTCGCCCGCGCTGCCGGGAGGATAGCTCTCCGGCGGCCCAAACACGGCAGCAGAGCTGGCGTAGACAAGCCGCTGCACGCCTCCTTGCGACTCGCGCACCGCCTCGAAGACGGCCAGCGTACCCACAACATTCACTTTCGCGCCGAGGATCGGATTGGCCCGGCACACCGGCACTTGCAAGCCTGCCAGGTGAACGATGTGGGTGATGCCGTGCTTGTCGATAGAAGATTTCAGTGCGGGCAGATCGGTCACGTCGCCCTGCACAAAGGTCACACGGCGGACCTGCTGCTCGCTCATGATTTGCCGCATGCGATGCGTGTCTTCCTTTAGGTCGTAGATGAACGCTTCGTCGCCGCGCTCCAGAAGGATGCGCGCGATCCAGCTGCCGATACAACCGTAACCACCTGTCAGAAGAACACGCATGGTTTCTCTCGGGGCGCTTACGCAACCCCGCTCGCCTGGAGTAGTCAATCGCCGCCCGATCGCGTATGCTTATGCTGTTGTATTTTAGCTACGAATCACGGGCGAGCGGGGTTGCGTAAGCGCCCCGAGAGAAACCATGAGTGTAAGCGTTGCGGTTGTTGGTGCGACCGGTGCGGTCGGTGAAATTCTGCGGCAGGTGCTGCACGAACGTGCATTCCCCTTCCGCGCCATCAAGTTCCTCGCTTCCGAGCGCAGCGCGGGCAAATCTCTGACGTTCCAGGGGAAAACGTACACGATCGAGCCGATTCGTCCCGAGGCGTTCGCCGGCGTCGATCTTGCCTTCTTCAGCACCCCGGCGTCGATCAGCCGCGAATACGTGCCGATCGCCGCTCGCGCCGGCGCCGTGGCCATCGATAAATCCAGCGTTTTTCGCATGGATCCCGAAGTGCCGCTCGTCGTGCCGGAAGTCAACGGCGATATTTTACAGCACATTCCCAAGGGCATTGTCGCCACGCCGAACTGCTCGACAACGCAAATGGTCGTGGCGCTGAAGCCGTTGCACGATCTGGCGAAAATCAAGCGCGTGGTGGTAGCCACTTATCAAGCATCGTCCGGCAACGGCGCCAAGGCGCTGCGCGAGCTGGACGCCCAGGTGACGGCGATCGGCCGGGGCGAGGCGGTGCCGCCGGCGCAAGTGCATGCCGCCCAGCTAGCGGGCAACGTCCTGCCGCACGACTGGAAGCCGGGCGACGAGGGCTACACCGAAGAAGAGGCCAAGATGATCGCCGAGACGCGCAAGATCATGGGCGATGAGGGTATTCGGGTCTCGGCGACCACGGCCCGCGTGCCGGTGCGCATCGGCCATTCCGAAGCGATCAATCTGGAGTTTGTCCATCCGATTACTCCCGATCAGGCCCGCGACGCGCTGCGCCGCGCTCCTGGCATCGTTGTTTTGGACGATCCGAGCAAGGGTGAAGTACCGTTGCCGTTGCACCTGGCCGGCCGCGATGAAGTGTTCGTCGGCCGCATCCGCCGCGATCCGACGGTGCCGCACGGACTCAATCTGTGGGTGGTGGCCGACAACCTCCGCAAGGGCGCGGCAACCAACGCGGTGCAAATCGCCGAAGTGCTGGTGCAACGCGGCTGGCTGCCCCGTCGCTAGGCGAACGGCCGGCGTTAGCCGGCTGGTGTCGCTAGGCGAACGGCCGGCGTTAGCCGGCTGGTGTAGCCCCGACCAGCCGGCTGACGCCGGCCGTTCGCCTTGACCTCCATGCGCAACATCAAATTAATCCTCAGCTACGACGGCACCGACTTTCACGGCTGGCAGCTTCAGCCCGGCTTGCGCACTGTGCAAGAGACGTTGGAGCACGCGCTGGCGGCGCTGACCGGCGAGCACATTCGCGTCAACGCCAGCGGCCGCACCGATACGGGAGTGCATGCCGTCGGTCAGGTCGTCAACTTCCGCAGTAAAACAACGCTGCCGGCGGATGTGCTGGTGCGAGCCATCAACGCCCATTTACCTGCCGATGTCGTGGTGCGCGAGGCCGCCCTTGTGCCGGATTCATTCGACGCCAACCGCGACGCCAAACGCAAGCTCTATCGCTACATCATCCACGA
>Ga0070738_10005788_pt1 | contig 13425 bp, 8 predicted proteins | sample Coa_R2_2_FD_66446 | JGI IMG/M metagenome (GOLD analysis project Ga0070738, IMG submission 66446) | Surface soil microbial communities from Centralia Pennsylvania, which are recovering from an underground coalmine fire - Coalmine... | ecosystem: Environmental > Terrestrial > Soil > Unclassified ... | reverse complement strand
GCGGGCGAGGGCCGTCTCTCCACGTGAATGCCGTCCTCCGAGGCGTACGGCGTGGTCTCGGCGTCCATCAGCGCGTAGAGGCCGGCGTCGCGCACGCGCTCGGGGTGCGTGGAGCGCAGGGCCAGCGTCCAGACGGCGACCAGGGCGATGCAGGCGAGCGCGATGTAGACGGCAATATTGCCGGGATACGGTGGAAATGGGTTTAGCGAGCTGTAGAAGGCCAGGATCGGAGATATACTAAACCGCGCTTCAAAGGCGGCATGTTGAAAAGGAGCAAACGTCGCCTCAATCCGTGTCTACACTATGAAATGTGCGATCCACAGAAAACGTTAAGGAGATACCTGAGGTTTGCTCGACAGCGGGCTCCACGAGGCGCAGAGCGTAGCGCGTCAGCAGCTGTACATCGATCGGCCAGTAGTTGATATGCCCCTGTTGAGCTTGTTTAGCGGCTCAGGAGGGCTCGACCTTGGATTTGAACGGGTTGGGTTCCGCCCGCTGTTGGCGCTTGACAGTAGTAAGACAGCCGTCGAGACATATAACTGGAACCGCAGGCGCTCCGGGCACAGCCCAGCACAGGTCGCTGACCTATCGGAGGAAGATCCTGTGCAAATAGCACGCCGTTGGGAAGAGCACGTGGGATGCAGGGTGACGCCAGGTGGAATCATCGGCGGACCTCCCTGTCAAGCCTTCTCGGCAAGCAATGTGCACCAACTGGAAGACGACCCGCGCTCCAAACTTCCGCTTGCCTATGCCGGGATCCTCAAGTACTTCAATCAACGGTATGGTCTTGACTTCTTCCTGTTTGAAAACGTCGCTGGCTTGGGTCACCGGCCGCACAGCACGTCCCTCTCCCTCTTTCTTGAGGCATTCGCAGATGCTGGCTTTGATATCACGCTCCTGACCCTCGATGCAGCAGACTACGGCGTTCCCCAACACCGTAAGCGATTGTTCATTCTCGGCTTCAATAGCACGCGTTACCCCGGACTTGTTTATGGCCATCCTCAGAAGAGCCATCTGGTGACGACAGTCGAAGACGCTATAGGCCATCTACGCGAACGGGAACCTGTCAGATATAGGCGCGGACACTGCGATCCGCGGCAACACGGCTTGCATCCAAATCACTGGTGTATGAACCCGCGCTCTTCGAGGTTCACTGACGGGTCGTTGACACCGGGTGAGACGCGCAGCCGACCCTTCCGCAGGTTGCGCTGGGATAAACGTAGTTGGACTGTGGCCTACGGCCATCGCGAAGTGCATGTCCACCCCGATGGCCACCGCCGACTTAGCGTTTATGAGGCAATGTTGCTGCAGAGCTTCCCGCCAGCATACGAGCTGCGGGGAACGTTGTCCCAGCAGATCAGCCTTGTTTCCGATGCCGTTCCGCCCCTTCTTGCTCAAGCACTTGCCACTTCCATCGCTACAGCTCTTCAAGTCTCTGCGGTCCTCCCCGAGCCGAACAAGCACCATCGCACAACAGGACAATTGGTGCAAGAAGGCCTTAGAGGGGTACAAATGGTTGCTCCCAAATCGACGAGTGCGTAGGCTACCTGCAACTTGTCCCTTGGGTGCTTGCGAGAACCGAGCAAGCAGGCGACGGCTTGTTTCACCTCGGGTTTCTTGCGCGGCTCGCCGCGCTGGAATGTCAACCCGAAAACGCGGCAAATGACGCGCGCGATATTGCCATCAACTGGGGGCACTGGGGAATCGAATCCTGCCGTCAATGCGACAACAGCGGACCCATACGGTCCTAAGCCGGGAAGCTTCGTGTTAGTGCCTTTAGTGACCAAGGCGGCGGCCATCTTTCTCAACCGGTCAACCCGCTGAGTGCCAAGGCCTAGCTGAGATACAATTCGATGAAGGTCCTGATCTGTAGCGCTAGCTAGCGATTCGGCCGTCGGATAAGCAGAAATGACGGCCCGCCAAACGGGTTCAGCGTCTTGTCCTTTGGTCTTTTGTAAGAGGATCTCGGCGACTGCCAGCCTATAGGTGTTTGCAGTAACACGCCAGGGAGTTTGGCGACCATGAGCCATAGCCCAGCATACGGCGGCATCAGCAATCAGCTTGGATGCCGATGAATCGAAGCGGGTTTCTCCTTGATTCATGCTTTAGGCCCCGACGTTACGCGGCTCGATCTTGCGTGCGGCTGCGTCCACTATAGTTCGGTCCAGTCCTACGATTGGGAGCAGAAGTTCGATAGTGTCAAGAACAGTTTCGTAAACCTGTACTTGGCATCGATCGATCGTTTTCTAAATGTGGTACCCCATGTCGCGGAACATCACCCCGAACTCCACCTCGTCATAACTCCAGGGTACTCCAACGATCTCGATAGCGCTCGAAGCGACCAGATAGCAGATGGAGATGGAGATAGAAAGGGGGAATACCTTGGGGAAGGAGCTGAGAGCACGTCGCGGAGCACCTACACTCTATTGGCCGCCGCGGCCTCCGTCTTGCAACGATGATCTATCCGCCGTTAATCGATCAGCTCGACAGCAGCGCCGCTACCCAGTTTGGCCTGCCTTCACGAAGTGAAGAACCCGGGTAGATCGTCTACTGCATCGCCAATGACGACACCGCGGTCTAGAAAGCGGTTGAACTCTTCGCATGCCGTTTCGGGAACTAGGGCGCAATTATGACAGGCAGCCAGATTGCACGAATCCGGTCCCTGCCCGCCGTGAGCGCCGATTTCCATACACACTGGATCGGTAGAGCACCACTGAGCCGCTTCCAGAGCGCGCCGGATGACCGGCTCGAGGTTTCCGGGTTTTCCCATGCGGACCAGGCCACCCATCGTGCCTTCCGCATCTCCCGCCGCCGTATAAATCAATAGGCCGGCCATTGGCGATGCCGGATTGTCCGAAACGTATAGGCGCTCGCGGAGCGCTGCGGAGCTATAACCGCACTCGAATGATAGGCGGTTCATCAAGATGTGAGCGAATGTGTGAAGTAATACAAACCGCGGGGTGAGCGGCCGACTGCGCAGCCGCCTGTCCTGCTGGAGCTGCCTGTAACGCACTATGAGCGGCTGTACGCGGCTGATCACATCGCTGCGCTGTTCCCACTGCCGCAGAATTGCTTCGTCAAACTCCAAGAACAGCCCTTCTCCATACACTACGTACGCAGGCAACCACTGCTTCTTCCCAGGCGGTACATCTCGCCATAATAGCGCCTTGCGCTCCTCCAGACTCTGGTCGTTGTCGGGGTATGCTCGGGTGAACCCGGCCAAGGCGCGCGTTTCCTTCAGCTTGCTGACAAGCATGATACGTGAGAAGTACCGGGCTATCCGGGCTTCATAGTCACCGGTATCCTGCCGCCTGATGAGGAGCTGTTCTTCGTCGCGCGGTGCTCGCAACACGTCGAACTCGGCCCGGCGAAAAGCTGTGTGCGCGTCCTCATCCCAATCGCCACTAGGTCTAGCGCTTTGACCCCCGGACTGAACAATGCGCACAGCCGCCTTGATCTCGAGATCCGAGTAAGGTTGGAGCAACTGTGGCTGCTGGACTCGCAAGTCAGCGGGCTGAATCTCCTCGCCCGAGCTGACCCACAATTTTATTAAGATGGATAGTGGCGGCTCCTCGAACAGCGACACCAGCTTAGATGGGGCGGCGGCATCGCCTCTCGGGAGATAGATGGCGCTGCGCACCTGAGCGAAATAGAGATTGGACGCGTTGCGCAGGGAGCCGCGCAGCGGCCTGCCACAGCCACACGCCGATGGCTCGTCCGTTCCCAACCAGGGCCGCCTTCCCCGGCACAGGAACGGCGGCCCGCCGGGCTCGAGGCTATTACTCAACTCCGATTGTGAACCATCCGTGCTCGCACCCATGATGAGAGAGAGGCTGCGCCTTCTCTCGCAGCCGTCGCACAACACGACTTGACCAGCGAGGGACGCCGCTCCGGTCGCCTTCAAGCGCATCGGCCCTTTACAGTCAGGCTGAGCGGATTCATGCACCCACTCGCACCATGGGAAATCCTGAATATGGCCGCCATCGCAGATGGCGACGAACGGCACCTGGAACATGGGGCTATATTTCCCCTTCGCCTCGCACTCCTTGCACTTGGGTCGCGCGCGTTCGGTTAACTCCCTCTTATCGAGACGGCCGCACCGCTGGCAGAAGTGCCACATCGGAAAACGCAGGAACGGGACGGTCAATCCTGTATTCGGGGAGTCTCCGTACCGCCACTTCTCGCGGTAATCGGGGGGCTGGCGGAAATGATCTACTTGGAGCTCCTGCTGGAGCCGCCACTCCTCGAACTGGAACTCCGACAGATCAACGGCACCTTTGCCATCTTCCAGCGAATACCAGTGATCCAGGCCAGATGTGATGAGGGATGTGCCGTTCCTCGTTACGAGCATCGCGCCAGTACCGAATGGTGCGATTAGTTGTGCGCGGCGAACCGGACCGCTAGGCATCTGTTTCGTCCTCAAGCAAATAGAGATTGGTGATTTGCATCTCGCATTCCGCGTCCACGTTCCGCATAGACTGCGGCGTCGACCATGAGATCTGAGCTTGCTGACGCGATGCATAGGCCCCCGCCGCTCGCAAGAGAGGGATGTCACCGTCCTGGGTACCCCCCGACCATTCCCTACGCTTCCATCGCGCCCACTCACCCGCGCGGCGCGCGAACACATCTTTGAAGTTCGCCATCTCGGCGCTGTCGACGAACTGGACCCGCGGCAAGAGCAATGCCTCAAGTTGCTCGACCAGGCCATGTGGATATGGCTCAGGGCTGGAGGCGGTATGCTGATCACCCACTTGGCGTGCATAGGCCGTCATGACCGCGTGTAGGGCTCGGTCCAGCACTGGCGGGGAGAACGGCGTGACGCTGGTTGGTTCGACCTGCGCATAAAGGCGTTCGTGATAGCTGCGAAATCTCTCAAAGTGCGAGCGGTCGCGCGGCTTGGATGCTCCGTAGATCGTGACGACAAGCCCCGGCCGTTCCCACCAGCGCCGACCGACCCGGCCCGTAACCTGGATATACTGTGAGGTTGTCTTGGGCTGGCCTACCACGGCCATCAGCGAAAGGCGATCGACGTCAATCCCCACTTCAATGATGTTGGATGCCAGGCACGCGTCCACAGGGTGAGCGCCGGTGCTCGTACAGGTGATCGCTAGATCGGCAAGAGCCTCTGGGACCTCATCGCTGCGTAACCGCCCGGTCAATTCGATGACGCGCCACAATCGGCGCATCACAGTTGGTTCGATGCCAGTCCGGTTGCGTATCGTCTTCAGGTAGTCCGGTATATCGGATTGGAAGAGGGTCACCGTGGTACCCAGCTCCCGGAGACTGTTGAAGAACAGAAGCAGCGTCCACCAAGGGTCCCGTTCGGCCGGAGGCAAGTGCACAGGAGCTTGGAGAAGGGCCGAGAATGTGCGAACCTGCGCTGTCTGCAATGAGCCTAACCCAGGTGCGTGAACTCCCACATATAGGCGTCCGGGTTCGAGCGTCCCACTGGGTTGCCTCGCGTACTGTGCGAAAAACGAGTCGCCAGCGTCCAATCCCGGCGGCGGGAACAAGGCGACGTTGTCACGCGCGTACAGCGCTTTGATTTGGTCGGCGTACCGCCGGATGGTCGCCGTGGAGCTGACGATCTTTGGACGGACTGGGCGCTCGCCTCGCCGGTCCGTACATAACTCCTCGACAAGCCCCTCGTACAGGCCAACCATCGAGCCGAGCGGGCCTGAAATCAAGTGCAACTCGTCCTGAATAATGAGCCCTGGTGGCGAGTACTGCCGCCCACCCTCCGGCCCGATGCCAAAAATGGCCCGCGCATCGGGTCGCCATGCCAGCATGGCAAACTTGTCGACGGTTCCGATGACTAGCGACGGGCGCTGCTCGTAAATATCTTGGTCGATGACATAGACCGGTAACCCCTGGCCAAACGGGCAGTGACGCCGATCCGGGCACTTGAACACGACAGTCCTGCCTTGTTGCTCGTAGCCGAGCGCTCGCTGCGCTCCCTTCGGGATCTTCCCTTTATATTCCGCTGCACCGATAGGGCCCAACTGAGCACCACACCACGGGCAGCGATCCAGGATGAACAAGTTCTGCTGGTATTTGTCACCTCTTTGCAGCTTGCTCAACACGACCCGCGCTTCGTCACGTTTGTTCGGGGTAGTAGAACCGCCCAGCCAGATGCCAATCGAGAATTCGCCCGTGCCGAGCTCTGCCTTGTTACGGCGGCGAAGATATTCCATGGCACAGATGAGACCGGACGCCCGCTGGAACTGCTGGGCCGTGAGCAGCCGGAGCGTGTAGCGCATGAGAACGTGCACCCCCGCGTCGTCCGGATCTATGAGTCTACGCATGAATAGCGCGAATGCGGCAAGCCCAAGATACGCCTCAGTCTTGCCGCCACCGGTTGGAAACCAAATCAGTTCGACCGTTTCGCGGTCCAGAGTCTCGCTGTCAACTGAAGATTGCATCGCCATGAGCAAGAAGGCAATCTGGAACGCGCGCCATCTGCCCCTGCTTGAGGTCTCGATGCGTAATTCGGGATCGGCATAGTCCTCCGAAAACGTGAAGAGTTGTGTGGCCGCGTCATATTGCGCTCTCCGTACCTCGGGACGCGTGTTGATCTGTTGGAGGAGCATGGCGTGATTGGCCAGTTGAAAAGCCCGGAGAGCCCTCGGGGTGTGCTTGAGGTAATCGAGTCCTGCCCTCATCCTGCTAGCGCATCGCCTACACTCGTCGATATGCCGCCTAGCGGCCGCCCTATAGGCTTCGTCAAGCGCACCGATTTCGCCGTCTTTGTCCTGGACCCAGCTACTATAAAGCTCCACAACGTCGGACAGGGCGTCGAATCCATCCTGGCCTGGCACGAGCCCGGCCAGCGCAGCCATCGACACCTCAATTGCACTACCATCCCTACGCGTGATGTCGGGAGTGATACTGGGCGTTTCAAACTCGGGCAGGCATTCGGCCCGCACAACTGCAACCCTGGCCTCGCCCGGCACTGCGTCCCAGCCTGCTGCGCAACCGTGCCCGACCGCGAACGTTTCGGCGCGGCGGTAGAGAAGCTCAAGCGTCTCCTCCTCATTGTCGAGCTTTTCAGCCGGGGGCTTTGGGTACGGCAGGATGCACGGTTTGCCGTTGGGAGAACTAATGCGCGCCATAAAGGAAGCCTGGAACAAGCTGTTGTCGTTCGGCAGTCCGCTCTTGCGGCTCCGGTTGACGAGGCACACCGTCAAGAGTTGGGTGCCAGGAACCGGACCCTGGCGGGAATAGACCTCGATGTGTATATCCAACCCTTCCGCGTTGTCCCTGATGACCGGTGTCCCCTTGACACTGGTCACCCGGGTCGCGGGCAGCCCACCAACGTCAAACTCCTCGCGCATAGTCACAGGACTGCGCAACCACCAGGTCCAAGGGCGTTCCTGCCCTGCGATGTGTACATCCTTCGCGCGGTATCTGCCACCAGAGGCTTCAATTAGGAGCGACGAACCATTGGGAATCTCGGCTAGAAAGCTTATACCCATGCTGCTCGGCCGGTACGCGTTGGCGGCAGACAGGTCGAAATCATCGTCATCAGGATCGTCAAGATCCTTGACTGCTCTTTGTTCTAACTCTTCCAGGCTCTTTGCAGCTTGCTCCGTCAAGGGATCGCTATCGAGTCCTGCTGGTACCGCAGGGGCAGTATCGAGGTCGGCGGTAGGTGAGCTTGCCGCTGGCGGTTCCGGATCGACCTCGCTCTTCGCTGGGGTACCGATCGGGTACAGCACGCCAACCCCATAGCGCTGGGCCGGTGGATCACGCAGCAGGATCTCCTCACCCGAATCTAGCTGACGCCACGGACCGTAAGCCTTCTCCGCCGCAGGAAATTCGATCGTGCCGCTGCAATCGATAGCCTCACCCTGGGGTGACGGCCCGACCAGTTCCTCCCGCAGACGAGACACGATTACTGCTCGATTCGTGATATGGTCCGGCACCTGCTATGCTCCTTTCACGGGCTGAACGTGGCGCGGCTGCTTCAGGATCTGGATGACATCTTTCTTTACCGGTTCATGCACGAGCACGGACAGCCGGTGCAGAGCACGCGTGATCGCGACATAGAAGAGGGCTGAGGCTTCCGGCCCCGCAATCCGGTCAACGTCCGTGACCACCACGGCGTCTGCCTCCAGTCCTTTGAAGGCTTGGATGGAGCAGTAGCCTATGTGGCCGGTACCTCGCGTGGCAAACTGGCGCAACCGGAATTTCCACGGCAGGATATCGATGGAGGCCGCGCAGCACGCTGCATCGCCTCGCGTGGACAGGACTACAATGTCCCGGCCCCTATACCCATCCGCGTACAAGGCCTCCAAGCAATCTACGAGCAATTGCCGCTGGACCGCCTCATCCCGGTAGTAGTACAGATCAGGGTCGAACCTGTTATCCGGGCGCAGAATCCGGGAGTATGCCGGCTCCAGCCCTCCGAGCAGGCGAGCAAACTCCGCGATACGTGGCGTGTTTCGGCAGTTAATACGCAAGGAGTATACGGACGCAAAGCTGCCGCGAAGCCTTAAGAAGTCATCAAGCGTCATAGCGTTACTGCCATAGATGGCTTGCTTCTCGAAGTCACCGAAGAGGCGCCACCGGCCCGACGCGAAGCCGCCCCGCAAGCTTAGATCGAGGAAATCGAGATAACTATCCCTGAGAATGTCCTGCGCCTCGTCGACGATGATTTCGTCGAAAACGTAACGATCGCCCGGTCTCTCGACAAGCTGCTCCATCGCGCGCTCGGGAAGTTCAAGCTGCCAAAACGTGCTGCTGTGCTTGGCAACTATGTCTGCCATATCGGAGACCGCAAGCATGTGGCTGTGCAGCGTGCAAGCTACGACCCGTGGGTGCAATTCGGACGACTGTTCTTCCAGCCACTTGCCGAGCAAACGGTTGAAGCAAATCAGAAGAACCTTGCGGCCGTGCGCGGCCCCACGCCGGGCCGCCTCTATGGCGAGCGTCGTCTTCCCCGTCCCTGCAGGGCCTGCGAAGACGACGCGCGGATTCGTCTCCATCGCGTCCAGGGCAACGAATTGTTCCGTCGTGTACCGCTTGACCTCTTCCTGGCGGGCGCTCGCTCGCTGCTTCGGGCTTTCAAAGAACTCAAATTCCGGCCGTAGCGTGCCCGCTATCGCCTCACACTGGTCGGGTCGCGGCTCAAGCCGCCTCGGGTCAAACCATGCCGCAGCGGGCTGGCCGAGCAGGAACTCCCGTGCGCTGTCGAGTACCGAAACGAGCAGGCTATGTATTGGGCGGCTGCGGAGTGCTGGCCCGTCGATGACTTGCCATGGATGCCACTCGTCACTCCTTACGTCGAAAGGGATGTAAGGAAAGATGACCGCTGACCAGAACGGTACGCGCGACAGGTCAGGTCGATGCTTGACAAGCCATGCACGAATGCTGTGCATTCCCTCGGCGGCCTGCTTGAAGGGTCCGCACGGGTCAGGGGCAGGATCGGAACCGTAGTACCAGTATCCAGCCTCCCGACGGAGCCTAGGGCACGCTTTAACCTCGATGCAGAGGATCCCCTTGGCCGGGATGATGGCAACGAAGTCCACTTCCCCCGAGATATTACGCACGTGGCTGGCGATATCCAGGGAATGCAGGACAGTCCAGTCTTGCGTGTGCGGATCGTCTTTGATGCGCAGAAAGATCTCACGCTCGCCTGGACTGCGGCATCCCGAATACACCTCCGGAGGTATCATTCGTGCCATTGCCGGTTCTCGCTATCGAAAGGGCGACCGAGTAGTGATGGCGGCACCGGAAACGTATGCTGGGAATTACCCTCTACCCGGAAGGCGGTCAAAGTCCCGCTGCCAGCGTCCGGCAGCTCGAAGTCCATCCTGCCGAGCCGGTGCAGCTCTTCGAGATCGGCGCGGTCGACCTGATCCAGCAACAACTCGCGAATGCGCTGGCCCGCACGCTGGTGCGCACTGTCGATCAGCTTCATGGCTGTTCGGTAGTCGCCAGAGTCCGCCTCCAGGCCGACCAGTCTGAGAATTGCCGTGAAGTCCGCATCAGCATCAGGCCGGATCTTCCTCTTGTTCATCCAGTTGCGCACATTATTTTCGTTCGCGTGTGTAGCTCCCCGGCGCTCGAGTGCGCTGCATGTGGCCTGCATCCCCATCCTTCGGACATATTCCGCCAGCGAATCCTTCCAGCGAGATTGCAACGTCCGCGCATGCATAGCCTGATTCCCCATGATCAAGTCCGCGACAGGAACGATATAGTCACCGCCCCCTTCGGTACGCAGCAAGACGTAGGTCCCGGGTTCGATCCTGCGCACAAGCTCCCGTCTCACGGCTGCGGTGCCATCCTGCTCCGCGTCGATGATCGTCGCCGTCGCTTGTTCATCGGCATCGAGATATACGGCCACCTCACCGCTAAGCAGGAATAGACGAGCCGGGACCTTCTCCTGGTTGTATTCGGCGGCATGCCGTGCCTTGCTGGCGGCAGCGATGGCATCCCAATCGACGGGTGGTATGACGTCCATCGCGTTTAGCCCCTGCTCCACCAGAGAGGGGACGGCCCCTACGGTGTTGAAGGTAGGGACTACCGCTTTCGCGCCACTTGCCAAGCTCACCGACGGCTCCCAGCGAGAACTGATCCAGTCAAACTGGATGACGTCGATCGACCGCGCACGCGGTGCCATGAAGACATAATCAGGGAACCACCGAGCTGGCCCGATGACGGCGAGCTTGGCGTAGCAGGCGCTGCCTCGTAGCTGCTGCGGGCTTACCAAGCTGATCCCATCCAGTAACGCGTGCAGATTCAGTACGCTTTCCGCCGCCGGCATCAGCCTCGGCTCCTTCAACAAGATCGCGGCAGGATGTAATGCATCTTCTGGGAACAAGGATGTGAGTAGCTGCAGGATAGGGTTGTCTCTCGACTCCACGACGGAGCGAAGCTTTTCAAGCACCGCACGCGCGAGTGGAGCGTAATCCGGGAACAGCGATTCGCACTCCGCAACGCCCGCCTGCAACGACGCGAGTTGCTCTTCGAGGATCGCTTCAGGATGATCGAATGGCAACGGGGCGGCGGACATGTCAAAACGGTAGCGGCGTAATGGCCTCATCCAATCCCGCCAGAAATCGTCAGCTGAAGCTTCGTCACCTAGCGCCTGATCGAGCTGCGTGAGCGCGAAGCAAAACTTGCGGAAGCCCGAGTGGTGTGTGCAATGCACCGTCCAGGAGCAATTCTCACGACACACGTAAATGCGGTTGGTCGCCGCCACCGAGGTAGGCATCACGACACTGACTCCCAGAAGGCCATCACCTCGACTCCGGCCGGTGCCGCGCCCAAGCCCAGATCGAGCTCGTCCGTACGCTCCAGGGTATATTCGTCGTTGAGGGTGCGAACTGCCTCTTCAAAGTTGCGATCGGCGCGATCCAGCACGATGATTCGGTCGGAACCGCGGAACAGGTGACGCCACTTGAGGTAGGCAGTCGAGCCGTCCAGAATGGCGATCGGTGGAGACAGATCATAAGATCCTGCGCTATCGACGGGTATGACATCTGACCGGAATGCCGCCATAGTACTTGCGAAGCGACGGGCTCGCACGATGTCCTGGAGATTGCCCTTTACCACGTGTTCACGAACTTCAACGGCAAATTCTGTATGTAAGAGCTCGCTTTCCAGTGCGGCAGCTTGTCCAACAATGACACACTGTAGGAGTGAGCGCGTCATCAAGTCTTCCGCAACTGTGCGGCCAACGAAGTGCTCTATGAATGGTTTACTAGCGGCGACCCGGTACCATGTCTCCTTCTTAGGCATGCTGGCGATGGGGAAGTCTGCCTCCTGAATTAGATCCCACATTGAAAAAGGTAATTCCCGTAATGAATCCCCCGCCTGGTCAAACTGAATTGATGCATAGGGAACATCCACGCCGTCGATGCACCTATAGTAGGAGCCTTTATAGAGTCCCTTTGCCCTCCACGTTCCCCCGGGCTTACGCTTCAGTATGAACACGGGACAGTCAATTTCAAGTCCCTTGATCCAATCGAGGCAAGCGATTCCGTTATTAGTTGCACTGCTGTCAATGACGACTCCGAGCGCAAGCAAGGCGGCGGCGTAGGCTCTTGTGGGCGCTGCGATGGCCGTGACTAAGCGCTTCTTCGGATCACTCGCTGCGGATATACCAGCACCAGCATCAACATAAAACTGCACCCATGTGGGAACAGGACAGTATCTACTTCCGTTAAAGAAGTAGCCTCTGACAAAATAGCTCATTCCAAGATCAACCATCCAAATACGGACAATGCAAGTTGCTAGTTGATGGCCACCGGGCGCCTCGGGTTAACTTAAGGTGTATCAAGCCGAAAAGTAAGCCGAGGAGGACCGGTGACCACCGCATCCATTATAGCCATTTATGTCGTGGTAGATGAAGCCATGAAGGCATTTAAGCACCAGAGCCATAGCCTGGCCCACGTGAGCGATGCCGAAGTGATCACGATTGCCCTTGTGGCGGCGGCCTTCTATCGAAACAACCATGCGCAAGCGATTTTCCTCCTGAGAAAAAACAACTATATTACGAAATCTCTCTCCGTATCGCGTTTCTCGCGGCGCTTGCATGCCCTGGGCGAGTGGCTAGAGCTGCTCAGTGAGGTGTGGAGCGAGATCATTATCCGGGAGCAAGCAGCCATTGCCACTTTTATCATTGATAGTATGCCGATTCCTATCTGTAAGAACATTCGAGCGAGTCAATCTCGTCTCTTGAGAGGGAAAGAGTTTTTTGGCAGATGTGGATATAAACATAAGGAGAAGTTCTTTGGGTTACGCTTGCACATAGTCTGCACACTTGACAAACGTCCCGTCTCTTTCACTCTCCTCCCGGCGTCGTATGATGATCGTACTCCTGTTCATGATCTGACGGTGAACTTGCCGCTCGGGTCCTGGGTCTTAGGAGACAAAGGCTATAATTGTGCCGAAGCTGAAGAAATCATGCGATGGACTATAGGCGGGATACTCATCCCGTTACGCAAGGACAATATGCCCCCCAATACACTAGCCGAACATGGAGAACTACGCAGCTACCGCCACAGAATCGAACAACTCTTTAGCCAACTCGAATCCATGGGCCTGAAGTCCCTGCACGTGACCACGCCGCGCGGCCTGGAGCTAAAGACGTATGCCTCTTTGGCTGTTGTGGCACTCCTCAATACCCCCAACTAGCAACTTGCATGGACAGTGCGTTTGATGCTGTGACCGTGCCTTCCACACCTCTGAATATGCTGGTACCAGGCTGTTGTACCGGCCAAAGGGTGAACTGCCAAGAAAGGGCTGAAGTATCAGACTGCTCTGACGAGAGTATACAAGAGCGCGGGCATACAAGAACTATAGACTTTCATAAAAAGAATCGGAGGTGGACGGGGCCAGACGGGATAGCGTAGCCTGACCGTGAAGAAAGGTCGGTGCAGGAGGAGCTATCCCGTGGAGATCAGGATACAGTGGTAC
>Ga0070738_10005785_pt1 | contig 13436 bp, 11 predicted proteins | sample Coa_R2_2_FD_66446 | JGI IMG/M metagenome (GOLD analysis project Ga0070738, IMG submission 66446) | Surface soil microbial communities from Centralia Pennsylvania, which are recovering from an underground coalmine fire - Coalmine... | ecosystem: Environmental > Terrestrial > Soil > Unclassified ... | reverse complement strand
CATGGGTCAGCTTTGCACGGCGGGACATTGCTCGCGATTGACTGCACTTTACCCTTGAGTAGAAAGACCATATCCAGCGGAATCAGCGTATTTTTCATCCAGAATCCCACTCGACGGGGTGGGTCAAATGGAAACACCATCCCGCGATCGCTCGCCAGACTGGTGCGGTACATCAGCCCCATTTCCTGCTGTTCCACAGTGCGGGCGACCTCAAGCTGAATCACCTGATTCGCGATTTTAGTCTGTGCTGAGAGCGGTAGCATCTGGCCAGATTGAGTAGGAGTTTGAGTCGCAGCAGCACTGGCAGGCGAACCAGCCGTCATATTTGGCTCTGCCGACGATGTCGCGGGAACAGAACGGGAGCACCCAAGCAAAAGTAGCCCCACCAACACAATGCCCGTAACGTGGCTGGCGGGTTGCCACCACCATGTGGCCCTGAAAAGGACGTAAATTTGTCTCATGCGCTGATTCAACTCTCTATCGGCTTCAAATCCTGGTCGATCGGCTTGATCGGACAGCACACCATTGCGCGTCAAGCCTCAAGCACCACTGTAAACCCCGAGTGGGCGGTTACGTCTAATTGTCAGTCTTTGATTCCAACGGTTAAGTTCCCGCTGAGGAGATCAGGCTTCACGCATGACATAACCAACCCCTCGCACCGTCTGAATCAGGCGTTTTTCACCTTCGTCCTCGATCTTCAGCCGCAGGTAGCGAATGTAAACCTCAATAACGTTGGATTCGCCCACAAAGTCATAGCCCCAGACGTTTTCGAGAATCTGTTCACGCGTCAGAACTTCACGGGGATGCTCCATCAGGTATTTGAGGAGTTCAAACTCCTTCATCGTTAGCTCGATCGCCCGACCATTCCGCAGGGCGCGTCGCGTGGAAAGATCAAGCACAAGGTCGCCAAAGCGTAAGCGTTCCGTCGTGGGGTTATCAGGCTGGAGGTACAAACGAACCAGCCGAAGAAACTCTTCAGTGCGGTAAGGCTTCAGAAAATAGTCGTCAGCACCCGCCTCCAGACACGCCACCCGGTCATCCACACCATCCCGCGCCATCAGCAGCAGTACCGGTACACGGTTGCCCAGCGACCGCAAGCGATTACAAAACCATAGTCCTGATTCACCCGCCAGCATGCGATCGACCACAATCAGCGACGGCTGTAGCTCTGTGGCCTGACGCAGTCCGCCGATCGCATCTTGTGCCAGCACGATGTCATAGCCCGATTCTTTTAGATCAAGGCTGACGTGATTAGCCAACGATTCGTCAGTCTCAACCAGCAGCACACAGGGGTTGGGATCAGGAAGGACGTTATTCATAAGCTGTTGAGCCAAAGACGGCAATGGGATGGGGTGCGATCGTGGACGGATACCACTAGGGATTAATGCTTAAAAACCTGTCTCCAGTTGTAGCACGTCTGCATCATTTCGAATGCTGATCGAATTTGGGCTGTCTGGTTAAAGCAGCAAGGAGTAGGTAAAAGCTGATGACGGTGAGCGAGCGTGACCTAACCCACAAACGAGACGGGCACTGAAGCATGCGTTAATCGTGCTAGCGTTGCGGCCATGACGGCTGTTGTCTGTCCCGAAACAGTAAACATGAGCGCCTCACGATAGACTCGTTGAGCCGGATGGTCAAGACTGTTTGCGGCACCGCTTGATGCCACAACAGCCGCATGAGCGCACCGAACGGCCAGATCGATCGCCCATGCTCTCAACTGCAGATTGGCATCAAACGCCTGCTCATCTGATGACGCGGACCAAATGGCATCACGGCATGCGGTTAACTCACGGTCAAGGGCTGCAATCGCCGATCGCATAAACGGGTGCTGTTTCTGGTCATAGGCCGTACACAGAATGTCCAATCCTGCACGGGCACAACCAAGGGCAAAGGAACTGTGATGCAGCACATTGCGCCGATCGCGGTGATCGCGATCGCGCTTCGACTGCACCAGAATGATCTGGTCAGACGGCACAACCCATTGGTCAAACGTTGTCGTCACCGTATGAGTTGCCGTCATGGCCGCCAGCGACATTGGCTCACTGCAGACGATGGTGCCACCACCGGCTTGTACCGTAGTCTGGAAGGGCACCATCCCATAAACCGCCTGACCATCCGGCAAAATCGCCGCCACAATAAACGCTTGAAAGTAGCCCCAACCTGTGACCCAGGGAACCTGCCCATCGAGCTGATAGCCATCCGCAACCGCAACCGCTCTTAAGGGCGGCGGCTCTCGCCGCAGGTGAGCAAAACTCACGCCAACCAGCGCTTTTCCCCTCCCCATGAGCGGTAAGTACAGTTGCTTCAAGGCGTTGTTCTCACTTTGAGCCAGCAAAGAACCCGCGCTCTGGTGCTGTGCCTGCAAAAACGCCAGCGCCCCCGAGTAGCGCGCAACGAGTTCCTGAAATCGACGCAGCGTTAAATCATCGACTCCCATGCCGCCCCAGGCTTGACCGACCCGTAGCGCCAGCCAATTGCGATCGCCCAACTGGTGCAGGGCAGCACGCAGAGCCTCAGGATCGCGGTCAATGATGGTGGCCTGCGGTGCAATCTCAGCCCGCAAAAACGCCTCAGCGTCTGTTAGGAGCGATGAATTTAACGGTAATAGCGATGACGACAGCTCCATAGTTTGGGTGAGGCGAGGGGTCAGAGTAGTCAAACCTTGCGTTGCTCCCGTCAGACTGCGACAGGATTTTCGCTCATAACACCAGCCTAAACGCCTTCCATGAAAACGATCGCGCCTCAGCCGTAGGTGAGTTCGCCCCGCTCATAGCGACGGCGGTAGAGTAACTCCATCTGACCACCGTATTCCTGGATCAACGCAATCTGTCGCAGGTAAAGACCTCGAAACGTATTGGCAAACAAGAGCGTCACAATCGCCACAGCCAGACCCGACGCCGTGGAGGTTAACGCTTCGCTGATACCCGCGCTCACAGGCACCGCATTCGTCGCACTCACCTCGCCAATGCGCAGGGACGCAAACGAGCGGATCAGCCCCAAAATGGTTCCGAGCAGTCCCAGCAGCGGCGACAGACTGATAATCGTTTCAAATACCGTACTGAACCGTTTCAGCAGCGGCATCTCCGCTTGGGCTGCACTTTCTAACGCCAGCCGAAATTCCTCCGGATTTGGGCGATCGAGTTCCATTGCCGCCAAAAAAATGCGGGCGATCGGCAAATCCAAATTTTGCTCCAGCTGCAAGAATGTGGCTCTCGGGCTGCGGCGATATAGCTCCAGAATTTCGCGCACAAACTTGTCCTGACGTCTTGCCACACGAAGCCAAAACCGTATCCGCTCTAAAATCAACGCCACCGCCAGGATTGAAAATCCCAACAGCGGAAACATCACAATCCCGCCCGCCTCAAAGATTTTGGAAATTTGCAGAAATATCATGCCAACCCTAACCCAGCACAGACCGAATGGCGATCGAAAATCCTTCAACAGCTTATCAGGGAAGCGGAAGCAGAAAGGATCGCAGATGAAAGCCAAGGACTGAAAGGGTGACTTCGACTTAGCCCTTAGCCCTTAGCCTTCAGCCTTTAGCCTTTAGCCTTTCCCCGAAACCGTCTCAATCAAATGCTCAACATCGCCCACGACCAGGATAGACGTATTCAAGCGTTGCTCCAGCTCTGTTACGGTCATATCGTCAAGAAAGCACGTGTCATCATGCTTCAGCATGAGCGCAGGCAGCAGAATCGCATCCCCCGGATCGCGATCGCGCAGAGCTTCCCAGATGTCTGTTCCTGTCAGCAGCCCGGTCACAGTAATCGACTGTCCCCAATACTCGCTTGCCAGCGGGGTCATGGTGACCTCTAGCCCCGCCACCTGATTCAACCGCTGCACGATCGGCTGAAACGCTTGCTCAACGGCATTACCAACAATCCAGGTGAATCGCCGCGGCGTCGATAATTGTGCTGGTAACTGGCGCGCTGCCTCCTGAAACTGTTTCAGGAATTGTCGAATCGAGCCAACCCCATTACCAATCTGCGGATAGTCTTCGTAGTGAGATTCGGGGGGGAGATCCTGTTGAGCGAGCAGAAACCACTCATCCGCCAGCCAGGCAAACGTAGAGCCAACCTGCTGCCGAAACTTTGCCTGAAGTTCCTGCACCTGCGCGACGATCGCCCGCGCCGCTTCGCGACTGACGGGGATCAGCTCATCCTCTGGGGGCCGAAACCGGGTCAACCCAACGGGCACCACCGCCACCGATGCCACCGCAGGCACATCACCCTGATGAAATTGGAACAGGTCAATCAGCGTGCGCGTGAGATGATCCCCATCATTGATGCCAGGGCAAACCACAACCTGGGCATGAATTTGCAGCCGTCGCTCTTGAAACCAGCGCAACTGGTCGAGGATTTGCCCCGCTCGTGAATTTTTGAGCAGTCGTTCCCGCACATCCGGTTCCGTTGCGTGCACCGAAACAAAGAGCGGCGACAGGCGCATTTGCTCAATGCGGTTCCACTCCCGCTGGCTCAGGTTCGTAAGGGTAAGATAGCTACCGTAGAGAAAGCTCAACCGGTAGTCATCATCTTTCAAGTAAAGCGTCTGCCGCATTCCGGGCGGTTGCTGGTCAATGAAACAGAACGGACAACGGTTATTGCACTGAATTAACCCGTCAAACAACGCGGTTTCAAACTCTAACCCGAGATCGTCGTCATACTCTTTTTCGATCTCGACTTGGTGTGCTGTCCCCGCGTTATCTAGCACTTCTAGCGCTAAAAACTCATCCGCACAGAGAAACTGATAATCAATTAAATCGCGGGGTCGCTGGCCGTTGATCGAAACAAGCCGATCGCCCACTTCAAAGCCCACTTCAGCCGCGATCGAATTCGGCAAAACAGCAGTAATTAAGGCTGGACGAATAGCAGCGTCACTCATTCGATGCAGTCAGAAATCAAGAGCAAGAGTTTTGGGAGCAATGGGTAGACTTGAAGTCCAATCCGATGCCTCATCTCTCTAATCTACACCCCCGCTCTGCCAACCGGTTTTTCTAACCATTTCTAAATGCACCACCCGCCAGAGCCGCCAACAGCGCTGCCCCAAAGGCAAGACGGTACCAGACAAAAATCCAGGTGCTCTGGCGCTGCAGGAAGCGCAACAACCAGGCGATCGACCAGTAGGAAAAGATGAAGGCTGAGACGATGCCAACGATCAAAGGCAGCAGCACTTGACCCTCACTGAGGGCATCTTTGGCCTCTACCAACGTCGCGATCGTCAGCGTCGGAATCCCCAGCAGAAACGAAAAGCGGGCGGCAGTCTGACGTTCTAACCCCAAAAACAGAGCCGTCGTGAGCGTCGAACCTGATCGCGATGCCCCCGGCAAAAGCGCAATCATCTGTCCAATCCCCACCAGAATGCCATCTTTGATCTGAAGATCATCAAATCCACGCTTACGGTTGCCAATTCTTTCGGCCAAACCCAGCAAAAGAGACATGACGATCGACATCACCGCAATGATCAAAATCCCATCCGGCAGCATGTGAAGCTTCTTGAGCACAAACCCAACTGCCAGCGCCGGAATTGTTCCCACTGCGATCCCCACCAGAATTTTCCATTCTTCCTGTTGCCAGTCTCGCCGCTGAAATGCCGACCACGCACCCGATAGGATGTGCCGAATGTCTTTCCAGAAGTACCACACAACCGCAATCACGCTGCCGAACTGGATCGCATCAACAAAGGTCTTTTGGCCCGTTGTCTCCCAGCCAAACAGTTTGGTAAACACCAGCAAGTGAGCCGTACTGCTGATGGGTAAAAACTCCGTGATCCCTTGAACGATCCCCAGCACAAAAGCCTGAAAGACCGATTGCAACGTATTAGCACCATCAACACCCGAGGCCGCGACACCCAGGGAGAAATTAATTGACATCAGTTCGAGGCTGTATCCCAGGCAGTTCATTGCGATCGTCCCCCACACCTTACCGTAAGTAGCCGCAGACATTGCGGCTGGATAAACACTTCCTATTGGACTTACGCATCCAAAGCTTGAAACCAGGTTCTCGCAGTGTGCGCTAGACGCATAAACCCTTTATTCGAGCGCAGCGCACATTCGCAGTGGGTTAGGCGATCGAGCGGCATAAGTCCTGACCAATTTAACCAACTTGAATTCTAACTGACATGGATCAAGAGTCCAGACTTCAGGAGCCAGGAATCCAAATCACCACTGCCAACAGTCCGGATGCTTGTTTGCCCAGCGTGTCTGACCGCAATATTTTGCTCCTGCCCATTCCGCCCCGGTTCATTTTGCTCCTGATCACTTCAGTCTGCCGTTGAGTGCGGCTATTTAAGAAATCCAACCACTACACCGACCATCAGGAAAATTCCCATCAGTAGACGGTACCAGACAAAGATCCAGGTACTCTGCCGTTCCAAATAGCGCAGCAGAAAGTAGATTGCCAGAAAAGCAGAGATGCTCGCCGATACCAGACCGACCAACAGCGTCCCCCACCCATGCGCGTCCAGACCAGCCTTGAATAAGGTATGGAGTTCAGCGGCACCCGCCAGGATCACCGCCGGCAAACCAAGCAGAAACGAAAACCGCGCCGCTGTTTCACGTTCCATCCCGAGGAACAGTCCCGCGGTCAGCGTCGAACCTGATCGCGACACTCCCGGCACGAGCGCAAACGCCTGGGCAATGCCAACCACCACACCATCCCCCCGGGTCAATTGCTCAAACTGGCGATCGCGCCCTCCCCGCCATTCTGCCAGTGCCAGCAGCAGTGACATGACCACCGATGCCAGGCCAACAACGAATAAACTCCGGAGCGGAGAGCCAGGTGCATTCAGCGTTTTCTTCAGCAGCAAGCCCGCAATCACAATGGGCACCGTACCAATCAGCACACCAACGACAATTTGAAACGAGCGAGAGCGGTAGTCTTGCTTCGCGATCGCCCGCACTGTCCCGCCAACCAGCTCATTGATGTCTTGCCAAAAATAGGTAATCACGGCAGCTAAACTGGCCAACTGCATCGCCGCCGAGAACGCTGAACCTGGATCCGGCCAACCCAACAACCCCGGCACAATCCGCAGGTGAGCCGTACTGCTAATTGGCAGCAGTTCAGTGATGCCCTGAACGATCCCCAGAATAATCACTTTGAACCAATCAAGCTGAACAAAACCCAGGTCAACGTCATCGGGCGTAGCAGCAGCGATCAAAATCGCGGAGAGCATCGTCATGATTAATTTATCCTTAAGGACAGCAGACTTTAGAAATCGTGCAGCAGCATTGGGAGAAGTGGGCTACCGAGCGATCAGTACTCGCAAAGCATTGCCAATCTAGCTGCATTTCCGCCTCGATTCAATCAACTCGTGACGATTTTCCTAACTGGTAACGCTATCGAAGCGATCAGTGTATCCCCCAGGAGGGGATATGCGGTATGCTATGTTAAGTAAAGTGAACTAAATAAGAAACAAAACGACTTTGGCTTCATCTACGCCTCATCCCAATGCTGGCTACGTCTCCGAGTCAGCCATTAGCTTTCCAGCGCGAAGTGAAGCACTGGTAACACTCCAAACCGAACGATCGTTACCAACTCCAGAAGCAACCGCACAGGGCGATCGCAGTAGTCGGTGGCTCATTCTAGTCGCCGCGATCGCGCTTGTATGTGTGCCTGTGTTTGTGCAAGCACCGCTAGTGCGTCTTTTCCCCTGGGTGAGTCTGGCAGTAACCCCGTTTCTGGCTGCCTTGGGGGTGTATTTGCAGTCACGTTCCGTTAGCTATCGCTGGGGAGACCTCTTGCTGGGATTCACCTGGACGTGGCTTGCCGGGTCGGTTTACTGGGGCTGGTTCCGGTGGGAACCGTTTCTACACTTGCCGATCGAAGCGGTCGGGCTGCCATTTGCGCTTTGGGGGATTGCCCGTAACACCGGCAAGATCGGTAACTTCTTCTACCTGGGATCGTTGTTCGGAACTGTTGTAACCGATGTGTATTTCTACTTAGTCAAATTAATTCCTTACTGGCGTCAGCTAATGCAGGTAGACCTCGATGCGGTGCAGCCGATTTTTGCGCGCGCGATCGCTCAAATGCAGACACCCTGGGGTTCTGGCTGGGCCATTGCGCTGGCAGCGCTCCTGCTGATCGTCAGTCTCCTACCGCTCTATTCGCGACAAGTTTATTGGTGGGCGTTCAGTGGCGCAGTGTTGAGTACAATCTTGGTAGATAGTTTATTTTGGTTAGCGGCAATTGCCGCTTAAAATGAGTTAAGTACGCGTCAGATACCAATCGTAAATTGCTCCGTCGCATTGTCTCTACACCAGGCTTCGCTGAAAATCCAAATTCAAAGTTTTTTGAACGGATTTTCGTTGGAAGACTACACTGGCATAGTGAGATATGTCAGGATGCATCATAGGGAAAGATTATTTTTCTCAGCCTGTGGTGACTTTGCAACCCACCCCCCATCTCGTTCTCCGAACCGACTCCGGCAGTCGGCGGTTGCCGCTTGCGGGTAGTAATTGCTGGACGATCGGGCGTAGTGAAGATAACAATTTTGTCCTGCCCGATCGCTGGATCTCGCGCAATCACGCCATGTTGCAGTGCATGGAGACAGGTGAGTTCTATTTAATCGATCTGGGTAGCCGGAACGGTTCGTTCGTCAATGGTCGCCGTGTGAGTATTCCGGTAACGTTACGCAATGGCGATCGGCTCACCTTTGGCCAGACAGAACTAGATTTTTACTGCCCTACGTTAAATCCACCCTCCGATTCGGGCATTGGCCCAGACTCGCGCGAGTTTACAGCCACAGCGACCCTGCACGTCCGTCGCCTCATCTCCGTGCTGGTCGTTGATATCCGCGACTTTACCGTGCTGACCCGCCAGTTGGACGAAAAAGTGCTGTCTGAAGTGATTGGCACCTGGTTTCGTCATGCAGGTGACATCATCCGTGAGTACGGCAGTTGGGTTGATAAATACATCGGCGATGCGGTGATGGCCATCTGGATTCACGGCACGCAAGGGGTCAATAACGACGAGATGCTGCGGATTTTCCGTGCCCTGAACGCTCTCCACAAAATGACCAGCGAACTATACAACCTCTATCCACTGCCGTTTCCGCTGCGAATTGGCGCTGGTATTAACACGGGTTACGCTATGGTCGGCAATACGGGGAGCGGCGATCGCCCCGACTACACAGCGCTGGGTGACACCGTGAACGCGGCATTTCGGCTTGAAACCTCAACCAAGCAGATCGGCCTGGATATCGCGGTGGGTGAAACAACCTATCAACACCTGACGAACCTCGAAATTACGTCGATCGATCTGTTCCGTAACTACACGGTGCACCTGAAAGGCTATGACCTGCCAACCGTCGCCCATGCCTGCTCCTTCCCCGATCTGGAGACATTCCTGCAAATGAAGAGCCGGGGATAGCAGTAAAGGTCGCCCCAAAAATAACGCAGTACGGTCAGCCGATCGTTCTGTCGTGCTCCGCTAGCCGTTAAAGCGTTTGGATTTTGTAACAGAATATAACGATTTCTGGCTTGATACTCAGTCAGACGATCCATTGTGAGAGATGATATTCAGAAAATGATAGGGTCTAAATAAATGCTGTGTATGGGTTCCATACCACAGGAAGGGAGGGATATATTCATGAAACGGTTGGTTCGTTTGTTGACAGTTCTTTGCATGTTGGTGGGCTGTCTGGCTTGGTTGGGGGTGCCCCAAAGTGCTCTGGCTGCTGATTTGGGCAGTCTGTCAGGATCTCAATTACATCGGGTGGCGTTTACACCGACGCTGCTTGCCGCTGAGTCAATTCGTGATGCAGTGGGAGAAAAGCTCAGTTCGGAATACGGTAAGAAGCTAGACCTGAATAACACTAATGTGCGTGCTTTCAGACAGTACGCTGGGCTGTATCCCACCCTGGCAGGATTGATCGTCCGCAATGCACCGTACGAAAAAGTTGGGGATGTGTTGAGCATCCCAGGCTTAACGGAAAAGCAAAAGGAAATCTTGCAGGCTAACCTGGACAACTTTACAGTCACAGATGTCGAAGAAGCATTAGTAGAAGGCTACGATCGCATCAATAACGGGATTTATCGTTAATCATTCCTGTTCAAGCATCTGAATTGCTTCTGTTAGTCAAAACTGCTTTTGTTGGTCAAATTGCTCAATGACTCGGCGTTAGTCACTGAGCAATTTTTTGTTTTGAGGTCTGCGTCGATTAGGCCTTAGACTTAAAGGTACTCAGGGTTACATCAACGGCCTTTGAGCTTCGCGTCAATTGGCTAAAGCCGTCCACATTCGATCATGCCTGTAGTCAGTGAAGCCTGTTCGTTTTGGCTCCAGGCAACCAATGGCTTTCGCTGTAAGCTCGGCTTACACGACAGTGCGCCACCCAAGGGCACCCTCACCGTTCTCCTCGCTAAACTCTGATATCGAACATTGGCAGCATCTTTGCAATCTTCTGATTGGCGATCGCCATCGCCATTTGAGCTACCGCAACAGTTTGACGTACTGGTTGTCGGCGCAGGAGCGGCTGGGCTTTACACATCACTGTGTCTACCGCGTCATCTTCAAGTCGGGTTGATAACCAAAGACACCCTCTCATTATCAGCCAGCGATTGGGCCCAGGGCGGTATTGCCGCCGTCATTGATCCCGAAGATTCACCGGCACTGCACCTGGCAGATACCTTAAAAGCCGGTGCCGGACTGTGCGACTATGACGCCGTGAAGTTTCTGGTCGAACAGGCTCCCCAGTGCATCCATACACTGGTCGCAATGGGGGTGGCCTTCGATCGCCACCAGGGGGAACTGGCGCTGACCCTGGAAGCCGCTCATTCTCGACGACGCGTGCTCCATGCCGCTGATACCACCGGGCGGGAAGTCGTGAGTACCCTCACAGCCCAGGTGATGCACCATCCACATATCCAGGTCATTGCCCAGGCACTAACGCTTGATCTATGGATTGATCCAACAACCCAACGCTGTCAAGGCATTTGCGTGCTCTATCAGGGGCAGGTTCTCTGGTTGCGGGCAAAAGCCGTCATACTGGCGACAGGTGGCGGTGGACAGGTCTTTGCCCAGACCACGAATCCCGCCTTAAGTACGGGGGACGGGGTCGCGATCGCACACCGTGCGGGTGCCATTTTGCGCGACCTCGAGTTTGTCCAATTTCATCCCACCGCGCTGACCAAGCCTGGCGCTCCCCGCTTTCTAATCAGTGAAGCGGTGCGAGGTGAAGGAGCGCATTTGATTGACGATCAAGGTCGTCGCTTTACCTTTGACTATCATCCCGCCGGAGAGCTGGCACCACGCGATGTCGTCAGCCGCGCCATCTTCAGCTATCTCCAAACCACACATGCTGACCCTTCATCGGCCCATGTTTGGCTGGATTTGCGGCCCATTCCACCCGCGACGATTCAGCATCGCTTTCCCAATATCATTCACGTCTGCCAGCAATGGGGCATTGATATTTTGCATGAGCCGATCCCCGTCGCGCCTGCAGCCCATTACTGGATGGGTGGGATTGCGACCGATCGGGTTAACCAGACCTCGATCGCCGGTCTTTATGCCGTTGGCGAAACGGCGAGTACAGGCGTCCATGGGGCCAATCGACTCGCCAGTAATTCGCTGTTGGAGTGTCTGGTGTTCGGCGCTCAGTTTGCTCATTTAACGGTAGAGAAGCCAGAAATCAATCCGGATACCCCCTCATCCCTCACAACTCACCACCGTTCTCTCGCGCTCCTCCCCACCGAATTCGACCGCATTGAAGCGCTACGACAGGAGTTGCCCCGACTGGTGTGGCAGAGTGCTGGCATCTGCCGCGAGGGAGCCACAATGGCCAGCGCGATCGCGCAAATCCAAATCTGGCAACAAGAATTTGCCCGCTTTCACATCAGCCAGGTCCTGATGCATCCCCAACCCGGACAGCGGATTGACCTGAGCGGCACAGCGGTCGATCAACAGCTGCGGCTATGGGCCGAAACGCGCAATCTGCTCGATGTTGCCTGGTTAATTCTCAAAAGCGCCCAGTTTCGTACCGAAAGCCGCGGTGGGCACTACCGCATCGATTACCCCGATAGCGTCACCGAATGGGCTGTTCACACGCTGGTACAGCGCCGCAGCGCTACGGACCAGACTGACACCCACTGGTGGCAATCACCCGTACAGACCTCAGAATTGGCCAAAGGGGAGAATGATTGCTAGGTACACGTCACCACAAAAGGGGTTTGGAATTGAGCGCCCATACCTCAGGCTGATGCCTGGAGCTTTTCCCATCAATCACCAGTGACCACTGACTAATGACCAATGACATTTGATTTCCAACCCCTTCGGTTGATTTCCAACCCCTTCGGTCACAAGTCGCACTTAGCCCTCAACCTTACCTATCCTTCCGCGTCATCAGTCAACGTTTCAATCAACAAATCTACCTGCTGTTGGCGTTGAGTGAGGAAGGTTTCACACTGACTCAAATAGCGAACAGCCACCGCAAACTGATCGAAGACTTCGGCTAGTTCGAGTTCTCCAGATTCAATCCGCGCCATAATGGTCTCTACCTGTTTCACTGTTTCCTCATAGCTCCAGTTCGGTTGCGACGGGTCTTGGTTCAAGTCCCGATCGCCAGTGGCTTGATCAGGTGGATGGGCAGCAGTGTCTTGAGAAGTACTCACAACGGATGAATGAGGGATTATGTTGTCTTAGTCTATGGATACTTGAGCGTTTCTACTCAAGCTTCTTAATGATCACTTCAGCATGTCCTTGACCTCAACGGTTAATTGGCCTTGCCCCAGCTGAACGTTGAGCCGTTGGCCAACCTCCACTCCTTCAGCCGCCCGCACGATCGTGCCATCGGTCTGTCGGAGGACTGCATAGCCACGTTTGAGCACCGCTTCCGGGTCCAGGGATGCCAGCTTTTGCTGCAACGCCTGACATTGCTGTGTGGCCTGCTGGATGCGTAGAGCGCTACCCTGGATTAACCGTTGCCTCATCCAGTGCAGCATCTGCCGTTCCTGCTGTAGCTTGCGGTCGAGCCGCAGTTTATACAGACGATCGCTTAGTCGTTGCAGGTGGTTGTGGGACACGTCTAGCCGATCGGTCATCCCGTCTTTTAGCGTCAGGACACGCTTCCGGTGGGCCGCGTAAAGCTCGGCTAACTTTGGTACAGCCTGCTCCGCCGCCGCTGTCGGCGTATGGGCGCAAACATCGGCAGCCAGATCAGCCAGGGTTTCGTCGCGTTGATGACCAATACCGGCAATCACCGGAATCGTGCACGTCGCGATCGCCCGTATCACCCGTTCGTCGTTAAAGCATGCCATATCTTCGATCGCACCACCACCGCGTGATAGAATTAGTACATCCGCTCTATTGTCTCGTTCTACCTGTCGGATAGCATTGACGATCGAAGCCGGAGCCTGATCACCCTGTACTAGCGCTGGAGAAAACAACACATGCAGTCCCGGATACCGCCGCCGCAAGGTTCGCTGAATATCGCCCCAAGCCGCC
>Ga0070738_10005782_pt1 | contig 13445 bp, 13 predicted proteins | sample Coa_R2_2_FD_66446 | JGI IMG/M metagenome (GOLD analysis project Ga0070738, IMG submission 66446) | Surface soil microbial communities from Centralia Pennsylvania, which are recovering from an underground coalmine fire - Coalmine... | ecosystem: Environmental > Terrestrial > Soil > Unclassified ... | reverse complement strand
CGACGCGTACTTTACCGGCGTATCCGGGGGCCGTTACGACGCCGACCAGCTGGTCGGCTCGCTCCGGGTCTTCGACATCGGCGGCAAGCGCGTTCTGGGCATCGACCGGCGAGGAGTCGTCGCGCTCGAATCATTCGTGCTGGCGCGCTACATGATGTTCGCGTCGGTCTACTTCCATCACACCACCCGGATGTTCGAGCGAATTCTCCAGCGGGTGCTGCGCGAACTTTGGCCCGACCCGGCCGCGCTCGAGCCTGTCGACGAATTTCTGCGCTGGGACGACTTCCGCGTCTTCAACGAGCTGCGCGATGCACCGTCGGAGGCTGCTCGCGCGCTTCGCGAGCGCGTGCGGCTCTATGCGGTGGTCGCCGAATTCAACGCCGAGTCGGATCTGCACGTCTTCGAACGCTGCGAACGCGCGTTGCGCGAACGCTACGGGGACGCGGTCTGGAGCGACGAGCAGTCGCAATTGATCCATCGTTTACCGCTGCAGCTCGACGGACATGCGCCCACAGTTTGGGTAGGAACGGCCTCCGGTGCCGTCGTCGACGTGCGCGAGGCGTCCGATTTGATCAAGAAAATTTCGGGGAAGGCCCATTGGCGCAAACTCTTCGTCGAACGCAGCCGGGCAGACGTGGACGAAGCGCGCGAGCTGTGCAGAAAGCTTACGCCTTGACCCTGCGGTAGACAGCGCGTACCGTTACGACGACGATCAGGACCAGAATCAGCGCGAGCGCGGCGGCCAGAATCGGTGCGAAGAAAGCCGTTACCGAGGTGACGACGACGGCACCATCTTCCATCACGCTCAGCAACGGGTTGGCAACGCCGGCCGTCGTTGCGGTAGACCCCAGCCGGACGCCGGAACTCACGGCATGGACGCCGAGCGCGTTGAGCGCGCCGACGATCATCAACGCCGCCAATACTGTATGGCTTTGCGCGTGGACCGCGCCGCCGACCAGAATCGCCGCGGCGGCCGGTTTGGTGAGTACTTGGACGACATGCAGTGCATGGTCGAGGACGGGAATTTTGTCCGCCAGCAGTTCCACGACCGCGAGCACCGCCAGCACGATCGCGGCGCCGGGCGAGCCGAGCCAATCGAATGCGGGCGGCGGGGCGGTCAATCCGAGCCGAATCGCACCTGAGAGCAGCGCAAGGGGCAGAATCGCCCGCAGCCCGGCGCTGGTAGTGAGCGCATAGGCCAAGGCATATTGCGCGGCCGCGTCCATAAACAGACTCTTCGCCGCAGGCGATACGGACACTTCGCCCACGAAATCGAGAAGCGCGGTTCTTAGAACCGCGCTTCTGGTACTTACGAGGTGGTTGGTTTACTGGTTGGGATGCGAAGCTTCGTACTGCTCGGCTTGAAGCAGCTGCGCGCGGGCCTGTTGCAACAGGTCGAGTGCCTGCTCGCGGTGGCCGCCGTAGTCGTGACGGTCGTGCTGCAGCATGTCGATGACGCGCTCCAGGCGCATGCGAACGAAGCGCACGTTGCGGTTGCTGCGGTATTCGCCGCGCATGAACGGTGAGTGCATCGGTGCGGGTGCCATCGTCTGCTGTGCGTGCGCGGCCGGCGTCAACGCCGCCCCCAGGCCCAGCATCGACAACGAGAAGAGAGCCGAAGTGATTCCCGCTTTCCACGTATTGGTCATTGCGTTGCTCCTTTGCATAAAGACGGTTGACCGACCGGATAACGCAACAATTCCCAGGATGGTTTCCCGCCCCTGCGCTGCAAGGCGGTTCTAATCGGGCCTTAAGGAGCCGTCTTTCATGGACTCTTAAGAAAGCGCGCCGAGGGCGGCTTGCGCTGCGGCAAGGCGCGCGATCGGCACTCGATAGGGCGAGCACGAAACGTAATCGAGTTTCAATCCGTGACAGAACGCCACGCTGGACGGTTCGCCGCCGTGCTCGCCGCAAATGCCGATCTTCAGCGCCGGCCGGGCTTCGCGTCCGCGCCGAACGGCTTCGCCCATCAGGGTGCCGACGCCGCGGCGATCGAGAACTTGGAACGGATCGTCTTTAAGAATCTTCAAGTCCAAGTAACGCGGAATGAACGACGCTTCCGCGTCGTCGCGGCTATAGCCGTAGGTCGTCTGCGTCAAATCGTTGGTTCCGAAGGAGAAGAATTCGGCGCCGGCCTCGGCGAGCTCGTCGGCGACGATGCACGCACGCGGCAACTCGATCATGGTCCCCACGTGATACTCCACGTGAACGCCGGTCTCGGCGATGACCGTGTCGGCAATCGCACGCGCCGCCTGCGCAGTAAACCGCATCTCTTCTTTGGTCCCGACGCCCGGAATCATCACTTCGGGGCGAACATCCACGCCGCGCTTTTTCAGTTCGCAGGCCGCCTCGAAGATCGCTCGGACCTGCATCGCATAGATTTCGGGATAGACGATACCCAGGCGGCAAACGCGCAGACCGAGCATCGGGTTCTGCTCGTGCAGCTGCTGGACGCGCCTGAGGACGCGAGCTTTTTCAAGATAGGCCGCAGATTGCTCCCCCTCGCGCAGGCGCAGTTCCGTCGTTTCCACGAGCAGCGCTTCGAGCGAGGGCAAGAATTCGTGGAGCGGGGGATCCAGCAGCCGGATCGTGACGGGATACCCTTGCATCGCCTCGAGAATGCCCAGGAAATCTTCGCGCTGGAACGGCAGCAGTTTGAGCAGCGACTCCGCGCGCGCTTCGCTCGTATCCGAGAGGATCATCTCCTGCACGATCGGCAGCCGCTCTTGCTGCATGAACATATGCTCGGTGCGGCACAGGCCGATCCCCGTGGCGCCGAGTTCGCGCGCTTTGCGAGCATCTTGCGGCGTATCGGCATTGGCCCAGACCCCGAGCGTACGCGCTTCATCGGCCCAGGAGAGAAACGTCGCGAGCCAGTCCGGCAGCTGGGAAGGCGGATCGATCAGCTTCATCTCGCCGACGATGACGTTTCCGGTCGACCCGTCGACCGTAATCCAGTCACCCTGCTCGAACGTCGTCTGTCCGATCGCCGCGGTCCGGTTTCGGCGGTCGATCGCCAGCGCTTCGCAGCCCGCAACGCACGGCTTGCCCATTCCGCGCGCGACGACGGCGGCGTGCGAGGTGGCGCCGCCTTTGGCCGTCAGGATACCGCGCGCGGCAATCATGCCGTGCACGTCGTCCGGCGTCGTCTCGACGCGCACGAGAATGACGGCTTTCCCGTCTTTCGCCCACTCTTCGGCCGTATCGGCGTCGAAGACCGCCTGCCCGCTCGCGGCTCCTGGGGACGCATTGAGGCCTTTACACGCGACGTCGTACGCCTGGGTTGGGTCGATCCGCGCGTGAAAGAGCTGGTCCAAAGACGCAGCCGGCACGCGCGCGATCGCCGTGGGCTTGTCGATGACGCCTTCCCCCACCAGATCGAGCGCGATCTTGACGGCCGCTTCGGCACTTCGCTTTCCCGTTCGCGTCTGCAGCATGTACAGCTTGCCGCGCTCGACGGTAAATTCGAGATCCTGCATATCGCGGTAATGCCGCTCGAGCTTGCCGGCGATCTCCACGAATTGACGGTAGACTTCCGGCTGCGTGCGCTCGAGGTCGACGATTTTTTCGGGCGTCCGAATACCCGCCACGACGTCTTCCCCCTGGGCGTTGCGCAGATACTCGCCAAACAGCACCTTTTGACCCGTGTTCGGATCGCGCGTGAAGGCTACGCCCGTTCCCGAATCGTCGCCCATGTTGCCGAACACCATCGATACGACGCTGACCGCGGTTCCCCAGTCGTCGGAGATCTTGTTGAAGCGGCGGTAATCGATCGCGCGCTTGGAGTTCCACGAATCGAACACGGCGCGGATCGCCAGTTCCAGCTGCTCGTTGACGTCCTGCGGAAACGCGCGGCCGCCGTGGCGCTCCACCAATTCTTTGAATTCGGAGCAAAGCGAACGCCACGTCGCCGCGTCCACCTGCGGATCGGCAGCGATGCCGAGCTGCCGCTCTACTTCCTCGATGCGATCTTCGAAGACGTGTTTTTCGACGCCCATCACCACCGTTGAAAACATCATGATGAACCGGCGATATGCGTCCCAAGCGAAGCGATCGTTTCCGGTCAGTTCCGCCATGCCGATTACGGTCGCGTCGTTCAACCCGAGGTTCAAGATCGTGTCCATCATCCCGGGCATCGAGACCCGGGCGCCGCTGCGCACGGAGACCAGCAGCGGATTGGAGGGATCGCCGAATCGTTTCCCCGTGCGCCGCTCCAGCTCGCGCATCGCCTCGGCGACGCCTTCGTTCAAACCCGCCGGCATGCGGCGTCCGAGCGCGTAGTACTCCAGACACGTTTCGGTCGTGATGATAAAGCCTGCGGGCACGGGCAGGCCCGCGCGCGTCATCTCCGCTAGGCCCGCGCCTTTGCCGCCGAGCAGTTCCTTCATGTCGCCCGCGCCTTGCTCGAAAAACCAAATCGCCTTGCGCGCGGAAGCCGCAGATTGAGAAGGCGCGAGCGTTTCTGACATGTCTCCCCCTGCAGGCAGGTAGCAGCGTAATTCGTACCCACTACGCGGGCTGCGGGCGGCGCACCCCTACCGGGGGGCCGAAATTCCTACGCGAGTCCTGGAACGCCTAATTTTCCGAATTAAACGAAGTCCGGCCTAGCCGATGCGTTCGCGAATGAACGCGCTCAGCGCGTCGACGGCGATGCGCTTCTGATCCATCGAATCGCGTTCGCGCACGGTCACTGCGTCGTCCGCGAGCGTTTCATAATCGACGGTCAAGCAAAAAGGCGTTCCGATCTCATCCTGGCGGCGGTAGAGCTGCCCGATGTTGCCCTCGTCGTATTGCGTGCGATAATCCGGCCGCAAGCGGCGCTCGATCGCGCGCGCGCGTTCGACCAGTTCGGGCTTGTTGCGGGCGAGCGAAAAGACAGCCACCTGAACCGGCGCGATCCGCGGATGAAAATGCAGCACGACGCGCTCCGTCTCTTTACCGTTCGGATCGACGGCCCGCTCCTTGTCGTACGCGTCGATGAGGAACGTGAGCGCCGTGCGGTCCATCCCCGCCGAGCTCTCGATGAGCAGCGGCGTATACTTCTTCTTGGACGCCTCGTCGAAGAATTGAAGGTCCTTGCCGGAGAGCGCCATGTGCGCGTCGAGATCGTACGTGCCGCGGTGCGCGATCGACTCCAACTCGCCCCAGCCCCATGGAAAGGCGTACTCCACGTCGATGCCCGCTTTGGCGTAATGCGGGCGCTCCTGTTCGCTCAATTCGTAGAAGCGCAGGCGTTCGGGCCGGATGCCGTACGAGGAGTACCAGGCGCGCCGCAGTTCGACCCATTCCTTGAAGGCGTCGAGATCGCGGCCGTCGTCCGGCACGAAATACTCCAGTTCGGCCTGTTCGAATTCGCGGACCCGAAAGGTAAAATTGCCGGGCGTGATCTCGTTGCGAAAAGACTTTCCGATTTGCGCGATGCCGAACGGCGGCTTGCGGCGCGCGGTCTGGTACACGTTCTTGAAGTTCACGAAGATGCCCTGAGCCGTTTCCGGGCGCAAGTATGCGGTGTTCGCGGTGTCCTCCATCGGACCGACGAAGGTGCGCATCATGAGGTTGAAGTTGCGCGGCTCGGTGAACGAGTTCTTACTGCCGCAATCGGGGCACTGCGCGGTATCTTTGAGATGATCGAAGCGAAAGCGATGTTTGCAGACGCGGCAGTCCACCATGCGGTCGTGAAACGCGTCGACGTGTCCGGATGCCTTCCACGTGAGCGGGTGCATGATGATCGAGGAGTCGAAGGCAACGACGTCGTCGCGCAGCTCGACCATATCGCGCCACCACGCGTCTTTGACGTTGCGTTTCAGAACGGCGCCTAGCGGGCCGTAATCGTACAGCCCGCCGATGCCCCCGTAGATCTCGCTCGACTGGAAGATGAAGCCGCGCCGCTTGGCAAGCGCGGTGATCTCGTCCATGGTGACGCGCCGCTCGTCCATCCCGGTTTCCATAGGCGCCTGGGGTTTGGGTCGCGCGCGGGCTCGTCCTGCCGAGTCGCTTTTCCCTTACGCGATGCGCTCGCTGAAGATAACGCGGTTGCCGAACGGGTCGTAGGTGCAGAGATCGCGCGTGCCCCATTCCTGCGTTTGAATGCCGGGATTCATGTAGCGGTAGTTCTTGCCTTGCAGCTCGGCATGCAAATCGTCCAGGCCGCGCGTCTGGACGATAACGTAGGTACCGGGCGTTCCATCCCCGTGATGCTCGCTCAAATACAGCGTGACGTCGCCGCGCGAAATACCCATGAACAACGGCGCACCCTCGTAAAAGCGGTGCTCGAAGTCGACGGAGAAGCCCAGGTAGTCCAGGTAAAACTCACGCGCCTTCGCTACGTCGAACATGCGCAGGATTGGTATCGTTTTGCCGAAGCCGATCACGATTTGCGCCTCGCCAGAAAGTCTGCCGCCGCTCGTTTCGGCGCGCGAGCGAGCCACGCCTCGACGATGATGCGCTCGAGCTGCTTGCGGCCGACCTTTCCCAAGCGCACGAGCACGGCAGGGTAGCCGTCGAAGTGCGGCGTCGTGAAAAAGACCGCGGGATCGTTTTTGAGCAGCGCTTCTTTCATCTCGAGATCGGCGGTTCGCACTCCCAGGATTGCGCCTTTGGGAGCGCTCGCGCCGAGCGCTTCCAGGTCGCCGCGGCGTAGAGGCCGGTCCCATACGAACCCTTTTCCGTTCACGCGCCAAGACGGCGAACCGTACGAGTCCTCTTCGCTCGTTTGCGGCAGCGAAAGCGCGATTCGCCGCACATCCTCCCACGTTGCCATCCGGCAACTTGCGCGACGAGCGCTGCGCTATCCTCGCGCTCTCCGCCGCGGGCGGAAACCCGCAGCCCGGCGAAGCTGCGGGCATGACCGATGAAGAGCTGCCGCTTTATGCGCTATTAGCTCAACTGCTGGTGGCGCTTACATACGACGTTGATACTGCTCTCGCGCGCGAGCTCGGGGTTGAAAGGGGCAACGTGCCGTCATTGGCGATGTGGGCGAATTTCCTGCGGCTTGTCGGCGACGAAGGCATCGCGCTGGAAGATATGGGACCGTGCTGCGGTATCGCAAAACCAACGATGAAAAGTATGGCCGGTTGCCTCGAGCGCCACGGCTGGATTTCGATCGATGCCGGCGTCGTCCGGCTTACCGAACGCGGCTGCGAAGCAAGACGCGCATGGAGCACGACGCACGCAACGATCGACGCTCGGTGGCGCGCTGCTCTAGGGCCTATCGTGCTCGAGGCGTTACAAGCGTGTAGCAAAGATGCGAACGAACGCTTCGGAGGCCTTCCCTATTATCCAATGCCCGCCGCACATCGCGGTGCCTACCCGCGAGGAGAATAATCGAGACCAGCTACCTGCGTTTTCAACCCGAAACTGATGACACTGTTGCGTGGGCCTTCGGTTGTGTCTCGGATCTCAGCTGGCCGCAGGCGGCTGCAATATCGCGGCCCATGTTTTGACGCACCGTCGTGGGCACGCCGGCGGCATCGAGTATAGCCGCAAAGGCCCAAATCGCGTCCTGTGCTGTTCCCGCGAACGGGCCGTCGGGCGTGGTGTTGTACGGAATCAGGTTGACGTGGTAGAGGCGTCCGCGCATGCGGCGGGCCAATTCGTGCGCGTGTTCGGGCGCGTCGTTCACCCCGCGCAGCATCACGTACTCGAAGAAGACTTTGCGGTTGGTCTTGGCGATGTAGCGATCGCACGCTGCCAGCAGTTCGTCCATCGGGAAACGCCGGTTGACCGGCATAATCGCACCTCGCACCTCGTCGTTGGGTGCGTGCAGCGAGATCGCCAGGTTCACTTGCATTTGCTCCTGCGCAAAACGGTCGATCTCGCCGACCAACCCGACGGTGGAGATCGTGATGTGCCGATGGCCCAGGCCGAACCCCTGCGGGTCGTTGAGCAGCGCCACGGCGTTCATGACCGCGTCGTAATTGTGGAACGGCTCGCCCATGCCCATGAAGACGACGTTGGTTATCCGCTTGCCGCGGGATGCGAGCTCGTGCGCGAAATAGCGCGCCTGATCGAAGATCTCGGTCGCTTCCAATTGCCGCGAAAAGCCGGCTTGTCCGGTCGAGCAGAAGGCGCATGCAAACGCGCAGCCTGCTTGCGAGCTGATGCAGACGGTGTTGCGATCGCCGAAATGCTCCATGAGCACGGCTTCGACTTCGGCGCCGTCGGCAAGACGGAAGAGCGCTTTGCTCGTTTGGCGATCGTTCGACCGCTGCTCGACGACCGGCGTAACGGAATCGAACGAAAATCCCGATGCCGCCAGTGCCGCGCGCAGATCCTTGGGCAGCGTGGTGACTGCGTCGACGTCCTGCAGCAGCTCCTTTGCCGCCGCGCGATAGATCTGCGTCAATCGGTAGGGCCGCAGATCGAAATGCGAAGCGAACGCCGGCGCGTCGGCAAAGCCGGCGCGCCGCACTTTTTCGGCGAACCAGATGGAGGCGGCATCGCGTTTCACGGCATCGAGCACGATAGCATAGAACCCGCCCCGCGCGCCATGGGGTTCGGCGGACCGCCGGTTAGAGAAGGCTGATTTGCTCGGCCGCCGGCAACGGCGTCGCCGGCCGGGCCGCCAGCTCGTCGAGTTTGGCGCGAACCTGTTTCAAGTCCGACCAGACCTGCCGCTTGGTTTCCGTGAGCGAAAGGCCCCCTTGGCGCAGCACGTACGCCGGGTGGAAGGTCACCATCAGCGGGATGCCGGCCGGGCCCTCGTACCACATTCCGCGGCCTCGGGTAATCGCAAAATCATTTCCCAAGAACGATTTGGCCGCGGGCGCGCCAAGCGCCAGCAAGACTTGCGGCGCAATGGTGTCGATCTGTTCGTCCAAATATGGGCGGCAGTTCCCCATCTCCAGCGGCGTCGGTGCGCGGTTTTTCAGCTTCTCGCCTTCGTGCAGCGTGGGGCGGCATTTGACCGTGTTGCAGATGTACACGTCTTCCCGCGCTAGACCGATAGCAGCGATCATGCGTTCGAGCAGCTCGCCCGCGCGTCCGACGAACGGCCGCCCGAGCAAATCTTCGGTCTCGCCCGGTCCCTCGCCGACCAGCATGAGCTTGGCGCACGGGTCGCCTTCGCCGTAGACGTTGTTGCGGCGCTCGTAGCCGATCTGGCATTTGCGGCACGCGGCCGCTACCGCGCTCGCGCGCTCGAGCAGCCGTCCGCGCCGCGCGCGTTCTTCGAGCGTCATGCGGCGTAGTTTTGCGGAGCCAGACGCACCGCTTCGCCGTAGGCGATCACCTGCGTGGAACCGTCGCTCGTTTCCACGGCTTCAAAACGGATCTTGATCACCGCATCGGCTCCGAGCGCCGAGGCCCGTTCGCGCAGCGCCTCGAGCGCTTCCTCGCGCGCACGTTCGGCATCGGTCAAGTACTCGATCGGCGCCAGGCCGATGAACGCGCCGATCGATCGAAACGTGGCGCGCAGCATGTTGTGGGGCCGCAGCGCCGATCCGCTGACGTGACCGAAGGACGCGAGTACGCGAAAGCCGTCAGGCGCGTCGAGGGTTACGAGGTTCTCCTTCGCAATCATCTCCGGATGCCGCCTGATTCGCCTTCGGTGCTGATCGTCCGTCTTGACGCAATCGGCGACGCGGTGACGCTCGTGCCTCTCGTGGCGGCGCTGCGCAGCCGCGCCGGGCGCATCGGCGCGTTGCTGCGTCCCCAGAACGCGGACGTTTTTGCCCGCGCCGCTCTGGACCGGCGCCACGTCGCGGGGCCGAACCTTCGTGCGCTCGCCGCCGAGATAGAAGCGCGGCGGTACGACGTCGCGCTCGTGGCGACCGAAAAGCCGGAAGGCTACCGGGTGGCAAAGGCCGCGCGGATTCGCCGGCGCATCGGCTTTGAAAACGGCTGGGGAAAGCCGCTCAAGACGTTGTGGGTCCGGCGAATGTGCACGTCGACGGTCTTTCGCACCGCCGGACTCGACCCGAGGGCACCGCACGAATGCGAGGTCTTGTTCGAGCTGGCACGTGCAGTTGTGGGCGATGCAGCGCCGTCGCGCGATCCCGCCGTGTTGCGGCCGATCCTGCTCGACCAGCCGGTCGAGCCCGATGCGCGCATCGCCTTCCAGATCACCGACAAATGGCTGCGCCTGGGCGCGCGGATCGACGACGTCGCCGCGATGGCGCGGCGCATGAACGGCCTGCCGGTCCGATGGATCGCAGCCGCGAGCGAGAGGCATTTTGCCGAACGTTTCGCCGGTCAGACGGGCGTGACGCCGGAATACTTCGAGCGCGTCGCGCCCTGGAAAGAGGCGCTCGCCGCTGCCCGGGCAGTCGTCGCACCGGATTCAGGCGCCGTGCACATTGCGGGAATGGCCGGCACGCCCGTGGTCGCGATCTACGCACATACCAACTTCACGCTGCAGTCTTCCCGATGGGCGCCTTGGGCTTCGCCGTCGTCGCTGGTGCGCTTAGAGCGCGGCTGGCCCGAGGCTGCATTCGACGGATTGCAGGAGCTGCTCAGCGGCACCCGTTCTTCTTCTTATACAGGGTGATCGCGCCGCTGCGCTCCGCGACGCCGTATGCACCGCTCCGAACCAACTCTTGCAGCAGCGGCGCCGATTCGACCAAGCGCGGTGACTGCGGATACTCGGCGTCCGTGAGCACGAAACATGCGTCGATGCGGCCGCTCGGCGTTTCGGGAAGGATCGCGGCGTTCGGATCGGTCGCGGCTAAATGCGTATATGCCTCTTCTTGCGTTGCGATCGAGACCGCACGCGGAAGGGCGGAAATCGCGTGCTCCAGACGCGCGTCGCGCGCGGACGGCGGACGCAGCAGCGTACCCGGGTGCAGCGGATCGGCCACTGTGAATTCGAGCGCGCAGAGCACCGCGCACGCCGCAAGCGTTCGCGCCGCCCCCTGTGCAGACGCCGCGTAGATTCGGCGCAGAGCGTACGTAAACGCAAACAGCGCGTAGCCGCACCACGCGCCCGCGTAGTGCGAGCCGACGGTAAACGTCGTTGAATCGCGCGAGAGCAGCACCTCGGCGAGCGGGGCGGCAAGCAGCCAGCCCGCGCGCGTTCGAAACGGCAGGAACAGCAGCGGCAAAAACGCCAGCAGCAGAAACCCCGCCCGTGCGAGCAGGCCGCCCGGAAACAATGCAGCGACGTCGGCTGGAGTCCATGCGTAAAAGCGCGACGGCATCCAGTGCGCGTGGTGTGCGGCGGCCGGCTGGATCTCGAAGAAAAAGCGCAGCAGCACGGCAAGCGATACGAACGCAAGTGCGGCGGCAAGCGGGCCGCGCGGCCACGCGCCGCGATAGCGCAAGAAGCCCAGCGCGCCGCCGATCGAAAGCAAGACGGCCTGATCCTCTTTCACCGCCAACGCCGCCGCGGCAAACGCGGCGGTTGCGATCGCGTAACCGCCGTCGAATGCCCATGCCAGCCAGGTGACCGCCGCGGGCGCCAAGCTGTTCTCGTGAAAATCGTTGAAAACCGCGCCGGCGAGCGGCGGATAGAGGAACACGGTCAGTGCAGCGAGCCTTGCCGTACGCCGATCGGCGTGACGCCGCACGAGTGCGTAGACCGGCGGAATGGTGAGCGATCCGGCGAGCGCGCCCAAGGCCACGAGCGTCAGCGCGGAGGGCCAGACCGCAAGCAGCGCACCGGCCACGTAGAGAATCGGCGAGAAGTGCACGGCCCAGTGCGAACCCTCGACCGTATTGCAAAAGCAGCCGAATGCGCTCGCGGCCGTTTGCGCAAAAATTCCCAGGTCTACGAAATTGCGGTGCGCCGCGTAGCGGACGTAGCCCAAACCGAACAGGATCGCGGCGTAAGCCGCGGTCGCGATCCAAAGCAGCGGATCGGCGAATTCCCGCGCAGGGGCGCGCGCGGTCAAGCGCGCCGTTGCAGCAGATAGGGCCAAATGAAGAGATCGATCTCGCCGTCGAGGACCGCGCCCGTATTTCCGGTCTCTACGTTCGTGCGGTGGTCTTTCACCAGCTGATACGGGTTGAGGACGTACGAACGGATCTGCGAACCCCATTCGTTCGCGCTGCGTTCGCCGCGCAACTCGGAAAGACGCCGATCGCGAAGCTCGAGCTCCCGCTGCACCAGCCGCGCTCGCAGGATGTTCATGGCGACGTCGCGGTTCTGCGCCTGCGAGCGTTCCTGCTGGGACGCGACGATCAGGCCGCTCGGGACGTGAATGACGCGTACCGCGGACTCGGTCTTGTTTACGTACTGGCCGCCCGCGCCCCCGGATTTAAAGGTTTCGATGCGCAGATCTTCGGGCCGGATGTCGACCTGAACGTTCTCACCGGCTTCGATCTCGGGGATGACGTCCACGGCGGCAAATGACGTATGACGCCGGTGCGCCGCGTCGAACGGCGAGATTCGCACCAAGCGATGAACGCCGCGCTCGCTCTCGAGCATGCCGTACGCGTTTCGTCCGCGAATGAAAAACGTTACCGACTTGAGTCCGGCTTCCTCGGCGGGCGACTCATCCGCGACTTTGGCGTCAAAGCCTTTGGCCTCGGCCCACCGCAGATACATCCGCGTCAGCATCTGCGTCCAATCGGCCGCGTCGACCCCGCCGGCTCCGGCAAAGATGCTCACGATTGCGTTGTGCCCGTCGAATTCACCGTCGAAGTTCGCCGCCATTTCCAATTCGTCGATCCGCTCGGCGGCTGCCGCGATATTTGCATCGGCCTCGGCCGACGCGGCGGGATCGCCGGCAAAGAGATCGAGCAGTTCGCGAGCATCGGTGAGAAGCCGGGAGGCGGCGTCCAATGCGTCCGCGTCGGCTTTTAGTTCGGAGAGCTGTTTCATGACGCGCTGCGCGGCTTCGGGTTCGTTCCAGAACGTATCGGTTCTCGAGCGCCGCTCGAGTTCGCCGATCAGCCGCGTCTTACCGGCATAGTCAAAGACGCTCCTTGAGCTGGAGCAGGCGCTCGGAAAGGCGCGCGATGCCGGTGAGTTGAGAGTCGCTCATTGCGGCGCTCTGCTTTCAGTAGCATCCTCACGCGCACCTTTCCGATTGCGTCGCGCCGGCTACTTCACCGTGACCGGTACGTTGACGCTCGTTCCGTACGCGTCGGTAACGATCACCTTGCAGCTTCCTGCTTTAACGGCCGTTACGACGAAGGCGTTGGACGAGTTGCCTTGTGCAACGGTCGCCACCGTAGCATCGCTGCTCTGAGCGGTGAAATAGGGAGAGGCCGACGTTTCCGATGCCGTGACCGTCGCCGTTGCGCCCGCAGCGAGCGTAAGCGCAGACGGAACGACGGAGATAGCGGGCGCGGGTGACGGTGTCGGAATGGTCGGCACTCCGAGCAGTCCGCTCAATCCTCCGCCTCCGCAGGCGGTGAGCGCAAGCGCTGAAAATACCAGCGCGAGAAATCGCGTTTTCATGGTAGAAAAACCTTCCCTTTCAAGAGACCGTGAAGTCCCAGACGGTGCGCAGTACGCGCATCAGTGAATCGTTTTCCGCATCGCCGATCGGGCGCAGTACGAT
>Ga0070738_10005780_pt1 | contig 13448 bp, 12 predicted proteins | sample Coa_R2_2_FD_66446 | JGI IMG/M metagenome (GOLD analysis project Ga0070738, IMG submission 66446) | Surface soil microbial communities from Centralia Pennsylvania, which are recovering from an underground coalmine fire - Coalmine... | ecosystem: Environmental > Terrestrial > Soil > Unclassified ... | reverse complement strand
GGGCGTCCTGGGCGATACCAGCGGGACCACGACCTGCCTGGATCTCGCCATCCCTCGTGGCGAGCTCGCCTGGCAGGGGTTGCCGCCCAATCTCGGCGTGTATGCCCATTTCCTGCCCCACCTGCTCTACCTGGACGCGGGGCTCAACGCCACCGGGGCGACCGTGCAGTGGGCGGCCCGCTTGCTGGCCGGCGGCGATCTCCTGCGTCTGGAATGCCTGGCGGCGTCGGCGGCGGCCGATCCTCAAGCGCCGCTGCTGCTGCCCTATCTCGGCGGCGGAGACCGCTCGGATGCCGCGGCGATGGGCTCCTGGCACGGCCTGTCGCTGTCCCACGGGCCGGAACGCCTGGCGCTCTCCGTCTACGAGGGCGTGACGTTCGGTCTGCGCGAGTTGGTCGACCATTTCAGGGCGGCCGGGGTTCGGCCGGAACGGGCCTGCCTGGCGGGCGGCGGCTCGCGCAGCCGCCTCTGGAATACGCTGAAGGCCAATGTCTGGAACCTGCCGGTGCGGGTGGCCGACAGCGCCGACGCCACGGCACTCGGCGCGGCCCTGCTGGCCGGCGTGGCCAGCGGCCTGTACCGCGATTTCGACCATGCCGTGTCCTCCGCCGTACGGCCCGGTTATACCATCGAACCGGCACCCTGGGCGGCGCAGATGTACGACGACCTGTACCGGCGCTGGCTGGACTGCAAGCAGAGGTACTCGGGCACGCCGCTTTGACAGCGCTTCCTGTTATGTACCCGGGACCGCCGGCATCCCTGCCGGCCCCGGTGGTCACGGCGCTTTGACAGCGCTTCCATGCCTGTGTTATCGTCTAACTATCTCGCACGGTGCTTTCACAATAAATAACACGTGTGGGAGACACCGGCATCGCGATGCCGGGCACATGCGCACTTATAGGGAGGTAGCTATGTCTCGCGGTCCTCGGCAACGGTCGCGTACCCTTCTGCTGGCCGCCGGCCTGGCGGTGGCGACGCTGCTCGGTCAGGCGTACGCCGGGGGCGCCGCGGCGGCCCGGCCGGCCGCCGGCTTGCCCGTGCACGGCGGCACGCTGCACGTGGCGTACTCCGGCAGCATGCAAACCTTCGACCCGGCACAGGCCTTCAACGACGACTGGTGGGCCATGAACGGCACGCTGTTCAACGCGCTGTACCGCCTGGACCGCCACGGAAAGCCGGTCCTGGACCTGGCCGCCGCGCCGCCGACCGTCAGCGCCGATCGCAAGGTCTGGACCTTCAAGCTCCGCCACGGCGTGCGTTTCAGCAACGGCCAGGAGCTGACGGCCGAGGACCTGCGCTTCTCCATCACCCGCACCCTCGACCCCAACCTCAAACCGGCCCCTTCCTGGGGCCAGACCACCGACGAAATCTTCGAGGGCGCGGCGGCCTTCGCCAGTGGCAAGGCCAAGACCGTACCGGGTATTCAGGTGCTGGACCGGTATACGATCCGTTTCAAACTGGTACAGCCGGTCTCCGTCCTGCCCTACATCCTGGCCGAGACCTTCAACTTCGCCCTGCCCGAGTCGGTCGTCACCAAGATGAGCGAGTCCGATTTCGCCGACCGGCCGGTGGGCACCGGGCCATTCGAGATCGTGTCGTGGCACAAGGGCAGCCAGATCGTGTTCAAGCGCAATCCCTATTACTTCCGCACGGGCAAGCCCTACGTCGACAAGCTGATCATCGACACCAACGTGCCGGCCAATCTGATCGCGCTGCGCGTGCAGAGCGGCGAGATCGACGGCTCCGGCAACGGCTCCGAGCTGGCGGCGGCCGACATCGAGCAGGCGCGCAAAGACCCCAGGTTTGCCAAGTATCTCGTCCAGGGGCCCATCGTCTGGCTCTCCTGGCTCAACCTGAACGTACATGCCGCCCCGCTCGATAACCCCACCTTGCGCCGGGCCATCGCCATGGCCATCAATCGCCAGAAGCTGGTCCGATTCCTGGGCGGCCTGGCGGCTCCTACCGGCAACCTGTACATCCCCATCTATCCGCAGAACGATCCACGGCTCGACCGGTCGCCGGTCTATCCCTACGATCCGGCCAAGGCCGCGGCGCTGGTGAAAACGAGCGGCTACAAGGGCCAGGCCATAACCCTGCTCTACCCGGCGGACTTCGGCTACAACGCCGGCGAGGCCACCGGCATCCAGCAGGATCTGCAGCGCATCGGCCTGAACGTACAGCTCCGCCCGTCCACCACCACCTCGCTCACCCAGTTGGGCACCAAGTTCACCGGCCATCAACTGTCGATCTTCAACTGGAGCCCCGACTATCCCGACGGCTACGACGTGTACGTCTCCGAGTTCAGTTGCGCCGTCAATGCCGAGGGCGGTATCTCGCGCGCCCACTACTGCGACCCGACGGCCGATGCCCTGGTCGACAAGGCCAGCGTGATGCCGCTGGGCGCCGCGCGGGACAGCCTGCTACGCCAGGCTCAGTTGCGCATCTTGCAGTCCGCCGCCTATGTGCCGCTGGTCTACAACCTGACCGTGGCCATGGTCAACCCGCGCGTGCAGGGCTTCTACTACCATCCGATGTACGGCTGGCAGTACGAGGACTACTGGCTGAAATCGTAGCAAAGCGAAAGGAACCGGAGTGATTCGCCACGTGATCGTGTTCAACGCGGAGGCGCCCTATGCCGAGGTGCTGGCCATGGCCGAGCAGGCCAGGACAGTACTTGGCGCCATCGAGGGCGTGACGGAGGTGCGTTTCGGCGTGGCGGTGGCCGAGTCGGCCCGCTACCGCTACTTCTTCGACATCGGCTTCGTCGACGAGGCGACCATCGACTACTACATGAACCATCCGGCCCACGTGGCGTTCGCCACCCAGGTCTTTCGCCCGATGGCGCCGGATCGTATCACCACGGACTATCGCGTTGAGGTGTGACAGGAAGGGTAGTGCTCATGGAAGGATCGGTGAGAATTGGGATCGTCGGCTGCGGCAGCGTGATGCGCGGGCCGTACATGTCGAACATCGAGCGCCTGCAGGCGCGTGGCCTGGCCGAGGTGGTGATGGCCTGCGACATCGACGCGGCGAAGCGCGACTACGTGCGGGAGCGTTTCGGCCTGTCGCGCTTGTCGGCCGATTATCGCGACGTGGTGAGCGCGGACGACGTCGACCTGGTGATGGTGCTGACCTCCATGCAGGTGCACGGCGAGATCACCCGTGCGGCGCTGGAGGCCGGCAAGCACGTGCTGGTGGAGAAGCCGATGGCCCCGACGCTGGCCGAAGCGCAGCAGATCCTTGGCCTGGCCCGCAAAAGCCCCGGCCTCCTAGTTTGCGCGCCGCATGTCGTGCTCAGCAACACCTATCAGCAGATGTGGCGGCACATCCATAACGGCGATATCGGCCGCCCCTTCTCGGCGCGGGCGCTGTACGGCTGGGCCGGTCCGAGTTGGGGCCGCTGGTTCTACCAGAAGGGCGCGGGCTCGATGTTCGACCTGGGCGTCTACAACATCACCTCGCTGACGGGATTGCTGGGTCCGGCCAGGCGCATCACCGCCATGGCCGGCACTGCCATCCCCGAGCGCATCGTGGACGGCGAGCGGACCACGGTCGAAGTCGACGACAACGTGCAGTTGTTGCTGGACTTCGGCAACACGACCTACGGAGTGGTCACAACCGGGTTCACCCTACAGCGCTACCGCTGCCCGGGCATCGAGATCTACGGCAGCGACGGCACCATCCAGATGCTCGGCGAGGACTGGGCGCCGCGCGGCTACGAGCTGTGGCGCAACAGCGCCGGCGCCTGGCAGGTCTACGAGAATACCGACGCCGGCTGGACCTGGACCGACGGGATCAGGCACATGGTGGAGTGCATTCGCAACGGGACCAAACCAATCGTGCAGCCGGAGCACGCCTACCACGTGCTGGAGATCATGATCAAGGCCTGGGAGTCCGGCCAGGACGGGCAGGCCAAGACCATTGAGAGCACTTTCACGCCGCCCACCTTCGGCGAGACGCGCGAGAAGGCGGCGGCTCACCTGGTTCACGATCCTGGACGGCGGGAGTAAGATGGCCTCATCGACCTACGCGCCGTCACCGCGCCCGACCTTCAGCGGGCCGGCGCACATCCCCTACGAGGCGGCGACGCGCCATCTGTGGGGTGACCCCGAAGCGGGCGAGGTTGCCGACTGGATCTACGTCTCCAGCGACAAGATCCATCAACTGGTGTTCGGGCTGGCACCGGGCGGCAGCTTCCGGCACTCCGCCGAGTTTCGCACCATCTTCGCCGCCGACGAGGTGCTCTATGTGCTGTCCGGCACCATGGTGATCTGCAATCCGCAGACCGGCGAAGTGCGACGCGTGGACAAGGGCCAGGCGGTGTTCTTCGGCCCGAACACCTGGCATCACGCCTACAGCTACGGCGACGAGCCGTTGCGAGTGCTGGAATACTTCGCGCCGCCGCCGTCGCAGGGCACGGCCGGCACCTATGCGCGCACGCAGCCGCTGCTGGCGTCGTGGACCTACGGACAGGATCACCTGCTCGGCCGCTGGCCCGCGGCGTTGGGCGAGGCCGCACACGCGGCGACCATGCGGCTGCTGGGTGCCGACAGCGTGATGTGGCGCCTTGAAGGGACAGAACGACCGGTTCTGGTGGGCGTGCTGGCCTCGACGGACCGGCTTACGGTCGGCACGATCACGCTGCTGCCGGGACAGCGCAGCGAAGCGCAAACGCACGGCGGTGACGAGAGCCTCTATCTTCTCGACGGCACCATGCACGTACGCCTGCCCGAACAGCAAGGACAGCGCTGGTTTGAGCTCAAGCCCGGCGACGGCTTCTACATACCCCAGGGCGTGCCGCACCAGTACTACAATATCTCCGACCGGCCGGCCAACCTGATCTTCGGCGTGGCTCCGCACTACCTGCCGGAGCAGGGGTGAGGCGTCCCATGTCGGTCGGCGAAGCGCGCGCGAGCGGCGTCATTGGCTTGGATGTCGGCGGCACCAAGATGGCCGGCGGCCTGGTGGCGATGCCGGACGGACGGGCGCTGGCCCGGCACTCCCGGCCGACCGGGGCCGCCCGCGGGGGCGAGGCCGTGCTAGCGGACGCCGTGGGCCTGGTGCAAGAGTTGATGGCCGCGGCCAATCGTGCCGGGGTCGCGGTCCGTGCCGTTGGACTGGCCGTGGCGGAGCTTGTCGACGCCGATGGCCGCATCACCAGCGCCCAGACCATCGCCTGGAAGGGACTGCCGGTGGCGGAACACCTGGGCGCGTGCGCGCCGGGCCTGGTGGAATCGGACGTGCGGGCGGCCGCGCTCGGTGAGGCGGCCCGTGGCGCGGGCCGGCCCTACCGTCTCTTCGTCTATGTGACGGTGGGCACCGGCATCAGCAGTTGTCTGGTGCAGGATGGACAGCCGTTCGCCGGGGCGCGCGGCAATGCCCTGGTCATGGCCAGCGCCCCGCTCAGCACGGTCTGCACAAATTGCGGGACCGAGCTGCATCCCGTGCTGGAAGAGATTGCCTCCGGTCCGGCCATCGTCGCCCGCTACAATGCGCTGCGGCCGGGCGGGGCAACGCACGGGCGCGACGTGCTGGCCGCGGCGGCGGCCGGAGACGCGGCCGCGCAGCGGGTCGTGGAGACGGCCGCGGTGGCGCTGGGCAGCGGCGTGGCCTTCCTGGCCAACGTCCTCGACCCCGAAGCGATCGTGGTGGGCGGAGGGCTGGGGCTGGCCGGCGGCCTCTACTGGGAGAGGTTCGTGCGTGCGACGCGCGAGCACATCTGGTCCGAGGCCACGCGCGAGCTGCCGATCATCCCGGCTGCCCTGGGCGTCGATGCCGGCATCATCGGCGCGGCGCTGGCAGCCTGGAAGAGATTCAGTCGTTGAAAGAAGGGATGTGTGGTGGCGGAGAGCATACTGGAGATGATGGCCCGCGGGCCGGTGCTCGGCGACGGCGGGTACCTGATCGAGCTTGAGCGTCGGGGCTGGGTCGACAGCGGCTCCGGCCGCGAGAAGGTCGGCACCGGCAAGGGAAGCGGGCAATATACGCCCGAGGTGGCCATCGAGAATCCCGCGGCCCTGACGGAGCTGCATCGCGAGTTCCTGCATGCCGGGTCGCAGGTGCTCCAGGCGCTCACCTTCTTTGGCACGCGCGAAAAGCTCTCGCGCGCCGGTTACGGCGAGCAGACCGAGGCCATCAACCTGGCAGCGGTGCGGCTGGCCCGCGCTGTGGCCGGGGACAAAGCCCTGGTGGCCGGCTCCGTCTCGCGCACGCAACTCTTCGAGCGCGAGGGGCCGTCCGCTGCCGGCCGCGCGCGCGACCACATCGCCGAACAGGTGCGCTTTCTGCAGAGCGCGGGCGTGGACTTCCTGATCGTGGAGACGTTCTTCCATCTGCAGGAGATGCTGATCGCGCTGGAGGTGGCCCGCGCCAGCGGGCTGCCGATCGTGGCCACCATGAGCTTTCGCCCGCACATCAACGCCTGCACCGACGGCTACTCGCCGGCCGAGTGCGCGCAGTCCATGGCCCGCGCGGGCGCGCACGCGGTCGGCGCCAACTGCGAGCAGGAGCCGGCGCGCATGCTCAGGCTGCTGCGCGAGATGCGGGCCGCCGTCGGCGGTGAGGTGATGATTGCCGCCCAGCCGGCCGCATTCCGGACCACCGATGAGATCGAGTGCTTCACGCGCCAGCCGCAGTTCCCGGACGACCTGGAGACCATACAGGTTGCGCGGCGCGACTTCGCGTCCTTTGCCCGCTCTGCGCGTGAGGAAGGAATCGCCTACGTGGGGGGATGCTGTGGCTGCGATGCCGCCTACATCCGGGCCATGGCCGATGCGCTGGGCGCCGGCACAGGAGGAGAGTGAGCAATGCCGTCGGTGAGAGTCGGCGTCATCGGTTGCGGCGACGTGAGCGAGAAGTCCTATCTGCCCGATCTGGCCGCCAGCCCCTATGTCGAGCTGGTGGCCGTCTGTGACATCGCGGAGGAGCGGGCCCGGCGGGTGGCCGAGCGCCACGGCGTGCCGGCCTGGTACACCGATGTCCAGGCTATGCTCAAGGGGTCCGAGTTCGAGCTGGCCATCAACCTGACGCCGATGCCGCTGCACGGGCCGCTGAACAGGCTTGCCCTGGAGGCCGGACGTCACGTGCTGTGCGAGAAGCCGTTTGCGCTCACGCTGCCGGAGGCCGACGACTTGATCAACGCGGCAGCGCGTCGCAATCTCGGCCTGTGGGGCGCTCCCAACGCCGTCATAAGCCCGACCTTCCGCGCGGCGGCCGAGGCCGTGCTGTCCGGCGAGATCGGTCTGGTCTACAGCGCGCGTGCGCGCTACGGGCATCCGGGCCCGCACGAGCCCTGGTTCTACAAGGCGGGTGGCGGCTCGCTCTTCGACCTGGGCGTCTACAACGTGGTCACGCTGACCGGACTGTTGGGCCCCGCCAAAGCGGTGGTGGCGTTGGCCGGCGTGGCCATTGCCCGCCGCACCCTGCGCGGCGAAGAGTTCGGCGTGGAAGCGGACGACAACGTGGCGCTGCTGCTCGATTTCGGCGGCGCGTCGTACGCTGTGATCCAGACCGGCTACGTCTATCCGATGTACAGCGGCCATCGCGGCGTCCACGACGACCGCGTCACGATTGAGTTGGTCGGCACCCGTGGCGCCATCAACTGGCTCGGCTACGACTGGGCACCAAAGGGCATAGAGGTGCGCACGGTGGACTCCGAGACCTGGGACACCAGGGCCGCGGACCAGCAGGGCTACACGTGGCAGTGCGGCGGCTCCTACCTGGCCCGCTGCCTGGCCACCGGTGAGAAACCGCTGATGACGGTCGAGCACGCCTACCACACCCTGGAGGTCATGCTCGCGGCGCTGGAATCGGGCCGGACCGGCCGCCGCGTCGAGGTTCGCTCCACGTTCCCCTGGCCGGTCGGCTCGCCGCACGTGGACGAAACGAAATCAGATACCGTGCAGGGCATAGACCGATGATAGTAGGCATCTTTTCGAATACAGTTGGCGGCTCCTCGCCGGAGGAGGTGGCCGAACGTGCGCGAAGCCTGGGCGCCGAGGCGGTGCAGTTGCGCCTCGACTGGCCCGGCCTCGATCTGCTATCGAGCCGGGACGATCGCGCCCGCGTGCGCCGCGCCTACGAAGCGGCAGGGGTCGAGATAGCCGCGCTGGCGGGCTACTCCAATCTGCTGCACCCGAACCCGGAGCGCCGTCGTGCCGCGCGAGACTACGTGGCCCGCCTGATCGACGTGTGCGCCGAGCTGGGTACGCGCGTGGTGGTCACAGAGGCGGGAACCTACGACGGCGAGAGCCCCTGGGCCGACCACCCGCACAACTCCACACAGGAAGCCTGGGGGGAGTTGGTGGAGGCCACCAGGGTGCTGGTGCAGCGCTGTGAGCGGGTAGGCGCGGTGCTGGCTTACGAGCCGTACGTCAACACGGTGCTGAGCTCCGCCGCGAAGGCCCGCGGGCTGGTGGATGAGATCGGATCGCCGGCGCTCGGCATGGTGATCGACGTCGCCGGGCTGATGACGCCGGAGACAATGCCGCGGAACGCCGAGATCGCCGGCGAGGCGCACCGCTTGTTGCGCGGCCACATCCTGCTGGCGCACGCCGACGACGTGCGATACGAGGGGCGGGAAGCGCGCTGGCTGCCCCTGGGTTGGGGCGACTTGGACGCCGGCGCCGTTCTGTCCGGCCTGGCCGCCACGGGGTACGATGGGGCGATCATCGTCGAGCACCTGCCCGAGTCGCTGGTGCCGGAAGCGCTGGCCTTTTGTCGTGAGGGGTGGAATGTCACTATGTCATGAGTAGGTCATGTGCTCCGGGCTATTCTGAACTGTGTGATGGCATTCCGGTGGTCCGTGCAGAGAAAGGAGGGATGTGTCGTAGGGTTCTCCATGAGGGCATGTTGCGTTATTTCAGGGGATATTGCGCGGCGGGGCGCCGTTCTTGGCGGCGGCCTGCGGGCCGACGCCGCCGGCATCCTTGCCGGCAAACGGGGCCGGCAAGGATGCCGGCGGTCCCAGGAAGAGCCGGCGGCCCTAGGACAGCGCAAAGCCCATCTCCTGAACCTGCACCGGGTTTGCGGGAGTGTCGGGTGGCGCCTCACGCAGTCCTGCATCGTTCACCATACTTACGTCGTGAAGGAGTAGCATATGTTTCAACAGCCGATTTCTCGTGGGCGTGTCTTTCAATTGGGCGGTGCCCTGGCCGCTGCCGGCGCCCTGGCGGCAGCCGGGCACACCGACGCCATCGCCTCGATGCTGAGCGACGAAGTCACCGTCACCTTCTGGACGCCCGGCGGATCGGCCCGCTATTGCCAGAACTTCAGCAATATCGCGCGTGATTTCCACAAGCTGCACCCCAACATAACCATCGGCAAGACGACCTGCGGCACCGGCCAGCAGGACTTCCTGACCGTGCTGCTGGCGAAAATCGCCGCCGGTAATCCTCCGGATGCGACCATCTACTGGGATAGCCCAGTGACACTAGGCGTGCGCGGAGCCGTGATGCAGCTCGATCCTATGATGGCGGTTTCGCAGTACTCGCAGGCCAAGTACTGGCCGCCCTCGGCCCTGGCCAGTTGCCAGTTCCGCGGCAAGACCTGGGGACTGCCGCTGACCGGTTCGCCGTATGCCATCTGGTTCAACCAGGACTTGTTCGCCAAGAAGGGTATCCCGACCAGCCGCGAGAAGTTCCCCAAGACCTGGGATGAGCTGCGCAAACTGTCGAAGGAGTTCACCTACTGGAAGGGCGACACGCTGGTCAGCGCGGGCTTCCTGCCCATGAATCCCCCGGAATTGCCGGCGACCATCTTTGTCTGGTCGGCCCTCAACGGCGGCACGATCTACGATGCCGACCACCAGAAGTACACCATCGACTCCGACCAGAACGTGGCTATGATGCAGTACATGCTGGACTGGCTCAACGAAGAGTACAAGGGCAACCGGACCGCGGTTGACACCTCGGCCAACTGGACCGGCTACGCCGATGCCAAGGGACGCGCCCCGGCCTTCCAGGCCGGCAAGCTGGCCATGCTCGAACAGGGCTTCTGGTTCGTAGGGGACGTGCTCTCGGCCGGGGTCACCTTCAAGCATTATGAAGTCGCGCAGTATCCCGTCGGACCGGGCGGCAAGAAGACGGTGTCCGGCTTCTGGCCGAACTGGGCGGTCATCCCGCAAGGCTCTCAGCATCCGCAGGAAGGCTTCAAGTGGCTCGACTACCTGGCAGGGGTCGGCGTCGAGAAGTGGTTCGCGGTCACGCCCGACCTGCCGACCAACAGGAACGTGCCGGCCAGCCTGGTGCCGGCGGTAGCGGTGCAGCAGCGCGGCCAGGCCTACGCGGCCAATCTCACGCGCTTCTTCCACCACCAGCTCGACATCTCGATCCCCATGTGGAACTCTCCCATTCAGGGCTTCGCCTTTGACCAGATCAACAAGGCGGTGAACAACATCATGCACAAGGTGGCTAAGCCGAAAGACGCCCTGGCCGCCGCCCAGCGGGCCAGCCAGAACGAGTTGCAGCGCGTCCTGCACTCGGCATAGCGCGACCTGCCGGGGGTATGATAAGGCAGAGGGCCACGGGCCCTCTGCCCAGCAGCGGGACGCATTCAAGGGAGGTCAGAACGCATGGCAGTCATGGCACAACCGATGAAGAGGCGACGTTGGAGCGTGATGCGGCGCAGGGAGGCCATCGCCGGATATCTCTTTATTCTGCCCTGGCTGATCGGCCTGATAGTGTTCACTGCCTACCCGATCCTGGCCACCGTCTACTTCTCGTTTACCGACTACAACATCATCCAGCCGCCACACTGGGTTGGCCTGAGCAACTACACAACAATGTTTACCGCCGACACCGATTTCTGGAACGGCGTCGGCAACAGCCTGTATTACGCGCTGATCTCCGTGCCGCTCGGCCTGGCATTCTCGCTGGGCCTGGCACTCGTGCTGAACCTGCGGGCACGCGGCGTGGGCGTGTATCGCGCGCTCTTCTATCTGCCGGCGCTGGCTCCATCGATCGTGGCCACTGTCGTGTTTCTGATGCTGCTCGATCCCCAGAACGGCCTGGTCAATGTGCTGTTGCGCGCGGTGGGGTTGCCTGCGCCGGGATGGTTTGAAGACCCGTCATGGTCGAAACCGGCCCTGATCATCCTGAGCTTGTGGGGGGCAGGCACCGCGGCCCTGATCTTTCTCGCCGGCCTGCAGGAGATACCACAGGCGCTGATCGAAGCCGCCACCATCGACGGCGCCGGCGCCTGGAGTCGCTTCTGGAACGTGACTCTGCCACTGCTCAGCCCTGTCGTGTTGTTTAACCTGGTCATGGGCGTCATCTGGTCCTTCCAGGTCTTCGACCAGGCCATCACCGTCGGCGGCACCACCGGCGATCCCCTGGGTTCTACCCTCATGTTCATGGTGATGATCTATAACAATGCCTTCCGGTACTTCAGCATGGGCTACGCATCGGCGCTGTCGGTTGTGCTGGTACTGGCGATCCTCGTGGTGACCGCCGTGATATTCCGCACTTCGCGCCTGTGGGTCTTCTATGAAGGCCAGCAGCGCGACGCCTAGGGGCGTGGAAAGGAGCTAAACAATGGCCCGGGTAACTCCAACTCCCGTCGAAGGCGAACGTCCCATTGCCGGTGCCCCATCGCGCGCGGTCAGGAAGACCAACGTACGTCGCCTACTGGTGTCGCTGGGTCGGCACCTGCTGCTCATTGCCGTGGCAGTCGTGTTCATGGGACCGTTCTACTGGATGCTGATCTCCGGCCTCAAGACCATGGACGAAATCTTCGCCACGCCGATCGTGTGGTGGCCGAAGCACCTGCAGTGGAGCAACATCGGCGACGTACTCAACTATCCCGGCTTTCCGTTTTTGCACTACCTGTGGAACAGCACGTTCTACTCCGGCTCGGTGACCGTCGGCGCGCTGTTCTCCTGCTCGGCGGCCGGGTACGCGTTTGCCCGTCTGCGCTTCCCGGGGCGCGATCTCCTGTTTGGTATCGCCCTGGCGACGTTGATGGTCCCCTTTATCGTGATCTTCATCCCGACCTATGTGCTGTTCAAGAATCTGCACATGATCGGCAGCTATCTGCCGCTCATCCTGCCTAGCTTCGTGGCGGGCAAGGTCGGCACGAGCGGCCTCTTCATCTTCATGCTGCGGCAGTTCTTCATGGGCCTGCCCTGGGAGCTGACCGAAGCGGCTAAAGTCGATGGTGCCGGTGAGTGGCGCATCTTCTGGCAGATCATGTTGCCGCTGGTGCGCTCGGCCTTGATCGTGGTGGCGATCTTCAGCTTCGTCTGGACGTGGCAGGAATTCCTGGGGCCGCTGATCTACTTACCAGACGCCAGCCAGTATCCGCTGACTCTGGGCCTGTTCGCCTTCCGCGCCCAGCGCACCACCGACTGGCCCCTCTTGATGGCCGCGGCCAGCTTAACCACCGTCCCGCTCGTCGTGCTGTTCTTCCTCACCCAGAAGTACTTCGTCAAGGGCATCACCATGACGGGTCTCAAGGGATGAACCGCACACACCTGATGCCCTATGAAAGGAGTCGATGCCAATGAACCTGGCGGTCCTGCCTGATCTAGCACAGGACTATGAGCTGTCCGCCGACCGGGTGGCTCGCTATCAACGAGATGGGCACATCCTGCTGCGCGGCGTGGCTTCCCCCGCCGAGATCGCGGCCTATCGCCCGGCCATCGTGGAAGCGGCCATGCGCTACAACACGGAGACGCGGCCGCTCGAAGAGCGCGACACGTACGGCAAAGCCTTCCTGCAGATCATGAACCTGGGGGAGAAGGACGAGGCGGTGCGCCGCTTCACCCTGGCCCGCCGCTTCGGCAAGATCGCCGCCGATCTGATGGGCGTGGACGGCGTGCGCATTCTGCACGATCAGGCGCTCTTCAAGGAACCCGGCGGCGGTTTCACCCCCTGGCACCAGGACCAGCTCTACTGGCCCCTCGACACCGACAAGACCATCACCATGTGGATGCCCCTGGTCGATATCCCCCCCGAGGTCGGCTCCATGAGCTTCGTCAGCGGCTCCCACGCCCTGGACTACCGCGAGATGACGGCGATCTCGGACCGCTCGGAAGAGATCTTGCAGCGCTACGTGGACGAGCACGACCTGCCCCGGAGCAGCTACGGGGCTATGCGGGCGGGCGATGCGACCTGGCACGCGGGCTGGACGATGCACCGGGCGCCGGGCAACCCGACGGGGCAGATGCGCGAGGTCATGACCATCATCTATTTCGCCGACGGGGCGCGGGTGCTGGAGCATCTGGCGCCGCTACACGAGTGGGTGCTGGAGTGGTATCCGTCCGCACGCCCGGGGGCTCCGCTGGCAGACGCGCGCAACCCGCTCACATACTCGCGCCATGAGTGACCGACTGAAGCTGGCCCTGCTGGGCTGCGGAGACGTGGCGGTCCGCGACTACCTGCCCGAATTGCACCGCCTGGCCGATCGCGTCGAGTTGGTGGCCGTCTCCAGCCGCACCGAAACGCGCGCCC
>Ga0070738_10005779_pt1 | contig 13449 bp, 12 predicted proteins | sample Coa_R2_2_FD_66446 | JGI IMG/M metagenome (GOLD analysis project Ga0070738, IMG submission 66446) | Surface soil microbial communities from Centralia Pennsylvania, which are recovering from an underground coalmine fire - Coalmine... | ecosystem: Environmental > Terrestrial > Soil > Unclassified ... | reverse complement strand
CATTCGCAAGCTGGGCGTGAAAGGCGGCGTGGGCTATGCCTATGAGTTTGCGGGTACCACGTTTGAGCAGATGAGCATGGAAGAACGCATGACCGTTTGCAACATGGCGATCGAAGGGGGTGCCCGCTGCGGCTACGTCAATCCTGACCAGGTGACATACGATTACCTCAAGGGACGTGATTTTGCACCCAAAGCGGTGGAATGGGATCAGGCCGTTGCCTGGTGGAACAGCATTCGTAGCGATGCCGATGCCGTTTACGACGATGTGGTGGTGTTTGATGCGGCGACGATCGCCCCGACCATCACCTGGGGCATTACGCCGGGTCAGGGGATTGCCGTCAACGAAGCGGTGCCCACGCCTGATGAAATGCCTGCCGACGAACGGGCGATCGCAGAAGAAGCCTACCACTACATGGATCTCCAGCCCGGTCAGCCTGTAAAGGGCACGAAGGTCGATGTCTGCTTCATCGGTAGCTGCACGAATGGCAGAATTTCAGACCTGCGTGAAGCAGCCAAATTCGCCCAGGGTCGGCATGTTGCAAATGGTATCAAAGCGTTTGTCGTGCCCGGTTCGGAACGCGTCAAGAAGCAAGCGGAAGCGGAGGGGCTGCACGAAATTTTTGTCCAGGCGGGATTTGAATGGCGGGAACCGGGCTGCTCCATGTGTCTTGCGATGAACCCCGATAAGCTGCAAGGCCGCCAGCTCAGCGCCTCATCCTCTAACCGCAACTTCAAAGGACGGCAGGGATCTTCATCTGGCCGCACCCTACTGATGAGCCCGGCGATGGTCGTCGCTGCCGCTGTGACGGGTCAGGTTACGGATGTGAGGGAACTACTCTAGCGTCAGGGGCGCGATCGCGCGTACTGCTGCTGCGAGCAGCATCTATTTACACGTATTTAGACTCGCATGGCTGTCTGCACGGTTAACCGTCACGCAGGTTTTGGTGTCGGTAAAAGGCGTACGTGTCAAATAATCCGCCAACCAGGGCACAGGTCAAGCCAATGACTAGGATGCCCTGCAGCGGATCGCCACTGCCAAATACGGACAGAAATTGGAGCAACTTTGTGGCTCCTCCCTGGGCGATCGCTTCGATTAGAGGGATTTGTTCGGCTGCCGATAGCAGCGCAAGAACCCCGCCCAGCAGCACAATCGGCAGTACAAAGCTAAACGTACTAGTCAGCAGTAGGGAACGAATGAAGGCTGGTGATATGAGCATAAGATTCGTAAACGCTGGTCAATCCAGTTAAGCGGCTTCGGCGCTAACGACAGTTCATCTCCACAATAGGAGCGATCGCTTTCGCCAACCGTAGATGTGAGAAATCTTAAATGAAGATTAAATATCTTGTTGAAGCTCTGTGAACAATTCCAAGCAAATAAATTCCCCAAACGGCAACTGTTGAGTCGCAATATCGCACATTCGACGCGGGACTTATCCGCTATGAGCCTTGATGGGCGCGATCGGGCCTTGCTGCTGGTTCGCCAATCAATTCGTTAACCTGAGAACAACACACAAAAATCTCCAAATTGCAACGTTCGATGTCGCCGTGCTAATCTCTCCAGCCCAACTGCTGACTAGCTCAAAGCGATCCGCTATTCTGACTAAGTTATCGTTTGCGTGATGTCCCCGTGAGTGAAAAGCCGATTGTTACTGGCTTAAGTTTGTGGAGCCAGCGCTTGCTGGCAGCCGTCCTGCTGGGTGGGCAGGTAATGGTGCATTTGCTGTCGGGTCGGATTCACCGCCGCAATACCTTAGAGCAGATGGCGGCTGTCGGGCCAGAGTCGCTGCTGATTGCCCTGCTGACCTCGACGTTTATCGGAATGGTATTCACCATTCAGGTGTCGCGCGAATTCATCAACTTTGGTGCCAGTAGCGCGGTTGGCGGCGTACTGGCGATTTCGCTGACGCGTGAAATGGCTCCCGTCCTCACGGCTGTCATTTTGGCGGGGCGAGTAGGGTCAGCGTTTGCCGCAGAGCTTGGCACGATGCGCGTTACAGAGCAAATTGATGCGCTCTACATGCTCAAAACAGATCCGATCGATTACCTGGTGATTCCCCGAGTGATTGCCTGTTGCCTGATGCTGCCCATTCTGACCGTTCTCTCACTGATGACCGGCATGATAGGCGGCATGATGATTGCCAACACCCTTTATGGCATTCCACAAAACGTTTTTATTGACTCTGCCCGTAACTTTTTGAGTCTGTGGGACTTGTGCAGCGCTCCAATTAAAGGGTTCTTTTTTGGTGCGCTGATTGCCATTATTGGTTCTAGCTGGGGACTAACAACCACGGGCGGTGCTAAGGGTGTTGGTCAATCGACGACTACGGCTGTCGTGACGTCATTACTGGCCATCTTCATCTCAAACTTCTTTCTCTCCTGGATTATGTTCCAGGGATTGGGCAGTGCGTTGGGGCAGGGGCTTTAACCACAGGGATGAGGGCGGGCGTTTGCGGCTGTGCGGTGATTGCCGAACTCGTTTAAGCCGTTCCAAGCCGCTGCGATCGCGTTCATCCCATGCCAGGAGGTCACTCTGTCCAATGGCTAAAACAGTTCGAGCGATCGTGCGGCTTGTGCCAGAGCGGGCACAGCGGCAGCATCCCAGTGTCCTTCACCCCGCCGCCCGGTTAACACCATCAGGCTCAGGCCGTAGGCTTCGGGGTAGCCCTCGGCTTCCAGCCAGAGGCGATCGCTCTCCGCTTCACAGGCAATTTTTTCCTCATCCATCAGTTCATGGCTCATCTGAGCCATCGTGGCGACTAACTGCGTTAGCAACCGACAAAAATCGTTCAGCTCGGCGGCAGTTAGTTCCAGCGCCCAATCATCTGCCCCCACCAGCCCTTGAAACTCAGCAGCAGCAGCATCCCAACCCAGTCGCCAGCCAGGGCCACTTTTGATGATGCGCGTCATGTCAGGGTTGCAGCAATTCTGCGCCTCCCCTTCCCCGGACGGGTGCGGGCGTTGCAGGGGATCCCGTGGGTGCGGGCTGTGGGGCTGGCGCTGAGAGCGGTTGGGGCGAACGTTTGGCCTGCATGGTGAAAGCGTCAACCAACGCCTGTACGAGTGCATCACGTTGCGCGCGGGTCAGTCGATTGATCGCGGCACGATCGTTGTCTACAGGACTTGTCCGCAGGGTCGAACGACTGGGGTAGCTGGCTTCATCAAATGCGCCGTTGTACCCCAGACCCAGATAGTCCGCCAGGGTTAGCTTCCAGTCAAAGCGGTAGAAGGGCGATCGCCCCGCGACGTAGAGATGATAGCGAATGAAGCGTCCGACCAGGGTGTTGTCAGTCTCAACCTTCCCGGTTTCTTTGCTAACGTACTGATTTTCTTTGGGGAAGTCTGGTAGCCGATCGTAGACGACTTGCCAGACACCTTCCGGTCGTACCCGCTGGGCGACTGCCGATTGCCCCATAAATAGATCCGGCAACAGTACTTCTGGAGCCGTCAGCACTAGCAAACTGCTCATCAGCAGCGCCAGCGTGATACCGATCCGCTTTCTCGTAATGCGTTTTTTGAACATGGCGATCGATCGTACAGTGGTTCCAGGACTCCGGTCAGCCGACCAGCGCGTTGCGTCCGTCAATGCCAACCCGTGCCCATTGATTTCGGATGCGAACTGAGACTGCTCACGGTTATTGCCGTTGGCTGGTCGCTGAGTGCTAAGTCCCTATTCCCCGATGATTTCGGGCTGTGTCAACTCGTCTGACATTTCAATAATGGCGCGCATGACGGGTTTCATCATGGGGTCATCCACACTTTCAAAATCTTCGAACCGACGCCGTTTGGCCCGGTTCGCCACCTGAACGGTAATCCGATAACGGTTAGAGGCGGCTGAAATAAGCTCGTCAGCCCGTCGCATTAACTGAGTGCTATCGAAGGCGGAACGTTTTTGCATGAAAGTGCCTGAGATTTTTAATACGATCGCCTCCAGTGTATCAAGTGCAGTTGACTTCTGGGATCTGGGAAAACGAATTACAATTCTGTATCAAGATTTGCAAAGTTTTACGCGCAATGGTAAAGTCCCATTTAACCTTACGGATGATTATCGACTATTACCCTATGCAAACCGTTGCCTGCGGTACAGCCCAGCCTACCCGTTATCGACCGCTCCAGACTGTAGATGCCCTCAGAGTGGTCGCGCTGGGAGACAGTCTAATTTACGGATTTGGTGATCCAGTAGGTGGAGGATGGGTAGAGCGGTTAAGGCGGGGTTGGATGCAACCGGGGAGCGCGGGGCACACGCTCTACAATCTCGGCATTCGTGGCGATGGCGTCAAGCAGGTGGCGCAGCGCTTGGAGAGCGAATTTCGGCAGCGGGGCGAACTCCGCAACCGATTGCCAGACTTGATCATCCTATCGGTGGGGGTGAATGATTCGGCGCGGTTGGCGCGCCTGAGTGGGCGAAATTTCACTGATTTTGATACTTTCTGCGCCGATATGACGGGACTGCTGGAACAAGCACGCGCGCTGTGCCCTGTTTTGTTTGTTGGTATGGTGCCAGTAGATGAGGCCAAAATGCCATTTCTGGACTGCCTTTACTACAATCATGCTGACCAATCTCGCTACAAAGAGGCGACGCGGCTGATTTGTGAGACCCTTCAGATCCCTTACCTCGATGTGTTTACCCAGTGGTTGGGGCGTGGTAGCGATTGGTGTCGATCGCGCCTCAGTGAGGACGGGCTTCATCCGAATGTGGCGGGCTATCAGTCACTCTTGGACGATGTGCTCAACTGGCAACCGTTTATCGATCGTGGGCTAAGTCTGCCATCTGTCCCTTGTTGGGCTTAGACGCAGAAGCGAGGAAGTGAAGGAGTCTTGCGATGGCAGTGCTTGTGGTTGCAACTGGAAATCCAGGCAAGTTAAAAGAAATGCAGGCACATCTGGTCGGTCTGGACTGGGAGCTAACCCTTAAGCCAGACCAGTTAGAGGTGGAAGAAACCGGTGCCACGTTTGCTGAAAATGCGTGCTTAAAGGCATCGCAGGTGGCTCAGGCGACGGGTGAATGGGCCATTGCCGATGATTCTGGCCTGGAAGTGATGGCACTGGACGGTGCGCCCGGTGTATTTTCGGCGCGCTACGGCAAAACGGACGCCGAGCGGATTGAGCGTCTGCTGAACGAGTTGGGGAATGAATTGAACCGGGATGCTCGGTTTGTCTGCGTGATTGCGATCGCGCGGCCCGATGGCACGATCGCGTTACAGGCAGAAGGCACCTGTGATGGTAGAGTACTGCATGCCCCGCGGGGCTCGGGTGGGTTTGGCTACGATCCAATCTTCTACGTTCCTGAACAGCAGCGCACGTTTGCTGAACTGTCGCCAGACCAAAAGTATGCTATAAGCCATCGTGGGAAAGCATTTGAAGCCCTTCTCCCGCAGTTACGCACCCTATGAAGCCCCTATCGCTTGGACGATCGTGACGCGACGGGACGATTGAACCGGTTCTTTTCCCTTGAACGTGCTGGAATCAGATGAATGAATGGTTCACTGTTGGAAGGAATTTGAGGATGCGGTCAGACCGTCGCAAGGCGGGGGTTGAATCATCGCGCTGCAATGAGCAGGGAAAGCCCGAAAGCCCTCTGGATTCAGTGTTTGGCTGAATTTATGTTGGCGGATTTGCACTAGCTGCACGTTCTGGCGAAAGCAAGCCAGTAAAGGTTGTCCGGATGGCTTGCACTTCCTCCGTAACTACTGAGCATGCGGGGACAGCCAGCTTCATCAAAACTTCATAGACGAGTCGATATATAAAGTTGCTGAAAAGATTACGTCCGTACGTCCGCGGATGGTATCGGTGGACATGAACTAGGAACTATAGTTTACTCGTGCAGTCTCAGTATTTATACGGTCAACACAGCAGGCTAAGGCGGTTATGCAATCCACGTTCCCCACACCAGCAGTTGATTCCCCAATTCCGGTTCCTAGTAGCCTTCAAACGCCCCACCGCTCAGCGTATTCAGTTTTTAAGCGCCTGGTAGACATCGTTGGTAGCCTGGTTGGTCTGCTGATTCTGGCAGTGTTATTTCTGCCACTGGCACTGGCAATTAAGCTCGATAGTCCTGGCCCTATCTTCTACGCTCAGGAGCGTTATGGGCTGATGGGACGGCCTTTCCGGCTCTACAAGTTTCGATCGATGGTGCCGAATGCCGATGCGCTGAAGTCGCAGGTAAAAAATGAAGCCAGTGGATTAATCTTCAAGAACCAGGATGATCCACGCGTAACTAAGATTGGCCGGTTTTTGCGCCGCACGAGTCTTGATGAGTTTCCCCAGTTTTGGAACGTACTGATGGGGCAAATGAGCCTGGTTGGCACTCGTCCCCCAACGGCGGATGAAGTGTCGCGCTATAGTCCGCACCACTGGCAGCGATTGAGCGTTAAGCCCGGTATGACAGGTGAATGGCAGGTGAATGGCCGATCGACCATCAAAGATTTTGAAGACATCGTACAGCTTGACCTGCGTTATCAAGACCAGTGGCACCCTCTGTACGACTTATCCCTGATTTTGCGCACGGTTTACGTCATCCTGGCGAAGGCAGACGCATACTAGCGATCGCCCTTTCCCATCGTTCTAACCGTGAAATTGTTTGCCGAGATTTGCGGCCAAGAAGCCGATCGTCCAAGAGGGCGCTGGCGAAGTTGCCGTTGGATGGGCTGAACTCGCCACCCGAAGGCTTTTGACTGGTGACGCAACGATCAAAACGGTCGCTGACTACCACGCCAGAAGCGGTTTTGAAGTCGAGATCTTTATGGGCGACAAAGGCTTAAAAGCGTATCAACCAAGCCTGCCGCCTGGTGCGATTCCCAAGGGTAGAAGCCAGAGAAAGAGTTGAGGGCGATCGCCCGTTTCAATTGATCAGCCTTCTATTCGATCTAGAATCCAAAAACAAAAATATAGCTAGCTCGTCTGAGAACTGGGGGAGGATGCGGGAAGGAGGTGGTAATCGCCTAATTCCATCGTCTTCGATGCCAGTGTAATCAACTTCTTTCGCTCAGTCTCATCCAGGGCGTCCATCAATTCAGAAAGCTGGTACTGCTCTTGAGGTGTTACCCATTCTAAAAATTGCTCTCCCTTGGGCGTAATTTTTACCATGAGGGCGCGGCGATCGAACGGGTGGTTCTCCCGTTCAACGTATCCGTCCTTCTCCAGCCCATCCAGTAATCCGGTCATAGCGGCGCGTGAGACACCGCAGTATTTTGCCAGTGCAGACGGGCTGGCGCACTTTTCGGGTTCGTCATTGAGGTAAGTCAGCGTATCAAGTTTAGTCTGTGAGGTTCCCAGCTTGGCGAGGTGCTCTTCAACAACGCGCAGCACCATTTTGGCCGTTCGCGTGATGGCTGATACTGTGTAGGATACATCGCTTAAATTGGCTGGGGTTTCTACTGTATCGGCGATCGCGCCAATCAATTGACCGATTGTTTCTGCGCCCTCACGACGCACGGTTGATAGATGGGTTTGCGGCGGCAGTTCGTCAGGTTGACGCACCATCTTCAGCACTTTCATTAACGTCGAAAATGCGCGTAGCGCCGTAATCATTGTGATAAATAGCTTAGACGCTGTCAGTTCAGTCTTGGTTTTATAGTCGTCAATTCCATAGTTAACGGCAACGAAATCTTCGGGTGCTCTACCCGGTTGCCCGGTTCGTAAAATGATCCGTACCAGAGGATTGCCTAATTCTTCGCGAATGTACTTCACCAACTGCAACCCTGCATCCTCAGTTTCCATCACCACGTCGAGCAGGATGACGGCAATATCGGGGTGAAGCTGCATCAGTCGCTGTGCTTCTTGGGCGGAGTAGGTATTGATAAAGGTGAGTGATTGATCTTCAAAGCGAAAATCTCTCAGCGCTAGCTGCGTGATGTTGTGAACATCAATTTCATCATCAACAATGAGAATTTTCCAACTGCCGGATGGGGATGCGTCCGTCGCAGCCGTTAATGGCAGATCGTCATCTTCTTGAGCGAATACAAGTTCATCTGTTTGGCTTTCATCTGTTTGAGTGTTATCAAATTGAACATTGTTAAAGAGTTCTTCCAGGTTTCGTGTCATGAGTCGTCTCTATCCAAACCGGTTCGCTAATTAAATTTGGTACTGTGATGATAAATCTCGTGCCCTGACCAGACTGGCTTTCGCAGCGGATTGTGCCGTTTAATTTCTGGGTCACTAAGTTGTAAACGATGTGTAGTCCCAGGCCACTGCCGCCATGCCCACGTTTGGTTGTAAAAAAAGGCTCAAAAATTTTGCTGAGGTGAGCCACCGAAATACCTCTGCCGTTATCAGCATACTCAAAGTGAAGTTCATGGTTAACCTGTCTAAATGTGATCGTTAACGTGCCATGCTCATCAGGCGCGTAAGCATGGAGAAGGGAATTCATGATCAGGTTGGTAATGATCTGTGAGAAAACGCCTGGATAACTGTTGAGACTGAGATCGCGATCGCCCACCACCGAGACCGTATGATTGGCCCCCTTCAGCTTTGGACTTAGCTGAAGCAGGATTTTTTCCAGGTAAGCGCTCAGATTAAATTCTCGCTTTGCTTCGCTCGATTGATCGACCGCAACTTGCTTAAAACTTTGGATGAGTTCAGTGGCCCGATTGAGATTAGTCAGCGTGATTCGGCTACTTTGTGCCGCCGTGTCTAAAAATTTCTCCAGCTCTGAGCGTCGTAAATTTCGAGTCTGCATTAACTCGATAAAGTCTTCCGTCTTCTCAACGAGCAACGATGTTGCCGTGACGCCAATGCCGATCGGCGTATTAATTTCATGGGCGATTCCCGCAACGAGGCCGCCCAGCGCCGCCATTTTCTCCGTCTGAATGAGCTGCGCCTCAGCCTGTTTTAAGTTGCGAAGGGTCTGCTCTAGCTGCTGTGCCTTCTCCTGAAGCTGGGCTTCTGCTTGCTGGCGTTCCCTAATTTCCTGCTGTAGCTGGAGGTTTTGTTTATCAAGTTCTTCCTGGGCTAGCTGTCGGCTCTCATGGGACAGAACCAGCCACCAGACCCCAATCCCGGCTACAACCAGAAAGACTGCGTACACCTCCCGCAGCGTCATGGCAATCCGGTAAGTAGCAATGGGAGAGGGGCGCACGATCGAGGCTGTTTGCTGATAATACACAAACCCCAGAATCACTCCTACCAGCGTTGACAATGAGAGAAAAACAGCCAAATATTTGAGAATCCTGGCACCAAACTGGGGCGATAGCTTGTTGTAAAAGACATCTCGGGACACAGTTTGACTCAGGTGCAAAATTGGCTTCAGGGGCTTACCAGGAATGCCAATGATCTTGCAAACATCATGGCAATGGGCATCGAGGCTGCAACAGAGTGAACATATGGAACCATTATAGGCAGGGCAGGAAGCAATGTCCGGTGCTTCATAGGGTTGTTCGCAAATGCAGCAATGAATCAGATTTTGGGCTGGGAAGGGTGTAACAACATTCTGGCGCGCGATGTAATATTTCCCTCGCGTCAACAGGGCGATCGTGGGGGCAGCAATCATCGCTACGCCCAGCGCAATAAAAGGCGCAAATGCATGGGCAACCGCACCAAATGCCCCCAAAAACGCTGCGATCGCGACAATTGAAGCAATCAACGTCGAACCAAACCCGACGGGATTAAAGTTGTAGAGGTAGGCGCGCTTGAACTCAATCATGGGCGGGCTTAGCCCCAATGGTTTGTTAATCACCAGATCAGCCACCAGTGCACCGACCCAGGCGATCGCAATGTTGGAGTACAATCCCAACACGGCCTCCAGTGTGGAAAAAATGTCCAGCTCCATGAGCAAAAGCGCGATCGCGACATTAAAAACCAACCAGACCACGCGGCCAGGGTGGTTTTGCGTGAGGCGAGAAAAGAAGTTTGACCAGGCTAGCGATCCCGCATAGGCGTTCGTGACGTTGATCTTGACCTGGGAAACAATCACAAACAGGACAGTGACGGCCAGCACCACTTTTGGATCAGAAAACACATACTCAAACCCAGTCAGATACATCTGAGTGGGTTCCTTCGCCTTCTCCCATTCCATCCCGTGGCTGATAGCCAGAAACGCTAGAAACGCTCCCCCTAGCTGCTTTGCACAACCCAAAACGATCCAACCCGGCCCCGCCGAAATGACGGCAAACCACCATTGCTGCCGATTTCTGTCCTGCTTGTCGGGTAGAAAGCGTAGATAGTCCACCTGCTCACCGATCTGGGAAATGAGCGAAAAGGAAACAGCCGCCGCTGACCCAAACAGGAGGGGATTAAAGCCTGCATCAGCCGCCTTTCCGGAGAAGTGTATCCACTGGGCGACGCTTTCTGGTTCCTTAGCAAACACAAAAACGTATGGCAACACCATTAAGACCAGCCAGACAGGTTGAGTCCAGAACTGGAGCTTGTTAATAAAGGTGACACCAAAAAACACCAGCGGAATAATGGCCAGGGAACAAACGATATAGCCGATCGGCAGCGGCAGATGAAAATACAGCTCTAGCGCCTGCGACATAATGGCGGCTTCTAGCGCGAAAAAGATAAAGGTGAATGAGGCATAGATTAAAGACGTGATGGTAGAGCCGATATAGCCAAAGCCTGCCCCCCGCGTCAGGAGGTCAACGTCGATGTTGTATTTAGAGGCGTAGTAGGCGATCGGTAACCCGGTCAGAAAAATGATGACGCCAACAACCAGAATGGCCAGTACCGCATTGGTGAACCCGTAGCTGATGACCAGTGAACCCCCGATCGCCTCTAACGCCAGGAACGACAGCCCCCCCATCGCCGTGTTGGCAACCAACCATTCTGGCCAGCGACGGAAAGAACGCGGCGCAAAGCGCAGGGCATAGTCCTCGATCGTTTCAGTTGCAACCCATGTGTTGTAGTCCCGTCGCTCTTTAACGATTCGCAGGGTTGGACGATCCATAGTAATTCAATCAGCTCAGCGTTTGACCTAACCTTACGGCGCTCAGATGAAAATTCTGTATCACTGAAAACGTTCTGGCCGCCACCACGCTCAGCCCAATGCTTGCCAACGTGTGATGGACGGGAGTGTTTCCACAGGTGCGATCGCGTCAGCCTGGTTTTTCTACCGTGATCGCAGAAATTACAGTTGATAGTTAAGCGGTTAATAGTTAAATGTAAAAACAAATACAAAACGTGTTCGCGCTGACTCTTATGATTTGCGTACTCTGAGTTAAAAACAGTTTTCAATCGCCGTATGTTCCATTTGAGCGGTGTCTCTGCTGAGCGTTCTATCGGTTCCGCTGGATGGAGCGGCATTGGTTGCTCAGCAGGGAGTATTTGAGCAGACACAGCATGTGCGAGTAGAACAACGTGTCCTCAAAGTAAGGTGTTGCAAAAGGCTCGATGTCCCGTTGTCTCGCTGTTTCGTTTATTTCAAATAATGGCAATCTATCTACCCTGGCTTGACTGAAATGAGTGAAATTCAACGGCTCAAGACATTGTTACCGACTGAACTACAGACTCGTGTTGTAGTGGTGCGATCGACCGATGTAAATCCAGCATTGATTGCAACAGAAAAAGTGGGGCGCGATCGCTATGCCATTCAGTTAGATCTGCTGCGGTGGGAACAACTGCCGGAACCGCAACGAGACTTGCTTTTTTGGCATGAAGCCGCACGAATTCAAGCTGGTACGGTCAAGACATTTCCCTGGGAGCTGGCGGTTTTGGGCAGTGGACTAACGATGTCACTGATAGAGTTAGTGGCTCAGAATTTAATACTATTTGCAGTGACGCTCGTGGTGGCTGGATTGGCAGGCAATCAGCTCTATCAACGTAATCGCGGCGAGCGCAGTTTACGAGAAGCAACCGCTGCGGATCAAAGCGCGATCGCGTTAGCCATGAAGTTTGGTTATGCCTTTGTTGAGGCTTATTGTGCGCTGAGAGATGCACTGATCTTTTTAGACCGTCATGCTCAAAAGCAAACTCAGAAACATAAGTATGAGGCGAGGCTTCAGGTATTAGCCATTTGTGCCAGAGAGCGTCAGGCTGATGGTCAAAAAGCACCGTTAAATCTTGATCCGATCGTTCCATTAAGGCGTTATTCGGCAAAAGTTTCCGGTCGGGCGGCGTCAGAATTGCGAGTGCAGTAAACCTATCTGTTTGATCGAGTGAGGGGGTTGCTTGAGGGACAGTGGATCCGTTGCTACGAGTTGGGATCTGACTCATCGTGTATCAGAGAATTAGCGGGCTTTCTGTGGTCGATTCTGCGATCAAGTTAGCGATGGAATTGCATTAGTTTCAGTTGAAGTAGGTTCGGTTGAGATAACGCTTTTTCCTGCAGAGTGAACGCACGCCTGCAGGATCAGTGTTCGCGTTTTGATCGGTCGCCATAGCTTTCAAGCGCCGCCACTCAAGGCTGCTGAAAATCTTAATATGCGACGAATCCTGCGGCTTTAAGGTGTTGGAGATGGGTAGACAGCGGATTATTTTTCTAGCTTCTAATGCTGCTGGTTGATAATTTCCAGCAGCTTTATGGCGACTTGAATTTGTTGTTAGCAATCTCCGTTATTTTGTGGAAATTATTGATTGCAGCTTTGGCGATCGAACGGTCTTCAGGCTGGCTGATATATCCTAGTTTGGAAATCATATTCAGCTTATTTGCTGAGTTGATTTCTATTGAAGTGAAGTTGAAATCAGAGCTTGATTTCTGCTCTTATTTCTGCGTTCGATCGCCGCTTTTCACCTTTTTAATATTTTTGTAATCTAAGTAACGAAAGTTTCTTTTTGGTTTTTCTATATTGACCGTGAGTTAACTGCATTTGGAGGTCTAGTGTGGCTAGAGACACAGAGGCGATCACTCGACTTGAGCGATCAAAACGTCACTATAATTCGTGGGTTGTCAACGAAACGCTGGAAGATTATTCGCTTCGATATGCGCCAAAATCTTTCCGCCGTTGGTCAGAATTCACGGTGGCAAACGCCGCTTTAGGGGGTATTTCTTATCTGGCAGATTTCGCGATTGGAGGTTCGATCGCAATTAGCTCAGGATTCACCAATTCTTTTTGGGCGATCATCATTTCGGCAGTCATTATTTTTGCGACGGGTGTACCCATTGCCTACTATGCATCGCGTTACAACATTGACATGGATTTGCTAACGCGGGGTGCTGGATTTGGCTACATTGGTTCCACCCTGACATCAGTTATCTATGCTTCGTTTTGCTTCATTTTCTTTGCCCTGGAAGGGGCAATTATGGCGCAGGCGATCGAGCTGTATTTTGGCCTGCCGCTGATGTGGGGCTATCTCCTCTGCACGATCGCGATTTTCCCACTGGTTGTCTTTGGGATGACGTTACTCGCGCAGATGCAGGTATGGACGCAGCCCATCTGGTTGCTGGGAATGTTTGCGCCCTGGTTTGCCGTTCTGATTAAAGACCCAACGGCGCTTTCAACCTGGATGAACTTTGGTGGGACATCGCCCAGCGGCAGTGGTTTTGATATCCTCCTGTGCGCTTCTGGTGCCGGTGTTGCA
>Ga0070738_10005777_pt1 | contig 13455 bp, 11 predicted proteins | sample Coa_R2_2_FD_66446 | JGI IMG/M metagenome (GOLD analysis project Ga0070738, IMG submission 66446) | Surface soil microbial communities from Centralia Pennsylvania, which are recovering from an underground coalmine fire - Coalmine... | ecosystem: Environmental > Terrestrial > Soil > Unclassified ... | reverse complement strand
CCCGGCGCCGCGCTTCCAGGGCACGCCCTCGCCCGTGCCGCGGCCGCCGCGCCGTTCCGGCACCGACACCGACGACGTACTGCCGAGCTGGGGCGTCGATGCCGACACGATCGGCCGCCTGCGCGCCGCCAACGTCCTCGCCTGAGCCAACGGAGCTGCCGTGCAGCCTTACCCCATCCTATCGCGATATCGGCATGTCGCCCGCCGACCGCGCCGGGTGACCTGCCGAGCTGGCCGAGCTCCCGCAGGTCGCCGGGTCCTGGCGCGGCTTGGCCCGCCGATAGCTCGAGACCCGCACCGTCGCGAACTGCTCTTGCCTGCTAGAAACGCCAGAGGGAGCCGTGTCATGACATTTAGGGAGGCCGATAAGGCCGCTGGCATCGCTGAGGGCGATCCCACAGGTCTCGCCGACGCTGTGTTTCACGATCTCCCGGATGCTGTGATTTGTGCCGACTGTGAGGGGCTTATTCGGTTCTGGAATGCCGGCGCGGAGCGCATCTTCGGCTTCTCGCGCGATGAGGCGGTTGGTCAGTCTCTCGAGATCATCATTCCCGAACGCCTCCGGCAGCGCCACTGGGACGCCTACCGCCGCATGATGGGGACCGGGCGATCCCGGCATCCATCGAACGAACCCCTCTCGGTGCCCGCCCAAACCAAATCCGGACAGACGATCTCCATACAGTTCACGGTTGCGCCGCTGCCCGGTCCGTACGGCGTAGTGGCGGGTATCGTTGCGGTGCTGCGCTGCGCGACCGCGACGTTTCAGGAACTGAGGAGACTGCGTGCGGACAAACGCGGGATGTGATCCCAATAAACTCCTGCCGCGCGCCCGACGAGACAATATCCGTCGCGAATGTTGAGCCCGATCAGCGTGCGATTGATAGAGCCTGCGACAAGCTCAATCGCCTGGACGCCACGGAAACATGGCCCAACTACGCCGCGGACAGTGAGTGCAGAGAAAGAGAGCGCCGCGAGTAGCTCGTCAAAGAGAACTTGACGAGTTGCGGCGCCACTCGAGGATTGGCAGGCTTGATGCGAGACGAGGAATGTCGATGCTTCATGCGACGCCCGGCTGTCGTGTGATGCGGCCGTCGGGTTCCGAGGACTATCGAACCGAGCCAAGCAGAACACGCCGAGCTTGTGACGCTGCTGAGCGACGGGCGAGCATGCAACTCGCGAGCTGAAGCGGGCGCAGATCCTGCTGGCGGCCGACGCGGGGACCGGTGAGGAGGAGATCGCCCGCGCGATTGGGGTGGGCGGCCCCACAGTGTACTGGACCATGCGGCGCTTCGTCCCGGCCAACCGAGTGGCGGCGCTGGGTGAGGAGGCGGTGCCGTGGGCGAGGATGGTGGCGGTACGGCTGCGCGAGTCGCCGAGCGGGCTGCACTTCGCCGCGGACTGGTAGGTGCTGGACGCGGTTATAGCCACGATCATCGGCCCGACTGCAAACAGATCCGCGTCGCCCTGGTAGAGACCTTCGACGGCTTTCCGCTGGGCCACGAAGTGTTCGAAGCAGCGCACTAGGCAAGCCAACAATTCTTCACGGGTCTGCTGCTAGTCCCCGGTGCCTTGATTGACAGTAAGATGGCGGAGTTCTAACCTTTGCGCGATCAAACAAACGATTGGTCAAACACCAGCTCGCTCGGGTCAAAGCTGCCGTCTACGATCTTGAGAAGATAAGATGCTCGGCCTTCGCGGAATGATGATGCCCGGCAATCCTGCCGTCGCGGACTGCCACGACCCGATGTATGACCCGCTAGGGGCGGCCGTCGATCTCGGGTTGCCCTTGAGCTTCCCTATCCTCACAAGCCAGCGGGACACGCTCAAGGTACGCGGTCCGAAGATCAATGGCTTTGTGTCAACCATCCGGGACTGTCTGGGCATCATCGGTACATTCTTCTTCGGCGGTATGTTCGAGCGCCATCCGAAACTCGAGCTGGCTTGTGCCGCGGCCGATGTGGGCTCGGTGCCACATTTCATGTACCGTATGGACCACGCTTGGGAGCGCCACCGTTTCTACGCCGCAGGACGGTTGGGTAGCCTTCAAGAAGAACAAGCTCTGCAACGTCCATCGGCTGATGTGGGCGAACGACTTCCCTCACACTCCACCTGGCCGAAAGCGCTGGTCGTTCTTGGCAAGGCAAACCGCGTACATGACCAAGGCGGAGCGCGACCTCGCGCGCCACGACAACGTGGTAGAGCTCGATGGCCTCGAGCGGCCGTAGGGGACCGGCACCTACATCCAGCAAGCTTCAAGGAGGACTCGCCATGTATGAGCTGGTGATTCGCGGAGGCGAGGTCGTGGACGGCTCGGGACTGCCTTCCTATCGCGCCGACATCGGCATTCGTGGCGGCCGCATCTCCCGTATCGGGCATATCAAGGAGCGAGGCCGAGAGGAGCTAGATGCACGCGGGCTCGTAGTGGCGCCGGGCTTCATTGACGGACATACTCATATGGATGCGCAAGTCGCGTGGGATCCGCTCGGCACTTGCTCATGCTGGCATGGTGTGACCACGGCCATCATGGGCAATTGCGGCTTCACGCTCGCGCCGTGCCGCCCGGACGAGAAGCATCTCGTGCTGCGCAATCTCGAGCGCGCTGAAGACATCCCCGCTAAGGCCATGGAAGCCGGGATCGATTGGACATGGGAAACGTACGCCCAGTATCTCGATGCGCTGGAGGGCTGGCGCAAGGGGATCAACTATGCGGGGTACGTCGGACATTCGGCACTGCGCACCTATGCCATGGGCGAGCGCGCGTTCTCAGAACCAGCGACCGCCGACGATCTCGCGACCATGAAGCGTGAGCTGTCGAACGCGTTACACGCGGGGGCGATCGGCTTCACCACGTCGCGTACGCGAAACCACGCGACGCCCGATGGCAGTCCCGTGGCGAGCCGGGTCGCGGCGTGGAGCGAGGTCCGCGAGCTGGTAGGCGTGATGAGCGAGCTTGGAGCAGGCGTCTTCGAAATCGCGAGTGAGGACACAGGCCGCGATCCTGAGCGGATCCGCGACTACCTCAACCGTCTCCGCGATCTCGCTGTCGAGACCGGGGTGCCCGTGACCTGGGGGATGTTCAGCTCGCGGGCGGTACCAGACCACTGGCGGCAGTTCTTCGCGTTGCTGGACGAAACCGCGCGAGCGGGCGGGCGGATGTTCGCACAGGTGCACAGCCGCGCCATCAGCGTGCTGCTATCCTTCGAGACAAGCCTGCCTTTCGATGGCCTGCCAGAGTGGGGACCGCTGCGTGCCCTTCCGCTCGCCGAACAGCATGCTGCGTTACGCGACCAAACCCTGCGGACGAGACTCATCGCGGCCGCGAATCGGATGGATTCGGCCCGAGCGGTGGGCGCCGAGGCGCGCCGCCCGGACTACGAATGGCTCTTTCTCATGGAACAGCCGGTTGGGCCGCACCGCTCCATCGCCAGCATCGCACGCGAGCGCTGCGTCGATCCGGTCGAGGCGATGATCCAGCTTGCGCTTGAGCGCGACCTTCGCTGCTTCTTCGTCCAGCCGCTGTCGAACGGACAGGACGACATCGTGCTCGAAATGATGCGCCATCCCCGGTCCGTGGTGACGTTCTCGGACTCCGGCGCGCATGTTTCCCAGATCATGGATTCCTCGCTTCAGACGCACGTGCTCGCGTATTGGGTGCGGGAGCGGAAGGCGCTGACGTTGGAGGAAGGCGTTCGCCTGCTGACCCTTGAGCCGGCATCCGCCTGGGGACTTCATGATCGGGGCCTGCTGCGCGAGGGATTGGCCGCCGACCTCGTTGTGTTCGATCCCGACCGAGTGGCGCCGCTCATGCCCGAGGTCGTCGACGACCTACCGGCGGGGGCGCGGCGGCTTCGCCAGAAGGCGACGGGCTTTGCGGCATCTATCGTCAACGGCGGCGTCGTGCTGCGCGACGGCGAGCATACCGGCGCACATCCCGGCCGCGTGCTCCGCGGCCCCCTCGCCGCGGAAGCGCTCCGCTAGCGGCGAAGCGGGGGATACAATGCGAGGCAGCAGATGATCTCCCATCCGATGGCCGGCGTGCTGGTCGTGGATTTCACGCAGTACGTTGCCGGTCCGGTCTGCACTCGGGCAATGGCCGAGCTGGGCGCCGAGGTGATCAAGATAGAACTGGCACCGCAGGGCGACTTAGCCCGGGCCATGCCAGTCAAGCGCAACGGGCGCAGCGCTTATTTCATCCAGCAGAACCTCGGCAAGCGCAGCCTGTGCGTCGATCTGCGCGACAAGCGTGGGCTCGATCTGGTCAAGCGGCTGATCGCCAAGGCCGAGGTAATGGTGGAGAACTTCTCTCCTGGCACGATTGCGCGTTTGGGTCTCGGCTGGGAAGTGGTACACGCCTTGAACCCTGAGCTGATCTTGTGCTCGGTTTCAGCCTTCGGCCAGTCCGGTCCGCTTTCCCAGCAGCCCGGTTTCGATTTCATCGCCCAGGCCTACACCGGCGTGACGGCAATGATCGGCGACAAGGACGGCATCCCGCCGATGGCCGGCGTCGCCATCGGCGATGTCGGCGCCGGCGTCACGGCGCTGGCCATGATCCATGCCGCACTCTATGGGCGACTAAAGCACGGCGACGGTGGGCGCTGGCTTGACGTCGCGCTGATCGACTTTTACTTCCACAGCCACGGCTTGGCAGTGGAACTGGCCAGCGCGTCGGGCGGCACCATCAAGCCGACCCGCAACGGTAGCCGGCACTTCTCGGTGGTGCCAGCCGGCATCTACAAGAGCCGCGAAGGCCATATCGTGCTGGTGCCGGTAGGCGAGGACATGTGGCGTCGCCTAGCCGGCGCCGTGGATCGTGCCGATCTTTTAGACGATCCTCGCTTTGCCGACAGTGCCGAGAGGGCACGTCATGTCGAGGTGCTGGAGCAGATCATCACCGACTGGCTCCAAGCGCAGCCCTCCGATGCTGTGGCACTCGGCGTGCTGCAGCAGCATCGCGTGCCTTGCGCCCCGGTGCTCTCGGTCGAGGACGCCATGCGCCACCCGCACCTGGTCGAGCGCTACACCGTGCGCGACGTCGAGGACGCCGCACTAGGCCTGTTTCAGGTGCCCGGCCCGCTCCTGCACGTGGTCGGCCAGCCGCCAGTCAAGACGCCGACCGCGCCCTCGCTGGGCGAGCACAACGCGGATGTGCTGTCGCGCCACTTGGGATTCGGCACAGCCGAGATTGCAGTGTTGGAAGGTGACGGTGTGCTGAGGCGCGACGTCGGCTAGTCGCGGACGCGCTCGCTGCTACAATGGCTATCCATGGCAAACATTGAGGAGATCATTGCGGCGGCGGCGAGGGTGTTTCAGCGGAAGGGCTATCACGCCGCCACCGTCCAGGACATCGCGGATGCTGTCGGGATCCTCAAGGGTAGCCTTTACCATCATTTCAAGAGCAAGGACGACCTGCTTTACCTCATCGTCAAGGAACCGATCTCTCGGATGTACAGCAGGATGGGCGAGATTGCTGCCAGCGATCTGCCGGCAAGCGAGAAGCTCCGACGCGCCATTCTGGCTCACCTCGATGGCTTCGACCAGCACTATCCCCACTTGTTCGTCTATCTCCGCGAGCGGGAGGAGATGAAGCGCCTGTTCCGTCAGCAGCTCAATCTCTCGCCGAAGCAGTATGAAGGCTATTGGCAACTGATCTTACGTGAGGGCGTAAAGGCCGGCGAGTTTCGAGCGGATCTGGACGTGCCGGTGGTCACGTACGGTCTGCTCGGGATGCTGAATTGGGCATACAAATGGTACAAGCCTCGCGGACGGCTCGGCGTGCGCGAGGTCGCCGAACAGTTCTCGACGCTCGCACTCGCTGGTCTTTCGGTTGCGTCGCCGAAGACGAGGCCCTCCCGCAAGCGTCGTCGCTGACGCTAGAGTGTGTGATGGCTTTGGATCCGCTCATATCCTGAGTAGGCTGGCAAGTTGCCGCATTCGCCCGGCCGACCTCATCGGAATTCGCATGCAGATCGCATCGGCGGAACGCTGAGCGGCATTTCGCAGCCAGTCCTTGAGCTTGGCGAAGAACATTTCGACCTCCGTGGGAGCCGAGGCTGTCCCTGATGACGATGTCGCCTGGCATAAGGGTTGGCACGAGAACCTTCCGGACATAGAGCAAGAAGCCTTGGCCATTGATCGGGCCTTCAAGATCGTGGTCTTCCAACGTCGATGTCGCTCCCTGGCCTTCAGGCGCTGGCCGCGTGGCACCCAGCCAGCTGGGAAGGATCGATGCGGTTCTGGGGGCGGCCGAACTGCCACTTCGATGTACCGATATTGCTGAAATGCACGTCCGCTATTGTGCAGCTTTCCCGGCGAGCTCCGTAAGAATTTCCGGCCCATCGCTCCCTAGGGTGCCCATCGGTCGATGGAGCATGGGCGGGGTCCCCTGCAAGCGCAGGGAGCTCGCCAGCAGGGGCCAGACTTGGCCCGTGGCATCCCGTGCGTGGACCACGAGGCGGCGCGCACAGGTCTGCTGCGCCTGCAGCATCTCTGCGGCCGAGAGGATGGGCGCAGCGCGGCAGCCCGCCTCAGAGAGAGCGGCGGCAAGCGCCGCCCGTGTCATGCCCCGGGCGCGTTCGCGAGTTAAGCCTGCTGGCAGCATGTGCTTGTCCGCCATGCCGTCCGCCTCGACCAGCACGAATCCATCCCTTGCGGGAACGGCGATGGACATCGATGCTGCCTGCTCGCCCTTCCAGAGAGTTGCCGAGAGCCAGGCGCAGACGTCCTGCATGGAAAGGTCGATGAACTGGCCGAGCCCGGTCCGATCACGTGCCTCCAGAGCGGCAAGAATCGAGACTACTGCAATCTCGGCCCCCATCACGTCGGCGACGGAGATGCCAGCTTTCACCGGCACGTCGCCGGCTCGTGTCAGATCCATGAAGCCCGACATGGCCTGAATGACAGTGTCGAAGGCCGGCCGCCCGGGATAGATCGTGTCCGCGCCGAAGCCTGAAACGGCACAGTAGATGAGGCGCGGATTGATGCGTGCCAGCTGCTCGCTGGAGCAGCCCCGCTTGGCGAGGGCGCCCGGCTTCAGGTTCTCGATCAGCACGTCGGATCGCCCGACGAGATTCTTCAGGATCTCGACCTCGTGCGGACGCTCGAGATCCAGCACAAGGCTGCGTTTGCCGGCGTTGGTGTACGTGAAGAAATAGCCGGTGCCATCCTTGATCGGTGGCCAACCTCGCACCGCCTCGCCCTCACGCGGTTCGATCTTGATCACGTCGGCACCGAGGCTGGCGAGATGGCGCGCGGCAAGCGGCGCCGTCGTGTAGTGGCCGATCTCGAGGGCGCGAAGACCTTGCAGTGGCAGCTTGGCCCCGACGACCCCTCTCTTCATTGCCGGTACAGAGGGCGCGGACTCGACCAGCTTGGTAACCGCCGACCTGTCCTGGTCCGGTGTCGCAATACGCTCGGCCGAACGACCGGGCGTAACGCTCATGCGCAGTGGCGAGGCGGGGACGAACAGTGCGCCGCGGCCGCTGGGATCGGATACCCGCCGGATCATGCCGCGGTGGTCCAGGTTCGCTTCCCGCGGGCATCCATCGACTTTCGCCACGGGACCGCAAGGAATGCCGGCACCGCCCAGGATCTTGACGCAGTGCTCCATCGTGCCGCACGTGACCCATTCCTGCAGTATGGCGTCGACCTCGTCGCAACGGGTCACCCGGTCGGAGACCCGAAGGTAGCGTGGATCCTCAGCAAGCTCCGGCCGTCCCACCACCGTGCAGATACGATGCCATTGCACGTCGCTCGCCGCGCAGACCAAGACCCATCCGTCGATGGCCCGATACACGTTCCAAGGCGAGGCCATGGCGTGGCGGTTTCCCAACCGACCGACCACCGATCCGCTGCCGTCGAGCAGGCGCGGCAGGAAGGTTGCCATGGCGGAAAACGCGCAGTCGTACAGCGCCATGTCGATCGCCTGGCCGCCGCCACCCTGCTTGCGGACGCGCAAGCCAGCGAGGCACGCTGCGGCGGCGTATGCCCCCGTCATGTACTCGACGATCGGCAGTCGGATTGGGACCGGTGGCCCGTCCGGCATGCCGGTCGTATCGGCGATCCCGGACAAAGCCTGGATCTGAGCGTCCGAAAAAGGCTTGCCGGCCATCGGCCCTCCCTGGCCGAAGGCCGTGACATCGCATTCGATGCGTGGGGCGGATCCCTGCCAAGCGCCTGGACGTTGCGCGGGATCGAGGTCGCTCGAGAGGATCAGAACATCGCTGCGCGCCACGAGCTGGCGCAGGATGTCGGCATCGGCCACATCGTCCGGATGCAGGAGCACGCTCATCTTTCCGGCAAGCAGCTGAGCGCGATGGCGGTACTTGCCCTCGCGAGCGCCCGGCCACTCCGGAACGATCACTGTTGCGCCAAGCTGGGCGAGGAGAGAGCCGCAAACGCCGGCGCCGATACGCGCGCCGAGTTCGGCGACCACGACACCGTCGAGCGCGACCGGACCCCTCACGCCATCCTCTGGGGACCCGCGCTGCGCTCGTCCGACCTGGCAACGGCGCCGCGATGGAGGGGCACATGCTGCCGCCACGCGACGCTCTGCCCTCGTAGCGTCGTCGGTATGGCCAAGACCCGGCGTGGCATGGGCTCGCTCACGCGCGATACGCTTGCATACCCGTCAGCTCCCGCCCCTCGATGAGGGTCAGGATCTGGTTCGTGCCGTCCGGTATCGGCAGCATGCGGATGTCCCGGTAGTAGCGCTCGAGGCCCAGCTCGCGGCTGATCCCCATGGCGCCGTGGACCTCCATCGCAAGGGAGACGGCACGCTGGCAGGTCGCGATCGCGTAGCGCTTCGCCATGGCCGAGATCTGGTTGGCGCGATCGCCCTTGTCGATGCAGGACAGCGCGTAGTAGCAAAGCAGGCGGCTCGTGGTGACGCCGGTCGCGATGTCGGCGAGCATCTCCTGCACGAGCTGGGTCGAACCAATCGGGCGTCCGAACTGGAGCCGGTCCGTCGCGTATTTGAGCGCGACGCCGAGTGCTGCGTCCGCCATGTGTACCGCGCAAAGGCCGAGAATCGGCCGGTTGGCCAGCCAAGTCAGCGTGAGGACGCGTGCCGCATCCCCGATCTCGCCGAGTTGGTTGGCTTTGGGCACGCGGCAGTTCTCGAACCGTACCTCGCCGAGGTGACCCTGGCGCAACCCGAGCGTCGGGATCTCGCGGGCCTCGAACGGCGAGCGCTCGCGGTCGACCACGATGCGCATCATGCGGCTGAGCCCAGCCGCGTCCTTTCCGACCGAAGCCGTGACATTGATCACGTCGCAGATACTGGCATTGGTGATCCACGTCTTGTGGCCGTTGATCACGTAGTCCTGCCCATCCTCCTCGGCACGCGTCTTCACGCTGCGCGGGTCGGACCCGACGTCGGGCTCCGTCGTCCCGGTGCAGGTGATCTTGTGCGCCGCCATCAGATCGGGCAGCAGACGCTCCCGTTGCTCTGCTGTGCTCTCGAAATGGATCCGCGCGACCGTGACCTCCTGCCCGAGAACCGCCAATGTCACGACAGGCGGCAGCTGCTCCATCATCAGCCCGTAGACGAGCAGCGGCAGCCCCGCGCCGCCGGTGGATTCCGGCACGCGCGCGGCGATCAATCCCTGCCTGGCGCAGAGCTGCAGGATCTGCCGCATGGCATGCTTCGGCAACGGGGTGTCCGGATCGTTCGCGTCGAGGATCGGTCGGATCTCCCGGTCGACCATGCGGCGGACCGACTCCTGGATCATCCGCTGCTCGCTTGTGAGCTGGAAGTCCATGGATTCTAACTCCCTTGCGCCGTAACGCCTTCGGCCGGACGGCAGGCCTCAGCCGGAGAGCATCTTTTCACGGAATCGGGGCCTCCGCTTCTCGCGGAACGCATCCCCGCCCTCCTTCGACTCAGCCGTACCGTAGTAGAGGGCAAGGGCCTGCAGGCCCATGCTCGCGATGCCGCGGATGCTCTCGGTGTCGGCGTTGAAGGAGCGCTTCGCCAGCGCAATCGCGGTTGGGCTGCGCTCGACGATGTCCGCGCACCAGCGCCCCACCTCGGCGTCCAGCTCGCTGTCCGGCACGACCTTGTTGACGAGCCCCATGGCGGCCGCTTCAGCCGCAGTGTAGCGCCGGCACAGGTACCAGAGCTCCCGCGCCTTCTTCTCGCCGACCACCCGTGCGAGGTAGGCCGTGCCAAACCCCGGATCGACTGAGCCGACCTTTGGCCCGACCTGGCCGAAAACGGCGCTCTCGGCCGCGATCGTCAGGTCGCACAGGGTCGCGATGACGTTGCCGCCGCCGATCGCGTAGCCACGCACCTTGGCGATGACCGGCTTCGGCACGTCCCGGATGGCCGAGTGCAGCTCCTCGATGGGCACACCGATCGTGCCGTGTCCTGCGCGCTCCGATTTCTTGTCGGCCGCGTCGCCGCCCGTGCCGAAAGCGCGCGTGCCGGCGCCCGTCAGCACGATCGCGCCGACCTGCTTGTTCCAGCCGGCACGATAGAGGGCATCCGTCACCTCGCCGTAGGTCGTCATACGATAGGCGTTCATCCGCTCAGGCCGGTTCACGGTGATGGTCGCGACCCCATCCTTCTCGTCGTACAGGATATCGGCGTAGGCTTCGCTCACATTGCACCTCTCAGCGGAATGACCTGCGGTCGTTCCGATTGGCCGTCGATCAGCGCGCAGGTTTCAGGAAATCGCCGGTACGCATGCTCGGATGGGCGCGCTCATACTGCTTCGGATAGAAGTACTCATGGCCGAGCTCGACCGCCGCATGCCATGGCCAGCGCGGGTCGTAGAGCATGCCGCGGCCGATCGCGACGAGATCGGCCTTGCCCGAGGCCACGATCTCCTCAGCTTGCTGCGGCTCCGTGATGAGCCCGACAGCCATCGTGCACAAGCCGGTTTCGCATCGAATCCGCTGGGCGTTGGGCACTTGATAGCCCGCATGGACAGTGAGCCGCTGTTCCGGCACCGCCCCGCCGCTGGAAGCGGTTACGTAGTCACAGCCGAGCTCCTGCAGCGTGCGCACGAGCTCGATGCTGTCCTCGACCTCCCAGCCGCCGTCGACCCAATCGGTCGTGGAAAGGCGGACCCCGAGCGGCTTGCGCTCTGGCCAAGCCTCGCGGACAGCCCTGAACAGCTCCAGCGCGAACCGCATGCGGTTCGCGAGTGGCCCGCCGTACGCATCCGTGCGCTGGTTGGTGAGCGGCGAGAGAAAGTTGTGGATGAGGTAGCCGTGCGCGCCGTGGATCTCGAGCAGATCGATCCCGAGAGCATCAGCTCTCTTCGCCGCGGCGACATAGTCCTGAATCGCGCGCTCGATGCCAGCGGCATCGAGCGCCTCCGGCATGTTGCGTCCCAGATACGGGATGGGCGACGCCCCAAGCGGCGTCCAACCGCCCTCCTCCTTCGGGATGGGCTTCTGCCCTTCCCAGGCGACCGTGACAGAACCCTTGCGGCCGGCGTGCCACAGCTGCTGCCCGAGCTTTGCGCCGCCGAACCTGCGGCAGAACCGGATTGCGGGCTCGAGCGCGGCCGCATTCTCGTCCGACCACAGACCTAGATCGTTGGGACTCAGACGTCCCCGAGGATGCACTGCCGAGGCTTCGATGATCAAAAGGCCCGCACCTGAGACGGAGAGCGACCCGAGGTGCATCAGGTGCCACTCGGATACGCAGCCTTCCTTAGCGGAATACTGCCCCATGGGCGAGACGACGATGCGGTTCGGCAGCTCCAGCCCTCTGAGCGTCAGCGGCGAGAACAGCTTCGATCCCAAAGGTAGCATCTCCTTCTACTGACCCTAGTCCCTCGGGACTGCAACCTGCTACTGCCAGCAGGCGAGCGCTCGACGACAAAGCGCTGCCAATGTTTCGCGGATCGGCAGGCTTGTGCGGTCCCGATTTACGCCCTCATCTTCGTGCTACTCTGAGCCTCAGGTGACCAAACGGTTGGTTAAGCGTCAAGCGAATTTGAGCGCCTCCATGGCAGTGGCGCACGCTTTGGTTGCCCTGGCGTTGCGGCGCGGCTGCGAGGAAATATGTTTGCGTGCAACTTCCAACACGATGCACCGTGATCGCCGCAGAGGCGGCATGCAACGCCATGAACCGAGGAGGCTGCAGTATGGACCTTGGCATTCGCGGGCAGGCATGCCTGATCGTGGGAGGAGCGCGCGGCATCGGCTATGCAACGGCCGAGGTGCTGGCGGGCGAAGGGACAGCGTTGGCTCTCGCCGATATCGACGGCGTTGCGGTGGCTGCATCGGCCGAACGCCTCGCTGCGGCTTCGGGCGCCAAGGTGATCGGGCTCCAGGCGGACATCACCGATCGCGGCGAGGTCCGTCGCCTGGTGACTGCGGCCGAGGCCGCAATAGGCCCGCTTTCGATCTTGATCAACTCTGCGGCGGTGCTCGACGACAAGCTGTTCGTCGAATCCGAGCCTGCGGATTGGAAGCGCATGATCGACGTCTGTTTGTTCGGGCCGATGAACGTCATTCACGCGATCCTCCCCGGCATGATGTCGCGCCGCTACGGCCGGATCGTGTGCTTGGCGTCGGATGCGGCGCGGATAGGGCAGGCGCGGCTCTCGTACTACGCGGCGGCGAAGGCGGGCGTCGTGGCGCTCACGAAGTCGGTCGCCCAGGAAGTAGGCGCAAGCGGTGTGACGCTGAACGTCCTGTCCCCTGGCGCCACAAACACTGAGCTGCGTAGCGAGCGGGAGGCGAAGATGCGCGCCGAGATGGGAGAAGAGCGCTATGCCCGCCGGCAAGCGACAGTGCTGCGGATGTATCCCACCCGACGGCTGGGCGAGCCGGAAGACATCGCATCAGCTATCTCCTTTCTGGTGAGCAAGCGCGCCTCGTGGATCACCGGTCAGGTGCTGAGCGTCAATGGCGGCTTCGCGATGCCATAGGCAGCAAGCCGTTCGTCATCCTGAGCCGAATAGTCCGGCGAGGTCACGGCCGCTGGCATCGCTCCACAGCTTGTCTCGCGCTTTGCGCAGGTCGATTCGGGGCTTGATATCTTTCACGAGTCCTTCTGCCTTCGCGTAGAGCGCCTCCGTCGAGAGCGGGTTGGCGGCTGTCCCACGGCTGTCCATTACCTTGGCGCTCCGCCGCGTTCCATCGGCCCAGGTGATTTCCACCGCCGTGCCCATGTGCGCCGGGTAGTGCGCCTCGATGTCCCTATCCGCCGCACAGTCGACGCGATCGGCTAGGAACAGGATCGCAGGGTCGGCCAGCTTGTCCTCGCGGTAGCTTTCATAGTGATGCGGGCCATAGACAAGCGTCGCCCCGACAGCGAAGGGCAAGCTGTACTGCGCCGCCATGACCGAAGTCGGCCGCCGCAGCATGTGCTGCTCGGCGAGCACGGCGGGGCCCCGCACGGCAATGCGCGCGATCGCTTCTGGCGAAAGGCGGAAACCGTCGCTTGCCTCCCTCAGGCCGTCGATCAGCGAATGGAACAGCCGGCAGCAGGAATAC
>Ga0070738_10005773_pt1 | contig 13459 bp, 15 predicted proteins | sample Coa_R2_2_FD_66446 | JGI IMG/M metagenome (GOLD analysis project Ga0070738, IMG submission 66446) | Surface soil microbial communities from Centralia Pennsylvania, which are recovering from an underground coalmine fire - Coalmine... | ecosystem: Environmental > Terrestrial > Soil > Unclassified ... | reverse complement strand
CAATTGCTATCGTTGTAGTGATATCCCGGTGAGGTGCGAGAGTGGTTGAATCGGGCGGTCTCGAAAACCGTTGTACCCTTACGGGTACCGTGGGTTCGAATCCCACCCTCACCGCCAGAACAGAATCAATAATTAACGATAACCCTCATTTTTACCGGGCAATAGCGGGCAATGCGGCGCTACAATAAAACCCATGCCGCTCAATCTCTATAGAAGACATCGCCAGGAATGCGAAGGCGGGCACGTAGAAGAATCTCGCTCCGGTGAATTCGAAGAGCGCAAGAAAGGCTGGAAGCGTTGCGCGTGTTTTATATTCGCCTCGGGCACGCTGGGCGGCACGTTTAGGCGCAAATACACTGGCAAGACAGATTGGGAGCAGGCGAGAGCCGTCGCCGCCGAATGGGAGAAGGCTGATTCGTGGGACAGGACAGCGCCGGCACCGCCTCAACCCCCGAATCAAGAAGTCGAAAAAGCCACCCCAGCCCGCGTCACGATAGCTGAAGCAATCAAAATTTTTCTAGCCAACCGCGAAGGTGCGAAAATCGCGTCCGCTACGTTGCGCAAATACCGGACGTTCACCAAGCAACTAAAAGACTTCGCAGATTCACGCGGCTATGTGATGCTCGATCAATTCACATCCGCTGACATCGATGTCTTCTATTCAACATGGAAACTTGGGGCGCGCGCGAAAGCGAAAGCTTTGAGCAGATTGCGCAGTTTCTTCCGGTTCTGCGCGAAACGCAAGTGGGTGCCAGTGGACCCTACAGACCCGAAATCCGTTGGGCCCGTATCAAGCGATTTAAAGCCGCCGATCGGCGCCAATCGGGTCGCCAACAAAGTTCCGTACACCGACGAAGAGTTACAGCGCATCATAAACGCCTGCGACCGCCTGCCGAACGTCACTTGGTCCAGCGGCATGGGGAAGGGGACGTGGACCGGCGAGGACGTCAAGGACTTCATCTGGATGATGGCCTACACGGGTCTGCGGATTTCAGACGTAGGGCTGTTTCACATGAGTAGGCTCAAGGGCAACGAGGTTTTTCTGCGGGCAAAGAAGAACGGCGGCGAAGTATTCGCCTATATCCCTGATTGGCTACGGGATCGCCTGAACGCTCGCGCAAAGCGCTATGGCGTTCGCCCCTTTATTGTCGGGCGTTCCGACCGTCTTGAAACCGTTACCGATTTGTGGCGGAGGCAAATCGGAAAGGTATTCGAACTGGCCGGCAAGTTCGAAGAACGTCCAACCCCACACCGGTTGCGGCATACCTTCGCGCGAATTCTCCTTCAGCGCGGCGTGCCCGTTGCCGACGTGGCCGATCTCCTCGGAGATGAAGAAAAGACCGTTAGAGAGCACTACGCGCGGTGGGTGCCCGAGCGCCAGGCGCGGCTCACAAGGATTCTCCAGGACGCGTTCGAAGATAAGCCGAAGCCTAAAGTGCTACCTATGCCTCGCCGTGGAGCGTAGCTGCGAACGGGGTGGCTTGTTTCAGAATGAATTTTGTTTGGATACGCTTTGCCGTCGGTAGTTCATACGCCAATACTCAGTTTCGACGCGGCCCTATTTGGTAATCCCGAGGATTAGGTGCCCTGCGTGAGCGATTTCGGGGACGTTCACGTTTAGCTAAAGCGGGCCTTACCAAAACTAGCGCACCGGCGACCAGGTCTTGACTTGCGAGAGGAGGGTTTCTTCAGGCAGCTCGGTAGGGCTTGCAAAGTGGAATCTTGTATCCATCCGGGTCGGCGAACACGACTTCCCAGGAGGATTTTCCGACCTGTGGCTCGCGTAGCGCACGGACTCCGCGTGCCACGGCCTCATAGTAGATGGCGAGGGCATCACCGCATTGAAAATTCAGGCCAACTCCGTTGCCGAGCTTAGCGCTCGCCAGCAGCTTTTCGCGCGTCGTCTCTGTAGCTTCTTGGAGCATGATCGTCGCTCCGCCCAGCGTCATCCAGCACCACCGCAAGCGCCCGTCAGGAATCCAGCGGTTCTGGATCGTGAAACCAAGGCCGTCAATGAAGAAGGCGAGCAAACGATCCATGTTGGTCACCATCAAAACGGGACCACGGCGGTTACGTTCTGTGATGGAACTGGCATTGGCGCTCATATTTAGCTCTCATTGATAATCGCAGACTTCTTTTCAGATTGGCACGCCCATGATCTCTGTGGTCATTGGTCTCTTTCTGCGGTCTGCTCATTGCACATTTAACAACCGTGTATGTATCCTGTGGGCCGCGGACTCCGGGACGCTGTAAATTGTGTGTGCCTTCTTTCGCCCCATGCGAATCTTGATTACGCCAGGATCGTCTTTAACTAGCTTGCGGATCGTCTCCCGGCCCAGCCCCCACATGCGCGCAAGTTCGCCAACTCGGTAGTGTTTTTCGAATGTAGGACTCTCGACCGACATTGCAGCTCAATCCACCTAAGCTTCTCGCCTCTCCTTTGTTGCCGCAGCGAAGCCATTCACACCGGGGCCGCGTGCGATGGTTCGAGTTTTCGGCTCTACAGTGGTTCGCGAGCGTTCCTGAAACCGCCGCTCAGCAGATTCCAGCCTCTGAAGGGCGTCAAGCAGTTGTAGGCCCAACTCCTGCATCTGGTCTGTGTGGGGCGCGAAGTGCTCGGTTTGTTTGATCGCAAATCTGATTCGATCCATCGCCACACGTGTCTGGTATGCCAATTCAAATTCCATCGGCGTAGGCTGAGCCTGCGCTTTCGTATCAATGATCTGCTTAATCTGGCTCATCACTTCCGAATTCATAATTCCTTCTTCTCGCTAAGCCATTTATGAAGAGCGCTGTTTGCAAGCTCTGTCACTGTGCAGCCACGCCGCCGCGCCGCGCTACGGAGGCGGGTGTTGGCGGCCCGTGAAATTACGGCTGTCAATCCGCGAGTCCTGTGGCCCACGGCAATTGGAATCAGATCGATACTTCGCAAGTCGAAAGACAACAGCGCCTCATCGATGTATTCCGACAGCTCGCCGTGATAGCGCATCAGTATTCGCAGCCGGTTGTTAACCTCAGCCGTCAGGCGTAGGAATAATCGCGCTTTTGGTCCGTTCACTTCGGCTCCTTTCATCAACGGATCGCCGTGTAAGCCGTCGGTGTGAAGCTGCTCCTTTGATGAAGCTGGCCTGGCGGCTGCACCGGCAAAGGATCCGCCTGCATCGGCTGATATGGCGCGTCAAACAATATGTCGCGATTGACTCGAACGGTGAACTGGTAACCGGCGGGAACTTTGATCGTGGGTTGTACGTTCATATTCCGCTGCGTAATCATCGCTCCCGTCTGGCTCATTTCCTGGCCAACCGCGGCGCCCGTTGTGCTGCTCACACTGGGATACGTCAGGGCGCTTTGTGTGTTGCGCTGTGAGAGAGCGAATGCGGCTGAAAAGGCGCTCGTAAGTGCCGCGAAACCGAAGAGCCGCTTGTAGTGGTGATCGACATCAAAACGCAGGCCGGAGTTGCCGTGCGCATCCAAGCCGACCATCCCGTTGATGTCCACGGACGAAGCATCAGGGAAGATAATCCTGTCCCAGACGACCTGTACGCCGTCCTGGCCGTACGAAATCCGTGAATCGTATTTGCCGATCAGGCGCGATCCCTGTGGGATCAGAAGGTAACGACCCGTTGCGGTATCGAACACGTTCGAACTAATGAGGGCCTTGATCTCGCCCGGCAGATCGGAATTCAGGTTCTGCTCCAGGACCGCCGGAATTTCCCAGCCCGCTTTGATCTCATACGCACTCAGCGGTGCGGTTCGCGTTGAGCGTAGATAGTCGTCTGCTTTCTGTTTTTCGGCCGCTGCAAGGAAGGCCGCTTTGGCCGTTTGCATGTTCAGGGCTTCGTAATCGGCATCGTTTCGGGAACCGCCGGTTGGAAAAGAAGCTGGCACGCTGTTCCGGGCATTTGGGTCAAGGCCGCCTAATGCCTGAGTGAGCGCCGCAATCCGCGCGAGATCATCGTTGCCCTGCTCTTTCGCACGGGCGTTCGGTAATGAATCGAACGACGTCGCACCGGCGCCCGATCTGATGGTGGTCGGGGCGAGCATGGCTTCCTGCTCCCGCTGATATTCGGCGGCTATCCGCTGTTCCTCAGGCGTTGGCTGTGCAGATGGCGCTGTTACCGGAGCTGGGGCGTAACGCGGCTGGTGAATGACTACCCGGGCCGAGCGGTATTCGCTGCATGGCTGCCCTGTATCGGGATTGAACCGGTACTCCTGGCCGGTGCGAGGATCGATGCTGCACGTCGATGCTGCCGCAGCTCGCTTGCCTGTGTCTGGCGGCTGCAACTGGTTGGGATCATTTAGAACCAGAGGAGCGTTTCCCGAGGGTATGTCCTTCTCGACTTCGCCTGCGGACGCCGTTGCTGGCGCCACCGCTTTGGGAAGGCCCAAATCGTGGGCGGCCACTTGCGCGCGCACCTGACGCCGGTATCCGCCGTATGCAAAGAGCCCAAGCAGAATAATCGCGATCACGCCGACTGCGATTCCCGCCCGCTTGCTCACCCTCGCCGAGGTCTGGGGCTTCGGATGAAGGTCAAGTCCGGCGGGCGACTCGATGGGCTTAACCGAGGGCGTTTTCTGGCTCGAATTATCCTTTGGACTGCTGCTCACGGATGATCTCTACTTTCTGGGCCTTTTTCCCGGCTCCTAGTATGAGTCGCGCGCGGTCAAACAAGCGATCCACGATGTAAGTCTGCTGCTGAACGCGATAGTTCGTCATTGCGCTTTTACCGTCCGGGCCTAATACCAGAAGCGCCGGAGCTTCGCGATTTTGCATCTCCGGGCGCATTTGGATATAGGTTTTCGCGCCGTCATCGAACACGCGGACCGGCCGGATTTCTTCATTTCCGCCGCTTACCTTGTAATTGAAATTCAGCTTGTCTGCTGCGACAATGGCGGGCGCTATCTGGGCATCGGCCTTCCGCCCCCGAGCTTGAGCGATCAGGTGCTGCTGCCATTTCCGGCTGTTTTCCTCTTCCGGGTAGCTGAACGCGACGCGAGCAACGTAGTCTTGCGGCTTCGAAACCAGGCGGAGATAATACGCGCGCCGGTCTGTAGTGATAAGAAGGTTCGTGTCCAGCCCAGGCTCTTGAGGCTTGAGCACGATGACCGACGTTGCATCCTCACCTTGCCCGTAGACGGCCGGTGAGACGTTCCAGCGGACGGAATCGCCGATTTGCGGCTCCCCGGTCATCTTCTCGCCCGGCTGCAGCTCGATCGTACATACGCGCAATGGAGCGCAGACGACAACTGGCAGGCCCGCGCCGTATGCATACAACACACGTCCATCTCTTCCCGATGCCGGCTGGATTTGCTGCGTACGCCACGTTTCGCTCACGCGCACGGCTTCGAGTGCCGTAGGAGTTAACGGCACGTCAGTTCTAGGCCGATAATCCTTCGGAACATTATTGGTTGCGCTTGCCGTTTGCCCCGGCGTCGCGTTTGACGCTGAAGGAGCCGATGGTCCTTGCGGGTCCATTGCGGTGGGGTCCTCCAGAATTCGAAGCTGATCTCCAAAGTCGTACTTCTGTAATAGTGACGGTGGAGGCAATGACGGGACCGCGGGTACGCGTTTGAGCTGAATGGGTGCGCTAGGTAAACCAGGCGGCGTTGCAGGAGCTTGTGCAAATGTCAGCGACATGGGGGCGACAATCGCCAGCCCAGTCCAATAAATTCGTTTCTTCATCATTCCCTCTCTTCCCCATCGGAACTACAAAACTTTGGACCAACTTGCTGCAGTGACATATAAACCCAGCGGGTTGATGCGGGCTTCGCGCTCATCGCTCGGAGGATTCAGCGCAATTGTGAATGTTCCCTTCCAATGGTCAGTAGATTTCACGTTTCCGTACAGGTCGCGCGATGTCTCGATCCAATCCACCTCGAACGTCCGGTCGCTGGTGGGCAGTACGGAATTGACGTCGACGGACACCGTGCCGGTCTGCGCTCGTTTGAATGGCGGATCGTTCCGGTAATAGTCGCTGATGAAGGTCTGAGCGCTAGAGCCACTCGCGATCTGTGCATACACGCGATCAATGGCCCGCCGCTGTGCGATACCGTCGGTCGTGACCATGCGCAAGTTTTCGATCCAGTCTTGAATGACCGCGCGCCGTAAGCGATCATCACCGGGTGACGTTTGCTCGGCCAACCCGGACGCGACCGGCCGACCGAGGCTATCAATGAGGACGACGAATGGGATCACGCGCGAACGCGCGGCCAACCAAACGATTCCCGCGGTGCCCAAGAGCGCGGCCAGAGCGCATAGAATCGCTGCGGTACGCCAGTTCCGTGCCCGTGAGATGAATTCGCCGTAGCGTTCGTCCCACTCTCTCCGCGCCGCAAGGTACGGATTGTAAATTTCGTTTGAACTTTCTTTTCGCAGGGCCAATCCCATGTACTCGAACCTCCAAAATTCATTCGCTGTGATCAATCGGCATCCGCGGGGGCTGCGTGTGGGGAGCTGCATCACTTGGCAATCCTCGGAATCGCGGGCCTGCATTTCGTAACCGCTGGGCGGCGTCGGAAAAAACTCTTTCGGCCCGCTGAGCACCGGATGCGAGTATTTCTCTGCGCCTGGGCGCGGGCTGTTGTGGTTTGCCAGTAATGCCTGAACTTGAAATGTCAGGTGCAGACCCGGATACCGGCTGTGACGCGCCGGCGACGGATTCGGCGGGCGCGGTGCTCTCACTTCCGTCTACCGGGTTGGGAGGCAAAGCGGATTGAGAACGCGACGGAACCCGAACTGAATAAGAGCGGAAGCCCGCCGCCGGCCGCTGTGTTTCAAAACCGGAACCGGCTAAGCTTTCGCCGCCCAACAATGACAAAACAGATCGCGCGGATTCTGATGACCCCGCGTTTGGAGTTGGTGGAGGGACGGCAGCACCTCCGCTGACTGGTGTACTTGGCGATTTGGGGCGACCATTGGCCGATGAGCCGACGGGCAGGCTTGATGGCGGAGGGACACTCGCCGTGGCGGTGGTCCCGCCCATGCCCGGGATTAAGCGAGATGCTCCGCCGCCCGCAGCAGTACCGCCGCTGGCGCCGGAGGCCGCAGCAGTAGCGCCCGCAACGGCTGCAATCGCACTAGCACCGACGGAAGCGACCATTGCGGCGCCGCCCACCACAGCCGTTCCCGCGGAAATCAGATCGCCGCCCGAAAGAGCTGGCGAGCCGCCAAGGACAGCAGCGAACAGTTTCGGCACCTGCCAGCAGAGCGCCATAAATATGAGTCCAGCACCCATGACGTCGAAGGCCGTCATGCTGGGATTCGGCGAGGTTCCGATACCGCTCGCCTCACTGAGCCAGCCATTAGAGAGGTTCAGGCCAGCGGCGATCAGCATGTAGAGAATCATGATTTTCACGCCCGTTGAGACGCCGAGGCCGATATAACGCTCCACATATGGTGTGGTCCAGCGAGAGCCTCCGAAGCCCAGGAAAATCACGCCTGCCGACACAACCAGATAGCTTTCGACAATCGCGACAATGTATTGGATCGTGATTGCAGTGAAGCCCAGCACGACCAACGCCGCGGCGATCATGACCGCGATAGAGGTAGCCGGATTAGTAAAGAACGCTGATGTGCTGGCAGCGCTCATGAGTGACCCTGCGATATTCAATCCGGTCATGAAAACATCAGAAGGGGCGAGCCCCTGATTGCCGCTGATTCCCGCGGCAGCGCCGCCGAGTTGGCTAAAGCTATCAATTATTGCGGGAATCCACTGCCGGCCATAAAGCAGCAACGCATAAAATGCGCCAAGCCACATGACTTTTCGAATGAGCGCGGACGTCCATGACTGCAAGTCGGCCTTCTCCAAAGCCATAACCGCCGCGCTCCACGCGAACTCAATCGTGGCCAGGAGCGCAAAGAGTGTATTGGCATAAGGCCAGATGTTAGTAAGCCAGGTGATTCGGAAATTCCGATACTGTTGGAGAATCTGGCTCGGGTTGTTGGAGGAAATTTGCGCGCTTGCAGATGGTGCGTAACACGCCGCGAGCGCGCACACGGCCAACGCGATCCAATATGACCTGACCTTGTTACTGTGAATGGACACACATCTCCTGTCTGCGTTGTTAAGCCCGTTTTGTTTACCCCTTTAGGAACTGCTTCTCAGTGCCAGCCGGGACCGAATTTCTTGCCGTCCGATTTGAGCGGGCTTTGGGTCTGGCGATACGCGATGGAGGCATTCCGGGCCGCTGTGCAGACGCGTCCTTCTGTGCTGGACGGCCAATTTGCATCCGCTTTTTCCCGTACCGGTTTGCACATATCATCAACTTGCACCGCAAGTTCTCCGTGCTTTCGCAGCCAATCCTCAATCTGAGGTGCCGGAGTCGAGGACAAATCGCCTGCGCCCGCCTGCTCGACCTTATTCACAATTTCGCTGTGCGGTTCCGGCTGAGTACATGCAGCGCCGATTAGCCAAAACGCTGAACATAGACCGATTCCCGTGATGTGCCGCAACTTCATGGCTAATTCCATCCTGGACCAAATTTGTGACCGTCGGAAGAGGCAGGGCTGTACGTAAAAAATCGTTGAGCCGCTGCCTGGCTCGCAGCCTGCTGCTGAACCATCGCCGCCTGGTAAGCCTGCTTGCTCGACATGTCCGCGATCATCAATTGTCTCAACTTCATGAGTTGCTCGACCTGCTGCTCGGCAATGGTCCCTACGGTTTGCATCGCCTCTAAGCGACCAGTAGAGCTTTGCAAGGAGGCTCTGAGCGAGTTGATGACAGCCTGTTCCGTTTGAAGCTGCTGACCTTGTAGCCCGGCAGCGCGGAGCGTGCCAAGCGTGGTATCGAGTGACGTTTGCGCCCAGTTCCGGTATTGCGTATAGAAAGTGCCTGTGTTGTAGGCGTAGCCCGGATAAGTTTGCCGGAATATCTGATCGAGATTTCCTAACGAATACGCAAGGGCCCGACCACCCTGAACGATTCCCGCCAAGGCATTAATGTCGTTCGAAATTGCGCCGAAGTTGTACGCGGAGAGGGCGCGTGTGTTTTTCAGCATGTCTGCGTACATGTTTAATTCGTTCGCGAGCTGCTGGCCCTGGCGGATGTATTGCATGACCAATTGCGCGTGATTCATTAATTGAGTGATCTCCGTCGCGAACGCGCCGGCTTGAAGTCGTTGCGGGGTCTGCATCGAGAGCAGCGAAACCAGTATTACGATCAAGCGCTTGCGCATACAGCCTCCTCCTCGGGTTGATAGCACAGGCCCGTAGCATTTTCGAGCATCTGGTAATACTCCGCCCATTCCGGCAAGCCTTTGAATCGGAGCCATTCGGTTCGCCACGTATGGGGATATTCATTCATGACAGTCTCCGCGATCTGGCGCTCCTCGCGGCCGTTCACTCCAACCCAGGCAAGCGCGAGGGTGCCGATTCCGAAATTCACCAGGCGGCGGCCGAGATTGCTAACTACGTAATAATGTTGCTTCGGGATACTTATCTGAAGGATGTCTAACTCGCGCTCATTCAGACCGAGGCGGGTGTAGAAGTCGCGGGAAGCTGGATTTTTTGCTTCAGCATTCGGCAGCAGAATCTTTGTCGGGCAGTTTTCAAGCACTACGTCAGCAATAGGCGAATTCGCGATATCGCTGATTTGTTGAGTCGCCATAACGACAACAGCGTTCTTGCGCCGCATCGTCTTCAGCCAGTCTCTCAAGCGATCACGAAAGAGCTCGTGCTGCAGGTAGGACCACGCTTCATCGAGCAGAATGAGCGTTGGCGAGCCGTCGAGTCTGTGCTCGATCCGGCGGAACAAGTAGAGCAAAACAGGAATCACCGCTCTGTCGTCAAGCTTGAGGAGATTCTCCGTTTCGAATGCCAGCATTCGCCCCTCGCCGAGGCAATCGTAATCAGCATCGAGAAGCGTACCGAGCGGGCCGGTCACCGTAAAATGTTGGAGAGCTTCCCGAATCTCCAGGTCTTGGACATTGGCCGATAATTCTGTCAACGTACGTGTCGGAGAGAGCCGGAGTTGCAGAACCGCTTCTGCAACAGCGTTTCTGTGCTTTGGAGAAAACCGCAGCCCGGCAAGCGTGCAGAGAACTTCAATCCAACCCACGGCCCATGCGACGTCTTCCTCGTTGTCTATGTCGCGGAGCGGGCAAAAAGACAGTTCCGATTCGGGGCCGGCCAGATCATAGAATTCGCCGGTCAGGGCCGCGGTGAGCATCCAGATGGAATAGCCCCTATCGAATGCGAAGACTTGGGCTTGCGGATAGCGGAACCATTGAGCCGCGATCAAGCCGAGAGCGGTTGATTTGCCGGCACCCGTCGGGCCAACAACGAGTGTATGCCCCAGATCGGAAACGTGGAGATTAAACCGGAATGGAGTCGCGCCGGTCGTCGCCGCGTAAAGAAGGGGCTGGCTGTTCTTAGGCATGAGAGAGCTGGGGTTCTCTCGCAAACCCGCCCAAACGGAGGTAATCGGCATCATGTCTGCCAGGTTCAGCGTATGCAGAAGGACCCGGCGCACATTTGAGTAGCCGTCGCCCGGCAAGGAACCCCGCCACGCTTCAACCGCGTTCACATCTTCGTTGCGGCAGGAAAAGCCCAGGTTTTGCACGGTCTTCATCACTAACCGGGTATTCTCATACAACCTCTTGGGATCTTCGTGCAGACAGATGATGTTTGCGCTGTATTGGCAGAATTGAACGTCGCCAGCGGCGGCGACACCCATTGCCTGCTCCGCATCCGCCGCCATTTCCTGGGCGTGAATATCAATAGCGCCGCTGTGAGTTCGCAAGATCTGATCTTTCCAGCCGCGAATCTTGGATCGCCATTTCTTCCGATGTTTGTCCAGCAGGCGCCGGGCCTCTTGTGGGTCGATCAGAATTGCCCGCGTATTCCAGCGGTACTCAATCGGGAGCTGATCGAGCTCGCGAAGTATGCCCGGCGAACTCATTCGAGGGAATCCATCGATGGCGAGAACGGAAATGTGCTTGCGCCCGATGCGAGGCTCTATACCGCCATAGAAATCTTCGCAGGCGAGTATCTCGTTCAAGTAGCACGGTATCTCAGGCAAAGCGAAAGGATGATCCAGGCCGCTAATGCAACGGCGCAGGTATCGCAATAGCTGGTCATGAATGTGCTCTCCGCCGTATTCGTCGGTTACCGTAACGCGCCGGAGCCGCTCTGTCTGGAATAATTGGCCAAAGACGTTCTGGAACGCATCGAGCTTCATTCGGAAATGATCTAGATGGCGCGCAGCGGCCCTGTTGCCGCCGGCTGCTCCGGTGCCTTCGAACAGCCAGCCCTTAGCACGCTCCTCGATTTCGGGCGGGGGCAAGTACGTGAGCGTCAAAAAATATTCGCTTTCAAAATGAGCGCCTTCCTGCATGAACTGCTGCCGCCGTTCGTCATCGATAACCCGTGTAACAGGATCTGGGAATGCGTCCGACTGCGGGTAACCGGGGGCGCAGCAGCGAATTGCATCGCACTGCATCATCCAGCCGGAGCCCAACCGCAACGCCTGATTTAAACGAGCACTCAGCGCGTCCATTTCAGCGGCAGCCGCCGACATCATGTCCGGCCCTCGATAGGACCAGCCTGCGAGTAGCGACCCGTCCTGCTGCAGAAGAACGCCGTCTTCGATTAAGGCGTATGGAAGCAAGAGATCTGCGAGTCCATGAGGTTGAATTCTGTTTTCATTGCGGTGCATGTGACTGATCCTCATCTCCAGCGGGAAGGATGCGGCACACATTGGCTGAATAGAGCGCTCTTCGCGGGGTAAAAGGCCCGATATCGTATGTGCCGCATGTAAACCTGACGCAGCATTGGATCGGCTTTGCCCATGCGCTGCAAAGCGGCAATCGCGCCGAGCCAAAACGCGACCGCCAGAACAATTCCCCACAGTGTCGCGAGGCTGAAGGCGAGAGCGACGGAGATCAGAAGCGTCACTAGGACCAGCTCCCGATCTCCGCCAAGAATCTGATTTGGCCGGTTGACCGATTGGTGAATGACAATTTCTCTGGGCACGTCTGCGGTCATGCTTTACACCACTGCCGCGTTTACGCCGAAGGCGCTCGCAAGCATGGGCGCGGCGAAGACGAGAACGGAAACGACTAATCCGACCATGCACGCGCGCCTTCCGAACTCGGTGAGTTCGCCGCCCCAAAGCATTGTGCCGCCCGCGATAGCTATACCGATGAGACCGATTGCATACGCCACCGGTCCCGTAAGAGAGGTCGCGATCAACTGCATGGGCCTCTCCCAAGGCAAATTGCCGGCCGCGGCAGCGTTGAGCTTTACGCTGAATGCCCAAGCGAGAGCCAGCAGAGTGCCTAGTTTTGAACTGACTCCCGAACGCTTTGAAATCAAGAAATGCTTCACGAATAACCTCCAGGTTGATGTTTTCTCCTAAACATGCTCGACCAGATATTGCCCGTTGGCGTACCCGGTCACGAGCAAAAGCTCTCGAATCTTCCGGCCTGCCGCGAGTTGCGGCTCTCCATCGATGAAAATAACCAGGTCCACTGTTTCGGCGATCAGCTTCTGCTGCGGAGCGCTGGTAGCCTCCGCCACGAGGCTTTCGAGCCGAATCAAACCGCTCATGGCATCATTGGCATGCACGGTCGCCATGCCGCCTGGATGCCCGGTGTTCCACGCTTTTAGCAACGTGTGAGCTTCACCGCCGCGGACCTCTCCGACAATAATCCGAGTCGGCTGCAGGCGCATACACGCGCGCAGGCATTGCAGCATGGTCACGTTCCCCACGGCGCGCAGATCCAAATAGTTTTCCACCGGGCATTGAAGCTCGGTCGTGTCTTCTATCGAGATCACCCGGTCATGCGGCGCCAGAGTCGCGAGAGCGTCCAAACAGGCATTTACAAAGGTGGTTTTTCCGCTTCCGGTGGAACCCACCACGAGAATGTTCTTTTTCGCGCGCACAGCGGCGCGAATGACCTCGCCGTGTTTCAGTCCGCGAACGGCGTCGAGAAAGTCGTCTTGACGGCGGATGCGGTTGAGCGGATCGCTCTTGTCAGTAAGGATGCCCGCAGCTTCATATTCCTCAAGCGGAAATATGCGGCGCGGGCGCAAACGAATCGCAAACACCGGGCGACGTACTACGGGCGGCACGATGCCCTCGAAACGGCTGCCGTCAATGGGAAGTTCCGTTTCCAGAATTGGATGATCGTGATTCAGCACCGTACCACGCCATGCCGCAATCGTGTTCAGCGCGCTCGACGTCTGGGGCGCGGACATCTCACCGGCGCGGCTGAAGCCTTCACCCATTCGCTTAACCCAGAGAGAGCCATCGGGATTGAGCAGAATGTCTTCAGTCGATTCGTCGTTTAAACAGGCCAGGATCTGATCGCCAAGCTCGCGCCGTAGTTTGGTTTCCAGGCGGTTTTGATGCTCGTCGTGAACGACCGCGAGGTTTGGCATCCGGTTGCTCCGTTGGCGGGCCAGCTTTGATCCCGGCCTCTAAGTACTAAGAGACGGAGAGCGGTGGGTGAGGGACGC
>Ga0070738_10005768_pt1 | contig 13468 bp, 10 predicted proteins | sample Coa_R2_2_FD_66446 | JGI IMG/M metagenome (GOLD analysis project Ga0070738, IMG submission 66446) | Surface soil microbial communities from Centralia Pennsylvania, which are recovering from an underground coalmine fire - Coalmine... | ecosystem: Environmental > Terrestrial > Soil > Unclassified ... | reverse complement strand
GGGCTGGAGCCATTATCAGGGGCGCCACTATCGCGGCCGGGTCGTCACCACGGTGGTCGGCGGCACCGTGGTCTATGACGAGGGTGAGATCTCGGCTCAGCCCGGCTCGGGGCGCTTCGTTCGGCCGCGCGCCAGAGGATAGCGTCTCGCCGGAGGTGCCTCCGGCGGGCCCACCATTCCCGCCGGGTCTTTTCAGCAAGGCCAGATATGGAGTATTATAAGCCCAAGTCGATAGCTGCCGGCTGGCGGCTCGGGGCTAGACATGTAAGGAGCCTCGATGGCTCGGTTTCTGGCGCGGCGCCTGGGCTTGATAGCCCTGACCCTGTGGTTGATGTCTATCGCCGTCTTCGTGATCACGGAGGTGCTGCCGGGTAACGTCGCGCAAACCATCCTCGGCCACTCCGCCACCCCAGAAGCAGTGGCCGCGCTGCAGCACCAGCTCGGGCTCGACGCACCCCCACCCGTCCTGTACGTGCGCTGGATCACCGGCTTTGTCAGCGGCAACTGGGGCGATTCCCCGAGCCTGCAGACGCCCATCTCCAGCCTGATCCCCGGCCGGCTGTTCAATTCGCTCGTGCTCGCCGTGGCCGCGCTGATCGTCATCATGCCGTTGTCGATCGCCTTTGGCGTGCTGGCCGCGCTGCGACAGGACCGCTTCGTCGACCGGATAATTTCTATCACCGGACTGTCCTTGATGGCGGTGCCCGAGTTTGTCAGCGGCATCATCCTGCTGTCTATCTTCGGCATCTGGCTGCACTGGCTTCCCACGTCCAGCGTCGCGGCCGGCGGCGATCCGTTGACCTCGCCACAATACCTGGTGCTGCCGGTGTTGGCGCTGGGCATCGTCTTCTTCGGCTACGTCGCGCGCATGATGCGCGCGAGCACCATCGCCGTGCTGGGCAGCGCCTATACGCGCACCGCCATGTTGAAGGGCCTGCCGTTGCGCCTGGTGCTGCGTCGCCACGTGCTGCGCAATGCGCTGGTCCCCACCATCACCGTGGTGATGTCGTCGATCGGCTATCTCGTCGGCGGCCTGGTCGTGGTCGAGAATCTCTTCAGCTATCCCGGCATCGGCGGCCTGCTGTTGACCGCTGGGCTGAGCCACGATGTGCCGCTGCTGGAGGATTGCGTCATGATCATCGCCGTCATCTACATGGCGAGCAATCTGGCGGCCGATCTGCTGTATGCATATCTGAATCCACAGATCAGATACAGCCAGGCATAAAGGAGCCAACGACGTGAGTGTTCCCAACCTGTCTATTCCGCCCGAGAGCGCCGTCGGGCCCGCTCCGCCGGTGGCGTTGCCGGCCGCGCGCCGCGTGCGGCGCGGCGTGGCGCTCCGCGGGCTCCTGCACACGCCAAGCGCCGTGGTGGGGCTGGCGATCACCGCCTTCTGGATGCTGTGCGCGATCTTCTGGCCTCTCTTCGCCCCGTACAGCCCCGACGCGCAGGACTTCAACGCACTGTTGGCCAAGCCGTCGCTGGCGCATCTTTTCGGTACCGACCAACTGGGGCGCGACGTGCTCAGCCGGGTGCTCGCCGGCAGCCGCGAGGTGCTCACCCTCGCCCCCGCCGCCACGCTGCTCGGCCTTCTCGGCGGCACGCTGGTCGGCCTCCTGACAGCCTACTACGGTGGTTGGTTCGACGAGATCGTCATGCGCGTGATGGACGCCATCATGGCCTTCCCCTTCATCATCCTCGGCCTGCTCATCCTGGCCGTGATGGGGCCGTCGACCCTCAACGTCATCCTGGTCATCGGCTTCGGCTACGTGCCCCTGACCGGACGCGTGGTGCGGGCCGCCGCGCTCGGCGTGCGCGACCTGGACTACATTTCGGCGGCGCGGCTGCGCGGCGCCAGCGGGCTATCCATCATGCTGACGGAGATCCTGCCCAACATCACGGGGCCGGTGATCGTGGAGGGGACGGTGCGCGTGGGCTACGCGGTGTTCGCGGTGGCGACGCTGAGCTTCCTGGGGTTGGGCGTGCCGCCGCCGTCGCCGAACTGGGGGGCGATGATCAACGACACACACATCTACATCCAGGTCTCTCCGTGGATTGTGCTGGCGCCGACCCTGGCTATCGCCACGCTGGTCGTAGCCATCAACCTGGTTGCCGATGGCCTCCGCCAGGCGGTGCGGGCGTGAGCAGCCGGTCTGGCGCGTTGCAGGAACCTCCCGCGCGCCAATCGACCGACCCGGTGCTGGCCGTCGAGGGGCTAACCATCACCTATCGCGGCCCGCAAGGCCGGCAGAGCGCGGTGCGCGACGTGTCCTTCGCGCTTCACCCGCGCGAAGCCTACGGCTTGGTCGGAGAGTCCGGCTGCGGCAAGAGCACCATCGCGCTGGCGATCATGCGCTATCTGCCGGCGAATGGCCGTGTGGCCGCCGGCACCATCTGCTTCGATGGCCGCGACCTGCTGGGCATGCCGGCGTCCGAGCTGCAGCGCTTGCGCGGCAATCGCATCGCCATGGTGTACCAGGACCCGGGTGCGGCACTCAACCCCAGCATGACGGTGGGCGACCAGGTCGCCGAGGTGTTCGAGGCCCACAAGGGGTGCAGCCGGGCACAGGCGCGGGCCGCGGCGGTGCAGATGTTCGAGCATGTGCGCATGCCCGGCGCCGCCGACGTGGCCCGGCGCTTTCCCCACCAACTCAGCGGCGGGATGCAGCAACGCGCCATCATCGCCATGGCCCTGGCCACCAACCCATCGCTGTTGATCCTGGACGAGCCGACCACCGGGCTGGATGCCACCGTGGAAGCCGCCGTGCTCGACCTCATCGTGGCCCTGCGCGGCGAATTCAACGCGGCGATCCTGCTGATCAGCCACAATATGGCCGTGGTGTCGCGGCTCTGCGAGCGTGTGGGGGTCCTCTATGCCGGGGAAATGGTCGAGCAGGGCGCGACAAGCGAGCTGTTTGCCTCGCCGCGGCATCCCTATACAGCAGGATTGTTGGCCTGCGTGCCGCGCCCCGGCACGCGCAAAGACGCCGATCCGCTGATACCCATCGCCGGCCGCATGCCGCGCCTTGGCGAGGAGTTCGCCGGGTGCTCCTTCGCGCCGCGCTGCCCGCTGGTACGCGAAGCATGCCGGCAGGAGAAGCCGCCGCTGATCGCGATCGAGGGCGAGCGGCTGGCGCGCTGTTTCTACTGGCCCGAGGTCGCCGCGCTGCATGAGGCGCACCTGACGCGCGACAGGAGGCCGATCGCCACCGCGACGAACAACCGGGACGACGGTACGATCCTGTCGGTGCAACACGCGGAACGGCACTTCGGGCGGCCGTCCCACCTCATACGCGCCGTGAACGACGTCTCGTTCGACACGCCGCGCGGGCATATCTTCGGCCTGGTGGGGGAATCGGGCAGCGGCAAGTCCACCATCGCGCGCTGCGTGGCCGGATTGCTCGGCCTGACCGGCGGCACCATCACCCTCGACGGCCGCGACATCTCACGTCCGGTCGAGCAGCGCGAGCGTGCCGATATCAAGCGCGTGCAGATGGTCTTCCAGAGCCCCGAGGCCACGCTGAATCCGCGCCAGACGGTGCGGCAAATGCTGTGCCGTACGGTCAAGGCCCTGACCGACCGGCGCGGCACGGCGCTGCGCGAACGGGTCGAGGAACTGGCACGGCTGGTACACCTGGACGCCGGGCTGCTCGACAGCTATCCGAGCGGCCTGAGCGGAGGCCAGCGGCAGCGCGTCGCCATCGCGCGCGCCTTCGCCGGCGACCCGGACGTGGTGCTCTGCGATGAGCCGGTCTCAAACCTCGACGTCTCGGTGCAGGCGACCATTCTCAACCTGTTGGCCGACCTGCAGCAGCGAAAATCCGTCTCCTATGTCTTCATCTCGCACGACCTCGCCGTTGTACGCTACCTCGCCGACCAGGTCGGCGTGATGTACCTGGGCGAACTGGTCGAGGTTGGCCCGGTCGAGCGCATCTTCGCGCCGCCGTTTCACCCCTACACAGAAACCCTCTTCGCGGCCATGCCCACGCTCAACGCGGCGCTCCCGACGGTGCGCGCGGCCGGCAGCATGCCGAGCGCGGCGGCGATCCCGCCCGGTTGCCCGTTTCACACGCGCTGCCCGCGCGTCCTTGGCGAGGAATGCGCGACGCAGAGGCCGCCCTGGCAGCAGACTGATGGCGGCCACATGTACCGCTGCTGGATTCCGCCCGACCGCCTCGCCACGCTCCAGCAGGGCACATGGTCGGCGGAGCCAAGAAAGGAGGCTTGAACGACCCCACGATGCGCCCACGCGCTGCGAGCATCCCAGGTGGATGACAGCGATCTTTGAACGACTACACGTCGAGCGCAGAGGATGACAACCGTGAATACCGAACAACAAGAGTACGCACACCACTTGAAGGCCGCCTTACGGGACGGCCATATCGACCGGCGCGAATTCCTCAGATGGTCCGCTATCCTTGGTCTGTCCGTTCCCCTTTACGACCTATCTCAAGTGCAGGCCGCGGGGCCGGTGCGCGGAGGCACCTTCAGAATCGCGCAAACGAACGCCACGACCATCGAGCCGCATGAGCTGACCGACGGACCCGGCATCGCCATCGCGCACCAGACCGGTGAGATGCTGGTCGACATAGGCGCCGACCATATCCCGCGGGGACGGCTGGCCACGAGTTGGGCGCCGAGCCAGGGCGGCAAGGTCTGGACGGTGAAGCTACGCCAGGGCGTGAAGTTCCACAACGGCCAGATGATGACCGCCGACGATGTCGTTGCCACCTTCAAGCGGCTGGTCAACGCCAAGTCCGGCTCGTCGGCGGTGGCGAGCTTCAGCTTTCTGCCGTCAGATGGCATCGAGAAAGTCGACCAGTTTACGGTGCGATTCACGCTGAGCCGCGTCGTCGTCGACTTCCCCACCTACCTGAACCAGTATCAGACGATCATCCTGCCCGCGAACTGGCCCGGCCACTTCGCCAAGAACCCGTGGGGGACCGGCGCCTTCAAACTGACCGAGTACGTGCCGGGGCCTGCCGGCCGCGCCACATTCGTCAGGAACCCCGACTACTGGATCAAGGGTCTCCCGTATCTGAATGGCGTGGAGATCGTCACGACCTCGCTGGACGGCGCGGTGACCGCTATCCTGGGCGGTAGCGTCGACATGGGCGGCAACACGGCACAGCTTCCGGTGCTGAGCGCCAACCCCAACATCAAAATGCTGACCATCGCCTCCAGCACCCACTACGGCATCTTCGTGCGTACCGACAAGGCGCCTTTCAGCGACAAGCGGGTGCGCCAGGCCATGGCCCTGTGTTTGAACCGGCCGGACATTATCAAGAGCGTGGCGCAGGGTCTGGCCGTGCTCGGCAATGACCACGTGATTGCGCCGGTCTACCCCTGGTACAGTCCCATCCCACAGCGCACGCAGGACTACGCCAGGGCCAAGGATCTGCTCAGAGCAGCCCACATGCCCAGCGGCTTCAGCGCCACCCTGGTGACCAGCTCCGATACCGCTTTTCTCGTACCCCTGGCCACCGTGGCGAAAGAGATGTGGAAGCAGGTTGGCATCAACGTCACCATCAAGCCGGAGCCGGGCCAGGTGTACTACAACACCGATTGGCTGCAGACGCCTCTGAATGCCACCGACTGGGGCAACCGGGCGTCGCCAAGCGCGTACCTGGATTCCGCGTATATCTCCGGCGCGGTCTGGAACGCGTCGCATTGGTCCAACCCCAAGTTCGATAGCCTGGTCAAGCAGTTCGACAGCGAGCTCGACTTCACCAAGCGCAAGGCGGTCGCCAAGCAAATCGAGCTGACCATGAATGAGGAGGTGCCGTCGATCATTACCTTCTTTGTCAAGAGCGCGACCTTCGTGCGCAAGAACGTGCAGGGGTACGTCCCCGACGCCATCGGCTTCACGGATCTACGGCGCACCTACCTCAGCTCCTAGAGCACGATCAGGGGACTGACCTTGGGGTGCTGCCCTGGGACCGCCGGCAAGGATGCCGGCGGTCCCAGGGATGGCTCCCGCGGGCTCACAGGACCGTGGTAGCAACGGCAACCGCCAGGCAAATGACGCGGGGGCGTCCGCGAGGGGAGCGGATCGCCCCCGACGCGCGACAGTAAAGGGAATCAAGATGCGGTCCCGGGGCCATCTGGCTCGCGTAAGGACCGCGCAACAATAGGGGTGAGATGACAGTTCTTCTTGAAACACGCGCGGACATTACTCTGGATGCAGTTGACCGCGTGGCATGGCGCGGCGAGGATGTCGACATCAGCCGGGCCGCCCTGGAACGCATGGCCGAGTGCCGGGACGCCTTCGAGGCGCTGCTGGAGAGCGATCCCGATCTTGTCGTGTATGGCGTCACCTCGGGAGCCGGCGACGGGGCGAGTTTGCGCCTGAGCCCGGAGCAAAGGCTGAGCCAGGCGCGCCGTCCACCGGGAGCGGGCGCCTCCTTCGGCACGCCGCTGCCGGAACGCGTGGTACGGGCCATCGTCCTGGCCCGCCTCGCCAACTACCTGGAAGGGCACGCCGCCGTTCGTCCGGTCGTGGCCCAGGCGGTGGCGGCCATGCTCGATGGCCGCCGCTTACCTCGCGTACCCCTCCAGGGCAACGGCGGGGCCGGGGAGGTGCTGGCGCTGTCGCACCTGTTCATGCACATCGGCGAGCAGATCGAGCTGCGAGAGAAAGAGGGCATGGCCCTGATCAACGGTTCGCCCTGCGCGGCGGCGCTGGTTGCCGACGCGGCGCTCGCCGCCCGCAACCGCCTGCGCCTGGCCGTTGAGATATTCGCCCTCTCCGTCGAGGCATTCAAGGCGCCCCTGGAGGCCTACTCGGCGCCGCTGGAAGTGTTGTGGGGCGACGAGCATGAGACGGCCGCGCTGCGCGACCTGCGCGCCTTACTGAAGGGCGCGAACCCGGAGCGCCGCTCCTACCAGGCGCCGGTGAGCTACCGCATCTTGCCGCGCGTACTCGGCCAGGCCTACCGCGCGCTGGCCGCGGCGGAGAAGGCCGCCGAGATCTCGCTGCGCTCGGTCACCGACAATCCGGTCTTCATCCCGCCCGACGACGAGCACCCGCATGGCGCGGTGTTCAGCACGGGCGGCTACCACAACGGGCAGGCCTATCCGGCGCTCGACGCCCTGGCGGCCGCCTGGACCGACCTGTGCCTGCTGGCCGAGCGCCATTGCGACAAGATCGGGGCCGAGGTGATGGCCTGGGCACGAGAGGGGCTGGTACCCACCCTCGACCAGGCCCGCCGCACGAGCATCTTCGGCATGGTCCAGCCGGCCTACTGGGCCGAGGCGCAGCACGCCGCCCAGCGCACCTTTCTGGCGCGCGGCGTCGCCGGCCAGAACGATGTCCTTCTGCCGACGTTTTTCGCATGGGACAAAGAGCGCGAGGCCGGCGCCTGCCTCGACGCCGCCCTGGCCATGCTGGCCGGAGTAGCCTCGCAGGCGCTGTACGTGACCGGGCGTGAGGCGACACCGCCGTTACGCGGCCTGCTGGCGGCGGTGCGGGAAGAGTTCCCGCCCATCGAGGAGCTGCGGCCGCTCGGCCTCGACGGCGAGCGCCTGACGGCGGCATTCACCGCACGTGTGTACGCGCCGGACCGTGCGCCGGAATCGAGATCGAGGTACCTCTAGATGCGCAAAGATATCGTTCCAGGCGCCGTCTTCCCCGACTTCGAGCTGACCGATCATCTGGGCCGGCGCCGCACCCTGAGCGAGCTACAGGGAGAGCATCCCTACCTGCCGGGGGGCAATCCGATGATCCTGGTCCTGGCGCGCGGCCATTTCTGCGCCAAGGATCAGCAACAGCACCGCGACCTCGCGGCGTTCTATCCGAAGATCGCGGTGGCCTACACGCAGATCGTGACCATCATGCCCGATCCCGTGGCCACGGTGCAGGATTTCCGCGAAGGCGTCGGGGCGCAGTGGACGTTCCTGTGCGACCCCGAGCGGGTGGTGCAGCAGGATCTGGACATCAAAGAGTACACCGACCCGGTGCACAACCCTCAGATCCCCTATACCTTCGTGCTGGAGCCGGGCCTGGTCATCGCCAGGATCTATAACGGGTATTGGTTCTGGGGCCGGCCCAGCACCGAGGAGCTATGGCAGGACCTGCGGGCCATCTCGCAGCGCATACGACCCGATTGGGACCTGGGCGCACCCGGCCTGCAAGAAGCGTGGGAGCGAGGGGACAGATCGCAATTCTATCCATACACGGGTAAGAAAGGCTGGTGGCACGACGCGTAGGACGGGACTAGATGAGGAGAGAACGTGATGAGCAACACAACATCCGAGTATGGGGTGGAGGCCTTCGTGGCGGACGCGCGCCGTATCATGGAGGTCCCGGGAGGGATTACGGATCGGGAGGCGGCGGTCCTGCAGTTGGAGCCATTGCTGCGGCGGGCGCTGGACGGTCCCGGCTGGACGGAATCGCGTTACGCCACGAAGGTGGACGGCCGGCCGGGCTTTCGCTACTATCAGAACGACGATGGCTCGCTGAACATCTACGGCGTGCTTTTCCGTCCGGGCCATCCCACGCCCGTGCACGATCACGTCACCTGGGGGATCATCGGCGTCTACTCCGGCCTGCAGCATACCACGCGCTATCGACGCCTGGACGACGGCACGACGCCGGGCAGGTGTTCCGTCGCCCTGCACAGCGACGAGGTGCTCACCCATGGCGCGACCTATCCCCTGCTGCCACCGCACGACATCCATCGCATCGAGATCGTCGGGGCGGAAGAAGGGCTATCGATCCACGTTCTGGGCGCGGATCTGAAGCGCCAGCGGCGGCGCATCTTCGACGTCGCGGCGGGCACCTGCGAAGAGGTCGAAGGCGTCTCGATGGCCCGCTGAGGCTGAGAGGTGCCAGGCGAAGGATGGGGCGGCTGCCGCTGCCCTTACCGTAGCAATAGAGGGACTGGCCTGACGGCTACGCCGGACGGTCACGCTCGGCGCAAGGCGGTGCCGGCGCGGCAGGCAGGTTAACCGTGAAGGTGCTGCCGGCGCCTGGGGCGCTTGACACGTCGATGTGACCGCCCTGAGCCTGGGCCAGACCTTGCGCGATGGCCAGGCCAAGACCTGCCCCACCGGCTTCGGCGTCGCCGCGGGCGCGCGCCCTGTCGCTGCGGTAGAAGCGCTCGAAGAGGAGCGGCAACTCAGCGGCAGGGATGCCCGGTCCGGTGTCGGAGACGGATAGCGCGACCATGCCGTTCTGTCGCGCGGCGCACACGGTGATGCGGCCACCGTCGGGCGTGAACTTGACGGCGTTGTGCAGCAGATTGAGCAGGATCTGGTGTAGGCGGTCGGGGTCGGCCAGCACGGCAAGGTCGGCGGACCCTTCGGCCTGCGGGCCGGCGGCGATGACGAGATCGCGCCGGGAGCGGGCGGCCAGCAACCGCGTCTCCTCGACCAGCCCTTCGAGCAGCGGTGCGACCGGCAGCGCCTGGACATGCATGGATAGACCCGCCTCCAGGCGGGCGAGCGTCAAGAGGTCGGCGACGAGGCGATTCATCCTGGCCAGCTCACCGTTCATCTGGCGCAGGACGTGCTCGGCCGTCGACGGATCGTCTTTCCCGCCCAGCAGCAGCACCTCGGTATAGCCGCTCAGGGCGGCCAGGGGGGTGCGCAACTCGTGCGAGGCGTCGGCGGCGAAGTGGCGCAGGCGGGCCTCCGAGCGCACGCGCTCGGCGATAGTCTCCTGGATGCGGTCGAGCATGTGGTCGAAGGTTGTCGCCAGCCGGCCTACCTCATCGCCATGCCCGGGCAAGCGCAGCCGCCGGTCGAGCGCGCCGTCGCCGCCCGCGGCGATGGCCTGGGCCGTGGCCGTCATGCGCTCCAGGGGGCGCAAGGCGCGCCGGGCCACGGCCAGGCCGGCGGCGGCCGCCAGTAGCAGGCCGGCGGCGCTGGCCGCCAGCGTGATGAGCAGCAGGGCATTCACCGTGTCGTCCACGGGACGCAGTGACTCGGCCACAAGCATCGTAACGGGCGGGATGCCCACGGTTCTCGACGCAACAGGACCCTCACCGGGCGCCAACGAGGCGCCCGACGATCCTGGGGGCACCGACACGCTGCCCGAGGCCGCTGAGCCCAGGGGCGGCAGGTCTATCGCGGGACCGGGGCGCACCTGTACCATCACCGAGGCGGTATGAAGTCGCACCAGGTAGGTGGTCGACCCAACGGTGCGGAGGTACGTCGGCGGCTCACCCGACGCAGCGGCGAGAAGGTGCGTATCCAGCAATTGCCTGGGGTCGACGTTTTGCACGTCAGAACCGGCGATGCTGGTCACCATGGCACCCTTCGCATCGAAGTACGCTACGATCAACTCGCTATTGCCCGCGACGACCGGAAGCTGGCCCGCGAAACTGAGACCGATGCCCCGGCCACCTGCCGGCAGTTTCAGGACCGAGTCAAGGCTGTTCGCGGTGCCCGGCAGCGCTGCCTTGCGATCGTCGATCATCACCTGGCGCACCACCGTGGTCTCGCCCACGGCGATGACCAGCAGCAGAACGGCGAACAGTGTGGTATAGCCGGCGACGAGATGGCCGCGCAGGCCCATGGCCATCCACAGGTGACGCAAGCGAGAGGGTAGCGCGTTCATTGCAGCGGGTTTACACCTCCAGGGCGTAAAGCACACCTGCTTCAGCGGTGGGATGTGAGCCCTTCACTCCTTCAGGACATAGCCGACGCCACGCACGGTCTGGATGCGCCGCGGCGGCTGATCGCCGAGCTTGGCGCGCAACGAGCGCACGTAGACATCCACGATATTGTCGTCGCCGGGATAGTCGTAGCCCCAGACGCCTTCCAGGATGGCGTCGCGCGTGAGCACCTGGCGCGGGTGGCGCATGAACATATACAACAGCTCGTATTCGCGTGCGGTGAGCGTGACGGGGTGGCCGGCCACCAAGACCTCGCGCGCGGCATGGTCCAGCGTCAGGTCGCCCAGGCGCAGCAGGTCACCAAGGGGTTGGCGGCGGCGCAGCAGGGCGCGCAGGCGCGCCGCCAGTTCGCCGACGCTGAACGGCTTGACGAGATAGTCATCGGCACCGCTATCCAGTCCCAGGATGCGGTCGTCTATCTCGTCGCGCGCTGTGAGCATGATGATCGGCACGTCCGACATCGCGCGCAGGCGGCGGCAGACCGAGAGACCGTCGAGCTCGGGCAGCATCACGTCGAGCACGATCACGTCGGGGCGCAGGCGTTGGGCCGCCTCCAGCCCGGATAGTCCGGTGGTCGCGCCGTCAACGGTGAAGCCCTGCAGGCGCAGCCCGATGCGGATCACGTCGATGATGCTGCGCTCGTCGTCGATCACCAGCACGTGAGGGCTGTCAGATGCCAGATCGGCCGGAGCAATCTGCCCTCGGTTCGTCTCTATCGTCCCCTGGCGGGAAGAGTCGCTCATCGTCTCTCCTAGGCACGAAGTTTGCCGGGAAGCCCAACTGGTCTTCCCGGCAATGCGGCGACGGCTGCCTTAGAAAGTCGGGCCGGCGCTGGTGGTCGCGTCGCTACCAGGGACTGACATCGCCCCTGGGCCTGGCACAGGTATGGCTCCAAAGCCCATGCCCTTGTCGCCGATGGCGGTGGCGATGTCGACCCGCAGGGCGGTCAGCGTACCGTCACTGCCGAGTGTCCCTTCTGCCATGATAAAGCTTCCGACGGTAATGCTGCTCTTGTCGGCGGTGGCCTTCGGCCCGGCGGTATAGGTCGTCGCGTCGGTGAGCAATACGGTCGAGGTCGTGCCGTCGGGGCTTTTCACGGTGACGGTGTTGCCGGAGACGGCGCTGACCTGCCCCACGACGCGCGGCAACTGGATCGTCACCGACAGTGCGTTCAGGGTCGAGCCGTCGCTGCTCAGATCGCCCTCCGCGGAGATCAGGCTACCCACCGCGATCTCGCTCAGCGCGGCCGACTGGCCGGCGCGGTGATAAGTCGTGCTGCTGCCGACTGTAATGGTGTAGGTGCGCGCGTCGAAGCCGGTCACGGTCAGGTTGTTGCCGTTGACGGCTGTGACCACGCCGGAGCGCTGGGGCAGGACGATCCGAATGGCCGAGGCGGCGATGGTGGCGTCGCCGGTAGGCGTGCCCTGGACGTCCAGCAGGCTGCCGACGTGCACGTCGCTCAGGCTGGCCGCCTGATCGGCGCGGGTATAGACCGTGGTGGCATTAACGGTGATGGTTACGGTCACCGGCGCCTCGCCGCCCAGGGGGAAGACCCGCTTAAAGACGGGGCCCGGCCCGCCGCCCTGGATGCCGAAGCCCGGCCCCTTGGCCGTCCCGGTGATGATCTGGCAGTTGGTCACCGACACCGGCCCGTCGCTGCCCAAACCCGGCCCGGCGCCCGGCCCACCGACCACAACCTGGCCGCCAACAGCGCCCGCTCCGATCGCTGCCCCGGCGCCCGACGAGTCGACGCTCACCTGGACCGGCCCGAAACCGTTTGACGTGGCGGTGATGGTATTGCCATTTATCGCGGTGACGGTAAACTCGCCGCCCTTGCGGATGACTACACCCCCGAAGCCGGGGTCGCCGCTCACGCCGCCCTGCCCGGAGCGGATGCGAACCACGCCCCCTTTGCCCCGTTGCCGATTGGCGGTCTGGCGCGCGCCAACTGAGGTGCCGTTGTGGGCGCCACCCGCCGTGCTCGACGGGCCGGCCGCCGAGCTGGTCGGCGTGCGGGCCGCGGCGACGGCAACGCCGGCCAGGCCCGCGATCAGGATGCCGGTGGCAACACCGGCCGCAAATCGTCGTGTCATAGGTGTATCGCTCCCTTTTGTGCCCGCATCGGCGCGGGCCTATTCGCTCATCGTCAGAGGCGCCCTTTGGGCGCACTATGTGCTGAGAGATTGAAGTGGAGGCGTTGCAGACCGCCCCGGGGTCCTCCTTTCATCTCCCAGTCTGAGACCCGCCCATGAGGGCACGATAAAGCGACGCTAAGAAATCGCTAAAGAACGGCGACTGGAGCAAACCACGGGAGGTCCGTACGTCACGGATTACCCATCCTCTCCATGGGCGCCATGGTCACGTTGTGCCACCACGGGCTGCAAACAGGGCACGTCTGATCGCTTCATCTCGTTGCTAGCGGGACAACTCCCGGGTATGGCCGCGCCCCGTGCACCTTGCACTGAAGGCGGCAGGCGTGGCGGAAGGAAGCAGCGATCGCGCAGGAGGCCATGCGCTCGGGTGACCCGCCCCTGGAGAGTCCGGCGGAATGCGGTACGCTTCAGGGGGTGGCCGTAGCACGCGAAGAAGGAGGAGAAGCGCGCTGGCCCCGGCCGAGACGGGGGCGCGCGTGAGCACGAGATGGACGAATCCTTGTTTGCACTGGACGGGAAGACCGCGCTCATCACCGGAGGCAACGGCGGGTTGGGGCGTGCCATCGCGCTGGGGTTCCGCGCCTTCGGTGCCCAGGTCGCGGTGACGGGGCGCGATGCGGCGAAGAACGAGGCGATCCGCCAGGAGCTGGGCGAGGCGGGCGCGGTGTTCGAGCTCGACGTGCGCGACGAGGACGC
>Ga0070738_10005766_pt1 | contig 13478 bp, 8 predicted proteins | sample Coa_R2_2_FD_66446 | JGI IMG/M metagenome (GOLD analysis project Ga0070738, IMG submission 66446) | Surface soil microbial communities from Centralia Pennsylvania, which are recovering from an underground coalmine fire - Coalmine... | ecosystem: Environmental > Terrestrial > Soil > Unclassified ... | reverse complement strand
ATGGCCGGAAAGCCATTAGCGGCTCGCAGCCCCTTCCGGCGAAGTTCGTGTCACGCGTAGCGAACACCGGCATAGGCCACCCCACGAGCCGCCGCGGCATGTTTCCGGCCATACTCCTAGTTATATCGGGCTGAGGTCATTCCACGACCAGCGCGACGCGCTGGATCTCACTGTCGTAGTCATGGCCGGAGGCCACGATCTCGACGGATTGGATGAACTGCGGCCGCGGATTCAGCCGCTGCAGCTGGATGCCATCGGCGTCCACCATGTTGATCCACTCACCGGCCTTCACCGACTGGCCGTTGGTCGTCGGTAGCTTGCCGTTGTTCTGGACGTAGAAGCCGCGCACGAACAGCGCCGGCGTGCCGGTCTCGTCGAGGTAATTGACCCGCACCATCAGCGGATACTCGCTGCCCTGGTCTCCGCCACCTGGCACCGTCTGCGAGAACACCTTGAACCGCAGGTCCAGCCGGACCACGTTGTAGTCCGTCACGTCCTGGCCGACGGTCTGGCGGATGCCCTGTTCGGCATGGTATGTGCCGCCCGTGCGGGTGAAGCGCACCACCGGGAAGCTGGCGTCGGTGGTGATGCGTGTCTGGCCGCGGACGTCGCCGCCCTCGGGCGTTGGCGCCAGGAAGTCCCACTTCAGGAGCTTGTCCGGCCCGTCGGATTGAGTGAAGGTGCCGTTCTCGATCAGGTCCTCCGCGGCGAGGATGGGCGGGTCCGGCCGCTGGCCGGACCGGACCTGGGTGCGCTCGCCGCCGTGGACCGTAACCTGCCCGCCCGAAGCTTGGACCGTGCTGCTGCCGCGCGTCGCCACCACCTCGAAGGTCTGCGCGGGCGTGACCTTCACGATGTAGCTGCCCTCAGTGAGGCTCGCCTGCGCGTCGCTGCCGTCGACCTCGAACTGCAGGTTCGAGACGGGGTTGAGATGGGCCACGCCCAGGAGCGCCCGGCCGGAGAACTCGTGCAGCCGGACGATCGTCCGCTGCGGCGAGCCCACCGCCGTCCCAAAGCGGTTGGCGCGCATGGCGTCTATGCGCATCTCGGTGAGCGGATAGAGGGTGGCGGTGCTCTGATCGAACAGCGTGACAAAGGCGCGGCTGTTCTCACGCGTGCGCACGGTGTCCCCCTCACGCAGCTCCAGTCCGGTAGAGGCTACCGACCAGCGGGTCGAGCCGGCCTCGCGCACCTCAGCCGTCCCGACGATGGCCGTGAGCGTCGCGGTCCGGGGGTCAGTGACGGAGGGGATGACGGAGTAGCGGACGAAGTACACCCCGTAGACCAGCGTCGCGAGGATGACCAGCCCAAGCACGATGCTGCCGCCGGCCAGAGCCGCATACCAGCGGTAGTCCGGCGCCTCGAGCGGCGCTTCTACTGGCGGATTTGGAACTGCCCGAATTCGCCCGTATTCTCTTGCCATTCCGCCTCGACGTGGGTTACGCGGGCCCCCGAGGGACCCTCCTTCACCCGGTCCAGCAGCTGTTCCAGTGTCTCACGCGGACCTTCCGCTACCAGTTCAACGCGCGTGCCGCTGGGATCGTTTCGCACGTACCCGGTGCAGCCCAGCAGCTGCGCCTGCCGTCGAGCCCACCAACGGAAGCCTACGCCCTGGACTGTGCCGTGCAGGCTCACCTGCAGCCGCGCCAGTCCAGCCACTGCCTCAAGCTGGCAGGACTATTCCCGACTCGGTGCGAGTCGTCGGACGCTCGCCGGCTTCGTGTTCGTGCCCATGCTCGTGATCGTGGCCTTCGTGGTCCAGCAGATCGAAGCTCTTGCTGACGATCTCGCGCAGGAAGGGCTGATCGTGCGGCGCAGCGGCATCCACCTCCAGGGCCGCCCGCAGGCACTTCTCGGCCTCGTCTTTCTGGCCCTTCTGCAGGAGGAAGTGCGCCGTCTCCTGAAGCCGCTGCTTGGCTCGGGCCAGCTCTTCGTCCTTGAAAATTGCGTCCGTGGCGTCGTCCACGATGCCTTTCTCGCGACCCTTCTGAGCGTCCTTGCTGATGACCAGCGGTCCGCCCCGGGCGGTGTCGAGCCGCGTGGCGTGCTCCTTGAGCTGCTCCTCTTCGTAGACCCAGGCCTCGAACTCGGTGTGAGCCAGGTCCTTCGTGTCCTCGAGCTTCACCCGCTGCTTGACGTCGTCCGGGGAGAGCTCGCTCAGGATGGGCGGATCGAGCGGGCTCTGCGGCGGCTCCGCCCCGAAGCTCTTCCACATGCTGAAGTCCTGCGGCAGAGGCGTGCCGGACTTCTCGTTCAGCTCAGCGCACTGGTGGATGACCTGGTTGGCGTAATCGGGCGGCGTTGGCACGAACTCGATGTAGCCGTACTGCCGCGTGAAGTTCTCCAGCCGCGCGAAGTAGGCCTTCTTGGTCGTCGTGCTCAGCTCCGCGTCGAGCAGCCCGTCGACATCGCTGGCGATGGCGAACATGTTGATCAGGCCGGTGAACGGCTTCTCGGCCAGGATTGATATGGCGCGGGTCCCGCGCGGATCGTAGGAGCTGATGCGAGCTTCCTGGAGCTTGATCGTCGCTGCCGGCGCGCGAGGCGCCTCAGCCTCCGGCTGCGCTTTGGCCGGTTCCTCACTCGGCCGGATGCCGGCCGTCTGCAGGCGGAACAGCGCCCGGCGGGCGGCCTTGGCCACCTCCTTGGGTTGGTCCAGGCGCGCCAGCGCGTTGGCCGCTTCCGGCGTCTTCATCGCTGCCAGGGCATCGATTGCCGCCAGCAGATCGGAGCTGGAAAGAGACGCCGGGTCGGAGCCCGACAGCAGCTTCTGGGCGGCCTCTTCGCCGGATCGCGCAGCTCCGGTGTCGTCAGGCATTCCGGGAGCTGATGTTAGCATCCGAGGCTGAATGTCGCCCTTCCAGGCCCTGTGGCTGGCGGCCCTGCAGGGCTTCTCCGAGCTGTTCCCTATCAGCTCGCTGGGGCACACGGTGATCATCCCCAAGCTGGTCGGCTGGAACGTCGATCAGCAGAGCCCGAGCTTCGTCCCCTTCGTGGTCGTGCTGCACCTGGGCACCGCCGCGGCGCTGCTGCTGTTCTTCTGGCGCGACTGGCTGACGATCCTGTCCGCGCTGCTGCGGAGCGTGGCGCGTGGCAAGCTCAGCGGCGACCCGGACGAGCACCTTGGCTGGATGCTGGTCGTCGGCACCATCCCCACGGGGATACTGGGCTTCTTTCTCGAAAGCAAGCTCAAGGCGCTGTTCGCCTCGCCCATCATCGCCGCGGCCTTCCTGATTGTGAATGGCTTCATCCTCTTCGGCGGCGAGCGGCTGCGGCGTTCGTCCGGCCCCGCCAGCCGGGAGCTCGGCTCGCTCAAGTGGCAGACAGCGGCGCTGATTGGCCTGGCGCAGAGCGCGGCGCTCATTCCCGGCATCTCGCGCAGTGGCAGCACCATCGTGGCCGGCCTCCTGGCCAGGCTGAACCACGAGGACGCGGCCCGCTTCAGCTTCCTGCTGGCCACGCCCATCATCGGTGCGGCCGGGCTGCTGGAGGTGCCGGTGCTGCTGTCCGCCCAGGGCCGCTCGATGCTGGGCGTGTCGATTATCGGCGGCCTGGCGGCGGGCGTGACCGCCTGGCTCAGCGTCAAGTTCCTGATGCGCTACTTCGAGTTCGGACGGCTCGATCCGTTCGCCTATTACTGCTGGGGCTTCGGCGCCCTGGCCCTCGCTCTTCTAATTGGTAGGAGGTAACGTGCAGCGCCCAGTTCTTCAGATCGTCCTGGCCATCATCTTCGTGGCCCTAATGGTCTTTTACCTCGTGCCTGGCGTGAGCCATCCCCTCGTATCCGACGACCCGCTCGGCATGCACGTCAAGCACGCCATCCTGTTCGCTGGACTGGCCGTGCTGAGCCTGGTGTGGGCCCGCTTCGCCGCTAACGCCAGCCGGTAACTCGGGCACGTCGTGCAGCTGGCCGGTCAGATGGCGCAGCTCGTCGTGCAGCACCAGGATGGCGCCGCCCGCCAGCAGCTCGGTGAACAGCAGGACCGAGAAGCGGATGATCAGCATGATCGTCAGCCCCTCGGCCAGTGACACGCCGTAGGCCAGCAGCACCGTCACCCCGCCGCCTTCGCTGAGGCCCAGGTCCGACGGCAGCGGCACCAGGATGATCAGCGTGAGCACGAAGCAGTAGATCGCCGCCGCCTGGGGCAGACCGACGCGCTCCAGCCCATAGGCGCGGGTCGTGACGTAGAACGCTCCGATGGTGAACACCAGGTACGAGGACGTCAGCAGCGCCGTCCGCAAGATCACGCGCCAGTTCAGCAGGCACTCGAGGGCCTCCAGGAAGTGGGCCAGCTGGTCCGAGATCCACGCGCCGAAGCGGTGGCTGCGCCCGCGCGCTTCCAGCCATGCCGCCACGCTGGGGCGGCTGATGAGCAGCAGGAAACCAATGTAGCCGGCCAGCACCACCGCCACCACCGGCCGGAGCCACGGCCAGCCCGGGACGCCCACGGCAGCCAGCACCACCAGCGCCACCGCCGCCTCCATGAGCTGCATGGCCAGCGTCGCCGCTAGCGACGTAGCGAAGGCGGTGCCCTGCGTCTGCTCCAGCAGGTAGTTCTGGAAATAAACGCCGGCCGGCAGGATCTGGCTCGCGTCGCCGCCGAGCAGGGTCAGCACGCTGTGACGCTTGAGCGGCCGCTCGCCCAGCGCGGTGAGCAGGTAGTGCCACTCCACGATGCGCACCGCCTCCCGAGCGGCCACCAACGCCAGCAGCACCGGCACCAGGATTGGCGGGAAGTGCTGGAACGCCTCGCCCACCTGACGGATGTCCGAGACGCTCAGCAGGAGGCCGAGCGCGATGGCGCCGCAGACCATTCCAACGATGGCCTTCGGGTTCAACAGCCGCGCCAGCAATGACATCCAGGCGAAGTATCCCTCGATTCGCTTGCCCGCGACGGGCCGCGCCCGCCTAGGACAGAACTCCTAATCTCTGGCTGGACGGCCGCCGGTGTCGTTTGCTCAAATGTGGAACCGGAGGCGCGCGAACACTGATGCGAGGCAGCAGCCTGACCACACGAGGGCTGCGCTTGCTATTGTGGCTGGTGATGCTCGGCGCAATCGGCGCGACCGCCGGTCCGTCCTTTGCCGCTGCCGGTACCGTGCCGTTCGACGCCCAACAGATTGGCCTGGGCGTGTATCGGCCCGAGTTCCCCGACGATCTCACGGTCTTGAATAAGCTGGAACAGGCCTCAGGTAAGCACCTGCCCTTTATCTCCTGGTATGCCCTGTGGGGTGGCTGGAAGAGCGCTTTCAGCCGGGCGGACCTCGATGCGGTTGCGAAGCACGGCTCGGCCCCGTTCATCACCTGGGAGCCGTGGGCTGGCGCCGGCGGCGACCCCGCGTGGAGCCTTCAACGGGCGATTCTGTCTGGCGCGAATGACGCCTACATCACCTCGTGGGCGAAGGGCATGGCCGCTTTCGGCCAGCCCGTGTATCTTCGCTTCGCCCATGAGATGCACAACCAGACGTATCCCTGGGCGCTGGACGTCAACGGCAACACGGCTGCAGAGTACGTTGCCGCCTGGCGGCACGTGCACGACATCTTTCTCAGCAACGGGGCCGGCAACGTGCGCTGGGTCTGGAATCCAAACACAATCGGCGCGGCCAGGGCCTCGACGTACCTGCCGATCTACAGCTCGCTTTATCCGGGTGACGACGCCGTGGACCTGGTGGGCCTCGATGTTTACAACACCGGGCCCAACCTCGACTGGGGCGCTCCCTACTGGCGGGCCTTTTCCGACGCGCTGGAGGAGCCCTACCGGGCGCTCACACAAGTCTCGAACAAGCCTGTGTTCCTGGCCGAGGTTGCTTCGGCAGAGACCGGTGGCTCCAAGGCAGCCTGGATTGCGGATGCGCTCGAGCAGCAGCTGCCGGCCTCATTTCCGCGGGTCCGGGCGCTCATCTGGTTCGATGTTCTGAAGGAAGAAAACTGGCCATTGAGCTCCAGCACCTCGGCCTGGAATGCTTGGGCTGCAGCGGCGCAATCCGCGACGTATGCACCCCTCGCCTCTGCATTGAATATCTAGGTGAATCAAGTACATCGCCGAAGTCGTTCGGCAACTATTCAGCACGTAAGCCTCTAGGGCTCCTGCTGCAACTCGCATAAGAGCAGCATAGGATCATGCGTTCAATAACTAAGTAGTCACAGGCTTACGCCTTTGCCTTCTCGGCAATAGCGTGAGCTTATGCAGCAGTTAGTTGCTTCAAAGAACACTAGATATACAAAGCACGCTTCCGAACGAGTAATCCATGGTAAACAGGCACTCGAATATGTCGCGCTTGTATGTCTTTGGGTCATAGCTAACGCGGCCTTCTGGTTGTGGTGGACCAGGCCGGAAAGAGTGGCCAGCGGGCTGTTGTACGTTCCATTCACTGTCGCCTATGGCTATATCGTTACCGGCCTACCGGCGATGTACCTGTTCTATGTAGGCCGTATGCGGCGGCCGAAGCCGGCGCCGGTGGTACCCGGTCGGAAGGTGGCGCTGATTACCCTGTGTGTGCCGAGCTCCGAATCGATCGAAGTCATCGAGGCCCAGCTGCGCGCCCTGGCAGGCGTCACGTACCCGCATGACAGCTGGGTACTGGACGAGGGCGGCGACCCGCGGGTGCAGGCCCTCGCCACGCGGCTCAACGTGCGCTACTTCACTCGCCACGGGATCGACCGCTACAACCAGCCGGTTCCACCATTCAAGGCCAAGACCAAGGCTGGCAACGTCAATGCCTGGCTGGATGCGCACGGTCACCAGTACACGCTGTTCGTCCAATTCGACATCGATCACCGTCCCCGGCCGGATTATCTGGACCGTGTGGTCGGCTACTTTGAAGATGAGGGAGTTGCGTGGGTACAGGCCCCGTCGCTCTACGGCAACCTTGATAATTGGGTTGCACGCGGCGCGGCCGAGCAGGAGCTGGTGCTCCAAGGGCCTCTTCAGCAAGGGTTCTATGGCGCCAGCGACACGCCCTTCATCATCGGGTCCCACACCACCTATCGCACATCGGCCGTTCAGCAGATCGGCGGCTTCCAACCCACTCGGGCCGAAGACCACCTTGACACCGTCGCCCTCGCCACCAAGGGCTACCGCGGCGTGTTTCTGCCGGAGCAGATCGCCACCGGCAATGGCCCCGAAACGTTTGAGACCTACCTGAGGCAGCAGTTCGCCTGGGCCGCCTCGATGATGGAAGTCCTGTTCTTCTATACGCCCAAGCAGCTGCGACGCTTCCGACCCATGCAGGCGCTGCAGTTCCTGTTCGCTGAAACGTGGTACACGTGCTGGTCCACCAGTGTCGTCTTCCTCTTCCTGCTCCCGCTCATCTCACTGCTGACTGGCGCCAGGCCGTCCACGGCTTCGCTCCTCATGTTTGTCGTCATGACGACGCCGCTCAACTTCGTGACGCTGGTGATCTGGTTGTGGACTCGCAAGTGGCAGCTGCCGGCGGGCCTGCGCCTCAGCTGGCGCGGCATAGTGCTCCACGTCTCACGCTGGCCGATCGTCACATGGGCGCTGATCAACGTACTGCTGCGCGTCAAGCACCCCTACATGATCACGCCGAAGGGGCAATCCGGCGGCCTGCCGCGCTTCTCGCTGCGCAGCCACGCTGTCTACCTATCCGCCGTCTGGCTCACCGCGGGCGTGGTCTTCACCCGGTTGATGCCCAGGTTGGAAGCTGCTTCCTCCGAGGTGCCCGCGGGCATCCATGAGCAGAGGATCGCTGAGACCGGCTTTTCCTTGCTGGCACTGTGGGGCGCCGCCTTCCTCTTGGCCGTCTACGCGGCCAACGTCGTCGCGGATATCCATGAGCTGCGGCTTAGGGCGTGCCACGGCCTCACATTGCTGAAACTTCGCTGGCAGCCGCTATCCGTGTTGATCGGCACGCTGGTGTTTTTCGCCGCGGCTGCCATGCCGCCGATTTACGTTGGCGTGGACACGCTCAAGCGCAATGCTGCCGTGCTGCCTCTGGTCAGCACGCGACTGAGCTCAGCGGCGCCGTTCGTCGAGGTCAAGACCCCGTCCGCGTTCGCCCCCGCCGTTATGACGCTGCCCGTGCCGGCGTCCCCCGCTCCAGAGCCGATCCTCCCGATGGACCTGCCTCAGGATGGCGTATCTGTTGGAGCCTACGATCCGTGGCACGCGCTGCCGATGGACGATCTCCAACTCGCGCATGTCTACATCCGGCAGGACGAGCCCGAATTGCTGCGGCGGGCCATGGCCTTCGCCCGAAACCGCTATGTCCTGCTGGCCACAATCGAGCCCTTCACCACGCCCACCAAGTCCGCACCTGTGTTGGACCTCACGGTCGACGGGCAGCGCGACGAAGAGCTGCGCGCACTAGCCAAGGTCGTCAGGGAAAACCAGCCGCAGGTGGTGCTGGTCCGCTGGGGACACGAGATGGACCTCAGCGGACTCTATCCCTGGGCAGCCAACGAACCGCAACTGTACCGGCAAGCCTTCCGTCACGTGGTCGATACATTCCGCGCTGAGGGGGCTGACAACGCCCGCTTCGTCTGGTCTCCTGCCGGCAGCCCCCAAGCGCTCGACTATTACCCCGGCTCGGACGTGGTGGACTACGTGGGGCTGACGATTTTGGGCGACGCAGGATGGGACGCCAATTTCGGCTTGCCGCCGCAATCCTTCTCGGATCTGCTGGCCCCGAAGTACAGCCAGGTGGTTCATCTGCAGAAGCCCATCGTCATCGCCGAGCTCGGCGTCAGCGGCACCCGCCAGCGGCAAATCAGCTGGCTACAAGACGCCGCCAGCTCCCTGGCCGGCTTTCCGGCGGTCCGCGCCCTGGCGTACTTCAATGCCGTAAACCAGCCCAACAACCATCTCCCCACTGAACCGGACTGGACGGTGCCATCCAGCGTGTTGGACACCTTTGTCGCCGATGTCAGGCAGCAGCCCTGAAGCCCCCACAGACTGGACTTTGCCTTATATACCTAGGGCATTGCGCGCGTGACGGCAGCCTGGAGTGCCTGGACCACCGTTGAACTCAATAGCGCTAAGCCTGAGTATTGCAACTGTAAATCTAGGTAAAAGGCGGTGGTGGTATTGGAAGACAACAAACGGATATGCGTTATCGGTACTGGGTATGTCGGCTTAGTAACCGGGACCTGTTTTGCAGAATGGGGCAATCGGGTCGTGTGTTTAGACATAGATGAGCGCAAGCTGGCAATGCTGCGCGATGGCCATATGCCGATCTATGAACCGACCCTCGAAGAGCGCGTCATGCGTAACGTCAAAGAGGGCCGGCTGCGCTTCACCAGCTCATATGCGGACGGGCTGTGTGACGCGGAGTTCGCGTTCATCGCGGTGCCCACGCCCACGAATCACGTTAATGGCGGCGCGGACTTGCGCTACGTGGAGGCGGCGGCTCGGTCAATCGCGCAGGTCATGCCCGAGGGACTCATCGTCGTCGACAAGAGCACAGTACCCGTCGGCACTGGCGATCGCGTGCGCCAGATTATCGAGGACAGTCTGCCGCTGCCCCTTCGCTTCGCCGTCGTCAGCAATCCCGAGTTCCTGCGTGAGGGCAGCGCCTTCGCCGATTGCATGCAGCCCGATCGAGTGGTGCTTGGCGCGGCCGAGGCCTGGGCGCTCGAGGCAGTCGCCGGCCTTTACCGGCACCTCGAGTGCCCGATCATTAGAACCGACCTGCCGACGGCCGAGATGATCAAGTACGTCGCCAACGCGATGCTGGCCACGCGCATTTCGTTCATGAACGAGGTCGCCGCCATATGCGAGCGCGTTGGCGCAGACGTCCGCATGGTGGCCGCCGGCGTGGGGACAGATCGCCGCATTGGCCGCGCATTCCTGGACGCTGGTTTGGGCTACGGCGGCAGTTGCTTCCCCAAGGACGTCAAAGCGCTGGTCCAGATGGGACTCGACGCGGGCTGTGAGCCCGAGATCCTCCAAAGCGTGGACCGTGTGAACCGGGAGGTATGCTACCGGGCCGTCTCCAAGCTCGCGGACACCTTCGGCAGCCTATCCGGCCTGACAGTCGGCCTCTGGGGGCTGGCCTTCAAGCCGGATACTGACGACTTGCGGGAGGCCCCGGCGGTCCGCATCGCGCAGGCGCTTCTCGCGGCCGGCGCTCATGTCCGAGCCTACGACCCCAAAGCCATGGCGGCTGCGCGGGAGGTCCTGCCGGAAGTTGCCTTCACCGCCGACGCCTATTCCGCCGCCCATCTGGCGGACGCGGTCATCCTCGTGACGGATTGGCCGGAGTTTTCGGCGCTGGATTTCGCAACGGTGAAAGAGCTGATGTGCTGCCCTGTCGTGATTGACGGACGCAATGCTCTCGACGATCGCCTGCTGACGTCGCTCGGGTTTATCTACCGCGGCATGGGTTGCTGCTCCAGCGCGCACGTCCCGGCCGTCCAGCGGCGAACGAGGCCTGAAAAAGTTCTGGAATTCGTACACGCCCCAGAGATCGAGACCGAAGTAGGCGTGAGCCTCGATGGCGAAGTCGAGAGCACGCTGGAGGCTGCATAGATGAACGTGCTTGTCGCCGGAGGAGCCGGCTTCATCGGCTCCCATTTGTGCGAGTCGTTGCTGTCTGACGGGCACTCTGTCATCTGCCTCGACAACTTCTACACCGGCAGGCGGGAGAATGTCTCCGGCCTCACCCGCCAAAGCTCCTTCGAGCTGATCGAGCACGACTTAGTGCGGCCCCTGCCGCGCGATTGGCAGGTTGACGCGGTATTCAACCTGGCCAGCCCGGCCAGCCCGGTCGGCTACCTCAACAAACCCATCGAGACCGCCATGGTGAACTCGCTCGGCACATACCATCTGCTGAAGCTGGCCCTCACGCACGGCGCTCGTTTCCTCCAGGCATCGACGTCCGAGGTCTATGGCGACCCCCTGGTGCATCCCCAAGCCGAGGGCTATTGGGGCAACGTCAACCCACGCGGCCCGCGCGCCTGCTACGACGAAGGCAAGCGCTTCGCCGAGGCGCTGACTATGGATTTCCATCGTGTCCACGGGCTGGATGTCCGGCTGGTTCGCATCTTCAACACCTACGGTCCGCGCAGTCAGGCGGACGATGGCCGCGTGATCCCGAGCTTCGTGTGTAAGGCGCTGGCTGGCGAGCCGCTGCCGATCTACGGCGACGGCCAGCAGACGCGCAGCTTTTGCTTCGTCGCCGACCTGGTCCGAGGCTTGAAGGCGGTGATGTTCGGCGATGGGCTTGCGGGCGAGGTATTCAACCTGGGCAATCCCGGCGAATTCACCTTGTTGGAGCTGGCCGACCTCGTACGCGAGCTCTCCGAGTCCACTTCGGAGCTCCAGTTCCTGCCGGCTCGTGAAGACGACCCGACCAGGCGGCGTCCTGATATCAGCAAGGTCACCTCGCGGCTGGGCTGGCGGCCCCTGGTCCCTCTGCCTGAGGGGCTCCTTCGGACCATCGGCTGGTTCAAGGGAGAGCTGAGCCCGCTGGTCGGTTCGTTCGCGCCGTGCTTCGCGTAGCCTAGGAGCCAGAGTCCCCGCTGAGCGATTTGTCCTACCTGTCGCGTCTTTCGATCAAACAGCCACGATAGTTTTGGTAACATGCGGCGGGCATGAACAACCGAGGTGCGCCACTTGGCCACTGACTTCGCTCATCTGCACGTCCACACCGAGTACTCGCTGCTCGATGGGATGACGAAGATTGGCGAGCTCATGGACCACGTGAAGTCGCTCGGCATGAGCGCCGTGGCCATGACCGACCACGGCAACATGCACGGCGCGGTCGACTTCTACAAGGCCGCCAAGTCCAAGGGCGTGAAGCCCATCATCGGCGCCGAGCTGTACGTCGCCGAGCGGTCGCTGCGCGACAAGGACAGCGTTCACGATCGCGAGAACTACCACCTCACGGTGCTGGCCAAGGACCTGACCGGCTACAAGAATCTGATCAAGCTGATCAGCACCGCCTGGCTGGACGGCTACTACTACAAGCCGCGCATCGACCATGACGTCCTGCGCGCCCACAGCGAGGGCCTGATCGCGCTCTCAGGCTGCCTCGGCTCTGAGGTCTCCCAGGCCGTCCTCAAGAGCAACCCGGACAAGGCTCTGCGCCTGGCGGAGGAATACCGCGACATCTTTGGCGCCGAGAACTACTACTTCGAAGTGCAGGGCCACGACACCGACGGCCAGAAGCAGGTGAACGCCGCGCTTCGAGAGATGTCGGCGAAGATGGGCGTGCCGCTCGTCGCCACCAATGACTCGCACTACACCTCGCACGACGACTTCAAGCCGCACGACGTCCTGCTGTGCATCGGCGTCGGCAAGGACGTGAACGATCAGAATCGGTTCAAGTTCGACGGCGACACCTTCTACGTCCGCTCGCCCCAGGAGATGACGGAGCTCCTGCCCGAGATGCCGGATGCGGTCGAAAACACGCTGGCCATCGCCGAGCGCTGCAACGTCGATATCCCGATCGGCACCTGGATCCTGCCGCCCTACACCCCGCCCGACGGTTCGACCCCGGAGGAGTACATCCGCAAGCGCGTGTTCGAGGGCGCGGAGCGGAAGTACCGCCCGGTGACGGAGGAGATCCGCCAGCGCATCGAGTACGAGCTGGACGTGATCGTCACCAAGGGCTACGCCACGTACATGCTGATCGTGGCCGACTATGTGAACTGGGCCAAGGAGCACGGCATCGCCGTGGGGCCGGGCCGCGGCTCAGCCGCCGGCAGCCTCGTCTCCTACCTGCTGAACATCACCGGCATCGACCCGCTGTTCTACAAGCTGCCGTTCGAGCGCTTCCTGACGAAAGAGCGGCCCAGCGGGCCCGACATCGACATGGACTTCTCCGACAAGCGGCGCGACGAGGTGCTTAGCTACGTTGCCCGCAAGTACGGCGAGGACCACGTGGCGCGCATCTGCACCTTTGGGACCATGGGCGCGCGCGCGGCCATCCGCGACGTGGGCCGCGTGCTAGGCCTGCCCTACGGCGACGTGGACCGCATCTGCAAGCTCATCCCGCCCGACAAGCCGACCGTCCCGACCACGATCCAGATGGCCCTGGACCAGGTGCCCGAGCTGCAGCAGCACTGCCAGACCACACCCGCCATCAAGGAGCTGATCGACCTCGCTCAGAGCCTGGAGGGTACGGTCCGGCACGTCTCCACGCACGCCTGCGGCGTCGTCATCGCCGACAAGCCGCTGGTCGAGTACCTGCCGCTCATGCGCGACCCCAAGGCGGACGAGAACGCGACCAGCGGCGTCAACCTCCTGACCCAGTTCGAGTTCAACGCGGTGGACAAGATCGGCCTGCTCAAGATGGACTTCCTGGGGCTGATCAACCTGTCCATCATGGAAGACGCGGTCGCCTTCATTAAAGACACGCGCGGCATCGACCTCGACATCGACAACGTGCCGCTCGACGACAAGGCGACCTACGACCTCCTGTCCAGCGGTGAGACGACGGGCATTTTCCAAATGGAATCCGCGGGCATGCGGCGCTACGTCCAGCAGCTCAAGCCCACCAACATCTTCGACATC
>Ga0070738_10005765_pt1 | contig 13484 bp, 19 predicted proteins | sample Coa_R2_2_FD_66446 | JGI IMG/M metagenome (GOLD analysis project Ga0070738, IMG submission 66446) | Surface soil microbial communities from Centralia Pennsylvania, which are recovering from an underground coalmine fire - Coalmine... | ecosystem: Environmental > Terrestrial > Soil > Unclassified ... | reverse complement strand
AACGGCAACATCTACGCGCCGGTGATGATGATCGCCGAGAAGGCCGCCGACCTGATCCTGGGCAACACCCCGCTGCCGCCGGCCAACGTCGAATTCTACCGGCACCGGCCGGCGGAACAGTCGGTGCCTGCTGGGCATTAATTGTGTACACTGCATGAGATATAGAGAGGGCAGGGACCGGCGACTGAAGTCGCCTGGCAGAGATACGCCGACTAAAGTCGGATAACGCCGCATCCGAAGGCACTTCAGTGCCCGTTCCCTGCCATGACACTTCAGTGTCAGGCATCACTGAATACCGACGATGCCCGCTCAACTTCTGGCGGTGCAACCAGTGGCGGAGGCCGACGCTCCCGGGCCAGAACAGCCGTCGCGGATAATGCGTGTCGGGTCACCTGGTCGGGTGCGGCGTTTCGGTGGCGAGACGCCGCGCCGCTGCCTCGAACGCGGCGCGATCCCGCGGTGACAACTGCAAGGCCTCGGCCAGCAGGTGGAGCGTATCCCGTTGCGGATTGCGATGCAAGCCCCGCTCCAGATCGCTGATCGCCCGCACGCCGAGGCGCGCCCGCTCAGCCAGCGCCTCCTGGGTCAGGCCGGCGGCCAGACGGTGTCGCCTGAGTAACTCGCCGAACGATGAGACCTCATCACTACGTGCGTCCTCTACGGCCATCAGCGCCACCTCGCCGGCGCCCCCGGCCGGAACCGGCCGTTGGCGCGGTTCCGGCCCGCCGACGGGCTCGACGTAGGCCGTCAGCCCCTCGACGCGGGCAATGCGCACCCGTTGCCCCGGCTGGATTGCCTCCACGGCTCCGCTGGATGATCCCCACCCGCGCCTGCGGCACGATCCGCACCGTGCGCACCCCAAGCGCCAGCACCACGAGCACGATGATCACAACTGCTATTTCTATGCCGGTCATTTCTATCTGTCCTTACTTTCTTATCTCTCCGCCCGGACCGACTCGCCGGTCGCGGACGGCGTTTCATGCACGACGGGCAGTGCCTCGACGTAGGCCGTGAGCCCGTCGACGTAGACGACGCGCACGGGACTGCCCGCCGCGATGCGCCGCGTGGGCGTGATGGCACGCGCGCTCCAGAACTCGGCGTTGCCGACCCGGATGGTACCGCTATCCGACGTGATGTCCTGCACCGCCGTGGCTACGCGGTCGGGTCCAAGTCCCTGGTTGGTGAGAGCGCGATAGGGTACGCGGCCCACCCACGCCTGCAGCATGCGGGGGCGCACAAGGCCGATCAGGCTCACCGCGAGGGCCAGAAAGACGCCAACCTGCACGAAAGGACCGGCGCCGAACAGGGCCAGCACGGCGGCGACGAACGCGGCGATGCCGACGTAGAGCAGGAACAGCGCCATGGTGGCCGATTCGCCGGCCAGGGCCAGGATCCCTACCAGGACCCAGATCCACCAGGTCATGGGAGACCTCCTTTCCCGTACAAGCCGGCACCCCTAGACACGCTCACGGATGGAGTAGCGACGTTTGGGCTAGACATGGGCACCTCCTTGCATTTGCCTTGTTGTCGCCTTCTTCGGCATCAGACGGTGGTCTTCATCGGCCACCGTCTACTAGAAGTGTGCGCGGTGCGAGTGCCGCGCACCACCACTAACCACATATCTGCCCACCTGACCACCCACCTAATGGTCCACATAACATGGCCCGCCCGCTCCTCGCTCGCAATAGTTGTACCTCCGACAACGTTGCCAATGACAGGGGCATGGAATCCGCCTATTTGAAGCAAGGCAGGGTGATCGTAACCGGCAAGAGAGTGCCCACACACGTCATTGCCTGAGCCAGGCATAGGAGGAGATAGATGAGTAACGAGTCAACCGGCGGAACGGCGAGCACGCGCACCGACATGGACGACATGAGCGAGGTACGACAAGATCCCGTCCTCAAGGGGAGTAGCGCTCTGACCGACCCAGACTTGAGCGGATCGACCGCGTCCACCTGGACCGGGACCGGCGGCCCGGCCGCGGCTATTCGACCACGCCGTCGGGCGTTCTTATAGGGCTTCCAGCACCGGCAAGGCGTTCGCGCAACTTCAGGAGGGCGCGGTGCACAACCTGCTTGATGGTGCCCTCGCTGCGTCCCAGGATCAGGGCGATCTCCTTGTAGCGCAAGCCGTGGCCGTAGCGCAGCACAATGGCCTGCCGCTGGAGCAGCGGCAAGGTGGCAACAGCGGCTCGTACTTCCCGGCCGCGTTCGCCCCGTACCAGACGATGTTCCGGGCCGCCGCCCTCATCCGGCACGTCGGCGTAGAGCGTGTCGTCGAGGGGGAGGGTTTGCCGGCGCCGGTAGTGCGCCGCCAATTGGTTGCTGGCAACGCGATAGAGCCAGGCCGAAGCGGGCACGCCGGGCCAATCGAGGGATGGCAGGTTCTCCAGGGCGCGCTGGAAGGTCGTGGCCACGATATCTTCCGCCATCATCGGATTGTGGCAGCAGCGCAGGGCATAGCTGTAGATGCGATCCGCGTACTGGTCATAGATCGCGGCGACATCTACCCCACGTGGTACGTCAGCCGTGGGGCCGGTGGTCTCGCACAGCATCGCGTGTCGGCCTCGACGAAAGCTAGCGGGGCAAACTCGGGCGGCAACGGCCGGGATTGGCAAGGTAGATAGAGACGTCAGGCTAACCTACCCAGACGTAGCCAACGCTGCTATCTTAGGCCGCCACCGTGAGAATGCCATGAGCAATCGCTAAGAACCGGCTGAGAGAAGACTAAGAGTTCGCTAAGAAAGTGAGATGGTGGCATCCCGCCCGGCCGTCCGGCGGCGCGCTATCAGATCGCGCGCGTGCTCGTCGACGAGGGTTGCCATCGTGGCCCCCCTACAACCGACGTACGCGCGACCGGCCGTTCAGCCGCTCGACGAAGCCGCGTAGCGCCGGGATGGGCGCTACCAGTCGGGTCATGGCATGGGAGCGCCGTCCGTGGCCGCCGCAAAGCGCGCGCTGCAAGCGCAGGCCCAGGGACATCACCTCACGGACGTCATAGTAGACAAGGGACTCCTCGTCCAGGGTCACGCCTAGCTCGGCCGCCAACAGGCGCACCCGCTGCGCCTCTCCCATCCAGGTGCCGGCGGACCGGCCTCCCGTGGCGATCGCTTCAACGTATGTCACGTCAATATCCTCCCCAAGCTTCACGCCTCCGGGCAGAGGCCTTGCGTCAAGGCCCCTACTCGGATCGTCGGGGCAGGCCACTGCGACCTGCCCTTACTTAGCATCAGCGGCCCCGGCCGGTGCGGAGCCGCCCTTCGCCGGTGACGAGAGACTCGGCTACGCCCCACTGCGGAGCTAGTTGCGCCGCCTGCTCCACGTTCATGCCGCCCATGGAGCGGATCTGCCGCGCCGAGTACGGCAACCGCGGCCGCGGGCGCGACATCGTCCATAGTCTCGGTTCGAATGTTGTACCGTGCATCGCCTCTCTCCTTCTACAACTGCATCACTACCATTCATTGTATACTGGTGATGTTCACCGGTCAAGCCATTTTGACGGTGATGCATCGATACCGCCGACGGTGCTATACTGGTTATTGATTATGTCGAGAAACGGGCAACGAGATGGACGAGACGGAAGAGGAGAGTAGCAAACGACCCGCGCCGGGCGCTCTGGCGCTCGTGCAGGCCTTTGTGAACACGCGAGACATCGAGGGGCACACGGACGAGCTGCGCCGGCCGGAAGACCTGCGGGCGTGGCTGTCCGCTCATGCCCTGCCCGGGGGCGACGAATCTCTGGACGAGGCCGATCTGAATCGTGCTCTCCAAGCGCGGGAGGCCCTGCGCGCCCTGTTGGAAGCCAACAACAGCGCGCGGCCCGACGCCGCCGCCACCGCCACGCTCAACCGCATCGCCGGCGACGCCTGCCTCCAGGTGCAGTTCGATCAGCACGGCCATGCCCAACTCGTCTCCGTCCCGACCGGTGTCGACGGCGCCCTTGGCCGCCTGCTGGCCATCGCCTACACGGCGATGACAGATGGCACCTGGGTACGCCTGAAGGCTTGCCGCAACGAGAGCTGCCGCTGGGCGTTCTATGACCACTCCAAGAACCGCTCGGCCGCGTGGTGCGATATGGCGGTCTGCGGCTGCCGCGTCAAGGCGCGGACCTACCGGCGGCGCCACCGCCGGGCCGCCGAGGCGGTGGGATTGGCGCGTGCCGGCGCTGATTGAAGACCTCGTACAGCAGTCGGCTACTTACCGCACCATGCCCTCGAGCTGAATGTTCAGGCAGGGAGGTAGGCAGGGCACAAAGGTCTGTGCGCTGAAATGGACCCGATAGGTCGCCACCCGCTGCCAGGCCACCTCTTGCGGGTCCGGTATGACCCGGTCCATCAGCGGCACGGCCCGGAGCACGCTCCAGAATGGGTCGGGCGGCGCCGCCATGGCGACGAGGCTTGGCGTAGAGCCGAGTTCCGGATCGCGATCCGAGAGGACGACATTCGTGCAGTACGGCACGCTGGCCGGGCAACTGGCGCCCAGCGGTGTGGCCAGGGCGCGCACTAGCACTGTCCGCCCTACCCATGACCGTGGGTGATGTCCGATGCCGGCCTGCACTTGGGCGACGGTGTACACCGGCCCCGTCGAGACAAAGAAACGGTTGGCGGTCAGAAAGAAGAGAACGGCTGCCAGCGCAACCCCTGCCGCCCCTACCAGCCCGTTCCTCATTAGGACGCTCGCTCTCGTCATCGGCTCGTCTATAAGAGGTCGCCCGCACCCACCTTCAGATGGTGCGGTGTCACATCCAGCGCGCCTGGGAGCCTTCGCCGCCCGCGGGGGTTGCTTCAGTATACCGACCATGCGGCGCCGCGGCCCGAAGCCGGCATGCTACACTGGTGGGCAGAGGCACGGCAGCCAACGGAAAAGGCAGGTTATGACACAGCAACACATCCCCACCCCATATACCCCCCTCCGGTTGCTGCCCGACGACTACTGGCATTTGCCGGACGATACCGAGGAGAGCGTGGTGGGCACAGAGTGGCACCAGTTGGCGATGCGCACCCTCGTGAACGCCTTGCAGGACGTGGCACAACGCGCTCATCCCACCTGGCACGTGGGGGACCAACTGACGCTGATCGGTCCGCAGCCCGGCGGCCACGGCCTCTGGCGTCCCAAGCCCGATGTTCTGATACATCCCACGGCAGGGCCGCAGTTGCGTCGCGAGCTGGATACGCGCGTGGAAGGACTGCCAACGCTGGTGTTCGAGGTGCTCAGTCCGACGACGTGGGAGCGGGATCTGATGCTGGAGGACAACCCTGACCGCCCGCTGGGCAAGGCCTGGGGCTACCTGGAAATGTGGGGTGTGCCCGAGTACCTGGCCTTTGATCCCCAGGAAGAGTTTGTGCGCGGACAGGTGCGCGCCTGGAAGCGTGTGGCTGGTCAGACCGTGGCCTGGGAAGTGGGGACAAGCGGACGATACGAGAGCGCGCTGGGCGTGAGCTTCGCCGTCGACGGGCCGATGTTACGGGTCTACGACGAACAGGGGCAGCGCGTGCCCATTAGCCTGGAGAAGAATTCGTTGCTCGAAGATCAAGCGAGGCAACTGGCAGATGAACAGGCTGCGCACCGGGAGACGGAGCGGCGCCTGGCAGAGCTTGAAGCGGAGTTGCGCAGCCTGCGCGGCGAGGGCGCCTGACGTCTTGACCCGCCTCGGGGCTCATGCGCTGCAGCCGCGCACGTGGCTCGAATTGAGGAATGGAAGCCCTCAAACGCATGAAAGTCAACGGCATGAGCAAGGCGTTAGTGTATGGAGCCAGCGTCAACGCCCCGGCGCAGCGGCTCTATGCATCCGTTGGCTTCAGCGCCGGGCGTAAGATCCCGGTCTTCGCAAAGAACCTCTCGGGGTGACGCCGCGCCCTCACATTGCAGCGGCCATAGCGGCGGCCAGCTCCCGTTCAAGGGGGTCGGCGCTGCTCGCCAGCGACTCGACAACCTGCCGCTGGTCGATCTCTGACCGGTTCTGGCTCAACTTGAACTTGCCTTCCAGGCGCGCGATGGGCAACTCGAAGGCGACGATCCCGCGCGTCATCTTGTCGAGGTAGTCGTCGGGCAGGCCGTCCAGCCGCCACGGCTCGTCGAACGCACCCTCGTGCTTATCCACCAGTGCGCCCAACACCTCACGCACCCGCGCCCCATCCTCGATCACACGCGGGACGCCGTAAGCGTGCACGACCATATAGTTCCAGGTCGGGACGCTCGGGTGCACCTGGTACCAGGACGGCGAAATGTAGGCATGCTGGCCCTGGAAAATAGCCAGCGCCTCGCTCCCGTCCGCGAAGTCGCGCCACTGGTCGTTGGCGCGAGACACGTGGCCGGCAAGGAGCCCGAGGTCGCCCACACCGGGATAGACCAGGAACGGCAGGTGCGTGGCGAACGGACGTCCCTCGTGCGTGGTCACCAGGGTCGCGAAGCTGAAGCGCTCCATCAATCCATGGAGTAGCGTGCGGTCAGTTACCTGGAAATGCTTCGGAATGTACATAGCCTGCCTCTCCAAACACTGCCTTCATGATATAGTGCGCAGGGGCCCGCTTGCCATTCCGGTTAACGCGCGCATTGATGCGCATTCTCCGTGTTACACTCATCGGTAGAGACGCAGCGCTCAACGAAGAAGGCAGTACATGACCCGACGTCGTACCCCTACCGCTACCAGGCCCGACTGGTTGCCGCCTGACGGCATCGACGTTGGCATCGGGGGCGCCTGAGCTATCGAGCCGCCACCACCACGTCTCGCCGCCCTGCGCTCCCGCGACTTCCGGCTGCTGTGGGGCGGAGAGCTCGTCTCCACCATCGGCAGCCAGATGCAGGTCATCGCCGTGAACTGGCACGTCTACCAGTTGCTGCGCGGGACGACCTACACGCTCGCGCTGTTTGGTCATTCCATTGGTTTCGCCGCCGGCGCCCTGGGCCTCGGAGTGCTCGGTTTCGTGCGCGTCGTACCGATCATCGCCTTCGGCCTGTTCGGCGGCATGGTGGCCGATAGCGTGGATCGCCGCCGCATCATCATGGGCTCGCAGGTGGCCGCCGCCGCGAGTGCCGCGGCCCTGGCGGCGTTCACACTAACCGGACGCGTCAGCGTGCCCATCCTCTACCTGTTTAGCGCCCTGGACGCGGCGGTCGCGGCCTTCGACGGGCCGGCGCAGCAGTCGCTGGTGCCACACCTCGTGCCGCGCCGGGACCTGGCCAACGCGATCAGCCTCTATATCCTGCTCTGGCAGATCGGCACCATCACCGGGCCCGCCCTGGCCGGCCTGGTCATCGCCCGGGTAACTATCGGAGCCGTCTATGCCCTCAACGCGCTCTCATTCGTCGCGGTCTTGTTCGGCGTGCGTGCGATGCGCTACAGGGGCCATGTCTCGGGCCCGCGCTCCAGCGTGAGCCGGAAAGCGCTGCTGGAGGGGCTGCGGTTCACCCATGGCGCGCGCCTGATCTGGAGCACCATGTTACTGGACTTTCTGGCCACCTTTTTCTCCTCGGCCCGCACCATGCTGCCGATCGTGGCCGACCGTGTCCTGGGGGTCGGCGTGCAGGGCTACGGACTGCTGGCCACGGCGCAGCCGGTCGGCGCGATCCTGACCGGCGTCGCCCTGACCCTGCGCAAGGAGTTGCGCCACCAGGGACCGACCCTGCTGATCAGCGTGGCCATCTATGGCCTGGCCACGGCCTGCTTCGGCTTCTCCACCATCTTTGCCCTCTCGTATCTCTTCTTCGCCCTGACCGGAGCGGCGGATACCGTGTCCACGGTCATCCGGCATACCATCCGGCAGATGCTCACGCCCGATCACCTGCGCGGGCGCATGAGCAGCGTACACATGATCCTGGCATCCGGCGGCCCGCAACTGGGCGAGCTGGAGGCCGGGCTGGTGGCCGCGCTGTGGGGAGCGCCGATTGCTATCATCACAGGGGGTGTGGCGACGGTGCTGTTGACGGCCTGGGTGGCCTGGGCCTCGCCCGCACTGCGGCACTATCAGAACGATAGGGCGCACGAGCGCATATCTGGCCGCACGTCTATGCAGCAAGGAGGATAGAGGATAGGTGAAACCGCGGTTTCGTATCGACGAGAAGAGGCTGGAGCGGGCCTTTGCCGTGGCCCAGGAGGGCGTGGAGAGCGGCGAGGTGCCGTCGGCGGTGGTGGCCGTGGCGACCGGCAGCAGGTTGGTGGATTGCCGGGCCTTCTCGCGCCGCGACGGCGAGTCCGTGGCGACCGACAGCATCTTCCTGCTGGGCTCCATCACCAAGCCGATCGTGGCCACGGCACTGATGCGGCTGGTGGAGGACGGGCGGCTCGGGCTGTTCGAGCCGGTCCAGCGCTACATCCCCGAGTTCGCACAGCCGGGCAAGCCGCCCGTGACGTCCTGGCATCTGCTCACCCATACCTCGGGTATCGAGGAGGACACCAGCTACGGCTTCCTCAGGCCGCGCCGCGAGCCCGCCTCCGCCTATCTGGACGCCGCTCTGCGCAGCACGATCCTGACTGTCCCCGGCACCCAGTACCGCTACTGCTCGCTGAGTTTCTACATCGTGGCCGAGCTGATCGCGCGGCTGTCGGGCCTGCCCTACGCCGAGTACCTGCGTGCGCACATCTTCGAGCCACTGGGCATGAGTAGCACGGGCTTTGACCCCGATGCCCTTGACTCCAGGCGCCACGTGCCGGTGCGCAACATGGGCGGGTTGCTCCCTTACTTCATCAGCCTGGCCGCGCCCGGCGGCGGCCTGTGGAGCGCCGCCGCCGATCTGGTGACCTTCGGCCAGGCCTTCCTCAACGATGGGCTGCACGGCTCCTACCACCTGCTCTCGCCGGCCTGGATCGAGATCATGACCCAGGAACACACCACGGGCCTGCCGCAGGCCCACCCCTATGAGGCGGAGCGGCCGCACTACGGCCTGGGCTGGCAGACCAAGGGGCGCGACCCTCAGTTGCCCGGCTCGCCGCGGGCCTATTGCCACAACGGCGTTACCGGCACGCAGCTCTGGATCGACCCGGCCTGGGACCTGATCTGTGTCTTCCTGACCAACGAATGGGGCCTCGAACACAACGTGCGCTACCGCGTGGTGCAGGCCGCCTACAGCGCGCTCAGGCCCGAGTGAAGCGGGGCAACACCTCGCGCGCAAAGAGACGCAGGCCGTCCGTGCGCGGGAAATCGGCGAAGCGCAACTGGAAATGGTCGACGCCCAGGGCCGTCCACTGCGCCAGCGTGGCTGCCACCTCGTCCGGGGTGCCGGCGATGGCGTTTTCGGGCTCGTAGAAGGGACTGCTCCGGGCCATGCGCTGCGCTTCGTCCGAACTGGGCGCCACGGCCACGCACTCGCAGGCCCAGCTCTTGCGGATGGTCGCCGGGTCGCGTCCGATGTCAGCGCAGTGGCGGGCCAGCACCTCCAATTTGCGGCGGTAGGTCTCCAGCGAGTTGCCCGGGAGGTTGTACCAGTCGGCATGTTTGGCGATCAGGCGCAGCATCAGCCGCTCGCCGCTGCCGCCGATCATGATGGGGGGCACGGGGTTGGGCTTGGGCTGCAGGTGGGCATCGTGAATGCTGTAGTGCCGTCCCTCATAGGTGACGGGTCCGGGCGTGGTCCACAGCCGGCGCACGATCTCCACCGTATCTTCGAGCTGGGCAATGCGCACCGGCGCCGGCGGGAACTCGTAACCATAGGCCAGGTACTCGTCGTCCTTCCAGCCGGCGCCGATGCCGAAGATCACGCGGCCGGGCGCCAGCCAGGCCAGGGTGGCGATCATCTTGGCCAGCAGCGCCGGGTTGCGGTACGACTGGCTCAGCACAACGGTGCCCCAGGTCAGAGCCTGGTAGCGCGCGGCCAGGTAGGTCAGCGTGGTCAGGCACTCCACGGTATCGGTCTCCACGTCCTGCCAGGTGGCCCAGGGCACGAAGTGGTCCGCCACCCAGGCGCTGGCGAAGCCGCCCTCCTGAACGGCCGCTAGGTTCTCCTCGATCTGCGCCCGGAAGTCCCGGCTATTCGAGCCATCGGTGGGAAAGTCCGGTACGCGCCAACCAAACTGTGCCGTAGCGTCGGTAGCCATAGTCCTCTCCTCCTAGTTGTGCAATCTACAAGGGATCGCTGGACAGGTCGGGGATATAGTCCAGCAGCGGCGGCACCTCGTCGCGGCCCAGCGGGCGCAGATAGACCAGGTAGTCGGGTAAGACATCCTCCGCCACGTCGTCGGGCTCCTCGGTCCAGCGCAGGCGGGTGACGGTGACGTGGTACGGGCCGGGCGTGACCCAGATGGTGGTCGCGCTGTCCAGGTCAAAAAACGAAAGATCCTCGCCGGTGACGATGGCGATCTCCTCGTCTTTGTCTACTTGCAGCCAGAACTCGGCCGACTGGGCGGACAGGTCTTGCTCGCGCCGGCCCGGCTCGTCGAAGGTCACCCGCACGGCATAGCCGCCGCCCTGCCCGGTCTCGATCGGCACCACGTGGCCGGCATTGGCCTCGGCGAGCAGATCGTCTTGGCGCGTCCACCACGAAAAGTCGCGCTTGCGATGTTGCAATCCACTCGGCACCAGGATGGCCAGCAGCCCCGAATCGGTCGCCAGGTGGACGGTGGCTTCGCTACTCCGTTGTTCCATGCCCACTCCTCCTGTTCGGGCGCACGCAGATAGGTGTCGAACCAGTCCAGCACCCGCCGCAGCAGGTCGAGCTGATGCGCCCGCTCCTGAATACTATGCGGCTCGCGCGGGTATATGACAAGCTGAGCCGGGACGCAGAAAGCGACCCGTCGGGCGAGAGGGCAGCAGCGGTGGCCTGCCGTAGCTCCACGGCGTCCTCGATGCTGAGCGTGCATATCTCGTTCAAGTCTGCACCCGGCATCCACGCGCCGATCAGTTTCGAGGGTCGGGCGGCCCGGCGATTCTGATTGGCGCTATGGGATGAACTATGTTTAGGCCACTGTGCAGGTGCGGCAACGTCACTGATGGACGCCGCAGGTGCAGCCTCGTCTAGGCCTGGTCTTCTCCAGATTCGTCCGGTTCTGGCTCAGGCTCGGGTTCTGGTTCAGGCTCGGGCTCGGGTTCCGGCTCCGGTTCGGGTTCGGGCTCGGGCTCGGGTTCCGGCTCCGGTTCAGGCTCGGGCTCGGGTTCTGGTTCAGGCTCCGGTTCGGGCTCGAAATCCTGATCGTCATCCGCCATTAGCTCTGCTCCTTGCTGCCGCGAGACTTACGCGCCACGATACGTCACCCCTGGCTGCGTGGCGCTGTTGGTTTCCGGCGGCGCTCACATTATAGGGCATGTCGATGCGACGCGGGCCATGGTGTCCCGACATGCTACGGCTGCGTGAAGACCTCGGTCAGGATGAGCTTTCCGGTAGCGCGCTGAAATGCGATGCCAAGGCCGAGGTCGGCGTACCGCGGGCGCAGGATGTTCTCGCGGTGCTCGGGGCTATGCATGAAGTCGGCATTGGTTTCCTGCATGGTTTGTGCCAGGCTATAGACGGTGATATAGCTATTCATGGCGATATTCTCGCCAGCGGAGGTATACGGTACGTGATCGCGACTGAGGATATCGAAGACGGTGCCGGCGCCGGGGATCTGGTGCGAGAAGTAATCGCGGTCGATCATGTCCTGACTGCGCGCCTGGGCGATGGCGTCGAGCGTCGCGTCGAGGTGCAGCGGCGGGGCACCCGCCATGCTGCGCTCGCCGTTGATCAGGCCAAGCATGTCGCGCCTGGCGGCGCTGATCGTCGCCGCTGTCGCACACGCGGCAGCACGTCCGGCATCCGAAGCGGTGGCGCCGCAAGCCGTTCTGCTGCGTGCCGTATGCGCCCCGTGGGCCATCCCGCCCGACGGCACGCGTCTCGCCATCGCGGCCTGGGCTGCCGGCGCGACGGACAACAGACAGATCATGCCAACTGAGATGACGGCGGAGAGTGTTGTGGTGAAGCGCACCCTTTCTCCCTTACTGACTTATCTGTGCGCCAGGGCTGTTTGCATGAAGGTAATACAAACGGATGCCCGGCATCTCGGTACTGTCCGCACGTATTGTCGTCGCGGACTGAGTGGCTGATCAGGGGCGCGCGGCAAGATAATAGGGGTAAACGGTACCAGAAGGGGGAAGGCAATGGCCCAAAAGAGCGTTCTGGCCATGGGCGAGGTGCTGGTCGAGATCATGCGCCCCGGCCCCGATCAGCCGCTCGATGCGCCTGGCACGTTCCTGGGTCCTTATGTGAGCGGCGCTCCGGCCATCTTTGCCATTGCTTGCGCGCGGCTTGGCCTGCCCACCGCCCTTGTCGGCACGGTGGGCGACGACGCCTTCGGTCGCCTGATCCGTCGCGCCGGCAGCGGCGATGGCCTTGACCTGTCCTATCTGGCCGTCGATCCCCGGCGGCCGACGGCCTGTGCTTTCGTCTCCTATCGGGCCAATGGACAGCGCGACTTCGTCTTTCACGTGCGCGATGCCGCGGCCGGTCGCGTCGATCCGTCCTGGCCGCCCGACGGCCTGGTGGACTCCGTGGAGTGGCTGCATGTCTGCGGCTCGACCCTTGCTGTCAACGGGGACTGGCGCGACGCCTGTCTGCGCGCGGCGCGGGTCGTGCACGAGCGCGGGGCCCACGTCTCCTTCGATCCCAACCTGCGCCCCGAATTGCTCGGTGGTCGCAGCGTGGCCGAGGTCTGCGGTCCCATGCTGCTGCTGGCCGACATCGTGCTGCCGTCCGGATTTGAAGCCACCATGCTGACCGGAGAACCGACCGCCGAGGCCGGCTGCATGCGTTTACTGGAGTTCGGCGCCGACCTGGTAGTGCTCAAACGCGGCGCGCTGGGCGCCACCGCCTTTACCGTGGAGACAACCTACGAGATCGACGCATTCCCGGTAGAGGAGGTCGATCCGACCGGGGCGGGCGATGTCTTCGCCGCCGGGCTGGCCGCCGCCCTACTCGACGGACGGCCGCCGGCCGAGGCCGTCCGGTGGGCCTGCGCGGCCGGCGCCCTATCCGTCACGCGACAGGGGCCGGCGGAAGGTGCGCCGGCTCGGGCGGAGCTACGGGCGCTGCTAGAGGCGGGGAATGCCGGCGGTTAAAACCGCCGGGCAGCCACGAACCGGCTGCAACTGGGATCCGCACCGGCCCGTCCGCTCGCGGATGGGTCCCCATGGGTGACAACGTGCCATGAAACGCGGCCGCCTTGCCCGGCGGTTAAAACCGCCGGTTCCTTGCTCAAATCGGCGTCTTGCTCTTGTGCGTGACGTGAACGTCGCCGATGACCATGCCCTTATCGACCGCCTTGCACATGTCGTAGATGGTCAGGGCCGCCACGGTGACCGCGGTCAGGGCCTCCATCTCCACGCCGGTTCGCGCCGTCGTGCGCACGGTGGCGCTGATGCCGACGCGGCCACCGGCTTCGTCCAGTTCAAAGTCGAGGTCGACGCCGGTCAGCGGCAGAGGATGGCACAGCGGGATGATCTGCGCGGTCGACTTGGCGCCCATGATCCCGGCGACCTGGGCCACGGCCAGCACATCGCCCTTGGCGGCGCGGCCTTCGCGGAT
>Ga0070738_10005762_pt1 | contig 13490 bp, 16 predicted proteins | sample Coa_R2_2_FD_66446 | JGI IMG/M metagenome (GOLD analysis project Ga0070738, IMG submission 66446) | Surface soil microbial communities from Centralia Pennsylvania, which are recovering from an underground coalmine fire - Coalmine... | ecosystem: Environmental > Terrestrial > Soil > Unclassified ... | reverse complement strand
CCCGCCGTGAATCCGGATCGATGCATTCCACTGAGGTCGGTGGAATTCCAGCGCGCTACTGGCGCGTCCCGCTCTGCCTTGCGGCCCGCGCTCGCCGGCAGATGTTTCCGCGCATCGTCAACCGCGACGACTACGCGCGTTCGGCACTGCCGCCACAAACGCTGGCACGCGCGCGTCATCTCAACATAAAGCCCGACACGCTCATCGCGGGTCGGGCCCTATGCCAGCACCACTCACTGTACGCGAGGCAACTAGGACGCAGCCGCCCTTGGCATGCGGTTGCGCGAGTTGCGCTGGAAGAACAGCGCCTGGCTGGCGACGGCCGAGACCATCGCCGGCTGGAACGGCTTTGAGATCAGGAACGCCGGCTCCGGCCGCTCGCCGGTCAGGAAACGCTCGGGATAGGCGGTGATGAACACCACCGGAACCTCGAAGCCGCGCAAGAGCTCGTTCACCGCGTCCAGCCCCGAGGAGCCGTCGGCGAGCTGGATGTCGGCCAGGATCAGCCCCGGCTTCCTGTTCTTGGCGATCGCAACCGCATCGGCATGGGTTCGCGCAACGCCAATGACGTTGTGGCCGAGATTGCGGACTAGGCTCTCGAGGTCCATCGCGATGAAGGTCTCGTCCTCGATGATCAGCACATCGGTGGCGATCTCCGCGGCCATCTCGCGGCCGGCGGTATCGGCAAGCCGCCGCGTCTCGGCGACATCCGTGCCGAGAATGAACGCCACCTCGGGCTCGGAGAAACCTTCCAGCGACAACAACAGGAACGCCTGGCGCGGCAGCGGCGTAATGTTGGAGAGCCGCCGCTCCGGCGGCATCGGCAGCGTGGTCACCTCGGCATCGTCGTTGAGCGATACCGAGTTCCAGATCTGGGTGAACAATTTGAACAATGCCGCCTTCGGACCATGCTGCTCGTCGAGCAGTGCCGGGTCCTGAAGCAGGGCCTCGAGCATGGCGCCGACATAGGCGTCACCGGATGCCTGGCTTCCCGTGAGTGCACGCGCGTAGCGCCGCAGCAACGGCAGGTGTTCAGCAACAAGCTGTGATCGGGACATCCCCACTCCATATCGATGTCGGGCCATGAACGAAGGTGGGGGGCCCGTTCCCCCGGTGAGTTTGATTACGCTCCAGTCCAAGAAAAGTTCCAGCGCGGCTGGAACTTTCTGGGCCAATTTGCATTAGCCACTTACGCGAAGGCGTCCAAAGCTGGAAATTCTTTGAACGACAGGGACTTAACCGGGGAAAATGTGGAACAGGTCATGAAGGATGCAAAATCGCAGGCCAAAAACGCCCCGCCCGGCCGGCAGGGTGGCCTCAATGCCGAGATCCAGGCGAGAATCGGCCACCAGCTCCGCGCCATGTACGACGATGTCGTGCGACAGGGGGTTCCCGATCGGTTTGCGGACCTGGTCCGCAAGCTTGATGCACCAACCGCCGCGCACCAGATAAGCGACGAAGGGGAATCCGGGCCTACCGGAGAGGGGGACGCCAACGATCCAAAAGACGGGAGGGATTGATGCCTCTCACCAATGCCCTTCGCGACGACATTCTGGCCGCGGTCCCGAGTCTGCGCGCCTTTGCGATCTCGCTCTCCGGCAATGGAGACCGTGCCGACGACCTGGTTCAGGAGACGCTGTTGCGCGCGCTCGCCAACATCGACTCGTTCCAGCCCGGCTCCAATCTGCCGGCCTGGTTGTTCACGATCCTGCGCAACCTGTTCCGATCCGATTACCGCAAGCGGCGGCGCGAGGTCGAAGACGCCGAAGGCAATTATGCCAAGACGCTGAAGACCCAGCCGTCGCAGGGCGCGCATCTCGAGTTCGAGGAATTCCGCGTCGCGCTCGAGAAGCTGCCGCAGGACCAGCGCGAGGCTTTGATCCTGGTCGGCGCCTCCGGCTTCTCCTATGAGGACGCCGCGACGATCTGCGGCTGCGCGGTCGGCACCATCAAGAGCCGCGTCAATCGCGCGCGCTCCAAGCTCGCCGCGCTGCTCTATGTCGACGGCGCCGAGGATTTCGGCCCCGACGAGACGGTGCGCGCGGTGATCGGCGGCAACGGGTGACCGCCGGTCACGGAACAGGCTGCATCGTCCCGGCGACGCCGGGACCCAAGACATCATGACCACCTCGTTGCGCCGAGCTCCTTCCGCGACATTGCGAGGAGCAAAGCGACGACCGCGTCCGCCGAAGCGCACTTGCGCGCAAGTGGAAGCAATCCAGAGCCTCGCGTGAGACTCTGGATTGCTTCGCTTCGCACGCTAGGAACGGGGTTAGGCGTGACCGAGATAGCCGCATCCCGTGGTCATAGGTCCCGGCCTTCGCCGGTACGATCAGTTGAGTTTATCGCACGACTGAATTCCAGCAGCCGCTACTTCACCGGCCGCACCGGCGCGGACAATTGCTCGGTGCGGTCGCGCTCGGTCATGTCGACGACGGTGACCATGGGCGCGGTGAGCTCGTAGACGTAGCTCACATCTGTGAAGTAGCGCGTCGACGTCCCGCCGAGCGCTTCCGGCGCGACGCGGTCGAGCAGGATCAGACCGAAATCCGAATCGGGGCGTCGCGTCGCCTCGCTGGTGTTGAACTCCTCCCAGCGGAAATGAAAGATGGACTCGGGCTCCTCGCCCGTGACCTCCCAGGTCGCGACGATATGCGGGTGCTTGCCGACCAGCGACAGGCCCTCGTCGGAATGCGAGGCCAGCTCGAAGAACAGCAATGACAGGCTCTGCGCCGCGCGGGCCGACACCGAGATGTCGGGCCCGCTGACCGCGATGCGATCGGCATGCGGAATGGCGCGCGCTTCGAACAGCCCCTTCAGCTTGACGCCCTGCCATTGGCTTTCCGACAGCAGCGACACCACGTTGGACATGGCATGGATGCGCCCGATCAGAAGCTCGCGCGCGACGTCGATGTCGGAGCCGTGGCGCAGCGTGCGCGTGATGATCGACTGGATCACGGCCAGGATGTTCTTGACCCGATGATTGAGCTCGTCGATCACGGCGGTGAGCCTGCGCTCGAAGCCGATCCGCACCTGGATTTCGCGGCTCATGCGCAGATTGTTGTAGGCGACATAGCCGAACAGGCCGCAGATCACCACCGTCAGGGCGATACCGATCACGCCGACGATCGCCGCGGTCTGTTCCGCGCGCTTGGCCGCATTGGTCTTGGCGTAATAGGCAAGCACCCAGTCGCGATTGCCGAAGCTGATGGTGCGGGTGGAGGTCGGCAGCGGTCCATCCACCCTCACCTCCCGCTCGGACACGATGCCGCGGTCGTTGGCGACGAACTCGCCGTCGACGTTGCGCGGATCCTTCAGCGCCACCGAGAACAGCGACAGGTCGTCATTGGTCAGCATCAACGAGGCGAGATCGTAGGAGAAGGTCACGAAGCCCGCCGGCGAGCTGGCGCCCTGCAGCACCACGGGCGCGGCGAGCACGACGCCGTAAGTTCCGTTCGGGAGCGACATCGCCAGGGGATCGGACGCATAGGGCTTGCCCTCACCCATGGCGAGCGAGAGCGTGGTCGACAGCACCGGATTGTCGTCCAGCGTGCGCCCGACAAAGGCCGCGGTCTGCACGTTGCGCGGCTCGACGTCCATCAGCAGGTCGATCGGCTGCTGCAGCGACTGCGTGTCCAGCGGCTTGCCGTTGAAATCGCGGATGGTGGTGTCGGGAAACCCCGCCCGCTTCAGGTCGTTGCGGGCTGCGTCGAGCTCGCCCGGATTGAGCCGCGCGACCCAGCCCGCGACCAGGAAGTCGGTCTTGAACGCATAGATCGAGGAACGCAGCGGCTCCAGCATGTTCGCCTTGTTCATCGAGGGCAGGCGAAACAGGCCGGAGGTGACGCGTGCCAGCAGCTCGCGTTCGCTGAGGCGGTCCTGCACCAGGCTCGCATGCACGTCGATGGCGCGGGCGAGCGCGATATTGTCGATGGTCAATTCCTGCTGGTGCACGCGATAGCCGGCGAGGCCCGATAACAGGACCCCGATCAGCGCGATCAAGCCGATGATGAAACCCAGCCGAACCACTCGCCTACTCGATCATGCGGGGTTGGCGGGAGGAGATCCGCCGGCACGGCAGCGCGACACGCGGCAAGAGCCAACCGGCTGATATGATGGTGCAGTCATGATCGCCACGCAACTGCGGTCGGCTGTGAAGCTTAACGTGAGGCTCAAAGGAAGCAGGTCACGAGCAAGGATAGTGTTAACGAGCGGAGGCGCAGCTTGTTCCACCTGTCCGGCGGGTTATTTCCCGCGGCGACCGCCCCGGGCATCGACACCGGCGAGTGCTTAATCTCGAGGACGCTGAAGCGCTGCGCGCCGCTATCCCGGTTAACCTTCCCAGAAGGGAGAGGCGAGCCGCGCCTAGCTCGCCTTCAACCCGCCTTTGGCCTCGATGAAGCCGATGATGCGCGAAAGTCCGTCGCTCTTCTTCAGATTGGTCATGACGAAGGGCCGATCGCCGCGCATCCGTTTCGCGTCGGTTTCCATCTTTTCCAGCGAAGCGCCGACATGGGGCGCGAGGTCGATCTTGTTGATCACGAGTAGGTCGGAGCGGGTGATACCTGGACCGCCCTTGGACGGAATCTTGTCACCGGCCGCAACGTCGATGACGTAGATGGTGAGGTCGGCCAATTCCGGCGAGAAGGTGGCGGCAAGGTTGTCGCCGCCGGATTCGATCAGCACCAGGTCGAGATCGGGGAATTTCGCACGCATGTCCGCAACCGCAGCGAGATTCATCGAGGCATCTTCGCGGATTGCGGTATGCGGGCAGCCACCCGTCTCGACGCCGGCGATGCGGTCCGGCGTCAGCGATCCCGAGCGCACCAGGAATTCGGCGTCCCACTTGGTGTAGATGTCGTTGGTGATCGCCGCGATGTCGTAACGCTCGCGCATCGCCTTGCACAGGAGATCCATCAGCGCGGTCTTGCCCGATCCGACCGGACCGCCGACCCCGACCCGCAGGGGACCGTGAGAACTAGCCATTGAAAGAAGTCCCTTGCTTGTCGTCGTCCCGGCGAAGGCCGGGACCCATAGCCGCCAGCTTTTGTTGTTGTACCACGTGCTCTCCTCCGTCATGCCCGGGCTTGACCCGGGCATCCACGCTTTCGTTTCGCAAGCACGACGTGGATGACCGGGACAAGCCCGGCCATGACGCGTGGGATTGGCGATTTCCTGTCTTACTGCCGCCTGTGGTTATGGGTCCCGGCCTTCGCCGGGACGACGATGGAGAGTGTGTCGCCGCGGTCATGACCTGAACAGCCTCGTATATTGCGTCTCGTGCCGCAGGCTTGCGAGATCGGCGCGAAACGTCGCGCTGCCGAGATCATCGAGCGCTGCAGAATGCGCGCGCTCGGCCGTGGCGGCGACCACGGGCTCCAATGCCGCCAGCACACGCTGGCTGTCGGTCTGGCCGAGCGGAATCAGCCGGCTGCCGGCGGAGATCCAGTTCGAGACCACGGCATGCAGGAAAGCGTGCAGTGTCGGCATCAAGGAAATCTCGTGCGCCGCGGCAACGAGGCCGACGGCAACCGGATAGACCAGCGCGATCTCGCAACGCGACAGCACCTGCTCCAGGTCGGGGCAGCTCCAGGCCGCGCGCGCCGTTTCGATGAAGGCGCGGCCCTGCGTCGAGGTCTCGAGCTGCCGCTCGCGCGACGGCACGAACGCCGCGGCAAGCTCGGCGACGTCGCGCAAGGCGCCGTCGTCGCCGGCCTCCATTGCGCGGTGGGCGTGCGCCAGAAAGACGCCGTCGCAAAAGCCGGAGCCGTCGGTGAGCATGGCCGAAAGCCAGCCGCGCAAGGTCTCCGCGTTGCCGACGTCGCCGGCCTCCACCGCCCATTCGATGCCGCTGGAATAGGAGAACGCGCCGACCGGAAAGGCCGGCGACAGCCAGGTCATGAGCCGGTAGAGCGCAGCCGCGTCCGCGCCCGTCAGGACGGCGTCGCCGGCCGGCCCCCTAGTCGTGGTCATGAGCATGGGAATGACCGTGGTGGTGCTCATGATGGCCATCGCCATGTTCATGGTGATGGTGGTCATGATCACAGCCATGATGATCGTGAGCATGGTCATGCTTGTGATGTGCGTGACCTGTATGCGCGCCTTCATGAGCATGGGCAGCATGAGCGTGGCCATGCGCGGCGGCTTCGGCATAGGCGCCGCCTTCCGGATCGAACGGCGCCTCGATCTCGATCACGCGCGCTCCCAGCCCCTTCACCATCGCCTCGATGACATGATCACGCCTGATGCGCAGCGCCTTGGGCATGATCTGGGTCGGCAGATGGCGGTTGCCGAGATGCCAGGCGACCCGGATCAGATGATGCGGATCACTTCCCTTGATCTCGACCAGCGGCTCGGCGGCCGCGACCACCTCGACCAGCCTGCCGTCCTCCAGCACCAGCGCATCGCCGCCGCGCAGCGCAACCGCGCTCTCGAGATCGAGCAGGAAAGCCAATCCGCGCGTGCCGGTCATCGCCATGCGCCGCCGGTGACGGTCGTCGAAATCGAGCACCACGGTGTCGGCCGGCGCCTCCGTCCAGCGATGCTGCCCCTTGACCTGCGTGGCGCGGATCATGCTTTCCGTCCTTCTAAAACGTCTCGACCTTGGCGTCGCTGATGATCTCGATCACGGTCGAGACCTTCAACGGCGTGGACACCTCGCGCCACTTCTTCATCTGCGGCGCGCGGGCATGCGAATTGAGGTCGTCGCGGGTCTCCCAGCGCTCGACCACCACATAGACGTTCGGATCGTGGATGCTGATATGTCCCTCATAGGACAGGCAGCCCTTCTCCTTCAGCGTCTCGGCGATGCACGCCTTGTGGCCCGCGATGAAGGCCTCGCGTCCCTCGGGCTTCATATGCGTGGTGGCGATGACGTAGATCACAGGCTTCCTCCCGGGATTATTGGCTGGCTTACCGGGCGACCTTAGAACATGAAATAGCGCTGCGCCATGGGCAGCACCTCTGCAGGTTCGCAGGTCAGAAGCTCGCCGTCTGCGCGTACCTCATAGGTCTCCGGATCGACCTCGATCTTCGGCATCGCATCGTTGTGGATCATGCTCTTCTTGGAGATCCTGCCGCGGGTGTTCTGCACCGCATAGAGCTTCTTGTCGATGCCGAGCTTGCGCGCAAGGCCTGCGGTCACGGCCGCCTTCGAGGTGAACACCACGGAGGAGGCCGTCAGCGACTTGCCGAAGGCTGCAAACATCGGCTGGTAATGCACCGGCTGCGGCGTCGGGATCGAGGCGTTGGGATCGCCCATGGGCGCCGCCACGATCGAGCCGCCCTTGATGATGCAATCCGGCTTGACGCCGAAGAACGCCGGCGACCACAGCACGAGGTCAGCAAGCTTGCCTTTCTCCACCGAGCCGATCAGCTTCGACACGCCATGGGCGATCGCGGGATTGATGGTGTATTTGGCGATGTAGCGCTTGACGCGGAAATTGTCGTTGTCCTTGCCCTTGTCCTGCGGCAAGGCGCCGCGCTGCTTCTTCATCTTGTCGGCGGTCTGCCAGGTTCGGATGATGACCTCGCCTAACCGGCCCATGGCCTGGGAGTCCGACGACATCATCGAGAGCGCGCCGAGATCGTGCAGGATGTCCTCGGCCGCGATCGTCTCTTTCCGGATGCGGCTTTCGGCAAAGGCGAGATCTTCCGCAATCGACGGATCGAGATGATGGCACACCATCAGCATGTCCAGATGCTCGTCGATGGTGTTGCGGGTGAAGGGCCGCGTCGGGTTGGTCGAGGACGGCAGCACGTTCTTCAGGCCGGCGATTTTTATGATATCCGGCGCATGGCCGCCGCCGGCGCCCTCGGTGTGGAAGGCGTGGATGGTGCGGCCCTTGAAGGCCTTGACGGTGTCCTCGACAAAGCCCGACTCGTTCAGCGTATCGGTGTGGATCATCACCTGGATGTCGTGGTCGTCGGCGACCGCGAGGCAGTTGTCGATCGCGGCCGGCGTGGTGCCCCAGTCCTCATGCAATTTCAGCGCACAGGCGCCTGCCTTGATCATCTCGACCAGCGCCGCAGGGCGCGACGCATTGCCCTTGCCGGAGATGCCGAGATTGACGGGGAAGGCGTCGAACGACTGCATCATCCGCATCATGTGCCACGGCCCCGGCGTGCAGGTGGTGGCGAAGGTGCCGTGCGACGGCCCGGTGCCGCCGCCGAGCATCGAGGTCACGCCAGACATCAGCGCATGCTCGATCTGCTGCGGGCAGATGAAATGGATGTGGCTGTCGAAGCCGCCTGCCGTGAGGATCTTGCCCTCGCCCGCGATCACGTCGGTGCCCGGGCCGATCACGATGGTGACGCCGGGCTGGATGTCGGGATTGCCGGCCTTGCCGATCGCGCTGATCATGCCCTCCTTGATCGCGACGTCGGCCTTGACGATGCCCCAGTGGTCGACGATCAGCGCATTGGTGATGACGGTGTCGGCCGCGCCTTGGCTGTTGGTCACCTGCGACTGGCCCATGCCGTCGCGGATCACCTTGCCGCCGCCGAACTTCACCTCCTCGCCATAAATGGTGAAATCCTTCTCCACCTCGATGATGAGATCGGTGTCGGCGAGCCGCACCTTGTCGCCGGTGGTCGGGCCGAACATGTCGGCATAGACGGAACGCTTGATCTTCACGGACATCGGTTAGCCCCCACTTGCAATCAGTTCACACGGCAGACGGTCAAAGCGCCTGCCTCGCATCGGCAACGGCCTCATCGAACAGCGCATCCAGCATCGCATTGCCGCCGCGCAGCTGCGCTACCACCTGCTCGGCCCAGGCGAGATAATCGGCGAGCTCCGCGCGCTGCGCTTGCGTTGGACTTGGAAAAATGCGGGCGCGGATGTTGCTGATCTTGTCGGCGATCTTGATGAGCTTCGCGCTCGGAGATTTCTTCGGCGCGTCCACGATCTGCCGCTTGCGGCGCTCGTGCTTCGGCAAGCTCATATCGTCGGTGCACTCGACGACGAGGCCCGCGACGCGCAAACCAAAGCGCTGCGCCAGCTCGTCATGCGTGGTCTCGCTGTCCTCAATGGTGTCATGCAGCCAGCCCGCCGCGACCAACTCGGCATCCTCGCCGTTGGTGACCGCGGACAGCATGTTGGCGACCTCGGCAAGATGGTTGATGTAGGGCTCCTCACCCCGCCCCTTGCGCGTCTGCCCATTGTGCCTGCGCGCCGCGAGTTCAGCCGCTTCGGAGACGAGCCGAATGCCGGTGAGCATTATCTGCCTCCTTCGTTGTTCGCACACTGACTATTCGTTTCATTCACGGCACCGCTCTCACCGTTCCCTCCCCCCTTGCGGGGGAGGGTCAGGGAGGGGGGTACCGCTTGCTCCGCTGCCTGCAGTATCGAAGAAACAACTCCCTCCAGATTTCGCATCAAGTCATCATTGGTGAACCGCGGCACACGGTAACCACGCGATGCGAGCCAGCGGTCGCGTCGCTCGTCGTGGCGGAGGCGCTCCTCGAAATCGTGGCTTTCGCCGTCGACCTCGACGATGAGTTTGCAGGAATGCGCGACGAAGTCAGCGATGTAATTGCCGATCGGAGTTTGTCGCCTGAAACTGAGGCGCGCGAGCCGATGCGCTTTCAAATGGCGCCACAGCAAGGTTTCTGCAGGAGTCATCGCGCGTCTTAACTGCTTGGCCCGAGCGCGCTGCGTTCCGGTCACCTGAGTGTGTGGCATACCCCCCTCCCCACCCTCCCCCGCAAGGGGGGAGGGAGCCAGACAGCGGTGCTCTCCTCACTAAAGCTCACGACCAAAATACTCCCGCGCAAAACTTCACAACTTCCCCATCACGTCGCCGCGGAAGCCGTAGAGGGTGCGCTTGCCGGCTAGCGCGACCAGCTGCACCTCGCGGGTCTGGCCGGGTTCGAAGCGGACGGCGGTGCCGGCGGCGATGTCGAGGCGCATGCCGCGGGCCTTCTTGCGCTCGAACTTCAGCGCCGGGTTGGTCTCGAAGAAATGGTAGTGCGAGCCGACCTGGATCGGGCGGTCGCCGGTGTTGGAGACGGTGAGCGTCACCGTCTTGCGGCCGGCATTGAGCTCGATCTCGCCGTCCTTGATGAAGAGTTCGCCGGGGATCATGTCTTTCTTTCCTCCGTCATTCCGGGGCGCGCGAAGCGCGAACCCGGAATCTCGATCAAACAACCTCTGGATTCCGGGTTCGGCGCTCTGCGCCGCCCCGGAATGACGTGCCAAAAATCACCGGATCGGCTCGTGCACGGTGACGAGCTTGGTGCCGTCCGGAAACGTCGCTTCCACCTGGATGTCGTGGATCATCTCGGGAATGCCCGGCATCACCTGATCTCGCGTGAGCACCTGCGCGCCGGCCTGCATCAACTCGGCAACGGTACGGCCGTCGCGGGCGCCCTCGACAATGAAATCGGAGATGATGGCGACCGCTTCCGGGTGGTTGAGCTTGACGCCGCGCTCGAGCCGCCGCCGCGCCACCATGGCCGCCATCGAAATCAGAAGCTTGTCCTTTTCGCGGGGAGACAGATTCATGCTGAGATCTCTTGAACGTGGGAAACGACCTAATTGAGCCAGAGCCGCGGCAGCGGCGGACCACCAACGCGCGACAGCACGGCCACGATATCGGCGCGCAGCCGCGCCGCATCTTGGGCACAGAAGCGCGCCATTGCAAATCCATTCCAGGCGGAGATGCCGACCTCGCCGCCGAAATTCTCCACGGCCTCCCTGATGCGCTCGACCAGCGCCTGGTCGCCGGGCACGATCAGCGCCGTCGCAATCGCCGCGGCGCCCTTGCCGATGGCCGGCCGGGCCAGCTTGTCGCCGATGTCGCCTTCAAGGCGCACCGTCTCGGCATAGACCAGCTTGCCGCCGAGCCGCACGCGCCAGCGGTCGACAAAGGAGCCCTGCATCATGCGCTCGCCCATGGCGGTGCGGCCGAACACCACCATCTCGCAAAGCAGGAGCGAGGCGCCCCCGGCAACATCGATATCGATCCGCCGCGATACTTTTGCGCGGTCGAACAGAATGGTCTCCTGCGGCAACCATGCGAGCTTTGCACGGCTTGCGAGCCTCAACGAAATCGCAAGCTCGGCCGGACGATCCGTGGCGCGATAGATCTTTTCGGCGGCCGCGGTCGTCAGCGTCAGCGCGGTGTCCTCGCCCGCGGTGATATCGACGTCGAACCGGTCGCCACCGGCGACCCCGCCCGCGGTGTTCACGAACACCGCCGACAGGCCCTCGGCTTCCGGCGAGGGAAAGCGGACGCGCAGCGAGCCCGATTCATGCAAGCTGCCACGCCGGGTCACGCCATCCCGCGCATGCACGTCGAACGCCACCGCGCCGCGGGCGCGATTGGCCGCAAACACCGCCGATGCTGTGGTAGACGTGTTATCCCGCATGCATCACCGCGCTCGGTCCACCTCTCCCCAGCGGGGAGAGGTCGGGTTGCGCATAGCGCAATCCGGGTGAGGGGCCGCAGCGCTGCCGGGAGAGCAAAACCCCTCACCCGATTTGCACTGGACGATGCTTCGCATCGCCAGGTGCAAATCGACCTCTCCCTTCGGGAGAGGTGAACCTTCGCTACCACACGAGCTCACTGCAATTCACCCCGGACTGGCAGCCGTGCCGACCACCTCAGCCAGCCGTCACAGCGCCATCTGGCGACTGATCTCGGCTTGATCGAGACCGGCGCGATCGCAGGAATATTTGACGACGCCCCGGTCCATCACTGCGAAAGTGTCGCCGAGCTCGCAGGCAAAGTCGAGATATTGTTCAACCAGCACGATCGCGATGTTGCCGAGATTGCGCAAGTAAGAGATGGCGCGGCCGATGTCCTTGATGATCGAGGGCTGGATGCCCTCGGTCGGCTCGTCCAGCAGGAGCAGTTTTGGCCGCATCACCAGCGCCCGGCCGATGGCGAGCTGCTGCTGCTGGCCGCCAGAGAGGTCCCCGCCGCGCCGACCAAGCATGGATTGCAGCACGGGAAACAGTGAGAACACGTCGTCGGGAATGTTGCGGTCCTCGCGCTTCAGCGGCGCGAAGCCGGTGCGCAGATTTTCCTCGACCGTCAATAGCGGAAAGATCTCGCGGCCCTGCGGCACAAAGCCGATGCCGCGCCGCGCCCGCTCGTAGGGCCGCAAGCTCGTGATATCGGCGCCATCGAAAGTGATCGCGCCCGAGGCGATCGGATACTGGCCGACCAGCGCACGGAGCAGCGAGGTCTTGCCGACGCCGTTGCGGCCGAGCACGCAGGTGACCTTGCCCGGCAGCGCCGTGATCGAGACGCCGCGCAGGGCCTGCGCCGCGCCGTAATAGAGGTTGATGTCCTTGACCTCGAGCATCGCTTATCGTCCCAGATACACTTCGATGACCCGCTCGTTGGACGAGACCTGGTCGATCGTGCCTTCAGCCAAAACCGTGCCTTCATGCAGGCAGGTCACCTTCACGCCCAGCTCGCGGACGAAGCTCATGTCGTGCTCGACCACCATCACGGTGTGATCGCGGCTGATCTGCTTCAACAGCTCAGCCGTCTGCTGGGTCTCGACATCGGTCATGCCGGCGACCGGTTCATCGACCAGCAGCAGCTTCGGATCCTGTGCCAGCAGCATGCCGATCTCGAGCCACTGCTTCTGGCCATGCGAGAGGCTGCCGGCCAGCCGCTTCCGCGCATCGGTGAGGCGGATGGTCTCGAGCACGCGGTCAATCCGCTCGCTGTCCGGCTTGTTCGGTCGCCAGAACAGCGTGCCCTTGACGCTGTGATCGACATTGAGCGCGAGCAGCAGATTGTCCTCGACCGTTTGGCTTTCGAACACCGTCGGCTTCTGGAATTTGCGGCCGATGCCGAGCTCGGCGATCCGGGTCTCGTCGAGGCGGGTGAGATCGGTGACGCCGTCGAACAGCACGGTGCCTTCATCGGGCTTGGTCTTGCCGGTGATGATGTCCATCATGGTGGTCTTGCCGGCGCCGTTGGGACCGATGATGGCGCGCATCTCGCCCGGTGCCAGCGTCAGCGATAGATTGTTGATGGCATGGAAGCCGTCGAAGGAGACGTGGACGCCGTCGAGATAAAGCAGCGCGGAGGTGGTACGGCCGTCAATGGTGTTCATGGGCCCTACTCCGCCATCTTGGGTTCAGAGACGCCGTCCTCGCGCGCGGCGCTCGCCTGGTCTGCCGCGATCGTTTTTGCCTTCAGCGGCATCCACCAGCTGTTGAAGGTGCCAACGATGCCCTTGGGCAGCAGCAGCGTCACCAGGATGAACATCGCGCCCAGCATGAACAGCCAGTACGGAGCGAGCGCGCCCGAGGTGAAAAAGGTCTTTGCATAGTTGACGACGATGGCACCGAGCGCCGCGCCGACCAGGGTGCCGCGACCGCCGACCGCGACCCAGATCACGGCTTCAATCGAGTTGCCCGGCGCGAATTCGCTCGGGTTGATGATGCCGACCTGCGGCACATACAGCGCACCGGCGACGCCGGCCATGCAGGCCGACAGCGTGAACACGAACAGCTTGTAGGA
>Ga0070738_10005759_pt1 | contig 13498 bp, 13 predicted proteins | sample Coa_R2_2_FD_66446 | JGI IMG/M metagenome (GOLD analysis project Ga0070738, IMG submission 66446) | Surface soil microbial communities from Centralia Pennsylvania, which are recovering from an underground coalmine fire - Coalmine... | ecosystem: Environmental > Terrestrial > Soil > Unclassified ... | reverse complement strand
TGGCCGCCCGTAAGGAGAACCGCCTTGTCTGCGGAATTGCCGGTTGAGGGGTCGGCGGCCATGCCGACGCGGCGTCATGGGCTTATGGCCGTCGTGGCTGCCGCAGGCGTCGTCCTGGCCGGCTGTTCGGGCAACTCCAGTTATTTTTCCTCTCTCCCCTCGCTGTCATCGTCGCCGCCCACGCAGTCGGTGCCGGAAGCGACCATCGGATCAGGCCAAGTCAAGGTCGCGCTCATTCTGCCGCTATCGGCCGGGGGCAATGCGGGCGTCGCCGGCCAAGCCATGCGCAACGCGGCGGAAATGGCGCTTGCGGAATTCAACTCGCCGAACATTCAGCTGTTGGTGAAGGATGACGGGGGCACCCCGGACGGGGCGCGCGCGGCAGCCGAACAGGCGCTTAATGAAGGAGCCGAAATCATCGTTGGCCCGCTTTTCGCGCAGGCGGTCAATGTCGTCGGGCAAGTCGCGCGCACCCGCAGCATTCCGGTCATCGCCTTCTCGACCGACGCCAACGTCGCCTCGCACGGGGTCTATCTGCTCAGCTTTCTTCCCGAATCCGACGTGCGCCGCATCGTGCAATATGCCGCGGCCAACGGCAAACGCTCCTACGCGGCGCTCATTCCCGATAATCCCTACGGGACGGTGGTCGAGGCCGCGTTCAGGCAGGACGTCGCGCGTCACGGCGGTCGGATCGTGGCGATCGAGCGCTACCCGCACGACAACGCGGCCATGGCGGGCCCCATCAAGAGCGTGGCTCAGGCGGCGGCCGGCGCCGAGGCCATCATCATCCCGGATGGGGGCGACGCGGTTCCGGAGGTTGTCCGCGCGCTGGGTGCGGATGGGGTCAACACCCGGAAAATACAGCTGCTGGGCACGGGCCTATGGGATGATCCGCGCATCTTCTCCACGCCGGCGCTCGACGGCGGTTGGTTTGCGGCCCCGGACGCCGCCGGCTACCGCAATTTTGCCGCCCGCTACGGGGCGCGCTTCAAGCAGCAGCCAGTGCGCACCGCCACGCTTGCCTACGATGCGGTCGCGCTCATTGCGGCACTGGTGAAGACCCAGGGACCGCGGCGCTTTTCGCCCGAGGTTCTCACCAACCCTTCGGGCTTTTCCGGCATCGACGGCCTGTTTCGCTTTCGCCCGGACGGGACCAACGAACGTGGACTGGCGGTCTTGCGCGTGACGCCGTCCGGCCCGCAGGTGATCTCTCCAGCGCCCCGCAGCTTCGGCGGCTCGGGGATTTGAATTCAGGCCGCAAGATCGGCGACCACAGCGTCGAGGACGGGAAAGCCGGCCCGGCTGACGCGCAGCCGGCCGTCCGCCGTCATCTCCACCAAGCCGTGCTCGCGCAAAGTCGCGATCCGCTGGGCATCAAGCGGGCGGCCTGCCAAAGCCCTATAGCGCGATGGATCGATGCCTTCGGCGAGCCGCAGGCCCATCAGCAGGAACTCGTCGGCCATTTCTTCCCGCGTCAGCGCCTCATCGATCACGAAGCCATGTCCGCCGCTCTCCACGCGGGAGAGCCAGGCCTCGGGACGTTTCTCGGTTGCGGTGGCGCGGCGGCAACCGTCGACGGCAAGGCGGCCGTGGGCGCCCGGTCCGATGCCGGCGTATTCGTGAGCGCGCCAGTAGATGAGGTTGTGCCGGCATTCGCCGTTGGGCCGCGCATGGTTGGAGGTCTCGTAGGCCGGCAGACCGCCCGCCGCGCAAAGCTCTTGCGTCATGTCATAAAGTGCGCGCGCGGTGTCGTCGTCCGGGATTTTAAGCTTGCCGGCCTTGTGCAGTGTCGCGAACGGGGTATCCGGCTCGATGGTCAGCTGATAAAGCGAAAGGTGCTCGCCGGCCTCGGCCAATGCGCGGTCGAGTTCCTTCGCCCACTGCTGCGGGGTCTGTCGTGGCCGTGCGTAAATGAGATCAAAGGAATAACGGTCGAATATCCGGCGCGCGACGCCGACGGCATCGAGGGCCTCGCGCGCCGAATGCAGCCGCCCAAGTTCGGCGAGGGCGCTATCGTCGAGCGCCTGCACGCCGAGCGAGACGCGGTTGACGCCGGCGGCGCGGTAGCCGCGGAAACGCGTCGCTTCGACGCTGGTCGGGTTGGCCTCGAGCGTGATTTCGGCATCGGGCGCGATGTGCCAATGGCATGCAACCGCGTCCAGCACGGCGGCGACGGTTGCCGGCTGCATCAGCGAGGGTGTGCCGCCGCCGAAGAAGATGGTGGAGACGGTACGACCGGGCACGCGCGCTGCCGTGGCGGCGATCTCCGCTGCGAGCGCCCGCGCGAAACGCCTTTCGTCGATCGCGGCGCGGCGGACGTGACTGTTGAAATCGCAATAAGGACATTTCGACAGGCAGAACGGCCAGTGCACGTAGACGCCGAATTCAAGATCCGCGTCGATCGTCTGCGGCGCTGGCGCGGGGCCGGTTCGCTCGGAGCTCACGGCGCGCCTCTTCTCGGGGAGCACGGCGCGGCCGCCTTTGCCGCACCTCGGCGCGGAGCGGGAAGGCACGCCTGCGCGAGCTTGCGGAAGGCGCGGGCGCGGTGCGACAGTCCTTTGCCGCGCGGCGGCAGATTGTGCTTTTCCGCGCTCGTCATTTCGCCGAACGTGCGCGTCTGACCGTCCGGCAGGAACATGGGATCATAGCCAAAGCCCCGGTCACCGCGCGGTGGCCAGACAAGCGTGCCGTGGACCCGGCCCTCGAACTCCTCCACGTGACCATCGGGCCAGGCAAGACACAGCGCGGATACGAAATGCGCCCGACGACGCGTCGGCGTCGTCGCCCCGCGCTCGCGCAGCCCGTCCTCGATCATTTTCATGGCCTGGCAAAAATTCCTTCCGGCGCCGGCCCATCGCGCCGAATGGACGCCCGGCGCACCGTCAAGGGCGTCGACCACCAGGCCAGAATCGTCGGCAAAGGCCGTCAAGCGAGATGCTTTCGCGGCGGCCAGCGCTTTGATGCGCGCATTGGCGCGAAAGGTCGTTCCGTATTCTTCCGGTTCGCTCAGTCCCAAATCGCCCGCCGATATGGCCTCCACACGATACGGCGCCAGCAGTTCACGCATCTCCTTGAGCTTTCCGGGATTGTGCGTGGCGATCACCAGACGAGCGGCGACAGAGGGCGAAGAACGGATCTTCCGATGGCGTCTCAGCCCTCCAGCGTTGCCGCTCTTTCGTCCGTCATCCGACATCTGTTCTCTATCTACATCACGGCCATCTTCTGCAGATCGATCAACTTGGCCACGCCCTTGCGCGCCAGTGCCAAGAGCGCGCTCAGTTGTTCTTCCGAGAACGGCACCTTTTCCGCGGTGGCCTGCACCTCGACGATATTGCCGGAGCCGGTAAGGACGAAATTGGCGTCGGTCTCCGCCTGCGAGTCCTCGGCGTAGTCGAGATCGAGAATTGCCACTCCGGCACACACGCCGCAGGAGATTGCCGCGATATGGTCGCGCAAGACCTCTTGCTGGATCATGTCGCGGGCTTTCATCCAGGTTAGGCAGTCGTGGAGCGCGATCCAGGCGCCGGTGATGGAAGCGGTGCGCGTGCCGCCGTCGGCCTGGATAACGTCGCAATCGATGGTGATCTGGCGCTCGCCGAGCGCTTTGAGATCGACGACGGAGCGCAAGCTGCGGCCGATCAGGCGTTGGATTTCGATCGTACGCCCGTTCTGACGACCGGCCGAAGCTTCGCGGCGGGTGCGTTCGAGAGTGGCGCGCGGCAGCATGCCGTACTCGGCGGTTACCCAGCCGCGCGCCTGTCCCTTGAGCCACGGCGGCAGGCGATCTTCGAGCGTCGCCGTGACCAGCACATGGGTTTCGCCAAATCTGACGAAACAGGACCCTTCGGCGAACTTCACCACGCCCCGTTCAAGCGAGACAGGCCGCAATTCGTCCGGCTGTCGGCGGCTTGGCCGCATGCTAATCTCCCTGCCGCACAGGCGCGGCGCCGACGCGCCGCGTCGGTTCAGTCTTTTAGGGGCGGGAGAAGGGACCGACAAGGGCGCGGCGGTGGCGCGATCCGCCGACTGAGCCGCGGTTGCCTTGACGCGCGCGTTGTCGGTAGGTTGTACGAAAATCCTGGAAAGCTGCCAGGCTTGCGCTGTTTCGGGAGTTGACCTTGGCCAGTCACGACCTTCCGCTTGTCACCAGTCAATTGGGCGTCGCTCAACTTAACGAGCGCTCCCGCGAGATCTTTCGCCAAATCGTCGAGAGCTATCTGGCGACCGGGGAGCCGGTCGGCTCGCGCAATCTATCGCGCATCCTGCCGATGACTTTGTCGCCGGCGTCCGTGCGCAATGTCATGTCGGATCTCGAACATCTCGGATTGATCTACGCGCCGCATACCTCGGCCGGCCGGCTGCCGACCGAGATCGGCCTGCGGTTTTTTGTCGACGCATTGATGCAGATCGGTGATCTTACCGAAGACGATCGCAAGGCGATCGAGGCGCAGGTCGCCGGCAGCGGGCAGTCGAAATCGGTGGAAGCGGTGTTGACCGAAGCTTCCGGTCTTCTCTCCGGCCTGAGTCGTGCCGCCGGCGTCGTGCTGACGGCGAAGTCGAACCAGCGGCTCAAGCATATCGAGTTCGTACGCCTCGAGCCCGAGCGCGCGCTCGTCGTGCTGGTTGCCGAGGATGGCCAGATCGAAAATCGCGTGCTCAATATTCCGGTCGGTCTGCCGACCTCGGCGCTGATCGAGGCCGGCAATTTCCTCAACGCGCGCATTCGCGGCCGCACTCTTGCGGAGGTCAAAGCCGAGATCGAACAGCGACTCAAGGAGGGTCAAGCCGAACTCGATGAGCTGACGCAGAAGATCGTGGCCGCGGGTCTGGCCAGCTGGTCGGGCGGCGAACGCGACGAGCGCAAACTGATCGTGCGCGGCCAGGCGCATCTGCTGGAAGATCTCAAGGCGCTCGCCGACCTCGAGCGCGTGCGCCTGCTGTTCGATGACCTGGAAACTCGGCGCGAGGTGATCGATCTGCTCGGCCGGGCCGAGCAAGCCGAAGGCGTGCGCATCTTCATCGGTTCGGAAAACAAATTGTTCTCGTTGTCCGGCTCTTCCACCATCGTTGCGCCCTACCACGATGCCTCGGGCCATATCGTCGGGGTCCTCGGCGTGATCGGACCGACCCGGTTGAACTACGCGCGCATCGTTCCCATGGTCGACTACACCGCCAAGGTGGTGAGCAAGCTGCTCGCCGGCTGAATTCAGGCTCGATGTTCGCCCGGGGAAGCCGGCAAAGATGCCTTCTGGCGGTTCCGGGGCGATGAAGGTCAAGCCCGGCGCGCTTGATTTTTTCCGCTCCAGCCCTGATATGCCGGGTTGCAACGCAAAGGGTATGGACATGACGGAACAGACCGCGCGCGCTGAGGACGCTGCGGCTCCGCAGGAAAACGCTCCGCCGGCGTCCGAGCCGGCGGTGACGCCGCCCGAACAGGATGCAGCTGCGCTGGCTGCCGAACTGAAAGACAAGCTTCTGCGCACGCTGGCCGAAATGGAAAACCTGCGCAAGCGCACGGCGCGGGAAGTGGCCGAGGCGCGTCTTTACGGCATCGCATCGTTCGCGCGCGATATGCTCGGGGTGGCCGACAACATGCGCCGCGCCCTCGATGCGCTTTCGCCGGAGTTGCGCGCCAGCGCCGAAGCAAAGGCGCTCATCGACGGCGTCGAACTGACTGAACGCGAGCTGCTGAAGGCGTTGGAAAAGAATGGCGTGCGCCAGTTCACGCCACGCGGCGAGAAGTTCGATCCCAACTTCCATCAGGCCATGTTCGAAGTGCCGGACGCGTCGGTCCCGGCCGGAAGCATCGTCGAGGTGGTGCAACCCGGCTATCTAATCGGCGAGCGAGTGCTCCGGCCGGCGATGGTCGGGGTTTCCAAAGGAGGGCCCAAATCGGCGCCCGCTCCGCGCTTGGCGAACGACAACGGAGGGGGTGCTGCGGAAGAGCCCTGAAGAGCGTTGGGCCGCCACCGCAGTCACTTCGGCTCCACACTGTCGCGAACGGTGCGCAAGCGCGCCAGAACACGGGTCCAGCCAGCGGCCGGTGCAACCCCAATCATCTGCAAATATCCGCCGCTGCCGAAACGCAACCACTGGACCACCATGACGTCGGCTCCGCTGCGCGCGTCGTTGGCCTCGGCGAGCGTCTGGTAGCCGGGTTGGCCGCCGATGCGCAGAGGCTCGGACATCGTCACATGGACGTTTCTGATGCCGCCGATCTCGTTGAAGGAAAGTCGGGCGAAATTTTCATGATCGGCCGGCTCGGTTGGGCCGCCCGGTAGGGCTGCGATCAGCAACCGTGCCCGCTGGTCGTCCGCCGGTGCTCCGGCAGGGGAATCCGGTGGGCTTTGGTTCGGGCCGTCACTCAACATCAGTGCTCGACCACGCACGATGCCGTCGATGCCGAATCCGGCAAGGTCGCCGACCTCGAACGGCAGCAAGCTCAGCTCTTCTGCATCCGGAACCTTGGTGCGCACCGCCAGAGTGGCGAGCGCCGCGCGGATCACGCGATCCGGATAGGCTTTGTCCTGCTCGGGGATTTGGACGGCGACGAGAGCGGTGAGACCCGGCGCCGCCGCCACCAACAGCCACTTCCGGTAGCGTGCTTTGTCGGCTGTTTGCCGGCCGATGAAGAGCAGGCCGCGGCCGACAGCAAGTTTTATCGGCTCGCGTTTCTGCAAGCTGACGCCCTGTTTCTTCAACACGTCGGCACCGAGCGTCTTCTCGATCTGTGAATAGGCCGCGGCGGGCAGGGCGGTGATCAGGATTGCCGCATCCTCGGTGGGATCGGCGAAACCGACAAACGCCTCGCTTGCCACCATGCCGTTGGGCGGCACGAGCCCGATGCGAGAGCCGAGCGGAAAGACCGGGTCGGCCGCGCCCGCCGGCCATGCAACGCTCAGCGCGAGCGCTGCCGCCAGACCGGCAAATGCTCTGACGGAATTGAAACGGCTACTGTTCATGCTGCAGCGCCTTTGCTGCCGGCGGGAGGGGACGCCTCAGCCTCGCCGCGTGTGACTCGCCGCAGGGTAAGATTGATCCGTCCTCCCTCCGCGAGCAAGCTCGATGTGCCGGGATAGATACGGTCGACCCCGTGGAAGGCAAGCCGCGCATCGCCACCGAGAACAAGCACATCGCCGGAAGCAAGGCGGAAAGATTGCGTCGGCGCGGAACGCTTTAGGCCGCCGATGCGGAACCGGCAGGAATCTCCGAGCGAAATGGAGACCACCGGTGCTGCGAAATCCGCCTCGTCGCGGTCCTGATGCAGGCCCATTTTTGCCGTTGGGCCGTAGAAGTTGATCAGACAGGCCTCCGGGGGATGGGGATAGCGCGCCAGCTCGTCCCATAACGCGACCAGCGCTGCCGGCATCGGCGGCCACGGCCGCCCGGTCTCCGGATGTGTCGGTTGATAGCGATAGCCGTCGATATCCGACACCCAGCCGAGAGGTCCGCAATTGGACATGCGCACCGTAAACGGCCGCCCCGATATCGGCATGCGCGGCGTGAACGGGGGTGCCGCGGCGATGACGCCGCACACCGCCGCCAATAACGCGGCTTGTCCACCGTCGTCGAGGTATCCGCGGTAGACACGCAGCCCGGCAAGGTTCGTCGGCAGGCTCATGCGCATGCTCTCATTCCATCTTAGCATTGCGCGCCAAATGACCGTCGGGCGTTGAATGAACGTCACTTGCGGGGCGTTCCCGCCCTCCTATATGAGCCAAGGGAAAGCGCCCGGAGTCGCTGGGCGCCGATGGCACTTCAGAGGGGGGTCGGATAGGGCGCCTGCTTGGGCCGGCCCGACCTGCCGCGAAAGAGAGGATTGCAATCATGGCCAAGGTCATCGGTATCGATCTCGGGACCACGAATTCATGCGTCGCTGTCATGGAGGGCAAGACGCCGAAGGTCATCGAGAACGCGGAGGGAATGCGCACGACGCCGTCGATCGTCGCTTTTACGGACGAAGGTGAACGGCTCGTCGGCCAGCCGGCCAAGCGCCAGGCGGTAACCAATCCCGAGCGTACGATATTCGCAGTCAAGCGCCTGATCGGCCGGCGCTACGACGACCCGATGGTGGAAAAAGACAAGAAGCTCGTTCCCTATAAGATCGTTCGCGCCAGCAACGGCGATGCCTGGGTCGAGATCGAGGGCAAGACCTATTCGCCGTCGCAGATCTCGGCCTTCGTGTTGCAAAAGATGAAGGAGACCGCCGAAGCTTATCTCGGCGGCAAGGTCGAACAGGCGGTCATCACCGTTCCTGCCTATTTCAACGATGCCCAGCGGCAGGCCACCAAGGACGCCGGCAAGATCGCCGGTCTTGAGGTTCTGCGCATCATCAACGAGCCGACGGCCGCCGCGCTTGCTTATGGGCTCGACAAGAACAAATCCGGCACCATCGCCGTCTACGATCTCGGCGGCGGCACCTTCGATATTTCCATTCTTGAAATCGGCGACGGCGTGTTCGAGGTGAAGTCGACCAACGGCGATACCTTCCTCGGCGGCGAGGATTTCGACATGCGCCTTGTCAATTATCTCGCCGACGAATTCCAGAAAGAGCAGGGCATCGATCTGCGTCGCGACAAGCTGGCGCTGCAGCGGCTCAAGGAATCGGCGGAAAAGGCCAAGATCGAGCTTTCGTCCACGACCCAAACCGAAATCAACCTGCCATTCATCACGGCGGATGCCTCGGGGCCGAAACATCTGACGATGAAGCTGACTCGCGCCAAGTTCGAGGCTCTGGTCGATGACCTCGTGCAGAAAACGATCGATCCGTGCAGGCAGGCGCTCAAGGACGCCGGCCTCAGCGCCGCCGAGATCAACGAAGTCGTTCTGGTCGGCGGCATGACCCGCATGCCGAAGGTGCAGGAGATCGTCAAGCAGTTGTTCGGCAAGGAGCCGCACAAGGGCGTCAATCCGGATGAGGTCGTGGCGGTCGGCGCGGCGATCCAGGCCGGCGTGCTGCAGGGCGACGTCAAGGACGTGCTGCTGCTCGACGTCACGCCGCTGTCGCTCGGCATCGAGACGCTGGGCGGCGTGTTCACACGGCTCATCGATCGCAACACCACGATTCCGACCAAGAAGAGCCAGGTGTTCTCGACCGCCGAAGATGGCCAGACCGCGGTGACGATCCGCGTGTTCCAGGGCGAGCGCGAGATGGCGGCCGACAACAAGTTGCTTGGTCAGTTCGATCTCATCGGCATTCCGCCGTCGCCGCGGGGCGTACCGCAGATCGAGGTCACCTTCGATATCGACGCCAACGGTATCGTCAACGTACAGGCCAAGGACAAGGGCACCGGCAAGGAGCAGCAGATTCGCATCCAGGCGTCCGGCGGCCTGTCCGAAGCCGACATCGAAAAAATGATCAAGGACGCCGAAGCGCACGCCGAGGAGGACAAGAGGCGCAAGGCGCAAGTCGAGGCCAAGAATCACGCCGAAGCTCTCGTTCACTCGACCGAGAAGACGCTCGCCGAGCACGGTTCGAAGATCGGCGATGCCGACCGGCGCGCGATCGAAAACGCCATGGCCGACCTCAAGGAGGCTTTGAAGGGCGACGATGCAGCGGCGATCACCGCCAAGACCAACGCGCTCGCGCAGGCTTCGATGAAGCTCGGCGAGGCTATGTACAAGCAGTCCGCCGAACAAACCGCGGCCGGCCCGAGCACCGGGGCAGCCGACGGCAAAAAGGATGATGTCGTCGACGCGGAGTTCACAGAGGTCGACGACGACAAGAAGAACAAGAAGTCGGCTTGATCCGGCGAGGCGTTTCATGCCGCTCCGAATCTCCAGCATCGCACCCCCGAACGCAAAACGGGGGTGCACGTTTGCCATGGAGCGAGGGACCTGATCCGACGCCGTCAGGTGGGAAATGATGGCCAAGCGCTGCTACTACGAAACCCTTTCGGTCGAGCGCACCGCAAGCGACACCGACATCAAGGCCGCCTTTCGCAAGCAGGCCATGAAATGGCATCCGGACCGCAATCCGGGTGACAAGGAGGCGGAGCGCCGCTTCAAAGAGGTCAACGAAGCCTACGAGGTTCTCAAGGACCCTGACAAGCGCGCCGCCTACGACCGGTTCGGCCACGCCGCATTCGAGCACGGCGGCCTGGGAGCGGCCGCCCATGGGTTCGGCGCCGATTTCGCCACCACCTTCTCCGACATATTCGACGACCTGTTCGGCATGGGCGGCCGCCGCGGCCGCGGTTCCGGCCGCGAGCGCGGTGCCGATCTGCGCTACAACATGGAAATCTCGCTGCACGAGGCTTACACGGGCAAGACCGCGCAGGTGCGTATCCCAACCTCGGTCATCTGCGAAACGTGCTCCGGCACCGGCGCCAAGCCCGGGAGCAGGCCGAAGAACTGCCCGATGTGCGGCGGCCATGGCAAGGTGCGCCACGCCCAGGGCTTCTTTACCCTCGAACGCACGTGCCTCAATTGTCAGGGCCGCGGCCAAGTGATCGAGAGCCCGTGCGCGGCGTGCGCGGGCTCCGGCCGCGTCACGCGCGAGCGCACGCTGGCTGTGAACATTCCCCCCGGCGTCGAGGACGGCACGCGCATCCGGCTTGCCGGTGAAGGCGAAGCGGGGGTGCGTGGGGGACCGCCGGGCGATCTCTACATTTTCCTGTCAATCGCCGCGCATCCTTTTTTTCAGCGCGAAGGCGCAGACCTGCACTGCCGCGTGCCGGTTTCCCTGGTGACCGCGGCGCTCGGCGGCGAATTCGAAGTGCCGACGATCGACGGAGGCAAGACGCGTGTGAAGGTTCCCGAGGGCATGCAGACCGGGCGACGATTCCGCCTGCACGGCAAGGGCATGCCGGTGCTGCGTACGCGACAGAACGGCGACATGTATGTTCAGGTGGTCGTCGAGACGCCGCAGAAGCTCACCAAGAGGCAACGCGAGCTGCTGGTCGAGTTCGACCGTCTGTCGTCGGCCGACACGCAGCCGGAAGCCTCGGGATTCTTCGGCAAGGTCAAGGAGTTCCTCGACAGCCTGAGCGGCACGCGCGCGAATTCCGCCTGAGAACCGCGCTTCGCTGCACGCGGAAGCTTCAGGCTCTTGGCCTGGCGGCGCGAAATGCTGTAGAAAGGTGGGTATATTTGAGCGCGTCATTGCCATGTCGCTTCCCGCCTTGCGCAAGTTTGAACAGCAGATCGAGCGGCAACTGCGGATTCTCGAAATCAAGAAGAGCGTGATCGAACGCAACATCGGTCGCCAGGTGCGCCGCTTCGAGCAAAAGCGCGACGGCATCGGCAAGAAGATCGAAGAACAGATCCGCCAGTTCGAACGCAAGCGCGGCATTCGCCTCGACGACGAGGTGCGCTTCATCCGATCCTGGATCGAAAGACCCCTGACCATCGGCGCAGTAACGCCCTCGAGCAGGATCCTTGCCCGTACAATGGCCCGCTATGTCGATCCGAACAGCGACGGTCCGGTGGTGGAGTTGGGGCCGGGAACGGGCCCAGTCACCGAAGCCCTGGTGCAAGCCGGCGTCGCTCCCTCGCGTCTCGTGCTGGTCGAGTTCAACTCGTCATTCTGCCGGATTCTGCGCGCGCGTTTCCCAGAGGCTACTTTGGTACAGGGCGACGCCTACAGCTTGCGCCGCCTCCTCGAAACGCTGCTGTTGCAGCCTGCGGCGGCAGTCGTCTCCGGCCTGCCGTTGGTCACCAAGCCGATCAAGATGCGCATGCGGCTCATTCGCGACGCGTTCGACCTGATGCTGCCCGGGGCACCCTTCGTGCAGTTCACTTATTCCGTGGCGTCGCCGTTACCGCGACGGCTCGGCGGCTTCTCGGTCGAGGCCTCCGAACGGATCTGGATGAACCTGCCGCCGGCGCGCGTCTGGGTCTATCGGAGGTCCAACGATCGATGACGGACCACGCGCCGGCGGACGTTCGCCGCCCCGATCACTGGGCTCTGACTCGGACTTCTTAATCCCAACATGCCGACACCGAAAGTCCTCGTGCTCGCCGGCTCGCTGCGTTCGGGTTCGCACAATGCGCGGCTAGCCGCGCTTGCCGCCAAGGAATTGACCGCGGCGGAGGCCGAGGTGACGCGGATTTCGCTTGCCGATTATCCGCTGCCGCTGTTCGACGCCGATCTCATGAGCGACAGCGGCCTTCCCCGGCAAGCGATCGAGCTGAGGAACGTTTTGACCGCGCACCAAGGCGTCTTCATCGCCAGCCCCGAATACAGCGCTTCGGTGTCGCCGCTGATCAAGAACGCCATTGATTGGCTGTCGCGCGCGCGCGATAGCAGCGAGCAGAACTATGCCGTTTACAAGAACCGCGTCTTTGCGCTCGGCGCGGCCGCCAACGGCTCGGCGGGAGGCGTGCGCGGGCTGATGGCGCTGCGGCAGGTACTCGAACTGGGCTGCGGCGCGCTGGTTCTGCCGGAACAGATCACGGTCGGCCGTGCCGGCCAGGCCTTCGACGAGATGGACAATCTGAAGGACGAAGCCCAGGCGGCGACGCTGAAGGGCATCGTGCGTCGCCTCATCGAAATGGCGGGTCTGATGCCGCGCGCGGCGCGGTGATTGGGCAATGGCGCTCGCGCCGCGCGACCGTCTGATCGTGGCGCTCGATCTACCGTCGATCGATGCGGCGCAGGTCATGGTGGAACGGCTCGGCGACGCTGTCTCGTTCTACAAGATCGGCTACCAGCTCGCCTTCGCCGGCGGTCTTGCCTATGCGCAAACGCTGACCGAAGCCGGCAAGCAGGTATTTCTCGATCTGAAGCTGCATGATATCGGCAACACCGTGGCACGGGGCGTGGAAAGTGTGGCCCGGCTCGGCGCCGCGTTTCTCACCGTGCACGCCTATCCGCAGACTATGCAGGCCGCAGTCGGCGCGCGCGGGGGCGGCTTGCGCATCCTCGCGGTGACGGTGCTCACCTCCTACAACGACGCCGACTTGGCGGCGGCCGGTTATCGGTCCGGCGTGCGCACTCTCGCCGCGGAGCGCGCCGTGCAAGCGCGGGAAATTGGCGTTGACGGCTTGGTTTGTTCGGCGGAGGAAGCGGCGCATCTGCGCTCGATCGTCGGCCCTAAAATGACGCTGGTCACGCCAGGCATCCGGCCGGCCGGTGCCGCAGCCGGCGATCAGAAGCGCATCATGACGCCCTCCGCGGCCGTTGCGGCGAGCGCCGACTATCTCGTGGTCGGCCGCCCAATCGTCGCCGCCGCTGATCCAAAGGCGGCGGCGCAGGCGATCATCGCCGAAATCGCACGCCAGGCGACCAGTGGGCAATGACTCGCCATAGGGCCAGTGCCTGTGTTGCTGGCGCCGCAGCCCCCCGCTATACCCCCGGCAAACGGAGGCCGGCGCGATGGCGGCGACCACTGCAAACATGCGCCTCGTGATCGCGGGCGCGGGCGGGCGCATGGGGCGAGCGCTTGTCCGTGCCATCGCCGCAACCAGGGGTGTCGCGCTTGCCGGCGCTGTCGAGGCAGCGGATTCGGCGGTGATCGGTCGCGATGCCGGCGAGCTTGCCGGGCTGGGGACGAAC
>Ga0070738_10005756_pt1 | contig 13501 bp, 9 predicted proteins | sample Coa_R2_2_FD_66446 | JGI IMG/M metagenome (GOLD analysis project Ga0070738, IMG submission 66446) | Surface soil microbial communities from Centralia Pennsylvania, which are recovering from an underground coalmine fire - Coalmine... | ecosystem: Environmental > Terrestrial > Soil > Unclassified ... | reverse complement strand
GGCGACAGCGATCCAGCCCGGTCGAAGAAGGTCACCGACGCGCTCCTCAAGATGGTCAAGCTCGACATCGCGGCGCTCGAGAGCGCATATCGTTCCTGATGGAGTACACGTGAGCGACGGGGGCGGCGGCGCGACGCGCAAGGCCGTCGAGGCGGTCTGGCGGATCGAGTCCGCCCGGCTGATCGGCGGCCTCGTGCGCATCGTGCGCGACGTCGGGCTGGCCGAGGACCTCGCCCAGGAGGTCCTGGTCACCGCGATCGAGCGGTGGCCCACGACGGGCATCCCGGAGAACCCCGGCGCGTGGCTGATGGCGGCCGCTAAGCACCGCGCCATCGACCAGCTCCGGCGCCGTCACATGCAGGACCGCAAGCACGACGCCATCGAGGAGGAGTCAGCCGGGCTGCCCGCCGCGCGGCTCGATCTCGAAGCGGCGATCGACGACGACGTCGGCGACGACCTGCTGCGCCTCGTGCTCATCGCCTGCCACCCCGTGCTCTCGACGGAGGCGCGCGTCGCGCTGACGCTGCGCCTGCTCGGAGGGCTGACCACCGACGAGATCGCGCGCGCGTTCCTGGTGCCGGAGCCGACCATCGCGCAGCGCATCGTGCGCGCCAAGCGGACGCTCACCGAAGCGCGCGTCCCCTTCGAGGTGCCGCGCGGCGCCGAGCTGTCGGCCCGCCTGTCGTCGGTGCTCGGCGTCGTCTACCTCGTGTTCAACGAGGGCTACTCGGCGACCAAGGGCGAGGACTGGACGCGCCCGGCGCTTTGCGAAGAGGCGCTGCGCCTCGGGCGCATCCTCGCCGAGCTCGCGCCGCAGGAGGCAGAGGTCCACGGCCTGGTCGCGTTGATGGAGCTCCACGCGTCGCGCCTGCAGGCGCGCGTGGGCCCGTCCGGCGAGCCGATCCTCCTTCCGGATCAGGACCGCTCGCGCTGGGACCAGCTGCTCCTGCACCGCGGCCTCGCGGCGCTCGCCCGCGCCGAGGACATGAAGCAGCCGCTCGGTCCGTACGCGCTGCAGGCGGCGATCGCCGGCTGCCACGCGCGGGCGCGCACGGCCGCGGAGACGGACTGGAACCGCATCGTCGCGCTCTACGACGCGCTCGTCGAGGCCACGAGCTCGCCGGTCGTCGAGCTCAATCGCGCCGTCGCCGTCTCGATGGCGTTCGGGCCGGCGGCCGGCCTCGAGCTCGTCGACGCCCTGCGGGGCGAACCGGCGCTCGAGTCGTATCACCTGCTGCCCGGCGTCCGTGGTGACCTGCTCGTGAAGCTCGGACGCCACGAGGAGGCGCGACGGGAGTTCGAGCGCGCGGCGTCGCTCACGAAGAACGCGCGCGAGCGCGGTCTGCTGCTCGCGCGGGCCCGCGGCTGCGGCGGCCGAGGGCCGTCGTGAGCGGCGGCGCGGCTCGCCGCGGGCCCCGGGGTCGCGGGCGCGTCGAGCCGCTTGTAAGGTGTCGTGAGATGAGCACCCCGCAGCGCTGGGATCCCGAGCGATACGCCAGGAACGCGCGCTTCGTCGCGGACCTCGGGGCGCCGGTCGTCGAGCTGCTCGCGCCGACGCCGGGCGAACGCATCCTGGATCTCGGCTGCGGCGACGGCGCGCTCACGCGCAGGCTGGTCGAGCTCGGGTGCGACGTCGTCGGCGTGGACGCCAGCCCGGAGCAGGTCGCCGCGGCCGTCCGGCTCGGCCTCGACGCGCGCGTGATGAACGGCGAGGCGCTCGCGTTCTCGTGCGAGTTCGACGCGGTGTTCAGCAACGCCGCGCTTCACTGGATGAGACGGCCCGCCGAGGTGATCGCGGGCGTGCGCCGCGCGCTCAAGCCGGGCGGTCGCTTCGTGGGCGAGCTCGGGGGACACGGCTGCGTGCACGTGATCCGCACCGCGCTCGTCGAGGCGCTCGATCGCCGCGGTTTCGACGGCGAGTCGCGCGTGCCCTGGTACTTCCCGACGCCCGGAGACTACGCGGCGCGCCTCGAGGAGGCCGGCTTCCGCGTGGACTCGATCGCGCTCATCCCGCGGCCCACGCCGCTGCCCGGCGACATCGCCGGGTGGCTCGAGACGTTCGCCGAGAGCTTCACGAGCGCGCTGCCCGCCCCGGAGCGCGCGCCTTACCTCGACGAGGTGCGGCGCGCGCTCGAGCCGCGCCTGCGCGACGCGCACGGCACGTGGGTGGCCGACTACGTGCGGCTCCGCTTCGCCGCGACCGGGCCGCGCGCCGCCTGACGACCGTCCGGCGCGCCGGGCGCCGACGGGGCGGCCGCGCGCGGCGTCAGGCCCACATGTCGCGGAGCTTCTTCCCGACGTCGACGACGGGACCGCGGCCGGCCGCCTCCTCCGGCGCATCGCCCCGCTCGCCGTGGACCCGCTGCTCGAAGTGGACCAGTAGCTCGTTCGGGATGAACCGCGTGCGCGGCGCGTACAGGTGGCGATCGCCGCGCCTGGGCTGGTTGTCCGGGTAGTAGCGCAGCGGGTGGATGACGTGCAGAAAGTCGCGGGCGCGGGTCATCGCCACGTAGAGCAGGCGCCGCTCCTCCTCGAGCTTGGGCGTGCTGCCCGCCCCCCGGCACGTGGGGATGGCCCCGTCGGTCGCGTTGAGGACGTAGACGACGTCCCACTCCTGGCCCTTGGCGGAGTGGATCGTGGACAGGACCAGGTAGTCCTCGTCGAGCAGGGGCGGACCCGCCTCGTCTCCGGTGGCTTGCGGCGGGTCGAGCGTCAGCTCGGAGAGGAACCGCTCGCGGCACGGATAGCCGGCGGCGATTCGCTCGAGCGCGTCGAGGTCGAGCGCGCGCACCTGCGCGTGATCGTACAGTCGCTCGAGCAGCGGCTGATAGAACGCGCGCACGCGCGTGAGCTGCGCCGGCCACTGCGCCGCGCCCCCGGACAGGTCGGCGACGAGCGCCGCCAGGCCGGCCAGCCCGTCGCGCGCGGCCGCCGGCACGCGCAACCCGGCGACGGCGGCGGCCAGGTCGGGCTCGCCGGCCAGCCGCCGGGTGACCTCGCGCGCCAGCGCGGGCCCCGCGCCGGCGAGCAGCTGCACGGAGCGGAACGCCGCCATCTCGTCGCGCGGGTTCTCTGCGAGCCGCAGCAGCCCGAGGAAGTCCTTGACGTGGGCGGCCTCGAGGAAGCGCAGTCCGCCGTACTTCACGAAGGGGATGTTGCGGCGGGCGAGCTCGACCTCCAGCAGATCGCTGTGATGGCTGGCTCGGAAGAGCACCGCCTGGCGCTTGAGCGCGAGCCCCTCTTCGCGGTGGGCGAGCACCTGGTCGGCCACGTAGTCGGCCTGCGCGGGTTCGTCGGACGTCTGCACGAGGAAGGGCTTCTGCTGCGAGGCGCGCAGCGAGAAGAGGTCCTTCGCGAAGCGCTCGGGCGCGAGGCGGATGACCGCGTTGGCTGCGTCGAGCACAGGCTGCGTCGAGCGGTAGCTCTGCTCGAGCGTGACGACCGTCGCCCTGGGCCGGTACTGGTCGGGGAAGTCGAGGATGTTGCGCACGCTGGCGGCGCGGAACGCGTAGATCGCCTGCGCGTCGTCCCCGACGACCGTGACGCCGCGACCCTCGGGGCTGAGGGCCTTGACGATCTCCGCCTGCAGCGTGTTGGTGTCCTGATACTCGTCGACGAGGACGTGATCGAACCGCTGGCGCACGCGCGCCGCCGCCGACGGCTCCTGCATGAGCGCGTGCCAGCAGAGGAGCAGGTCGTCGTAATCGAGCACGTGCGACTGCTGCTTTCGCTCGGTGTAGGCGCGAAACAGCGCCTTGAGCTCGTCGTGCCACTCGGCGCACCAGGGAAACTCCTCGGCCAGCGCGCGCTCGAGCGGCTCGCGCGCGTTGACGACGCGCGAGTAGATCGCCAGACACGTGCCCTTCTTCGGAAAGCGGCGGCGCGTCTTGGACAGACCGGCCTCGTGGCGCACGATCTCGAGCAGATCCGCGGAGTCGGACCGGTCGAGCACGGTGAACGAGGCGTCGAGCGCGAGCTCGTCGGCGTGCAACCGGAGCAGCCGGTTGGCCACGGCGTGGAAGGTCCCGGCCCAGGAGATCGCGCCGCGCGTGTCGAGCGCCCTCTGCGTGCCGCCCGCTCCGCCGTTCGCGCCCACGCCCGTCGTCGCGCTCGTCGCGCTCGCCGCGCTCGTCGCGCTCGCGACGAGGCGCTCCACGCGGCGGGTCATCTCCGACGCCGCGCGCCGCGTGAACGTGAGCATCAGGATGCGGCGCGGGTCCGCTCCGGAGGCGACCAGGTGCGCCACGCGGTGCGCGAGCGTGTGCGTCTTTCCGGTGCCCGCCCCGGCGACGATGAGGAGCGGCGGACCCGGCGCCCGGCCCGACACGCCGTGGACGACGGCCTCGCGCTGCGAGGCGTTGAGCGCCGCGAGGTGGGGTGCCGCCGCGTCCATGGCCTGGCCGATCGTAGACGCGCGCTGCACATATGTACAGATGCAGGCGAAGGGGCTCGCATCCCGAACGAACCGAACGGGTCGCCCGCCTGCCCGCGCGCTCCGATCAGACGGCAAAACTTCGGCAGCCCCGGGGCGCGGGCATCGCAGCGGGCCCGTGCACGCGTCGGCAACCTTCGACGGCTCGTACGACGTTCGCGCTCGCTGGTCGCATTCTCCGTCGCGGTCGTGGAACGACGGGTCGCGCCACCCATTGCCTAAGACGTGACCGACGCAGACAAGAACGTGGCCGCATGCGAGCAGTGGGTCGCCAATGCCCGGGCGGACCTCGAGCGCGCGACCGTGCTCCTGGCCGCCATCGAGCCTGGACACCTCAGCCGCTGGCAGGAGGAACAGCTGCGCATGCTTCGGAGGTTGCATCGGGACGCCGGCGAGGAACTGGCGATGGCCCGGCAATGCCTGCGCCGGGCGAGGCTGCGGGCGGGCTTGCCGGCGGAGGGGTCGTAGGGCCTCGGTTGTAAGGCCTCGGTCGTAGGGCCTCGGTCGTAAGGCCTCGGTCGTAAGGCCTGGGTCGCAGGGCCGGGCCCCGGCGGATCGGACCAGAAACGCCGTCGAGCGACGCGGCGCCGCATGGATGGCAGCCTGCCGCGAACGCCTCCGAACGACTTGGATCCTGTGGGCGCGACCGGCTTGCCGTCTTCGCGCGAAGGGAGGCTTGCATGCGGGTGGGCACTCGGTCCGTCGTCGTCCTCGCGCCGTGTCTGGCCGCGTGCGGCGCCGGCGTCGCGCACGAGAGTCCGCCACAAGTCGACGGCGGCGGCGCGGCGGACGCGTCGATCGGCGAATCGCCCGACTCGGAGACCGCGTCGCCGGCGAGCGGAGCTGACGGCGACGCCGATCCGTGCGCCGCGATCGAGCAGGAGTCGCTGGCCATTCGCCAGCGCTCTTGCGCGCAGTGCCACGGGCCGCAGGGACCGAAGAACTCCGTGTTCAACTTCATCCTCGACGACCAAGCCCTCGTGACCATCGTGCCGCCGGGCGTGACGGTCCCCCTGGTCATCCCCGGTCAGCCTGACGCCTCGTATTTCATGCAAACCGTCGAGGACGGCCTCTCGGGAGCGGCGACCGGCATGCCGCCGCCGCCTGGCCGCGCGACCAACAGCGTCTCGCCGAGCGTCGCGGCCACGATCGTCTACCCGACCTCCGAAGACGTCTCCATCCTGCTCGGCTGGATCGCGAGCTGCGTCCCTGGCGCACCGAGGCCCGGTTCAGGGTCGACATCGTCTCCGTCTACGTCGGCGGCATCACCGCCGTCCTCGGGAGCGCGGCCCCGTTCTCCCGGCCGGACGCCGGCAGGTTCGTCGGCGACGAGGGCACGATCCCGTGGCCGGCAGGCGTCGCGGGTGGCGGCGGAGCGACGCAGATGTACGTCGCGGAGATCGAGGTCGAGACGGCCTGCGCGCATCCGAACGTCGTCTGGTGAGACCGCGCCGCGTGCCCCGATCCCGCCCCGCGCGGCCCATCAGAACGTCGAGCCCCACGTGGGCGATCCCGGCGGGGCCGGGGGCAGCCGCGCGTCGAAGCGCACGGCGAGGCTATTGCCGAACGGAACGAAGTACACGAACTCGCCGTCGAACACGGCGCCCCAGTAGCCGGGGGAAGCGGCCGCGCCGAGCAGGGTGAGATCGAACGACGACCACGACGCCGTGTCGTCGAACGCCGCGGTCGTGTCGACGCGCACGGCGATGCTGCCCGTCCTCGGGGCGAAGTACACGTAGCGGCCGTCGAACGCCGTGCCCACCATGCCGCCCACGCCGGCGTCGTCGAGCGCGTCCATCGAGAACGGCGTCCACGCCGTCTTCGCGGCGCAGCCGGCGCCCTGGGTGTCGCAGCGCATGGCCGCGCCGTGGGCCGCGAACGGCGCGAGGTAGACGTACCGGCCGTCGAACGCGCCCGTGGCCCACGTCCCCGAGCTGGCCGCGTCGCTCACGCTCGACAGGTCGATCGAGTTCCAGGCCGCCGAGGCCGCGAGCGGCTGCGTCGGGTCGTTGATGGCCAGCGGTCCGAACGCGTTCGGAACGAAGTACGTGCGGCGGCCGTCGTACACCGCGCCGAAGAAGTCACTCAGGCCCGCGGCGAGCGTGTTCGTGGCGACGGTGCTCCAGGAGCCGCTCGAGGCGAGCCCGCCGTCGGACAGCGTGTCGTACCGGGCCAGGACGACCCCGAGGCCGGCGCCGGCCGGCCCCACGTTCGGGATGTAATCGATGTACCGCCCGTCGTAGACGCCGCCCGCGTACTCGGTGCCCGCATCGTCGACCGCGGCGAGCGAAAAGACGGTCCACGATCCCGCCGAGAGGCAGCCGCCGCTCGACGTCGTGTCGCACTGCATCGTGAGGCTCCCGGTCGTCGAGTTCGGGATGAGATACACGAAGCGGCCGTCGAACACGGCGCCCTCGAAGCCGCCGGCCCGTGAATCGACGGTCGTGAGGTCGAACATGGCCCACGCCGGGCTCGAGGCGAACGACAGCGACGTGTCGTATCTCATGAGGACGCCCGTCGACCAGGGCGCAAAGTAGATGTAGCGACCGTCGAATGCGCCGCCGATGAAGCCGATGTCGGCGCTCCTCGAGATCGAGGAGAGGTCCATCGTCTGCCAGCTCGCGGGGTCCGCGAACGGCCGCCACGCGACGGCGGGCCCCGCGTCCGTCGACGACGCGTCGAGCGCGTCGCCGGCGGCGTCGAGCGCCGACGGGGATTCAGGGCTGTCGGCCCCGGTGTCGAGCACCGACGGGGAGTCGGAGCTGTCGGCGCCGGTGTCGAGAGCCACGGTGGCGTCGAACGCGTCGCCGCCGGAGGCGTCGACGACCGGCGGGAGCCCGCCTTCGGGCTTCGGTGTGGTGGGCGTGGTAGCGGCCTCCGGAGAGGACGCGCCCTCGTCGTCGCCCGCCGCGGGCGGCTGCTCGGTCGAGGTGGCGTCGCCGGCAGCGCCCGCGTCCAGTTCATAGTGGTCCATGATCCCGGCGAGCTCGCGGCAGCCGACCGCCGCGCTCAGGACCACGGCCAGCAGGGCCAGTCGCTCGTTCGCGTGCATCACCACGTCCACTCTCCGGTCAACGAGGCACGCGGCGACGCGCCCGACAATCCGACCGACGGTCGCACGCGCAGCCCCGCCACACGCGGCGCTCCCGAGGACGCGAGGACCAGATAGGCGCCGACGCCCAGGACGACCGCGCCGGCCGCCAGCGCGACGTCGCTCACGACGGACGCCGTCAGCGCGTCATCGGCCGCATCGATCGCCGCCTGGCTGGTGCACGTCCCGCCGTGGCACGCCTGATCGATCGTGCTCTTGTCCGAGAGCGTGCGAACGCCGAAGTACGCGCCCGCTCCAAGCGCGGCGAGCCCGATGCCACCGACCACCAGGCCGATCGTCCGCATGCTGGAGCGCCCCCCCGACCGCGGCGCCACGGTCGCGGAAATCGGCGCCGCTGCGGCCGACTTCGCGCCCGCCGCCGCGGGCGGCGCCGCCTGATTCGGTCGGGCGGGCGCCGTGGGTGCCGGTTCGATCGCGACGTCGACGTCGCGGTGTTCGCCCTCCTTGAGCTCCAGGGTCACGCTGCTCGATCCGCCGCTCGACGACTGCACCGAGATCGCGTGGACGCCCGGATCGAGCGGCAGGGCGCCCGCGAGCCGCTCGGCGGCGACGGGCGCGTCATCGACCTGCACGCCCTGGATCGCGTCGTTCGGGCTGCCGACGAGCCGTACGGTCACCGTCGGGATTCGCCGCTGCAGGTCGGCGGCGAGCCGGGCGGCCTCGGCGCGTGCCGCCGCCGAGCGCGGCGTCTCGGCGGGCTGGGGCGCGAGGTCGGCCACCGAGACAAGGACACGCCGCGCCGAGATCAGCCGGCCCGCGGCGGCGTACGCGCGACCGAGCTCCAGGTCGATGATGGGGGTCGGGGTGGCCGCGCGCGCCGCCTCGAGGGTCCGGATCTCTGCGTCGCGCTCGCCCTGATCGCGAAGCCGCATCGCGTCGTGAAACAGCGAACGGGCCCGCGCGATGTCGAGCGGCGTCGGGGTCTGCGCGGGCGCCGATCGCGACGCCGCGCCGAAGGCGATGCCGACGGCGAGCGCCACGCGCCAACGCGTCCGGTCAATAGATGTCGTCGCCATCCGAGAACGTGGCCGAAGCCGGCACGGGAGGTGGGGTCGTGGCCGCGCTGCGAGCGGGCGTCGGTCCGCGGCGAGGGGCGGCGGCGCCGGCCGATCCGGCCGGCGGCGCGGGGGGCTCGCTCGATGCTGGAGGAGTGAATGTAGAGGATGCGGTCCGCGATTCGGAAGCGACATCGGTCTGCGGGATTGGTGGGGGCAGGTCGACCGCGGGGGCGCCTGGGGGCGGCTCGCCCGAAGAGCGGACGACGGCGTCCATGGTTCGCGTGCGGCCTCGGGCTTCGTGTCGGACCGCCACGGCGCCGACTGCAAGCGCGATACCTACGGTGACCGCCACGAACACCGGGGCCGCCCCACGCCAGCTCGCGGCCACCAGCGCGCGAGCGGTCCCCCGGTCGGCGGCCACCGGCACGGAAGCGACGGCGGCGCCCGGCGCGGCGGGGGTCCTGGAGAGCCGCGCGATGCGCTGGGCGGACCCGGAGGCCTCCGCCGGCGCGTACGGCAGCAGGTCCGAGCAAAGCTCGCCGACGCTGCGCGTCCGCTGTTCGAGGCGAGGTTCGAGGCACCGCGCGACCGTCGCCGCCAGGCCCTCGGGCACCTCGGGGCGAAACCGCCGCATCGACGGCGCCGTCGACGGCACGGCCACGCGCGCCAGCGTCTCGGCCACGCTCGCCCCGTCGAACGGGCGCACGCCGGTGATGAGCTCGAAGAGGATGACCCCGAGCGCCCACACGTCGGCGCGCGCGTCGACGCACTCGGCGCTCCGCGCCTGCTCGGGCGCCATGTAACTCGGCGAGCCGAGGAAGAGACCGCTGGTCGTCCTGACCTGCGCGCCGGCCCCCGCCGCGGCGCCGGTGACCTTCGAGATGCCGAAGTCGAGCACCTTGAGCACGACGGCGCCGTCGCGCCGCGTGCTCAGAAACAGATTCGCCGGCTTGAGATCGCGGTGCACGATGCCGAGCGCGTGCGCCTCGGCGATCGCCTCGCACGCCTGCAGCACGAGCGCGACGGCCCGCGGCGCCGGCATCGGCCCGTCGCGCTGCAGCACCTGCTGCAGGTCGATGCCCTGCAGGTGCTCCATGACGATGTACGGGACTCCGGCATCGGTCCTTCCGAAGTCGAGCACCCGCGCGACGTGCTCGCTCGAGAGCTGCGCGGCCGCGCGCGCCTCTTGTAGAAAGCGCTCCGCCGGCGTGGATTCGGCGTCCGCCGCGCGCCGCTTGAACTTGATGGCCACCCGGTGCCCGAGCTGCAGGTGCCGCGCGGAGACGACCACCCCCATTCCTCCGCGGCCGAGCACCCGCTCGATCTCGTACTTTCCGGCCACGACCTCGCCGGGGTGCGGGATCGACGCGTCGTCGGCGCGGCTTCGCTCGCCAAGGCCGTCGTCGGTCGGCGGCAGCAGCCCTCGGTCAGCTGTCATTCCCATGTAAAGCCGCTCTCCCTCGCCCGGGGAACCTCCTCGTCATACGACACGCGCGCCGCGGATGAAGTCTCCGCGACGTCGCTCGGAGCCCGCCCGCCCGCACCCCGTGTTCGTCGGAGCCGACCATAACGGGGTTCCATCGTGGATGGCCACCGGGCTGCGTTCCGTCGCTCCTTTTCGGCCACGCGCCGGCCCCTCAGGGGGTGGAACCGTGGTTTCCGCCCCCTGGAGCGGCGGTTTCATTGGGGTCGGCCATGCGCAGGCCGAGCCGCTGAAGATACCGTCGGACCATCGGACGCGACAGGCCCGATCGGCGCGCCATCTCGCTCACGTTCCCGGTCGTCTCGGTGTGGAGCCGCACGAAGTACTGCAGTTCGAGGGCGCTCAGCAGGTCGCGCTTGAGGACGTGAAACGGCTGGCCGGCCGCCATGTTGCCCCGGTCGGCGACGGCTCGCCCGGTCACCTCGCTGAACGCGATCGGCCCGCCGTTCGACTCGGCGTGGGCCACGAGGACGGCGTTTCGCAGCTGACGCACGTTGCCCGGCCAGTCGCAGCGCATCAGGCGCGCGAGCGACGCCTCGTCGATGCGGGCCATCGCTCCCGGGTCGCCGAGCTCGTCGACGAACCGGCGGATCATCGCGGGGACGTCCTCGATGTGCGCGCGGAGCGGCGGCATCTCGATGACCACCTGCGCGAAGCGGTAATAGAGGTCGTCGCGGAAGCGCCTCGCGTTCATTTCCGTGTGCAGGTCCCGGCGCGTTGCGGCGATGACGCGCACGTCGATCGGCACTTGCCGCGCCGAGCCGACGCTCTGAACGACGCGCGCCTCGAGCGCCCGCAAGAGCTTTGGCTGCACGTCGAGGGGCAACTCTCCGAGCTCGTCGAAGAAGATTGTTCCGCCCGTGGCGGTCAAGAACGGCGATAGGCCGCGGCCCACCGCGCCGGTGAAGGCGCCCTTCTCGTGGCCGAAGAGCAGGCTCTCGGCCAGGGGACCGGGGATCGTCGTGCAGTCGACGGTCACGAACGGGCCGCCGCGACGACGGCTCCCATCGTGAATCGCCCGCGCGACGAGCTCCTTTCCGGTCCCCGTCTCGCCGGTGACGAGCACGCTGAGCTCGTGCGCCGCCGCGCTCGCCACCTGCGCGTAGACGCGTCGCATGGCCAGCGAACCGCCGACCATGGGTCCGAGCCGCGGATCGCTGGCGACCGCGACGGGGGAGCGTCCGGCGCTCTGGACCGCCAGCCACGTCTGACCGCAGCGAATGCGCGCGTCGCCGGCGAGAAGGACCGAGCTGCCCCTCTCGAGCAGAACCTGGTTGACGAGCGTTCCGTTGCGGGACCCGAGGTCGGTCAGGCGCACGCCATGCTCGGTCGCGACGAGCGCGCAGTGCGAGGTGCTGACGCGCGGGTCGTCGAGGCGGACGTGGCAGTGGTGGCCGCGGCCGACCAGGCAAGGATCCGGTCCGATTCGAACGGGCGCCGCCCCCGGCTCGCCGCGCTCCGACGAGACGACGACGATGGATCCACGGGAGACCTCGAGGGCGTCGCCGATCGTGGTGGTGATCGATTCCATCGCCCTGCGGCCGCCCCGACCCGGCGCTCACTATGCCAGCGGGCGAGGAGCCGATCAATTCGGGCATCCACTCGCCAGGGTGTCACCCGCTCCCGGAGATGCTCCTTGAACGAACCGGCGCGCCTCGCCGGCGCGCACGGTGGCGCATCGCTTGCTTGGGCCGCTGCCGCCGGACCGCCGCCGGCGCATCGAACGCGCGAACGCGCCGACCCGCACCGAAGGAGGGCCCCCGATCATGAATCAGCGAACGCCGCGCCCCTGCCCGCCGCCGTCCACCGGCGACCCGTCCGGGGTCGTCGTCGATCGAAGCGCGCCCGCGGCGACCGAGCGACTCGAGGCCGAGGCGGTGCGCCGCCGCGACATCGCGACCGTGCTCGGCGGCGCGCTCGGCGCCTTCGCGCTCTCGGCGTGCGCGAGCAACGTTCGGGTGGGCGACGAGCCGACGAGGAAGACGGCGGAGGCCTGGAGCAACGGCGCCGGGACGAGCGGCAACGCCTTCTTGTGGGTCGACACGATCGCCGGACCGGGCGCGAACCTGCGCAGCGTCGTTGGCAGCGACGCGAGCGGCGCGTCGACGCCGGTCATCGTCGCCGGCGGCTACTGGGCGCCGGGCGACGGAGGCGGGGGCCTCTTCTACTGGAACACGGCCACCGGCACGGACAACGGCGGCACGATCTTCGTGCCCGGTACGGGCACCCGCGTCGGCAGCACCGGGCCGTACTGGCAGCGGATCTACTCGAACGAGATCAACGTCCGCTGGTTCGGCGCCAAGGGCGACGGCGTGAGCGACGACACGGCGGCGATCAACGCCGCGATCCGCTTCATCGAGAGCGCCGCGCCCATGGGGAACAACTCCACGGGCAACACGGTGTTCGTCCCCGCCGGCATGTACGTGGTGAACCCGCCGAACGCGACGTCGGCCGCGATCCTCATCAACAACAACAACACGTGCCTGATCGGCGCCGGGGGGCCGCCGTTCGGCAGCAGCGTCATCCAGGTCAACGCCTCGAGCGGGGGACAGGGCACCGGCACCGGCATCCTCATCGAGAACACGAACACCACCGGCACCAAGGCCATCGCCTACATGTGCCAGCTGCGCAACCTGACGATCCAGGGCAACGCCGGCAACATGCCGCAGGACCTCGTCGTCGTGCACAGCGGCCAATGCAGCTTCGTGGACTGCTACTTCCTCTGGTGCACCCGCTTCGGCCTGCTCATCGAGTCGGGCACCGTCGGCAGCGGAGGCCTGCTCGGGGTCACCCTGGGGGCGCCGGGGACGTACTTTCTCGCCGACTTCTGGCGAGCGACCAACCTGCAGTTCTCGATCTGCGGCCCCTGGAGCACCAACGCCACCAAGAACGTCCTCGACGGCGCCGCGCTCTACGTGCACGGGGCGGACACCAACGGCGGCGTCGCGGTGGGCTGTCAGGCGATCGACACGAACGTGTCGTTCGGCGACCACTCGGAGGCCGGCTGCACGTGGGTCGGCTGCTATTCGCAGAACCCGCACGGACTCGGATATTACAGCGGCCCGAACATGTCGAGCTGGTACGGCTGCGGCTCGGAGGACAGCACCTCGGCGAACTTCGAGGCCGGCTGGGGAGGCGTCGTCGTCGGCGCGGCGCTCGCGACCGCGACGACCCCGAGCTCGCCCGTCTACCGCGTCGCGGCCGGCAACTCGAGCCTGTCGTTCGGCACGATCGGCATGGACGGCGCGCGGTACTCGGCGAACGTCCCGGGAGCGTACTCGTCGGCGCTCGACATCTCGCGCGGCTATACGCCCTGGACCGCGCAGACGCCCTTCGTCGCGGGAAACCTCGTCGCCCCGAATCCGCCGAACGGCTTCTACTACTCGTGCACGACGGCGGGCATCTCCGGCGCGCATGCGCCGTCGTTCCCGACGGCCCCCAACGCGACGGTGAGCGACGGCACCGTCCTCTGGACT